>SXGS01393512.1_pt1 | contig 16848 bp, 12 predicted proteins | sample 3174681 | NCBI WGS metagenome assembly SXGS01 (sample SAMN11356861, study PRJNA531348) | freshwater metagenome | isolation source: freshwater sample F1-80 | place: China: Fuxian Lake, Yuxi | collected 2017-12-25 | reverse complement strand
CTTGCCGCAGCCGGAGGGCCCGATCAAGGCCGTGACCTTGCCGCGCGGCACAGGCATGGAGATCGCGTGCAGCGCCTGCTTCTGGCCGTACCACAGGCGGAAGTCGGCGATGCGCAGCACCGCCTCGTCCTTGTGCACGGTCTCGTGCATCTCGGTGCGATAGGGTTCGCCGCGCGAGATCTGCTCGAACAACCCGCCCTGCTTGTTGGAGGAAGGGGCGGTCGGCGACCCGGGATTGGCAGGCTTGGTGTCGGCGCTCATCGGTCGAATCGCTTGGGGCTTGGGCGACGCGCTGGTTTCTTGCATGACGGCGATCCTCGCGGCGAGGGTCAGACGACGCTCGCCGTGTAGCGGCGCCGCAGGCGGTTGCGCACCCAGATCGCGGCCACGTTGAGCAGCACGATCAGGAGGATCAGGAGCAGCGTGGTGGTGTAGACCATCGGCTTGGCCGCCTCGCTGTTGGGGCTCTGGAAGCCGAGATCGTAGATGTGGAACCCCAGATGCATGAAGCTGCGCTCTGGGTGGAGGTACGGGAAGGTCCCGTCGATCGACATCTCGGGCGCGACCTTGACCGCGCCGACCAGCATCAAGGGCGCCACTTCGCCGGCGCCGCGCGCGATGGCCAGGATCATGCCGGTCATGATGCCCGGCATCGCGCGCGGCAGGACGATGCGCTGGATGGTCTGCCACTTGGTCGCGCCGCAGGCGTAGCTGCCCTCGCGCATCGAGCCGGGCACGGCGGCGAGCGCTTCTTCCGTGGCGACGATGACGACCGGCAAGGTCAGCAGCGCCAGCGTGAACGACGCCCACAGCACGCCACCTTTGCCGAAGGTCGGGTTGGGCAGGCGCTCCTCGTACAAGAGCTGGTCGATGGACGCGCCGCAGATGTAGCAGAAGAAGCCGAGGCCGAAGACGCCGAAGACGATGCTCGGCACGCCGGCCAAATTGTTGACGGCGATCCTCACGGTGCTGACGAGCGGGCCGGGCTTGGCGTACTCGCGCAGGTAGAGCGCGGCCAGCACTCCAAACGGCACGACGGCCAAGGACATCAGCAAGGTCATGACGACCGTGCCGAAGATGGCGGGCCACACGCCACCTTCGCTGTTGGCTTCGCGCGGCTGATCGAACAGGAACTCGCTCCAGCGCTCGGCGTACACGACCAACTTGTCGACGAAGCCCAGCTGGTTCGCCGGGTAGGCCAGCACGATGTCCGAGAGCTGGGTGCGCGTGAGCTTGCCGTCGGCCGTCTCCAGCACCAGGACGCGACGCGCGAGCTCGCGCGACAACGCGGAGGCCTCGCGCTCGACTTCGGCGAAGCGACGGCGCAGAGCACGGTCCTCGTCGGCGGCCTCCTCCTTGGCGGCGAGGTGCGCGGGGCTTCCAGCGCCCTGGCGCATCTCGACCGAACGCACGGCCAAGCGCAGCGCCTCGAGCTGGGAGTTGATGGCGCCGAGTTCCTCGGACTGCAGGTGCTCGAGGCGCGCGTGCTCCGACCGCGCTCGCGCGTGCTCGGCCTCGAAGGCGCGCCAACTGGCCTCGGGACCTTCGGCCTGCGGCACGCCGTCGAGCTCGAAGGCGCGCGGCTCGCCGTAGAAGCGGCCCGCCGCCGTGCCGCGCGCCAGGCGCTCGACGACGAGCATCCACGCGGGTCCGGACTCGCGCACGACCTCGAAGTCGGAGACCCACTGGTAGTGCTGGCCGGTGTGCTCGTAGTTGCCGACGCGCACCATGCGCCGACGCGTCTCGCCGCCCGCCTCGGCCACCGACCGCCGAGCGGCCTCGCGGGACTCGGCGGGGATCTTGGCGAAGGCCTGCTCGGCGGGCGCGTAGTCCTCTTCGACGTTGACCTCGCCGGAGAGGCGCGTGCCGTCGAGCAGCTCGAGCACGACCACGCGACCGGGCCAGAAGGTGCCGCCACCCTGCCACAAGACCAGCGCCAACAGGCCGACGATCATGGCGAGGCAGATGGCCATGGCCCCACCCGCCAACCACACGAAGGGCTCGCCGTGAGACGAGAGCGAAGTCGGCTGGCGTTCCTTGCGCTGGCGCTTGGCCACGACGCGCGAGTTGGGTTGCGTCTCGACGGCGCTCACAGCTGGTACGACCTCCGACGCACGCGCTGGCGCACAACTTCGGCCAAGGTGTTCAGCACGAAGGTCATGGCGAACAAGCACAGGCCCGCCAGGAACAAGGTGCGGTAGTGCGTGCTGTCGCGCACGGCCTCCGGCAGCTCGACGGCGATGTTCGCCGACAGCGTGCGGAAGCCGTCGAAGATGTTCCAGCTCATCAGCGGCGTGTTGCCGGCGGCCATGAGAACGATCATCGTCTCCCCCACCGCGCGACCCAGTCCGATCATGAGGGCCGAGAACAACCCGCTCATGGCGGTGGGCACGACCACGCGCGAAGCGGTCTGCCACTGCGTCGCCCCCGCGCCCAGCGACGCCAGGCGCAGGTGCGCCGGCACGCTCGACAAGGCGTCCTCGGCGAGCGTGTAGATGATCGGGATGACCGCGAAGCCCATCACGAAGCCGACGATCAGCGCGTTGCGCTGGTCGTAGGTGTCGAGCACGCCGCCGCGCGCATCGAAGCCGGAGCCGGAGAGCACCCAACCACCGAAGGACGCGAGCGCCAGCACAGCCAGCGTGCAGGCGAGGAACTTGCCCAAGTCGGCGGCCGCGATGCGTTGGCGGCTCCAGCCCTTCGAGCGGCGTCGCAGCCATGGAGCGACATGGCGCGCCGAGAGCCAACCGACGACCAGCACGCTGACGGGCAGCAACAGCACGAAGAAGCCTCCGACCGCGCCTCCAGGGCCGCCCGAGAGCCAAGCCACGAGATCGCCGCCGAAGAGCAGGTCCTCGAACAACCCGCCGAACAGGAGCCCCAGCAACGCGCCCGCCGGCAGCATCGCGGCGGTGGCGGCGAAACGCGGCAGGCCCGACCAGCGCACGATGCGGTCGGCGCGCTGCATCTGCCACATGTGCGCGCCGAGGAGCAGCATGAACGGCACGGTCACGAGCATCGCCAAGAGCGCCGGCAGGATGTCCTTGACGAGCGGCGCGATGACCAGCGCGGCGATGAAGCCCAGCACGACGCTCGGCAGGCTCGCCATCATCTCGGTCATCGACTTGAGCGGTGCGCGCAATCGCGGCGAGAGGAACTCGCTGGTGTAGATCGCTGCGAGCAGCGCCAACGGCACGCCGAAGAGCATCGAGTAGAAGGTCGCCTTGAGCGTGCCGAACACCAACGGCAAGAGGCCGAACTTGGCCTCGAAGTCGTCGGATCCGGACGAGCTCTGCCAGGTGTGGTCGGCGCGCGGGTAGCCTTCGTACCACACCGGCGCGAACAAGGCGGCGAGCGTCGCCTCGGGATGACCCAAGTCCACGCTCCAACTCGACAACCCGGCGCGGTGCGAAGCGACGATGGCGTCGTCCTTGGGCGCGATGGCCAGCGAGTCGATCGCGCCTGCGTCGCGCAGGGCGACTTCGGCCACCAACTTGCCGCTGGTCGCGTAGCCGAGGCGCAGTGTGCCGTCCTCGGTTCCCGCGAGGAAGCTGCGATTGCGCGCCGAGGCGGCCAGCGCCACCACGGGCGAGTCGCCGAAGTCGAACTCGTGCGCGCGCACGAACACCACGCCGTCGAGCGGACGCGGTCCCGAGTCGGGCTTGGTGCCGAACCAGGCGCCGACCTTGCCGGTGGACTCGCCCACGAGCAGCGTGTTGCGCCCGACCAGGAAGTCGAGCGCTCGCACCTCGCCGTCGCCATCGACCAGATCGAGGCGCTCGGCCGCCTTGGCTTCGGAGGGATCGCGCGCGTCGAACCGCACCGCGTCGCCATCGGCCCACACGGCCATGAGGCGGTCGCCTTCGCCCAGCACGAGCACGCGCGCGGGCGCATCGGCGCGCGTCGACTCGAAGGGCACCGGATGGACTTCGAGGCTGCTCTCGACCTCGCCCGTGAAGGGGTTCTCCGAGCGCTCCAAGCGCGCCAGCGCGAGCGTGCCATCGGCATGGCGCGCGAACACGATGCCACCATCGTCGTGGATGGAGGCGTCGATGGCCTCGATGGCCACGCCGGACTTCAACTCGAGCGGTTCGGACGCGCTGGGGGCGAAGCGCTGGCGCCGCAGCGAACCGTCGCGCGTGCGCTGGACGAGGGCGCCGTCGATGGTCGCCAGCTCGCCCTGCCCCATGCGCGCCAACACGGCCTCGCGCTCGGAGGCGGGCACGAACTCGCTGGAGAAGGCGGGCGTGTAGAGGCGCGCGGTGCCATCGGCGAAGCCGAAGGCGAGCGTGTCGCCGCGCGCGCCATGGCAGGCGGGGCGAGCGTCGCCGAAGGGCCGCGACTCCGACACGAGCTCGCCGTTGTCCAACCGCCAGGCGCGGGCCACGCCGGCCGCGTCGATCTCCGCGGCGAGCACGAGGTACTCGTCGACGACGACATGCGCCACAGGTTCGCGCCGATCGCCGCGCGCGATCGAATCGCGCGCCGAAGGCTCGCCGCCCATGAAGAGCGGCGCCACCACCCACACGAGGAACACGAAGATCAGCGTGACGGCGAGGATGGTCCCCACCCCGCCGATCGTGATCAGCCCCTTGGCCACGCGCTCCGCCACGCGCACGCCGCGGCGCGTGCGTCGGCGCGGACCGCGGCCGGTGAGGGACTTTTGGTTCATCGCGGGCTGTCGGGGAGGGGCGGTGGGACGGTCGCGCGGGATGCTCGGCTGGAAGCTCGGCATCCAGCCGTCTTGGCGCCCGCCGGAAGGGCGGGCTCGAACCGCGCACGGCGACGGAAGGGGGCGCCGCGCGCCCGGATCACTTGGCGGCGCCGGCTTCGACCGCGGCTTCCGCGGCCACGCCGATCCTCTTCAGCGTATCGAACGCGATCTTGGAAGGCAGCGGGTAGTAGCCGTCCTTGACCACATCCTCCTGGCCCTGCTTGCTGAGGACGTACTTGAGGAACTCGCGGCGCAAGGGATCGATCTCGCTGCCCGGCTTGTAGTTGATGTAGACCAAGAGGAAGCGCGCCAGCGGGTACTTGCCGCTGTAGGCGTTCTCCGGCGTCGCTTCGACGGCGGCCGACTTGGCGTCCTTCATCAACGGCACGGCGCGCACGTCGGCGGTCATGTAGCCGATGCCCGAGTAGCCCATGGCGTACTTGTCGGTGGCGATGCCTTGCACGACCGAGCTCGAGCCCGGCTGCTCCTTGACGCTGTCCTTGAAGTCGCCCTTGAACAGCGCGTGGTCCTTGAAGTACCCGTAGGTGCCGGACGCGGAGTTGCGGCCGTAGAGGCTGATGGGCTTGTCGGCCCACTCGCCGACGAGGCCCAGTTGGCCCCAAGTGGCGATGTCCGACTCGTGGTTGCCCTTGCGCGTCTTGGAGAAGATCGCGTCGACTTGGGCCATCGTCAGCGACTGGATCGGGTTGTCCTTGTGGACGTAGACCGCGAGCATGTCGACGGCGGTCGGGATGGCGGTCGGCTTGTAGCCGAACTTCTTCTCGAAGTCGTCGATTTCCTGCTTCTTCATCTCGCGCGACATCGGGCCGAAGTTGGCCGTGCCCTCGATCAGCGCCGGCGGAGCGGTGGTGCTGCCCTTGCCCTCGACTTCGGTGCTGACGGCGGGATAGAGCTTCTTGAAGCCCTCGGTCCACAGCGTCATCAAGTTGTTGAGCGTGTCCGAGCCGATGCTCTTGATGTTGCCCGAGACGCCGGAGACGACCTTGTACTCGGGCAACTTGGGATCGACCTTGACGGCTTGCAGGGCGTAGGCGCCGGCGCTGGCGAGGACCACCAGCGGAAGCGCGAAACGGAAGCGGGCGAGGTTCATGGCTTGGTTGCTTTGGATGCTCGGGTTCGCGAACGGATGAACTCGGCCAAGAGGATGGGAGGGGATTGCAAAGATCCGTCAAACACCTGCGGCTAGCGTCAGAAAAGGCGGCCCGCAAGTGTCAGCATTCCGCCTACAAATATCTACGCATAAACAATTTACATGTTTATAAAGAAGTTGGAATTCCACAGACTTCGGACCGCGCGTCGAGGTGGCTGTTTTCGGAATTGTAAACAGGATGTATCGCCTCGTTTGGACGCCCTCCGCCAGAGCACAGCCTTGGCCAGCGAAGCAGAGCCCAAATAGATACATTTTAAGATCCATATGAGCTGCGCTTAACATGCAGAATCAAGCGCACGCCCGCGAGCAATCAAGGCCCAAACGGCTCTGCAGGGCCGCCTCGACGATTGTGCTCGAAACGCGAGCAGCGGGTCAGACCAACAAGCAACGACTGGCACTCCTGCTAGGCAGCGCGCGAGCATCTTCCGCGAGAGCCCAACCTGACGCGCTCGCAATAGTCACTCTTCGCATCGAGAGATCGATTGCAAGTTCCACTGCTCGCGTGAGCTAAGTGCACGAATCGCACCGCGGGACCCGCCTCCGTTTTGCTTGCCCCACACACGCCATTCCCCTATAACTCTCGCGCTTGAATGTCCGCTGGTGGAGTGCTTGGACTACGTCGTCCAAGTTCGAAGCCAGGGCCATTCGCGCCCCGTCGCGCCCCCCCGGCGCCACCGCGACCGACTCGGGTCGCGCGGTCCGGGAGGTCCGGCACCAGGAGGCATGGCGGTTCGCCGCCGCCCGTCCACATGGCCCAGATCTTCCACGAAAGCTTCAACTCCCTCGCCAAGGTCTCGATCGCGATCGCCGCCGTCCTCGGCGGAGGCGTCGTCGCCATCGCTTGGCAGGCGAACAACTCGAACTGGGCCACCGACGTCGATGTGCCCAAGGAACAGCCGGTTCAGTTCAGCCACGACCACCACGTGCAGGGGCTGGGCATCGACTGCCGCTACTGCCACACGTCGGTCGAGGACGCAGCCAGCGCGGGCATCCCGTCCACCAAGACCTGCATGAGCTGCCACTCGCAGATCTGGACCAACGCCGAGATGCTGCAAGTGGTGCGCGACAGCTACGCCAAGGACGAGTCGATCCCGTGGGTGCGCCTCCACGACCTGCCCGAGTTCGTCTACTTCAACCACGCGGTGCACGTGAAGAAGGGCGTCGGCTGCGAGAGCTGCCACGGTCGCGTCGACCAGATGCCGCTGATGTGGAAGGAGAACACGCTCAACATGGGCTGGTGCCTCGACTGCCACAGGAACCCCGAGGACGTGCTGCGGCCCAAGGAGGACATCTTCGCGATGGGGTACGACCCCGTGGCGAAGTACGGCAAGACGCAGGCGGAGCTCGGCCACGAATTGGCCGTCGCCAACCACGTCAAGACTCTGACCAACTGCTCGACCTGCCACCGCTGAGCGCGATTCGAAGCCGCGAGCCCTCGACCATCCCCCCACCGCGAGCCGTCACTTGAACGACCTGACCACCGACGCGCCGATGCGCAACGAACTCTCCGGCAAGACGGGCAAGGACTACTGGAAGAGCCTGGAGGAATACTCCGGCACGGAACGATTCAAGGAGTGGCTGCAGCGCGAGCATCCGCAAGCCGCCGACCTGCTCGCCATCGCGCCGGATCGCCGCTCCGTGCTGCAGCTGATGGGCGCGTCGCTGGCGCTGGCGGGCTTCAACGCCTGCACCAAGCAGCCCGAGGAGCGCATCTACGCCTACGCCAAGAACCCGGAGGCGATGACGCCGGGCACTCCGCTGTACTTCGCCACTGCCATGCCGTGGGCGGGCGGAGCCATCGGCGTGCTGGTCGAGAACCACATGGGGCGCCCGACCAAGATCGAGGGCAACGAGGCGCACCCCGCGAGCCTCGGCTCCACCGACTCGTTCGCGCAGGCGAGCGTGCTCGACCTGTACGACCCCGATCGCGCCACCAGCGTCAAGCGTCGTGGCCGCGTGTCGACCTGGGACGACTTCTGGGGCGAACTGCGTCCGGCGGTGACCATCGCCAGCTCGAAGCAAGGCGAGGGCGTGCGCGTGCTGACGCGCGGCGTCGTGTCGCCGACCTTGGGCGCGCAACTCGCGGCGCTCGTGGCCGCGCATCCCAAGCTGCAGGTACACGTGTGGGAGCCGATCCACCGCGACAACGCGCGCGCCGGTTCGATGCTGGCCTTCGGCCGCGACCTGTCGCCGCACGCGCACCATGGCAAGGCCAAGGTGCTCGTGTCGCTCGACAGCGACTTCCTCGTCGCCGGCCCCGAGAGCGTGCGCGCGGCGCGCGAGTTCGCCGCCAACCGCAAGGTGCGCAAGGACAAGACGGACATGAACCGCCTCTACGCGGTCGAGTCCGCCACGACGGCGACCGGCGCCACCGCCGACCACCGCCTCGCCATGCGCGCCGTGGACGTCGAAGGCTTCGTGCGCCGCTTGGCGCTGCGCCTCGGCGTCGCCGTGCAGGTGCCGCAAGGCGCGCTGGAGCCGCGCGCGCAGCGCTTCCTCGAGGCGATCGCCAAGGACCTCGAGGCCAACAAGGGCGCGGCGCTGCTCGTGCCCGGAGCGTGGCAGCCGCCGGTCGTGCACGCGCTCGTGCACGCCATCCACGACAAGCTCGGCTGCCTCGGCCAGACGGTCGAAATGCTGCCGCCGGTCGAGTCGTTCGGAGCCGAGTTGGACAACGCCGCCTCGATCAAGTCGCTGTGCGACGACATGCGCGCGGGCGCGGTGCAGGCGTTGGTGGTGCTCGGCGGCAACCCGTTGTACGACGCGCCCGCCGATTGCGACTTCGCCGGAGCGTTGTCCAAGGTGCCGTTGCGCGCGCACCTCGCCACGCACGAGAACGAGACCAGCCGCCAGTGCGACTGGTTGTTGCCCGAGAACCACTACCTCGAGTCGTGGAGCGACGCATCGGCCGCCGACGGCACCGTCTCCATCGTCCAACCGCTGATCGCGCCGCTGTACAACTCGAAGGGCGCGCACGACATCCTCGCCGTGATGCTCGACAAGGGCGGGCAGTCCGCCTACGACGCGGTGCGCGAGCATTGGAAGGCCAAGCAGCCGGACGACTTCGAGGTGCAATGGCGCCGCTGGCTGCACGATGGCGTCGTGGCGGGCACGCGTGCCAAGGCCGCTTCCGTCGCCGCCAAGGCGATCGTCGAACCGGTCTCCGCCGCGCAAGCTGGCCTCGAAGTCCAGCTGCGTCCCGACCCGACCGTGTGGGACGGCCGCTACGCCAACAACGGCTGGCAGCAGGAACTGCCCAAGCCGATCAGCAAGCTGACCTGGGACAACACGGTCCAGCTGGCGCCCGCCACGGCCAAGAGCCTCGGCATCGCCACCGGCGACCTCGTCGAAGTCTCCGTCGGCGGTCGCAAGGTCGTCGGTCCCGCCTGGATCGCCCCAGGACATGCGGCCGACTCGCTGACCATCCACCTCGGCTACGGCCGCAAGCACGCCGGCAAGGTCGGCGACGGCGTGGGCTTCGACGCCTACCCGCTGCGCACGGCCGCGATGCAATGGGGCGCCGCGGGCGCGACGCTGGCGAAGGCCGGCGGCACCTTCGAGCTCGCCTCCACGCAGGAGCACGACGACTACGAGGCGTTCACCACCGAGGCCACCAAGCGAAACATCGTGCGCGTGCGCACGATCGACCGCTTCAAGGCCGAGCCCGGTTCGCTCGAGCCCGGCCAGGGCCACGCGGCCCACCACGGTCCGACGGACATCTTCGAGAAGCCCCGCACCGCCGAGATGGCGGCGTTGAAGGCCAAGAAGGAAGCCACCGGCGCGCCCCTGCAGGCGTACGACTCGCGCGTCAGCGAGGACTACCAGTGGGGCATGGTCATCGACCTCAACGCCTGCACCGGTTGCAGCGCGTGCATCACCGCCTGCGTCGCCGAGAACAACATCGCCGTCGTGGGCAAGGAGCAGGTGATGCGCGGCCGCGAGATGCACTGGCTGCGCATCGACCGCTACTTCAAGGGGGACGAGAACGACCCCGAGATGCACCACCAGCCGATCCCCTGCATGCAGTGCGAGAACGCGCCGTGCGAGGTCGTCACGGCCTGCCCGCAGGCCTGCCCGACCGAGGCCATCGCCTTCGGCAACATCCTCGACAAGGCTTCGCGCGTCTCGCTGCTCAAGGCCGAGCCCCACAACTACGGCCTGCTCGAGGAGCTGAACACGAAGCCGCGCACGACCTTCCTCGCGAAGGTCCAGAACAGGAATCCCGAGCTCGACGGCCGCGCCTGACCGGCGCGTCCGCTCGACGCGGGCCTCCAGACGACCACCGATCCCGACTCCAGACCCGGAGGCGGCGCGCCAGCGCCGGCCCGCGGGCGCCCAACCGGGCGCGCGCGGACCGGATGGCGCGCGCGCGACGAGTCCCCCCAGACCAGACCATGACCGACCACAAGCACGACCAGCGCGACGCGATCATCGCGCCCGGCCACACGCTGGCGACGATCACGGACAAGATCAGCGAGATCGTCCTGACGCCGCCGCTGAAGACGCCTCTGGGCTGGCACGCCATGATGGGCATCGGCTCGATCGGCGTGCTCCTCCTCGGCGCCACGGTCACCAAGCTGGTGTTCACCGGCATCGGCATCTGGGGCAACAACGTCCCGGTCGGCTGGGCATTCGACATCATCAACTTCGTGTGGTGGATCGGCATCGGCCACGCGGGGACGCTGATCTCCGCCATCCTGATGCTGCTGCGCCAGAGCTGGCGCACCTCGATCAACCGCGCGGCCGAGGCGATGACGATCTTCGCCGTGTCGTGCGCGGGCATGTATCCGCTGCTGCACACGGGCCGACCGTGGCTGGCGTACTGGCTGCTGCCGTACCCCAACACGATGGCGATGTGGCCGCAGTTCCGCTCGCCGCTGGTGTGGGACGTCTTCGCGGTGTCGACCTACGCGACCGTGTCGCTGCTGTTCTGGTACACGGGCCTGATCCCCGACCTCGCCACGCTGCGCGATCGCGCCAAGCACAAGGCCGTCAAGGTGTTCTACGGCATGCTGGCCATGGGTTGGCGCAACGCCGCCAGCCACTGGGACCGCTACGAGACGGCTTCGCTGATCCTGGCGGGCATCTCGACGCCGCTGGTGCTCTCCGTGCACTCGGTCGTGTCGTTCGACTTCGCGACGGGCATCCTGCCCGGCTGGCACACGACGGTTTTCCCGCCCTACTTCGTCGCCGGCGCCATCTTCGCCGGCTTCGCGATGGTGCTGACGCTGATGCTGCCGCTGCGCGCCGCCTACGGCCTGCACGACTTCATCACCGAGAAGCACCTCGACGTGATGGCGAAGGTGTTGCTGGCGACCGGCTTGATCGTCACCTACGGCTACGCGCTCGAGGTGTTCATGGCCTGGTACTCCGGCTCGCCGTACGAGGAGTACATGCTGATCAACCGCCTCTCGGGGCCCTACGCGTGGACCTACTGGGCGCTGATCCTCACGAACTGCACCATCCCGCAGATCTTCTGGTGGGGACCCGCTCGACGGAACATCCTGATGCTGTTCCTCGTGTCGATGTCGGTGAACATCGGCATGTGGCTCGAGCGCTTCGTGATCATCGTGACCAGCCTGCACCGCGACTTCCTCCCGGCTTCGTGGGGCCACTACCGCCCCACGTTCTGGGACTGGAGCATGTACCTCGGCACGATCGGCTTCTTCCTGTTCTCGTTCTTCCTGTTCGTGCGCGTCCTTCCGATGATCGCGATGTTCGAGATGCGCATGCTGGTGCCGTCCTCCGGCGTCACGGGCAAGGACTCCGGCCACAAGCACGGCGGCAGCCACTGAGGATCCAGAGACCATGGCGCACCACGAACACAAGCATCCGCTCCACGGGATCCTGGCCGAGTTCGACAAGCCCGAGCCGCTCGTCGAAGCCTGCAAGAAGGCGCGCGCGGCCGGCTTCACCAAGGTCGAGGCCTTCTCGCCCATGCCGATCCACGCCGTGACCGAGGCGCTGGGCCTGAAGAACAACCTGCCGCTGATGGTCCTGTGCGGCGGCATCCTCGGCGCCTGCGTGGGCTTCGGCCTGCAGTACTGGGTCTCGGTGCTCGAGTACCCGGTCAACATCGGCGGTCGCCCCTACTTGAGCTGGCCGGCGTTCATCGTGCCGATGTTCGAGACGACCATCCTGTTCTCGGCGCTCACCGCCGTGTTCGGGATGCTGGCGCTCAACGGACTGCCCCGGCCGCACCATCCGCTGTTCGCCGTGGAGCGCTTCAACGAGGCCTCCCGCAGCCGCTTCTTCTTCCTGATCGAGTCGGAGGACCCGCAGTTCGACAAGGCGCGCGAGTTCCTCGCCGACTGCCATCCGACCGCGATCGAGGAGGTGCCCAACTGATGAAGACCTCGACCATCGCCTTCGCGCTCTTCGGCGCGGCGCTCCTCGGCGCCTGCCGCCAGGACATGCACGACCAGCCCCGCTACAAGGCCTACGGCCAGTCGGCGTTCTTCGCCGACGGACGCAACATGCGACCGCTGGTGGCGGGCACCGTGGCGCGCGGCCGCCTCATGGAGGACGACCACTACTGGCGCGGCATGGTCGACGGCAAGCCGGCCGAGACCTTCCCCGTGCCCGTGACGGCCGACCTCGTCGCGCGCGGCAAGGAGCGCTACATGATCTATTGCACGCCGTGCCACAGCCCCATGGGCGACGGCAACGGCATGATCGTGCAGCGCGGCATGAAGCGCCCGCCCAGCTACCACATCGATCGCCTGCGCCAGGCGCCTCCGGGCTACTTCTTCGACGTCATCACCAACGGCTTCGGCGTCATGTACGACTACGCCGACCGCATCCCGGCCCACGACCGCTGGGCCATCGCGGCGTACGTGCGCGTGCTGCAGCAGTCGCAGAACGCCGCCGTGGGCGAGTTGTCCGCCGACGAGCGCGCCAAGCTCGACGCCATCCCGACCTCCAGCACGAACGGTCAATGAGCGCGCCGATGAACCCGCAACTCGAAGCCAAGCTCGGCAAGATCCAGAAGATCGGCCTGTTCCTCGGCGTCCTCGGCCTCGTGGGCGCCGGCGTCGGATTCGCGCAGGACCGCGAGCAGTTCTACCGCTCGTGGCTGTTCGCGTTCTGGTTCCCGCTCGGGCTGTGCCTCGGCAGCCTCGGCTGGTCGATGATCCACCAGCTCACCGGCGGCTTCTGGGGCCTCGCCATCAGGCGCCAGCTGGAAGCGTCGATCCGCACGCTGCCGCTCGTGGCGCTGTTGTTCGTGCCCATCCTCGTGGCGGCGTGGACGCATCCCGACGCGAGCGCCGCGGCCGATCACTCCGGCGGCCACGCCTCGCACTACTCCGGCCACTTCTGGCTGTACCCGTGGACCGACACGGCGGCGGTGGCGGCCGATTCGCTGCTCGCGCACAAGCAGCCCTACCTCAACATCGAGGGTTGGACCGGCCGCGCGCTGTTGTACTTCGCCATCTTCTTCGCCTTGGGCTTCGGGCTCGTCGCGGCCCAGAAGAAGCACGACGAGACCGGCGATCCGCGCTTCCTGCGCCGCGCCAAGATCATCAGCGGCCCGGGCATCGTCCTGTACTTCCTGGCGATGACCTTCGCGGCCTTCGACTGGGCCATGTCGGCGGACCCCAAGTGGTTCTCGACCATGTACGGCGTGATCTTCATCGTCAGCCAGGGGCTGTCGGTGCTGGCGCTGGCGGTGTTGTTCACCTCGTGGGTGCGCGACTGCGAACCGTTCAAGCAGTTCGCCAAGTCCAACCTGTTCCACGACCTGGGCACGCTGCTCTTCGCCGTGACGATGTTCTGGGCCTACGTGAGCTTCTCGCAGTTCCTGATCATCTGGTCGGCCAACATCGCCGAGGAGACGCCGTGGTACCTGGTGCGCACCGACCACGGCTGGCAGTTCGTGGCGCTGTCGATGGCGTTGCTCGGGTTCTTCGTGCCGTGGTTCCTGCTGCTCATGCGCCGCATCAAGCGCGACGCGACCCTCGTCCCGAAGGTCGCGATCCTCGTGCTCGTGATGCGCCACATCGACATGTACTGGCAGATCACGCCGATGTACGAGCACAGCCTGCACCCGCACTGGCTGGACTTCGCCCTGCCCGTCGGCCTGAGCGGCATCTGGCTGTGGGCCTTCGTCGGCCGCCTCAAGTCGCAACCCGTGTCGACGCCGCGCCACGACGAGGCCATCCACGCCGCGCTGGCCGAGCAGCACTGATCCAAGGCCCGCAGGTCCGGACTAGAACGAGCAAACGACCATGGCAAAGATGAAGTACGGAACGCACCCGGGCTACGAGCCGACGGACGCGGCCTTCGCGCCGATCGTCAAGTTCGCCTTCTGGCTGGCGGTGTTCACCGCCATCGCGCTGGTCTCCACGTACGGCCTGTTGGTCGGCTTGAAGGAGGTCCCGGGAGTCGCCGCGACGAACGAGGCGCACCCCTTGACGGTGCAGGACTCGCCCTTCCCGCCCGGACCGCACCTCGAGTCGTTCCGCGGGATCATGTGGGACGACCATGGTCGCCTGATCGTCAAGGCGGGCCCCGACGGCAAGATCGACTACAAGGCCGCCAGCAACCAATACGCGAGCAAGCCTTCGTTGGCCGAGTCCTCGCCGTTCAACAACTACATGTGGCCGAGCTTCGGCCCCGAGATGCAACAGCACCTCCAGGGCTACGGCTGGGTCGACCGCCAAGCGGGCGTGGCCAACGTGCCGCTCGATCGCGCGCAGGAACTGGTCCTGAAGAAGGGCCTGCCGACCTCGGACAAGCCCAAGGAGTGACGGAGCGCTCGACGCCGCACGCCAACACGCAGATGCCCACCAAGTCCCCCACGCACTCGACGCGCAAGGCGCTGGCCACGGCCGCGCTCGCGGCGACGGCGTGGCTGGGCGGAACGGCAACGGCCACGGCGCCGGCGCAGGATCCCGCGCGCGCCACGCGCGACACGCGCTTCGACCAGAAGCTGGACGCGTTGGTGCCGCTGGAGGCCGAGTTCAAGGACGAGGCGGGCCGCGACATCAAGCTCGCCGAGCTGTTCGGCCGCTCCGAGCGCCCCGTCGTGCTGACGATGGTCTACTACGAATGCCCGATGCTGTGCACGCAGGTGCTCAACGGGTTCGTGAAGACCTTGCGAGTCCTCGGCATGGAGGTGGGCGAAGACTTCGACATCGTCACCGTGTCGATCGACCCGAGCGAGACCAGCGGGCTCGCCGCCGCCAAGAAGGAGGCGTACGTCGCCGGCCTCGAAGGCGAGCGCGTCGCGGAGGGTTGGCGTTGGCTGGTCGGTTCCCAGTCGTCCATCGACGCCTTGGCCGACTCCGTGGGCTTCCGCTACTGGTACGACGCCGAGATCGACGAGTACGCCCACCCGGGCGGCATCGTCGTGCTGACCCCCGAGGGTCGCGTCTCGCGCTACTTCTTCGACGTCGAGTTCGCCATGCGCGACCTGCGCTTGGCGCTCGTGGAGGCCTCGGCCGGCAAGATCGGCTCGCTCACCGACAAGGTGATGCTGCTCTGCTACCACTACGACCCGAAGACCGGGAAGTACGGCTTCGTCGTGACCAACATCGTGCGTGGACTGGGCGGCCTGACCGTCCTGCTGCTCGTCGGCTTCGTGATCATCCAGCTCCGGCGCGACCGCCAATCGGCGAGCGCGCCGGCCCGACCCTGAACCAACCATGTGGAAGAACATCCCCCTGCTGCCCGAGTCGGCCTCGACCATCGCCGGCGAGTACGACCTCCTGTGGTGGTTCCTCGTCGGCCTGACGGTCGTCTTCACCGCGCTGATCTTCGTCGGCGTGCTGGTGCTGATCTCCGTCTACAGGAAGACGAAGGATTCGCCGCCGGCCACGCAGATCGAAGGTTCGATCCTGCTCGAGCTGATCTGGACCGGCATCCCGCTGGTGATCGTCATCGGCATCTTCGCCTGGGGCACGGTGCTGTACATGCGCCACAGCAAGGTGCCCGACAACCCGATCGAGATGTACATCACCGGCAAGCAGTGGATGTGGAAGGGCCAGCATCCCAACGGCACGCGCGAGATCAACAACCTGCACGTGCCCGTCGGCCGTCCGATCCGCCTGACGATGACCTCCGAGGACGTGATCCACAGCTATTACATCCCCGCGATGCGCGTCAAGCGCGACGTGGTGCCCGGACGCTACAGCCAGATGTGGTTCGAGCCCACCAAGGTCGGGGAGTACCACATCTTCTGCGCCGAGTACTGCGGCACCAAGCACTCGCAGATGATCGGCCGCATCACGGTGATGGAGCAGGACGAGTACGAGCGCTGGTTGTCGGGATCGACCGGCGAGGCGCCGGAGGTCGCGGGCAAGAACTTGTTCGAGTCGATGCGCTGCGCCAGCTGCCACCCGGTCGAGGACGGCCAGACGATGATCGGCGGCGCCCCGGCGCGCGGCCCGTCGATGGTCGGCTTGTTCGGTCGCGAGGAAGAGCTCAAGGGCGGGGCCAAGGTGCTGGTTGACGACACCTACATCCGCGAATCGATCCTGAACCCCATGGCCAAGATCGTGGCCGGCTACGAGCCCGTGATGCCGACCTACGCCGGCCAGCTCGGCGAGGAGCAGATCATCCAACTCTCGCTCTACATCAAGTCGTTGAAGAAGAAGGACGGCAACTGAGATGGCCACCACGCACGCGGTCGCTCCCGCCGCAAACGGGGAGAAGGAGGCGAAGAGCTTCTGGTCCGACGGCTACGGCTGGAAGTCGTGGCTCCTGACTGTCGACCACAAGCGCATCGCCATCCTGTACCTGATCTCGGTCGTCGCGTTCTTCATCATCGGCGCGACCTTCGCGGCCCTGATGCGCCTCGAACTGGCCACGCCCAAGGGCGACGTGGTCGACAGCGAGACCTACAACAAGCTGTTCACGATGCACGGCGTCGTGATGATCTTCTTCTTCCTGGTGCCGTCCATCCCTGCCATCCTCGGCAACTTCCTGGTGCCGTTGATGATCGGTGCGCGGGACCTGGCGT
>SXGS01257192.1_pt1 | contig 16848 bp, 15 predicted proteins | sample 3174681 | NCBI WGS metagenome assembly SXGS01 (sample SAMN11356861, study PRJNA531348) | freshwater metagenome | isolation source: freshwater sample F1-80 | place: China: Fuxian Lake, Yuxi | collected 2017-12-25 | reverse complement strand
CTGACCTAGGCGACGCGGGGAGCGCCCTCACGTTGCTCGAGCAGTTCGAGCGAGGTGGGCGGCTCGGCTCCGACGCGGCCGATCGTGAGTTCTGCGGTGCGCTGTGCCCAGCAGCCGATGCGGCGCAGGCTCGAGACGTCGAGCGCGGCGAGGTCATCGCGGTGCGCCTGACGGCGCAGGCCCAGTACGTCGATGCCACTGATGAGACCCGCCATGTAGGCATCTCCCGCGCCGACGGTGTCGACGATCGAGACCGGGTTCGCCGGTACGTGGATGCGGTGGTGCTCGGTCGCGAGGGTAACGCCGTTTTCGCCGTCGGTGATGGCGACGAGGGCGCTGCCCGAGGCGAGCCAGCAATCGATCGCTGCATGCCGCATCCGGTCGACGATGGCGTCATCGGGGCGGGCGCTGGAGAGACCGTGGGTCGGGTGCAGGTACAGCAGGTCGTCGACGCTGGCCTTCACGATGTCGGCGAGCCCCGCGTGGCGGTCGACTCGGTCGCGCGCGTCAGCCCGGTCGAGGTCGAGGCGCGGGCGAATGTTGGGGTCGTAGCTGACGAGGGCGTTCGGTCGGAACTTCTCGACGAGCGCGTCGACGTGGTCGGCCCCCGGTTGGATGCGCGTGGCCAGCGATCCGAAGTGGATGAAGTCGGCGAGTCCGTTTTCGGGCTTGTCTGTGTGCTCGAGGCTCCAGGTGAGGTCGAACTGGTAGTGCGCGTCGCCGCGGGCGTCGAGGGTGGCGATGGCGACGCTGGTGCGGCCGGAGCGCAGCGGTGAGTAGACGTCGATGCCCTCTTTGACGAGGCGCAGCTCGATCTGGTCGGCGAGGTGGTCGCGGGCGAGGTCGGTGACGAAGGCGACGTCGACGCCCTGACGCGCGAGGCCGATGGCGACGTTCATGGGGCTTCCGCCCGGGCGTTCGTTTTTCTGCTCACCGTCGACGATGACGTCGATGAGTGATTCCCCGATGACGAGTGCGCGCAGGGCGCGCGTGGCCGGCGTGCTCATACCACCCCCCAGGTGTCGATCAACCTCTTTCGCTCTCTCTTCGGAGCGTCCCTCACAAGTGGATCGTTGCTTCAGAGTACGAGGTGAAAACTTTTCGCGCCTCCCCGAGTTTGGGGGGTTGAGTGCGCCGTCTACCGGCGGGCTTGACCCGATTGGTGGGGCGTTGGCGTGCTGCCGGGGGCCGGTTGAGCTGTCTGCCGGCTCAGCGTTTTGTCGCGCTGCTGCTGGCGCGCTCACGCAGCCCGTTCGCTCGCTGGCTGTCGTGCCCAGGCAGCTTGTTTCGCCGGCTCGATCGCGCATTCGTGCGTTTGGATGTGCGGCTGCGGGCGCGCTCATGCGCGGAGGGCGTCGCGGAGTGCGGGGCTGCGGGTGGGCATGTCTCGGTCGGCGTGGGTGCCGGGTGGGTGGCCGGGTGGGGTGAGGGCGTAGCTGGGGCCTGTGCGTCGGATTTCCCACCCGTTGTTGTGGGCGAGGAGGTGGTGGTGTCGGCAGAGCAGGATTCCGTCGGCGATGTCTGTTCGGCCGGTGTCTCTCTGCCAGTGGTTGATGTGGTGGGCTTCACACCAGCTGGGTGGTCGTTCGCAGCCGGGCCAGCGGCATCCGCCGTCGCGGGCGGCGAGCGCTACGCGTTGGGCGCGGCTGAATAGGCGTCGGTCGCGGCCGAGGTTCAGCGGTTGGCCGGTGTCGTCGACGGCGATCGTGATGGTGCCGCCGGTGCACGCGAGCCGTTCGACCGTGTCGATGCTGATCGGGTCGGGCTGACCTTCGAGCCAGCCGCGGCCGGAACGGGCGGTGAGAGTCTTCGCGGCGACGATGACGCGCACGGAGCCGGGTGCGTCGCCGAGCACACCGCTGGTGTCGGCGGAGAGTCCTTGGCGGAGCAGTTCGGCGAACATGTCGCTGGCGTACTGCTCGGCCGTGCGGCCATCAGGGGGCGCGGCATCGCCGCCATTACCGTCGGGCACGTCGACGTCGACGCCGGGGCACGCTGCGGTGTCGTCGGTGAAGGCGGGGGTGCGGCGTCGGGGGCTTGTGACGCGGTCGTAGATGTCGCTGACGATGGCGAAGGTTTCGGGGTCGAGTTCCTAGTGCGCCCACCCCATTCCGTTCGCGCGCCGGCCCAGGCGGAACGACCGCTGCTCACGCCGCTCGGCCTCACGATCAGCAACTCCGGCGAGGTCCAGCTCGTCACGAACAGCGCGCGCTTCGCGGCAGGCGCGGTCGGCGTCGAGGTTGCCGTGACGGTCGATTAACGACCCGGCGGCGGCATCGAGCGCCGCGGCGTCAACACTGGTAGTCGGCTTGCCAAGCCCCGTCTGAATGGCGTCGGCAACCGCGACACTCACCCGCCCCTCGAGCAACGCGGCCCCAACCGCGGTCGGCGTCGACGACCCGGCCACCGCGCCCACACGCACGGCCGTGCGGGCGGCAGCCTGCCGCGTTCCGGTAGTGACGCGCACCAACTCGTCGGGGGTGCGGTGCCCCGTGCGCTGGGCAAGCCCGTCAGAGCCGAGCTCGGGCGCTGACCGCCGCGCGATCTCCCCCGCCAACAGCGACACGTGCAGTTCGGCCAGGCGCACCTCGTCGGCCGCCACCCGCGTCAACGCAAGCAGCGCATCGTCACCGAGCGCGCGAAAGAGGTCCACATCACGGGGCACTGCGTCAAGGGCCGCAACCGCAGAACCCAGCAACGCACCAAGACGAGCAGACGCGTCGGAGCCCGTGGGGCCACCCGCGAGAGCGGCGGCATCGCGTCGAGCGGGTGTCGCGTTCACGTGAGCCTCCTTCCGCGAGTTCCGGGTGTCATTCGAATATATGTTCGACCACTGACATTCGAGCGACGACCAGCTCCGGCGAGCGACGAATGGACAGAAGGCGCACTGTGGAGGAGTGCGGCGCGCGACTGCGGCTGGCATATCGCGTTGCACCGCGCACGCAGCGCGGAGCAAGCGCACGCCGCTTTCCGCCCGCGACTGTCATTGGTTCCGAACTGCGTAGACACGGCAGTTTCGGCCTGCGCGCGGCGGGCACAAGCGCTGGGTTCACAGTCCCGCTGCCATATCCCTACTCGGCGTCGTCGCCGGGTGTCCCGATTCTCGCGAGCGATTCGCCGACGGCGAGTACGTGCGCCGCCCGCTCACTCGCGCGTTGTCTCAGGCGGGCGCATCCGAGAACTCATCGCCCGGATGCTCGCGCGCGATCCGCAGGCGCGCTTCCGTTTCGTCGTGGTCGCGGAGGCGGTGCGCCTCGGCACGGATTTCGGCGGTCAGGTGCTGCGTCAACGCCACGCGGTCGATGAGGTCACTGAGCTCTGCGCTGAGAGGGTTGCACGTTTCGAGCCAGTCGGCCTCGGCCCGTTTCAGCAGCCGGTCCAGTTCGCGGCGAGAGATGACGTCGGGTTCTCCGGGTGGTGGCTCGGCTCGCACGCTCCCTCCTCACTCGCCCTCGAAAGTCGCCAGCGGCTCAAGCCTGACCTTGTCGCCGTACCAGCCGCGCAAAAAATCACAGTGCTCGTCACACACCGTCATGACTCGCGCAGGCATGCTGCCCCCGCCGGGTGTTCGGGCCGCCCAGCGTGGAGTCCGTTCACACATGGGCGAATCCGGTTGAGTGCCGGCGCGAAAGGAGCACTGCGCCGCCGCGGCCGTGTCCACGTCGCCCACCTCACTCTCGTCGACGCCTTACCCGCGCGGATCGCGATGCGACGGCCCCGACACGCAGACGGTACGAGCGACCACCGACATGTCGTCGGCATCGCTGTGGCCGGCGCGGCACCACCCCCAAACTGGGGCCACTCCACCGATCACCACTCCGTAACGCCCTCTCGCCTTCCTGAAACCTGCTCGATAGCGTCAAGTGATGAGCTCTCCAGGTTTTGCCGTCGTCGATGTCGAAACCACAGGGCTTTTCCCCGGCGGCTCAGACCGGGTCATTGAAGTCGCTGTCGTGACTACCGACGAGCACGGCACGGTCACCGGGGAGTGGGAGACGGTCATCAATCCCCGTCGGCACATCGGCGCCGGTCACGTGCATGGCCTCGACGGTGCGACGCTCATGAATGCGCCGCTGTTCGTCGACATCTTGCCCGACCTCATCGACGTGCTGCGAGGGCGCGCGCTTGTCGCGCACAACGCGAGCTTCGACCGGCGTTTTCTTGCCGCCGAGTTCGCGCGCGCGACCGCCGAGTTTCCTGATCAAGCGCCCTTTCTGTGCACGATGCGCCTAGCGCGAGACATCATCCCCGGAGCCGGTCGCAGCCTTGCCGACTGCTGTGCCGCCTTTGATGTCGAGTTGACGAGCGCCCACCACGCCCTGGGCGATGCCCGCGCGACTGCTGAACTCCTCGCGGGTTACATCGCGAGCACGGGCGCCTCGATGTGGCGGCCTCACCTCGAGAGGGCAGCGGAGGTGTCGTGGTTGCGCCCCGAGCAGCCGTCGTCGGTGCCGTTCTTTGCCTGGGTGCCGCGAGCATCTGCGCGTGACGAACGTCACTTTCTTGAACGGATGTCCGCCGCACTTCCCGAGATCAGCGCGCCCGACGCGCAGCTTGATTACTTGGCCCTGCTCGACCGGTGTCTGATCGACCGACACGTGTCGCAGCATGAGGCGCTTGAGCTTCTCGCGCTCGCTGAGGATCTCGGTGTCGACCGGTCGACTGCTCTCGCGCTGCACGAGTCGTACCTCGAGCAGCTGGCCGCCGTCGCGTGGGCCGACGGAGTTCTCTCGGCCGCTGAGCGTGTCGACATCGAGTCGGTTGCCCGAGCGCTCGGTGTTTCAGACGATGTGCGCGATAGGGCCCTTGAGGTGCCGGTCGAAAGTGGTCCTTCCGTGGATGCCTCCGTACCCGCGCCCACGAACCCGCTCGAGACTGTCGGGCCCGGCTCGGTCGTTGTGTTGACGGGTGCCATGTCGCGCCCGCGCGAGCAGTGGGAGGCTGACCTCATCGCGGCGGGCTTCCGAACCGCGTCGGCGGTATCAAAGAAGGTGGGCGTTGTGGTTGCCGCGGACCCCGACTCGCTGTCGGGCAAGGCGCGCAAAGCGCGCGATTACGGCATTCCCGTGGTGGGGGAGTCGTATCTCACGGCCCTGCTCTCAGCCCACCTCGAAGGAGAACGGTGATGTGGACAACCTTCCGAGCGTCGATGCCCCACGCCTCCGTTCTCATCCGTGCCAACCCGCTGGTCGAGGCCCGCCGCCTCGCCCCGGCGCTCGTGCACGCACGGGTGCGCCGCAACTGCCGGGTGGCTCCGCGCCTGATGCGGGCGATCGGTGCGACCCTGTCGCGCCCGGTGGATCACTCCGCCGACCGGATGCCCGCCTCGACCCCCAGCTCGCTGCAGGTCGACAGCGTGGCTGAGGGCCGCGAGCTGCCGGCGCTGCTGACAGCGCTGAAGCGGCTGGGCGAGTGGTACGAGCCGGAGGACATCGTGGTGTTGAGCCCGTTCGGCCCGCAGTCGTCGCTGGTGGGCCGCTTCCTCGCCCGCGAGCCCGAGAACAAGGAGGAGCGGGCCCTGCGCGAGCTGCTCACGGGGGAGCGGCCGGTCGTCTGGCGCTCGATCTTCAAGGCGAAGGGCCTGGATGCTCCGGCCGTCGTCGTCACGGACGTTACGCCTGAGGCTGCCGCCTGGGCCGACGAGCACAACCTCAGCTGGAACGACCTGCTCTACGTCGGCATGACCCGCGCCCTTTACGCGTGCACGGCGCTGCGCGGCGAGGGCGCTCCCTGGCGCCTCGCGAGCGACCGGATGCACGTGCCCCATCGCGAGGGAGTGCGGGTTCTTCGTGCCGGGAATTCAGCTTGATATGAGATTTGGGCTATCACGGTACCGGCTCTCAATGCTCTATTGAGTGCGCGCAAGGCAGATCTCATTCACGGTGACCATTCAGAAAGGAATATTCGTAATGGATAGAGAACAACATTTGAAACAGGATGCCTCAGAACACTACGCAGTTTTTCACATGGCGAGCGCAGCGTTTGAGTCGGGTGTCGGCCCGGGGGAAGCTCCGGACCTACTGTGGCGAAACTTCGAAAGTTATCTCGCTGGGATTCAGTGGCGTATGGAAGATTTCGAATCAACCTACCCTGAGTATCACAGGAATGTTGAGTCACAAATCCCACGCTTCGTTGATCGCTTAATAGGTGCATTTCCCGGTAGCTCGTTTAGTTTCGCGATAGATGAGGCGCGGTATAGGAATGCCGGAATCAAGGCGGACTTTAGCGTGCAGATATCGTCAGAAGACAACCCGCGACTTGTAAGTCTTAAAAACTACATAGGATCAGGAGGTATCCTTCGGCCACAGGTCTCAAGTGGAACCTTGTTCTCGTTTGCAGCAGGATTTGTTTTTGAGAGAGCGGGCGTGGGGACCTTTGTGGACCCGAGACCAGCGGGGGGCATTTTCGCTGCGCGTAATGGAGATGTCCGCAATGCGGTTCTCTCATATCTAGATCTAGACGCCTTGCGCGATCCCTTGCAAGAATTGCAAGACCTTAGCGGCTACGTGAAACAAGAACTCCTTAAGCCCGAGTATCACTTTTACGATCAAGACGCAGTCAAAGTCGTTGTGGAGCATGTCGCACGGTTTGGTCGTGCTGCAATACTTGCCGTGTTTGACATTCTTGGGCCAAATGTCGTCCGCGCCAAATTTCTAGAACGGGCTGGTCTTTTTGGCGACGAGGATGTTCTGTATTTCGACTCAAATAGCTTTGTTGATAGCATTACACAGCCGACTTTTCACGATCTTCGGGTGTTATTGAATCATCCAGATACGGATTTTCGTGTAGAACCGCGGGGGGCTGGATTAAGCTTCACCTTTTATAGAGCCGGGTCGACTCTTTTGCAGGTGAGTGTGCCTTTGACTGTGAATACAAATGGTGCATGGCACCGGCCTCGCGAGCGATACGACGGTGCTCAAGCTGTAAACGATGTGGGAATTTTGACGATGCTCAAATGGGGAGAACTGCGACCAAGGAAGAGTCGACAGATTGACACCTCAACGAACACATATCTGGACTTACGTAGCGCGGGAATCTTCGAGGTCTAGGACTTTCTAGAAAAGCGTCTCCTGTGCATTTGGTGCAATCACTGTCGATCGCGCGCGTCTCTTTCGCGTCTTGCTACCTGGGCTGGCAGGAAACAGCAGCTGCATTAGGAAGTATTCCTCAGGTGTCTGGCCCTCTAAACGGAGTGACGGCTCTAGAGAGTTACCCATGACTATCGTCCCGCCGCCAAGGCGGCGCCGGCAAAGATCCACATTGTCTCGCATGATGTCTACTCCGAAAATCTCGGATAGAGCGTTCTCCTCTGCCATGCCCCAACGTAGTATTTTTACCCATTTGGCGGCGACTAGGAACTGTCCATCACCTGCGGCTGGGTCGAGTACGGTTTTTCCCGGCTTCAGAATTTCTAAATCGACATTCTGCAATATTTCGATGACAAGTCGGGTCGGCGTGAATATTTCCGCGCTTGCGCGCACGCGATCGACAGTGCGCTCAATCCCATCCATGTAGGAGTGTTCATCGATTCTCTTTTCGATTTCCCTCCACAGTGCGCTCAATGTAATCCGCCTCCTCTCCTGAGATCTCAAAGTACTCGTAAATTTGGTCATCCGTCAATGCATGAGTAAGCGAAATCTCGGGAAGATTTGAGAATACTCTCTCGTTTCCAAACCCTGACCACTTTGCAGTCTTGTATATATAACGATAGAGCTTCGAGTTCATATTGTGGGCGAGGGCGCGTCCTTCATCTTGATTGTCCACCAGTATGTAGTAAACCATATCGGTTCCACCAAGTGACCCGTCGTCGTAGAACGGCTTTGTATATCCACTGCGTGTCCACATTACTTTTTTGGAGTCAGCCCAGTCCTGACGCAGTGACGACCACCATGTCGATCGATTGGTGTGGAAAACGGGATACGGGTGCGCGTCGTCGCGACTAGTCACCAGCGTAGGATTTGCTGAATGACGACGGATATTATGAGCAGTGACATAATCCCATTTTACCGAAAGGCGGGTGCGGCTGCGGAACATCACCTTTTCGTGTATTGAGAGTGAGATCTTTGAGAGATCGTTGGGTAGGTACAAGTAGTTAGGAGATATTTCAGTTTCGAACATTTCTGCACCAGTAAAGATGCGAGCCCGAACTCCCGCACTGGGCATTTTCTGTATCCAATAGTCACTAAACGTCGAGTTGACGCCTGGAAAGTGGTGTTCTGTGCCAAATCTAAGTAGTTTGGTCTGATTTTCTGCCATGATTTGGAGAACGACGTTACTCGGGCTCCCGAAACTGGATGGCGAAACCTGTATGAGGCTGCCGCCTTCGCGTAACAGACTTGAGAACACGTGTTGCGTGAAATCGATCCACAATTTATGTGGTGTCTTCCCACGTTTGGTTGAGTCCTGAAATGGTGGGTTTGTTAAGATCAAATCGAATTGCAACTGGGCGCTCCTTCTGGCTGACGGGAGGATAGTAGCTGGCGGCTGCCGGGTTGGGTCTCTTCCCGGCGCGTCCTGGCTTTCATCTAGCTAGCGGCCACTGCCAGGGAGTGCGGCAAAACAGCCGCGCTGGCTTGCCGCGCGTGCCGCGGGAGAGCTCGCCGGTGTCGGTGAGCTGCGGCTCCATGCGGCGGCGGAAGGCGTCGCGCGGGAGGCGCTCTTCAGCGATCGTCTCGTGCAGGGTCTGCAACTCGCGCAGGGTGAACGGCTCGGGCAGCAGGGCGCGCGGGTCGGGGCGGTCGGCGTACTCGGCGCGGAGGGCGTCGACAGCGAGGTCGATGATCTCGGCGTGGTCGTACATGAGCGGCAGGGTGCGCGCCGACGCGACGGGCGTCGGGTGCGCGAGTCGAGCATCCTGCGAGAGAGACGCGGCCGGCACGACGTCGACGTGCGCGACTGACAGCACCCAGCCGCGCGTGTCGCGGGTCGGCGTGTCGAACACGTGCAGCTGGCGGGGCTCGAGGCCCAAAATGCCGCACTTCACCCGCAGACTGCGCAGCACCGCGTCGCGCAGCGTCTCGCCCTCGTGCAGGAAGGTTCCGGGCAGGGCGGGGCGGTCGCCCGACTGCACGAGCACGACCGACAGGGCTCTGTCGACCACCGTCAGCAGGGCCGTGTCGACCGCGACCGACGGGCGCGGGTAGTCGGTCAGGGCGCGCGAGGGGGCCTCCGAGTTCGCGGGATGTTCGGGATTCACATGTTGATTATCGCGCTTGCGCGTTAAATGTCGGTGGTCGCTCCTAGCCTCTTCTTAGAGCGCAGACGCGCTAAAGGAGGACGCCATGATCGAACTACACCGGATGCACGTGGGCCGCGGAATCGCCGACGGCCCCGTCACGCTCTTCCCCGTCTGGATCGACGTGCCCGCCGTCACCGGCATCGATTGGCGACCCAACGCCGTCGCCTACCGCGAGTTCGACGGGGGAGCCTCGGTGTCGACCCTCACCGCCCAGGCGGTCGGGCTGCGCCCCGCCATCGCGCTCGACGGCGACCTCGCCGAAGGCGGCTGGCAGACCCGCATGGTCGCGCGCAGCGTGCTGCTGGGCGCCGGGCAGACCGCGAAGCTGCCGGTGCTCTGCGTCGAAGAGGGGCGCTGGGGCGGGCTCAGCGACGACCTGGTCGGGCGGGCGCGCCGGGCGACGCCGGCCGTGCGGGCTGCCACGTATCGAGCCGGTGACGTTCAGCAGGACGTCTGGGCGCGGGTGCGCGAGTTCGAGCAGCTCGCGGGCGGCGCGGGCGCCTCGGCCAGCCGGTCGCTCGCGCACCACCTCGACGCGCTCGACGCTCTCGGCGACGGGCTGGCGGTGTGGCAGCCGACGGGGCTTGAGTCGCTCGGCGCGCGCCCCACGGTGATCGACGGTCAGCGGGGCGTCATCGTCGGCATCGGCGGGCGCATCGTCGGGGCCGAGCTCTTCGCCTCCACCGTCGCACTCAAATCGCGCTGGGCGGGCATCATCGACGCCGCCCGCTTGGATGCGCGGCGCGTGTCGCCCTTCGCAACTCCCGCCGAGCAGGCCCGCCGTTTCGCGCGCCGACTCGAAAAGCTCGCCATCGGGCGCGACGTGCACGCCCCGGGCGGCCTCTCGGTCGCGCTCGAGACCCGCGACGAGCGGTATGCGGGGCGCGGCATCGCGCTGTCGTCGCCGGCGGCGGCATCGGAGGCGCCCGGCTCGACCGCGCTCAACGGTGACGAGCGGATGCTGCATCTCGGCGTCGTCGACCTCGCGCATCCGATGTTCGCGTTGGCGGCGTGAGCGGCACGACACACCCGTTGCGCGCGCTGTATCGCGCGCGTGTCAGACCTCACCGATAGACCACTTCCAAGGAGAACACCATGACCTCACGCCCTCGCTCCACCCCCGCCCTCACCGACCGCGCCGTCGGGGCGCGTGTCGGCACCGCCGCCGGAGACGCCCTCGGCGCCGGCTACGACTTCGGGCCGCCGCTGCCCGACGACGCTCCCGTCGGCATGATCGGGGGTGGCGGCTTCGGCTGGGCTCCGGGGGAGTGGACCGACGACACCTCCATGGCCGTGCCCATCGCGCGGGCCGCCGCGCGCGGGGCCGACCTGCGCGACCCCTCGACGCACGACGAGATCGTCGCCGCCTGGATCGACTGGGCGCGCACCGCCCCCGACGTCGGCGTGCAGACCCGCTCGGTGTTGAGCACTGCCGGCGCGCTCGGCGGTGACGCGGCCGCCGCGGTGAAGGCCGCCCGGCAGCTGTACGAGCGCTCGGGGCGCAGCGCCGGCAACGGCTCGCTCATGCGCACCGCGCCCGTCGCGCTCGCCCACCTTGGTGACCCCAGCGCCATCGCCGACGCGGCGCGCGCCATCAGCGGACTCACCCACTACGACGACGATGCGGGCGACGCGTGCGTCATCTGGTCGGTCGCTATCGGGCACGCCATCGTGACGGGCACGCTCTCGATCGACGTCGGCATCAACGCGTTGCCGGCCGAACGCCGCGACCGGTGGGCTGCGCTGGTGCGCGAGGCCGAGCAGTCGCAGCCGCGCGACTTCGACCGCAACGGCTGGGTGGTGCACGCACTGCAGGGAGCCTGGTCGAGCATCCACCATGCGGGCGTCGCCGTGCTCGAAACGGGGGCGCCGCGCGCGACCGCGCTGCGCGACGGCCTCGGACGCGCCGTGCGCGGAGGGCGCGACACCGACACGGTCGCCGCCATCGCCGGCGGGATGCTCGGCGCCGTACACGGGGCATCGGCCACGCCCGCCGCCTGGCGGCGGCTCATCCACGGCTGGCCCGGTCTCGACACCCGCGGCCTCACCGAGCTCGCCGTCCAGGCCGTGCGCGGGGGAGACCTCGGCGCCGGTGACTGGCCGCTCGGCGAGCGCATGGACTACGCGGGGTGGGGTGCGCGGGCGACGCTCACCGCGCATCCGCACGACGAGGGGGTGCTGCTCGGCTCGATCGTCGACCTCGACGCCGTGCTCGACGGTAGCGCCGGAATCGCCGTTGACGCGGTCGTGTCGCTGTGCCGGGTGGGGCGGGCGCAGCGGGCCGAGACCCACGTGGAGCAGTGGCTCATCGACGACCCCGAAGACGGGCTCAATCCCAACCTCGACTTTGTGCTCGCCGACACGATCGACGTGATCGCCGAGCTGCGCAGTGAAGGCAAGACCGTGCTCGTGCACTGCGTGCAGGCTCAGAGTCGCACGCCCTCGATCGCGGCGCTGTATGCGGTGCGGCAGTTCGGGGTCGGGGTCGACGAGGCGTTCGATGCCGTCGGGCGCGTGCTGCCTGGGGCGCGACCGCAGGCGTTCCTCGTCGAGGCGGTGCGGCGGCTCGCCACACGCTCGGATTCGTCTCCTTCGAACCGTCCTCATGCGATTGACCCGCAAGCAGCTGTGAACTAGAGTTCACAATGTACGAACTAGTCAAGAGCGCCGAATTCGATCGATGGCTGGCAGCACTCAAAGACCGCTCCGCGGTCGCACGAGCGAATGGAGGAGGGGTCAACGCGATGGCTGAGACATTCACCCGCTTTGACGCGGCCGACTACCTGAAAGGCCCTGAGGCGGCCGCCGCGTACCTTGAAGCGACGATCAGCGAAAGTGGCGACGACCCCGCGGCGATCGCCCATGCGCTCGGCGTCATTGCACGGTCTGGCAACCTCAGCAAGCTCGCACGTGCCACCGGGCTCAGCCGGGAAGGCTTGTACAAGTCACTGTCAGACAACGGAAACCCCAGCCTCGCCACCGTCATGACCGTCGCCCGAGAGCTCGGCCTACAGCTGCACTTTTCGACGCGGGAGGCGAGCGCGACCTCGTAGTGATGTCGGTGCTCGCCGATAGCGTGAGCGCATGTACCTGATCGATCGTGCCGACGGCGCGCGACTGCTCGTCACCTCCGCCAGCGACCTCAATGCCGCAGCCGAGTGCGAGTTCGGCTTCGGGCGCCGCGTCGACGCGATGGTCGGCCGCATCGAGGCGCTCGACGAAGAGCTGGATCTCATGAACCAGCGAACGATCGAGATGGGGCACGCGCACGAAGCGCGGCTCATCGACGCCTTCCGCGCCCACGGGTCACTCGTCGAAATCGACCGGCCCGCGCGGGGCATCGAGGGGCTGCTCGACGCGCAGGCTGCGACGATCGACGCGCTGCATTCCCGCACCGACATGGTCGTGCAGGCCACCTTCTTCGACCCCGAGCACGGGTCCGACGTCACCCCAGGCATGGGCCTCGGCTTCGTCGGCTACGCCGACTTCCTGCAGCACCGCGGCGACGGCGTCTACCGCGTGCTCGACTCGAAGCTTGCCCGACGCGCGAAAGTCACGGCCCTCATGCAGCTCGCGGCATACGCCGAACAACTCGAGCGGCTGGGCATAGCCGTCGACGACGAAACCGCGCTGATCCTCGGAGACGGGCGGTACAGCATCCACCGCCTCGCCGACATTGCGCCGGTTCACCGCCGCCAACGCGAACGGATGCACGCCCTCCTTCGCGAGCGGGCTGCGGCAGACTCCGTGGTCGCCTGGCGCGCCCCCGGCATCGCCCACTGCGGAAAATGCGTCTGGTGCGCCGACGCCATCGCCCAGCACGACGACGTATGGCAGACCTACGGGCTGCGGGGCGGGCAGTGGCAGAAATTCGCCGAGGCGGGCATCACGACCATGACTCAGCTTGTCCAGCACGACGGCGCGGTCGCCGGAATTCCGCAGCGCACCCTCGACGGTCTGCGGGCGCAGGCAGCCCTGCAGCTGCGGGCGGCAGCAGGCGACCCCGTGCCACCCGTCGAACTCATCGACGCGGGGGCGCTGGACGCCCTGCCCGCGCCGAGCCCCGGAGACCTGGACTTCGACTTCGAGGGCGACCCGCTCTACACCGAAGACGGCACCGGCTGGTGGGGCATCGACTACCTCTTCGGCGTGACCGACCGCGACGACACCTTCACCCCGTACTGGGCGCACACCTTCGCCGACGAGCGGGCCGCCCTCATCGCATTCCTCGACAAGATCGAACGGCGCCTCGCCGCCCACCCCGAGCTGCACATCTACCACTACGCGCCCTACGAGCGCACCCACCTGCGCACCCTCGCCGCCCGACACGGGGTCGGCGAAGCCGTCGTCGACCGGCTGCTGCGCGACGGCGTGCTCGTCGACCTCTACGCCGTCGTCAAGCGCGCCCTGCGGGTCGGCAGCACCAGCTACTCGATCAAGAAGCTTGAGCCGCTGTACTGGCCCGAGTCGCGGTTCGGGGCCGCCGTCAGCGCGGGGGACGACTCCGTCGCCGAATACGTTCGGGCCCGCGAACTCCGCCTCGCGGGCGAGCACGCCGAGGCGCAGCAGATCCTTGATGCAATCGGCAAGTACAACGAGGTCGACTGCGTCAGCACACGCAAGCTCGAAGAATGGTTGCGCGCGTACCCGCGCGGCGGTGGAGAGCGACCCCAGCGACCCGACGGCAGCGACGATCAAGGGGGAGACGTCGACGCTGACCCTGGCGCGGGGGCTGATCCCCAGCTCGACATCGACGGCGATGGAAACAACCGCGTCGTCGAGACATCGCCCCTGCACGACGAGCTCACCCGCCTCGCCGCGAACCCCGACGGCAGCGTCGCCTTCGAGCCCGACCGCACCGCCGAGCAGCGGCTCTACGCCTACGCGGCTGCCGCAATCGACTACCACCGCCGCGAACACAAGACCTTCTGGTGGGCACACTTCGATCGACTCTCGAGCCCACTCGACGAGTGGGCCGACACCCGCGACGTCTTTCTCATCGACCCCGACCGCGGCGTGCAGCTCAGCGAGTGGGGCAAAACCGGCCGTCAGCGCACCCTGCGCCGGCAGCTGCGGCTCGGCGGCGAATGGGCGCCCGGCAGCCGGCCCGCACCCGGCGGGCGTGCCGGGCCATACGCCGCCTATGAGCACCCCAGCCCGCTGCCCCTCAATCCGCGCGACCCGCTCACACGGCCCGCCCGCCAGATCACGCTCGAGGCCGTGGGCGACGACCACATCGTGGTCACCGAAACGCTCGCCACCGACCCCCACACCGGCGAGCCCATCACCGAATACGACGCCCTACCCATCGCGCTCACCCCCGCCCCACCGCCCGAGGCTGGCAAGCAGGTCGATGCCATCCACGAGTGGGGAGCCGCGCTCGTCGCCGCCCACCCCGAGCTCCCGCGCAACGCCGTCGTCGACCTGCTGTTGCGCCGCCCACCGCGCGTGCGTGACAGCGCTCCCGGCGATCCCGGGGTCGTCGTCGAGGGCGGGCTCGCGCCCGTCGTCGACATCGACGGCGAACCCGACCGCATCACCGCCGTCACCCAGAGCCTGCTCCACCTCGATCGCAGCTACCTCGCCGTGCAGGGCCCGCCCGGCACCGGCAAGACGTACCTGGGTTCACGCGTCATCGCCCGCCTCGTCGCCGAGCACGGCTGGCGCATCGGCGTCGTCGCCCAAGGCCACGCCACCGTCGAACACGTGCTCGACGCCGTCGTCTCAGCCGGGCTCGATGGCCGCCAGGTCGCCAAAGCCCCCAAGAACGGCGCCGACCCTGCCCACTACGCCGAAGCGCGCTGGACAGTTCTTGGCAAAGCCGACCAGCTCGCCCCTTGGGCGGCCACGAAGACCGACGGCTACGTCATCGGCGGCACCGCGTGGGACTTCGCCAACCCCGCCCGCGTCGAACGCGACAGCCTCGACCTGCTCGTCGTCGATGAAGCCGGCCAATACTCACTCGCCGCCACCATCGCCGCCGGCGTCAGCGCCAAAAACCTGCTGCTGCTCGGCGATCCGCAGCAGCTGCCCCAAGTCAGCCAGGGCACGCACCCCGAACCCATCGACGGCTCGGCCCTCGGCTACCTGACCGCCGGCCACGATGTGTTGCCCGCCGAATACGGCTACTTCCTCGCGGAAACGCGCCGCGTGCATCCCGCCCTCGCCCGCCACGTCAGCGCGCTCTCATACGAGGGGCAACTGCACGCCCACCCGAGCGCCGCCACGCGTCATCTCGGCGGTCTCGCCCCCGGCATCCACGCCAACGCCGTCGAACACCACGGAAACGCCACTGACTCGCCCGAAGAGGCGGCGGCCGTCGTCGCACTCGTCGACGCAGTGATCGGGCTCGGGTGGACCGACCCGACTGATCGTCGGGTCGCGCGCGGCGACGCCCCGCCCACCCGGCCGCTCACCGCCGCCGACGTCATCGTCGTCACCCCGTACAACGCGCACGTGCAGACCGTGCGCGACGCCATCGACGCCGCCGGCCACACCGCGACGCGCGTCGGAACCGTCGACAAGTTCCAGGGCCAAGAAGCCGTCATCGCGATCGTCAGCCTCGCCGCGTCCAGCGCCGCCGACGCGCCCCGCGGTCTCGACTTCCTGCTCAACCGCAACCGGCTCAACGTCGCCATCTCGCGCGCGCAGTGGGCCGCGCACATCGTGCACTCGCCCGCCATCGCCGACCACCTGCCACACACCGCCGACGGGCTCGCCGAACTCAGCGCATTCCTCCGACTCATCGACTGAGAGCGATCACCCGAACGCACTCAGCCGCCCGCGCTAGCGTGGACGGATGCCCGCCCGCAGCGACCGACCCCGCCGCCCGGGGCTGCCGCGCGTCATCGCGGGCATCGCCGCCGACTACGCCTACGTGCTTGGCCGCCGCCTCACCGCCACCGTGCACCGCCGCGCGCCGCTCCCCGGCGAAGGAACCCCGCCCGGCAGCCGCGGCCGCCCCGTCGTCATCCTCCCCGGCATCTTCGAAAGCTGGCACTACCTCGAACGCATCATCCGGGCGCTGGCCGCCGCCGGGCATCCCGTGCACGTCATCGGCGACATCGGCCTCAACGGCCGCCCCATCCCCGCCACCGCGAAGCTCGTCTACCAGTACCTCGTCGCGCACGGACTCACCGACGCGATCCTCGTCGCCCACTCGAAAGGCGGGCTCGTCGGCAAGCACGTCATGCTGCACGATGCGCGCATGACCCCCGACGCCGACCTCCCCGGCCGCCGCCGCGTCGGCCACCTCATCGCCGTCAACACGCCGTGGCGCGGCAGCGAACTCGCCCGCTACGGCCTCGGCGCGTGGCGCGAATTCGAACCCCGCCGCCCCGTCATCGGCCTGCTCGCCGCCGAAAACGCGGTGGATGCGCGCATCACCGCCATCGACAGCGCCATCGACCAGTACGTGCCCCGCGATTCTGCGCCCGCCGCAGCCACGCGCATCCCGCTGCCCCTCGTCGGGCACTTTCGGGTGCTCGCCCACCCGCAGGTCGTCGAGCTCATCGTCGCCCGCGTGCGCGAACTGGGCCGCACCGGCGGGGGAGTGCCGCGCCGCACCGCCGTCAGCTACCCGGGTGTAGGGATTCCTACAGCAGAGTAGG
>SXGS01114750.1_pt1 | contig 16848 bp, 10 predicted proteins | sample 3174681 | NCBI WGS metagenome assembly SXGS01 (sample SAMN11356861, study PRJNA531348) | freshwater metagenome | isolation source: freshwater sample F1-80 | place: China: Fuxian Lake, Yuxi | collected 2017-12-25 | reverse complement strand
GCGGACAACTGCTCGCGTTCGTCTGGTGTGAGCGTCACGCGGTATTTCTTGGGCACAGGGATTACCTCCACACCAAGTGAATCACATCTTCGTCCGAGGCTCCGGTGAAGAATCAACTCCGCCCTGACAGACCACTAGTTGCGAAATCCCGAATGCGCCCTGCTTCGCTGGACTTCACGAGCTCGAGTTCGGGACACGGAGATAGCGCCCCGTGGAAGATCCACGGGGCGCCTGAATTCACCTGACCTCGAGTGCAGCGGATCAGAGCGTCTTCAACATCTCCAGGCCACGCACCGTGCCGGTGCTGGAAGCGAAGCGGTCGGCTTCAATTCCGAACCGCTGGAGGATGTTGACGAAGAGGTTCGGCAGCGGATAGTTCCGCTCGCGGTCGAACGCGAGGTGCTGGCCATGTCGGAAGCCGCCGCCCGCGAAGAGCACCGGCAGGTTGGTGGTGACGTGGGTGTTTGCGTTCCCCATGTTGCTGCCATAGAGCACCATCGTGCGATCCAGCAGCGTGTCGCCGTCTTCCTTCTGCCGCTTCAGGTCGGCGAAGAGGCCGCCCAGCAGCTTCATGTGCTCGCGGTCGATCCGCTCCAGGTCCGCAATCTTGTCGGGGTTGCGGCCATGGTGCGACAGGTTGTGGTAGCCGTCCGAGACCGACTTGCCTTCAACGGTAATCGCCGGGGAGCTGACGCTATCGAGCATCAGGGTGATGTTGCGGGTCGAGTCGGTGGCGAAAGCCATCTGGGCAAGATCGTACATGAGGCGAACCTTTTCCATGTACTCTCTGGAGTCGGTCGGATCCACGGGGGGCCTGGCGTTGACCACCGGCCGCGGTCGCTTCTCCCACTCCGCAGACTGGACCATTCGCTTCTCGAGCTCTCGAACTCCCGTGAAGTACTGATCGAGCCGCTCCCGATCCTTCACGCCGACCGTCCCCTTCAGGCGTCGCGTCTGCTCGGCGACGGCATCCATCACGCTCTTGCCCAGGGCCAGACTTCGGGCCTGAGCCTTGATCTCCTCCGGCGTGCCGCCGAGGAAGAGCTTTCGGAAGACTTCCGAGGGCTTGGTTTCGCAGGGAAGCAAGACGCCGCCGGCCGTAAACGAGAGGCTGCTCCGCGACGGCTGAACGTTGACGCCCAGCGTGAGCGCCGGGAAGCGAGTGAGGTGCCCGATTCGTTCGGCCACATACTGATCGAGGGAAACCGAGTTCCGGAAGCCGCCGCTCGAGGGGTGGGGCGCCGCGGTCAGGAAGCAGATGTCAGCGGGGTGTCCGCCATCCACGTCCGGGTGCCAGACCCCGCTCATCACCGTGAAGTCCGATCTGAACTCCCGAATGACCTCGAGGTAAGGGGAGAGGGTGTAGTCTCGCCCCGTCTGATCCGCGGCCGGGAAGAACCGGTCCGGGAGGACGCCCAGGTTATTGCAGATGCCGAAGAAACGACGAGGCGCCGCTTCCCGCGTGTCCGTCCGGGCGAACGCCGGCGTCATCGCGTCGAGCAGGGGCAACCCCAGGAGTACGCCGGCTCCCTTCAGAAGGTGCCGTCGGGTGAGACTGTTCGAGGATTGGATATGCACGGATTTCATGGTCTCACTTGCTCCTGAAGAGCCTGCTGGACACCAGTCCATGGATCAGGGACTTCACCCCGTACCCATCGGACCTGGCGCCGTCCAGGATCGCTTCCACACTGGGTCTGTCCCCAAAACGCACCGGCGCTCCCGTGCCATAGGTCACGAGTTGCCGCACAAGGTTTCGAGCAATTTGTCGCTCGTCGCGAACCAGCAGCTTCTTCAGCTCGCGAATGTCTTTGAAGGCCCGACCGTCGGCGAGCACGCCGGACGGATCAACCGGCAGCGCGGCGGTGAACACAAACGGCTGTCCGTTCTTGCCGAACCCCGGAACCTTGGGACCTTCGCCGAGAGCCCGATAGGTTGATCGCCAGCCGCCGAAGATATCGAAGCTCTCGAGTGCAAATCCGGGTGGATCGATCCGAGAGTGGCACGAATTGCAGGCGGGTAAGCTGCGATGCTTGTCGAGTTGCTCGCGAATGGTGGTGGCTCCCCGGATGTCCGGCTCCACTGCGGGAACGGCAGCCGGCGGCGGAGGGACTGGAAGACCCAGAATCCGCTCGGTGATCCAGGCGCCTCGAATCACCGGCGAGGTGGTGGTGCCGTTCGCCGTGACCTTCAAGACGCTCGCCTGAGTGAGAAGTCCGCCCCTCACGGAATCCGGCGGCAGTGAAACCCGGCGGATCTCAGAGCCTTTCACATCCTTGAGGCCGTACAGCTCCGCGAGCCGCGAATTCACCATCACGAAGTCGGAGGTCACCAGATTCCGAGCCGGCAGGTTACCCCGAATCAGCTCTGAGAAAAACGCTCGGGTCTCGTCGATGGAAGACTCCACGAGGAGGTCATCCAGATAAAAGTCCGGGTAGAGCGTCTCGTCCGGGTTGGTGTTGCCCGTTTTCCGGAGATCCAGCCAGTAATCCAGGAACGCCTCTGAGAATCGCTGCGATCTGGGATCCGCGAGCAGGCGGTCGGTCTGGCTGATGAGGACCTTGGGGTCGGTCAGGACGCCTTTGTCCGCGAGGGCTCGCAGCGTGGCGTCCGGCTCGGTGTTCCAGAGAAGGTACGAGAGCCGCGATGCCAGTGCGTGGGCATCAAGCGGACCTGGCCGCTCCTCCAACGTCACAAACGCCGGCGAGCAGAGCACGGCGCTGTAAGCCGTTAGCAGCGCCTCCGTGAAGCTCGATCCGGACTTCTGAGCCGCATGGAACACCTTGAGGCATGGTTGGATGTCGACATCCGCAATGGGTCGCCGCACGGCGCGCCGGGTGAAGGCTCGGAGGAGGCGCTCGCCGTCCTTCACGGGATCCGTCGAAACGATCTCCACACCGTCGCTGCTCGTCTTGAGCGGAAGCCCTCCGGTCAACACGAGTTGTCCGCGGGTCGGCCAACTCTCGTAGAGGGGGCCCCCGACCTCCATCCAATTAAATCCGACTCCGGGTTGCCCCTCGGGCGTGGCGAGCGGGTTGTGCCAGTTCGGCGGCCGGGAGCGGAAGAGACGCGCGGCGTCCGGCAGGATCGTCTCTCCCTGCAGCAGGTGCACGTCCAACTCGCCCACCGACGCCTCGGGGCCGAAGTCCAGCGTTCCGAGCTTGCGGAGAATCTGCGTCACTCCCTGGGGCAGCGACGAATACAGGCTGACCGGTTCCTGGGTTCGACCCCTGGAGATTTCGCTCCGGCTGGGGCGCCACCACCGATCCGGATTGTCGGGGTGCGACCAGAAGGTGTGGGCCCGCAGCCGCAGCTTGTATCGACCGGCCACCGGAGCGCGGAACTGATCAAAGCGCGGCATCAGCGGCTCATACGCGCTCGCCACGACTCCGATCGATTCCATCTCCCGCTTGACCGGATCTTGCTCGCCGACGGTAAACGGGGCGGTCCGCATCATGGCGGGCACGTCGGCCTTGTTGTCGAAAATCGCGAAGGTGGCCCGCTCCGATGCCTGATTGAACCTGCCGAAACGAGCAAGGCCGGCGAACGACCGCTGCTCGCGAGCGTAGTAGCGGCGTTTGGTCGTCTCCGGGCGGGATACCTGGGTCGGCAGCACTTCCTTCAGTGCGTAGGATGCCGCACTCAGGTAGCGACTCATCTGGACGTGGGAGACATCCAGCGCATCCCCGATCTTGTTGAAACGCGCCTGCAATCCGTCTTCCGGAAGCATCTCTCGGATCTGGAGCCACGGGGCGTCCAGCAGGTCGCGAACCGTGTTCTCGTACTCGTAACGGTTCATGCGCCGCCAGGTGGATCTCCCTTCTCGCCGCATCCGACCTTCATCGATCACCTGAAGCGGGGTCGAGACCGCGGCGAGGAACGCCTTTCGCGCGGCGGGCGCGGGCTGTGGCGCCGACTTCGGCGGCATTTCACCGGCCGCCACACGATCGACCACCTTTACCCAGAGGTTGAAGTTCTTGGGATCGTCGGGCTGATAGGCGACGGCAAGATCCAGTCCACCGCTGCGGTTCTTCTTGTTGTGGCACGAGAGGCAGTTTCGGCTCAGGAAGTTCCTGGCGGTCGGAGCGAGAGCCTGGACCGGCGCCGCCTCTCCGACGCTTCCCGTACCGAGCGAGGCGCCGACGAAGAAGAGTCCGGCAGCGCCGACGGTCAACAGGCCGCGTCGAAGATGCCCAACAGGTCGCCTCTGTTCCGGGGCGCTTCGAGCAGCGTCGATGGGTCCTCTGCGTTGCGTCATCAGGTACCTTTCGGACTACAGGTGAAGACCGGCCATCGGCTGTCCCGAGCCCATCTCCACCGATGAGAAACTGGATCCGGCTAACTCAGGTGGGCCAGTGAATTCTACTATTGGTGACATTCTATGCTGCCGAAGGCACCCCCTCTGCCACTTTCAAGCGGATCGATTGAGAGATTTGGGTACGGCGCACGAGAAGACCCCACTGTGCACGAGCACCGGCGGCAGGATCGGGAACGGGTTCGGCGGAAGTGGTCCCGGTGGGAGTTCCCTGTGGCGCCGAACGGCGGGATGGAACTCACGGGGAGCCGAAATGTTTCGCAGCAGCAGTGCGGTACGGTGGTGTTGGAGCCTGATAGCGATCGCGGCCGGTTGGGTGGCGCTGACGCCGGCGGCCGGCGGAGCTCAGGCCGGATTGAAACTCGGAGCTCGTCTCGAACCACTGGTGGACGACTATCTCATCGAGCGGCTCTCCGGCGGAGCCCGACAGGTCCTCCACTCCCCCACTCCCCGTGAGGTCGCCATCACCCACGATGCCCCCTGGGAAGGCTCGGCCAGTGGGTACCACACCGTGTTCAAAGACGGCAACCGCTACCGGATGTACTATCGCGGTCAGGACATGGAGGTGAAGGGCACGCGCCTCGTCTTCAACAACCCGGAGTCCATCTGCTATGCAGAGAGCGCCGACGGGATTCGCTTCACCAAACCGAAGCTGGGGATCGTGGAGTTTGCCGGCTCCCGCGAGAACAACATTCTCCGTGACCGCTTCGGCACGCACAACTTCGCGCCTGTCATCGACATCCGGCCGAACTGTCCGGCGGAGGCTCGCTACAAGGCGCTGGGAGGCGTCAAAGGCGCAAAGGAGGGTGACGGCCTCTTCGCGTTCCGCTCCGCCGACGGGATCCACTGGGAACTGCTGTCCGAGAAGCCGGTGCTGACCCAGGGCTACTTCGACTCCCAGAACATCGCGTTCTGGGATGCTCCGTCGGGTCAGTACCGGGCCTACTTTCGAGACTTCCGAGACGGCGGCCGCGACATCAAGACATCCACCTCACCCGACTTCATCCAGTGGTCCAAGCCGGAGTTTCTCGACTACGTGGATGGCCGCAAGACCCAGCTCTACACCAACCAGGTGCTGCCTGCCCCCGGCGCTCCTCACATTTTGCTCGGCTTTCCAACCCGATACATCACCGGCCGAGGGCTCCTCACGCCGCTCAACGAGATGGTGGCTCGTGCCCATCCCCGGTACGGAAACGACTACACCGACGGCGGGTTCATGACCAGTCGGGACGGCAAACGCTTCAAGGTATGGTCGTCCGCGTTCTTGCGACCCGGACCCCCGCGCGAGGGCCGATGGATGTACGGCGGCCACTATCAGAATTGGGGCCTCGTGGAGACTCGCGCAGAGCCGGGCATGCCGGAACTGCAGCCATTTCTTCCGCAAGATCCGGGAATGGAGTGGTCGCTCTATTCGAGTGAGGGTGGCTGGACCGGCCACACAAACCGCATGCGCCGCTACACGGTTCGACAGCACGGGCTCGTGTCCGTTCAGACCCGAGAGTCCGCCGGCGAGCTGTTAACCCGCCCGATCGAGCTGACGGGGGGCAGCCTGGAGATCAACTTCGCCACATCGGCGGCAGGCGCCGTCCAGGTCGAGATCCAGTCGCCCGAGGGGACACCCGTTCCCGGATACTCCCTCGCAGATTGTCCGGAGCAGTTCGGCGACAGCACAACCCACCGGGTGCGATGGCGCTACGGCGACAGCCTGAAGTCGCTGACCGGAAAGACGGTTCGGCTGCGGTTCGCCCTGCGGGATGCCGATCTCTTCGCGCTGCGATTCAGGTAGGGGACCACCGCCGCAAGGTGAATCTTGGCGGGACAGCTAATCTGGCGATGGGTCCTGCGGGGCGAGCCAACGACGACGCCACGCACTTTCTCGGGCGAGTTTCCTTTGCGATGAGGTTCTCGAATGGATCGATTGGCGGGGTGGGCAGTCCCACAGATTGAGTTGCTGGCGCCGGATGCCGCTTCTCTGAAGGCGGGCCGAGCCCTCGCATCGCCGGGCAAGTGGAGTGGGCTGGGCCGCTCCGACCGGGTGCTCTGGGGCCTGTGCCAGGGGAGCGGCAAGGATCCCTACCGCACCCAGATCGATCTCGAAGGACCGGCCTTCAAGTGCTCGTGTCCGAGCCGCAAATTCCCCTGCAAGCACGGTCTGGGATTGTTCCTGCTCATTCTGGCGAACCCCTCGGCCGCCGACATCTCCAGCCCGCCGGATTGGGTGACGGAGTGGCTGACTCAGCGCGATTCGCGGGCGCAGAAGCAGGCCGAGAAAGAGCCGGCGCCCCCATCCGCGGCCGTTGTGGACGAGGAAGGGCGCGCCCGCCGATCCGCGCAGCGAGAAGCTCGCGTGGCAGAGGGCATCGAACTGCTCGACCAATGGCTCACCGATCAAATCCGCACCGGACTCTCATCCTTCCCCGCGTACCATTCCCCCGGACACCTGCCTGCTGCGCGCCTGATCGACTGTCAATGTCCCGGCCTCGCCCGGCGGGTGCAACTCCTGACGGAGCTCAGATTGAGCGGCGAGGGCTGGCAGAGCCGGCTGCTGGCTGAGATGGGACGCCTTCGACTGCTCATCTCGGCCTATCGCCGAATGGACGCGCTCCCCGACACCCTGAAGGCAGAAGTGCGAACGCAAATCGGGTGGACTCAGGATCAAGAAAGGCTGCTCGCCGAAGCGCCCGGCGTGCAGGACCTCTGGCGAGTGGTCGGCCAGTCCATGGACGACGATGGCCGCGTTCGAGTCCAGCGCACGTGGTTGCTCGGAGACCGCTCCGGCAGCACGGCGCTCCTGCTCGCATTTGGCGCCGGAGCAGCCCCCCTGGTGGCGCGCGCGGTGGTGGGTACGGAGTTCGAGGGAGAGCTGGCGTACTTCCCGGGGGCGATCCCACTGCGAGCCCTGATTCGGCGTCAGGCAGCCCCGTCGGCGAGTGACTTGACGCGCCTTGGAACTCCCGAACTCTCTTCCGCGCTTCGCGGCTTCGGAGCTGCGGCCGCCGCGAACCCCTGGCTGGATCGCTGGCCCATCGTCGTTCGCGAGGTGGTTCCGGCGCTTTCGGAGGACCGTGTGTGGGTGGTCGACCGGAACCGGGTCGCACTCCCTCTTTTGGGCCCCGTTGAAAACCACTGGCAGCTCCTCGCCGTATCCGGCGGGGGTCCGCTCTGGTTCTCCGGCGAGTGGGACGGCGAGGCGCTCCAGGTCATGGCATTCTGCTCCGTCGGAAGCACTCACGCGAGTGTGGCGGCATGAACTCGGCGGAACTCCTCCCCTACGCCCTCCTGGGCAGCGAACGACGGGCCCCCTCTCACGAGACGCTTCAGCAGGCGACAGCCGGCCTGATCGGCTCGGCGGGACGTCCGGAGAACACTGCGGAGCTGCTGCTGACAGCCGCCTCGGTTGCCACGTCCGCCGAACGAGCAGCCCGGCGGCTTTCGGCGTTCACGGCGGACCCTCTCGACGAGGCTCTGGCGGAGACTCGCCCGGTGTGCACCGGTGTGATCGCGTCGCGCCTCGATCAGGTGCTCGAGTCGGAACGTGCGGGCGTTCGGCGAGAGTTCTTCACATTGCTGGATGCGGCGGGGATGCGCGTGCCTCACGATCGGGTGCCCGCGGTGTTGAACGTGCTCCGCGGAGACGCGGAGATTCGGACAGCCGCGGGCGGGAGTCTCGGCCGTCGCGCCGAGTGGCTCGCTCGTCTTAACCCGGGCTGGAACTTCGTGCACGCCTCGGCCGAAACGCTGGACGAAGCCGCCTGGGAGACCGGCGCCCGAGCCGCTCGCGAGCGCTACCTCGAACTCCTGCGCGATCGAGAACCCCCTCGAGCCCGAACCCTGCTCCAGGAGGCGTGGCCCCGAGAGTCGGCCGATGTTCGCGCCTCGCTGCTCGAAGTGCTGCGAGTGCGTCTGAGCGCCGACGATGAGCCCTTCCTCGAGAGCCTGCTTCAGGATCGAGCTCGATCCGTTCGCGAGGTCGCAGCCACCCTTCTGGCGCTCGCTCCATCCGGAACCTTCGCTGCGCGAATGCGGTCGCTGCTGCAGCCCCTGGTGGTGTTCGTCCCGAAGAAGGGCTTTTTGGGGAGCCCGCAGCTCACCGTGGAGTTGCCCGTCGAGTACTCGGCCGAGATGCGGCTGGCCGGTATCGAGTCGAAGCCGGATGCCGCCCACAAGGAGTTTGGTGAGCGAAGCTGGCTCCTCATTCAGCTTCTGAGATGGGTTCCCCCCAGCGTCTGGAGTCAGGAGTACCGGCTCAAACCGGCTGACCTGCTCCGACTCGCCGAGAAAACCGACCATGCCGCCACCCTGCGGGCCGGCTGGGGTCACGCGGCGCGGCTCCACCGCGACCCTCTCTGGTGCGAGGCGCTGTTGGACTCCATCCCATTCGGCACCCCGCACTACATGGAGACCCTCAGCTGCGTTCCGCGGACCGTCCACGAGGAGTTGATCTGGCAGAGACTGAATGCGCCCCTGAACGCAGATCGAGTGAGCGAAGTCTGTCTCCTTGCCCGGGCGCTCTCGCCGCCGTGGAGCGCCCCGATCACGCGTTCCATGCTTCAATGGGCCCGCAGCGCCGTCGAGCGCATCCAGCCTTGCAGGGTCGTCTGGGAACTGCCGCACTGGGGATCGGCGATGGATCCGTTTGCCGACCCGAGGATCGAAACAGGATGGCCCGAGAAGGCTTTGGAGTTGCCGGCTAGCCGGAACGCGATCGAGAAGTTTGTGGAAACCGTCCGCTTTCGCCGGGAAATGATTGAGGAATTCCGACGATGACTGAAGTCCTGCGCCGACACGCCGAAGAGCAGTTTGCCGAAGAACTCTCTGAGCTCGGTCGATACGACGACCGAACTCGTCCGCCCAACTGGAACCTTTCTCCCTGGGCTGTGACCCTCTATGTGATGGGGGGCCGGCTGCCCAACGGCTTCGAGGTCTCGGCGAAGTACGTCGGAGCGAGACGCATCGTGGAGATCGCCGTGGCCACGCTGGCCACCGATCGGGCGCTTCTGCTCCTCGGAGTTCCAGGCACGGCCAAGTCGTGGCTCTCGGAGCAGCTCGCCGCCGCCATCTCGGGCGACTCCACGCTGCTCATTCAGGGGACCGCCGGGACCGGCGAAGAGCAAATTCGCTATGGGTGGAACTACGCTCGACTCCTCGCGGAGGGGCCGTCCCGGTCTGCGCTCGTTCCGACGCCGATGCTCAACGCAATGGCGAACGGCAAAATCGCTCGAGTGGAAGAGTTGACGCGCATTCCGGCCGATGTGCAGGACACCCTGATCACCTTGCTCTCCGAGAAGACCCTCCCCATTCCGGAACTCGGCGAGGAGGTTCAGGCAATTCGGGGGTTCAATGTCATCGCCACCGCCAATAACCGGGATCGGGGCGTCAATGAGCTCTCCAGCGCCCTCAAACGCCGGTTCAACACCGTGGTGCTGCCCACTCCCGCCACGATGGATGAAGAGGTGTCCATCGTCACACGACGTGTGGCGGAAATGGGTCGCTCGCTGGAGATCCCCGCCGAGCCCCCCGCTCTCGAGGAGATCCGCCGGATCGTCACGGTGTTCCGGGAGCTTAGAGACGGTCTGACCGCCGACGGCAAGACCCGACTCAAGAGCCCCTCGGGAAGCATGAGCACGGCGGAAGCCATCTCGGTGGTCACCCAGGGGATCGCCCTCTGCGCACACTTCGGCGACGGCTCTCTGAAGGCGGCCGACGTCGCTGCCGGCCTGGTTGGCGCCGTCGTAAAGGACCCCATTCAGGATCGAGTGGTCTGGAGCGAGTACCTGGAGACGGTGGTGAAGGAGCGGAACGGCTGGAAGGACCTGTATCGGGCATGCAAGGAGATGAGGTGACCCCCGGAGTTCACCTCTTCGGCATCCGGCACCACGGTCCAGGCTCCGCGCGAAGTCTGCTGGCGGCACTCGAGCGCCTGGAGCCCGACTGCGTCCTCATCGAGGGCCCACCCGAGGCGGACGAACTGCTGCCCATGGTTCTGGACGCGGAGGCGCGGCCGCCCCTCGCGCTCCTCATCTATGCCGTGGATCACCCGAGTCGGGCCACGTATTACCCGATGGCTCACTTCTCACCCGAGTGGGTGGCGCTGCGCTTTGCGGTTGAGCGGGAGCTCCCGGTTCGAATGATGGACCTACCGCAGGCCATTCAGTTTGCGGTCCCGCGGCATACGGAGGGAACCGCGGAAGAGGAAGCTACCGGCTCCGAACCTCCGCCGACCTCCCCCGACCCGGATCCATCCGACTCAGCGGACCAGGGTTCCGGCGGGTCTGACGTTCGGGAGAACGAACTCCGGGGCGACCCGATCTCCTGGCTGGCTCGAGCGGCGGGCTACGCGGATGGAGAACGGTGGTGGGATGACATGATCGAGAGCCGGCGGGATCCGGGCACGATCTTCCCCGCAATCGCCGACGCCATGGCGGTGCTCCGCGAGACGGCCGACGATCTGGCGATTCAGCCCAATGCCCTCGATGCCGAGACAGAGGCGCTTCGCGAAGCCTACATGCGTACGACCATCCGGGCAGCGCTGAAGGAGGGGCGCTCCCGCATCGCCGTCATTTCGGGCGCCTGGCACACGCCCGCTCTGAGAGACCTGTCCGGCGCCCGGCAGGATACCGCACTCCTAAAAGGGAAGCCGAAGGTCAAAGTCGCCGCTACCTGGACGCCCTGGACCTACGAGCGTTTGTCATGGGAAAGCGGTTATGGCGCCGGCATCATCTCGCCCGGCTGGTATGAACATCTCTGGGATCATTCCGATTCGGCGACTATTCGCTGGATGTCGCGGGCGGCCCGTCTCCTGCGGGAGGCGGACCTGGACGCGGGATCCGCCTCGGTTATCGAAGCCGTGCGGCTTGCCGAGGCGCTGGCGTCCGTTCGCGAACGGCGCCTCCCGGGATTGGATGAACTTAACGAGGCCGCGCGAAGCGTCTTCTGCCTGGGAAACGAGGCGCCTATGCGCCTCATCCGAAACCGGCTCATCATCGGTGACCGGATGGGCGTGGTTCCGGCGGCGGCCCCGGTCGTGCCGCTCCAGCGCGATATTCAGGCCTGCCAGAAAAAGCTGAGGCTGAAGGTCTCCGGGGAAACCGAGCTGTTGGAGCTCGACCTGCGGAAGCCGCTCGACCAGGAACGGAGCCGGCTCCTGCACCGCCTCTCGCTGCTTCAGATCCGCTGGGGAGAGCTGCTGAGAAGCACCGGAACCGGCACGTTTCGCGAACGATGGAACCTCAAATGGACGCCGGAGTTGACTCTCGCGGTGGTACAGGCGGGAGTCTGGGGCAACCAGATCGAAGAGGCTGCCCGGTGCTTTCTCCTCGACCGGGTCGACCGAGCCGCCGGCGTGTTGGATGTGGTCCGGCTCATCGATCACGCCCTGCTCGCCGACCTGCCGGGCGTCTCCGAGCAACTCCTGACCTGCCTCCTCAATTGCGCCGCGCTTCAGGCGGATGTAGCGCCGATGCTCGAGGCGATTCCCGAACTCGTCCGGGCGGCTCGCTACGTCAACGTCCGCGGCACCGATCAGGAGGCTCTCCTTCTCGTGGCCGCGACTTTGCTCACTCGTTGCTGCATCGGCCTGCCGGGCGCCGCGGCCTCGCTGAACACCGACGCCGCACAAAGACTCCTCAACCAGATCGCCGGCGCCCACGCTTCACTGCGAACACTGGACCACCCGGCGATGTTCGATGAGTGGCTCCGAGCGCTGTGCTCCCTGGCAGACCAGCCGGGAGTTCATGCCCTGCTGGCGGGCCGCTGTGTGTGGTTCGCACTGGATGGCGGCGCCTTCCAACAAGAGGATGCCGCTCGGCGACTCTCCGCCTCACTCTCTCCCGGCGTCCCATCCGCTCAGGCGGCCGACTGGTTGGAGGGCTTCTTGATGGGAAACGCGGAGCTCCTCATCCACGCCGATGGGCTGCTCGAACTGATCGACGAGTGGGTCTGCGGTCTCACGCCCGACGACTTTAAGAACCACCTCCCGCTGATCCGGCGGACGTTTTCGACGTTCGAGCGTCCTGAGCGACGCGCCGTGGGGGAGAAACTGGCCGCCACTCAACGGAGGCGATCCCGTACCGATTCCCAGCGCACGGATCTCGATCCCGATCTGGTAGCTCTCACCGTACAGACCCTTCGTACGCTTCTCGGCATTCCGGAGATCGGACCCCATGAGTGAGATCGACCCGACCTCGCGGAGCGCAGAGGCCCTGCCCGCTGAGGAGCGCCTGCGCCGGTGGCGACTGTTGCTCGGCGGCGAAGATGCGGACGGCACCGGAGTTCAATTGACCGGCGCCGACGTGCAGATCGATCGCTGCCTTGGGCTCCTCTATGACCCCGACTATCGGAGCGCCACGGGACGGGGATCCAACCGCGGCGGGCTTGGAGCCTCCAACCCCAGCGTCTCGCGCTGGCTCGGCGACATTCGAACTTACTTCCCAACGTCCGTGGTGCAGGTCCTCCAGAAAGATGCGCTGGACCGCCTGAACCTGACGACCATGCTCGCGCAACCTGAACTGCTCCAGACCATGGAGGTGGATGTCAATCTGATCGCCACGCTCCTCACCCTGAGGGGCGCGATGCCGCGAGCCACGCTGGAAACGGCGCGACAGGTGGTGCGGCGCGTGACCGAAGATCTGATGCGCCGCCTGGAAGGCTCTGTCCGGCAGTCGATCATGGGCGCACTCTCGCGCTCCACCCGCAACCGACGTCCCCGCCTCCGGGAGATCGACTGGCATCGCACCATCCGGGCCAACCTGCGCAACTATCAGCCGGAGCACTCCACCGTTATCGCCGAGCAACTCATCGGCTTTGGGCGGCGTCGAACCTCTCTCAAAGACGTGGTCCTGTGCGTCGATCAAAGCGGCTCTATGGCGGGCTCGGTCGTGTACTCCAGCATCTTTGGGGCCGTGATGGCCTCCTTGCCTGCGGTCAGCACCCGGCTCGTGCTCTTCGACACCGCGATTGTCGATCTCACGGAGCAAATCAGCGACCCCGTGGAGGTGCTCTTCAGCACTCAGCTTGGCGGCGGCACGGACATCAATCAGGCGCTGGCCTACTGTCAGGAACGGATGGAGCGACCCGCGGACACCATCATGGTGCTCATCAGCGACTTGATCGAGGGGGGTGTCCGCGACGAGATGCTCCGACGAACGGCGCAGATGGTTGGGGCCGGAGTGCAGATGATCGCCCTGCTCGCTCTCAGCGACGAGGGGGCGCCCTTCTACGACAAGGAGAACGCCGCCGCTCTCGCGACGCTCGGCGTGCCTGCGTTCGCCTGCACTCCCGACCTGTTCCCGGAACTGATGGCGGCCGCGATTCGGCGGGACGACCTGTCGACCTGGGCCTCCGCGCAAGGTGTGACTACCGCGAAGTAGGTCCCTCGGCCCTCGCACCCGGTCCGCCCACCCTCGGAAGGCGATCTCGGCTGTTGAGGGCCGCGAGGGGAACTGACGCCGCAAGCCCACACACGGTCTGCCCGGCCTCGGAAGGCGAATGCGGTGGCCGTACGGAACCCTATCTCGTGTCCCCGCTGTTGGGGCGCTCCAGCTTTTGGGTACGATGATGGACCGCAGAGACCTCCTGATCCGATCCGCTGCCGGCCTTGGGGCGCTATCCGGCGCCACCGCCGCATTCCCTTCACGCGCGGCCCGTGCCGCATCCCACGAGCCGTTCCCTCGGGTGCGCCCCGAGGAAGTCGGACTGAGTTCAGCCGGCCTCGACCGGATCCCCGAGCAGATGCGGGAATTTGTTCGACAGAACAAGATCGCCGGCGCCGTAACCCTGGTGGCCCGTCATGGAAAGCTGGCGCATTTCGTGGCGGTGGGTGACGCCGACATCGAAATGCGAAAGAAGATGCGAACCGACTCCATCTTCTGGCTGGCCTCTCAGGCCAAGCCGACGACCGCGACCGCCATCATGGTGCTCGTCGACCAGGGCAAGGTGCGACTCGACGAACCGGTGGCGACCTACCTGCCCGCCTTCAAGAATATCAAGCTGAAGAGCGGCTCCGCGCCCCAGAAGCCGCCGACCGTTCGTCACGTGATGAGCCACACCGCCGGCCTGGCTCAGCCGTTTCGCGACCCGAATGATGGGGCGTACACACTGGCTCAATACGCCAACCGCCTCGCATCCCGCCCCCTCGAGTTCGAGCCGGGCAGCGCCTATGAATACGGCTACGGGCTCACGGTGTGCGGGGGAATTGTCGAAGCGGTGAGCGGCAAACTCTTCGAGGACTTTCTCGAGGCAAACGTCTTCGGCCCCGCTGGTATGAAAGACACAACGTTTAATCCTACCAGGGAGCAGTGGCCGCGCCTCACCAAGACCTACAAGCCGGGTCCAAATGGCGCCATCGTGCCTGCCTACAATCCGTTCATCACCCAGGACTGGACGGTCAAGCGCTTCCCCGAACCCAGTGGGGGTCTGTTGTCTACAACCGGCGACATGGCCCGCTTCTACCAGATGTACCTGAACGGCGGAGAAATCGACGGACGGCGGATCCTCTCCCGCGAGGCGGTTCAGACCGTGACCACGCCGCAGATGGCCGGCGGCAAGCCGATCACGTACGCCCTGGGCTGGCAAACCGTGCCCCCTCCGGCAACCGGCGGCGCGAGGGTCCTCTCCGGCTACGGTCACGGCGGCGCCTTCGCCACCGACGGGTTCATCGACCCGTCCCGGGGCCTGGTCACGGTGCTCATGATCCAGCGCACCCAGTTCCCCAACGGCGGCGAAATCGGCGCCGCCTTCCGGAAACTCGTCGCGGAAGCCCTAGGATAGGGTCCGAATGGTCGGGGCGTACGTCAACCGGCGTGAAAACGCACTGGGCGGGGGCCTGCGAAATCAAGGCCCCGCACACCCCAGCAAACCGTGCCATGCCGCACCCATTCTGATAGGATTATGCGAACGCTAGTTTGCAAGAAAGCGCTTGGGATGCCTCTTCCGAGACTGTGTGAATCGAGCCTGCCTGCCCCATCCGGCAAGCTTTGCCGGGATGTCGCCCACTACGTTCCGGCAGAGTGCGCCAACCTCGGCAACCCTCAGGTGGACATCCCCCGAATTGCCAGAGACCCCCGACTGACTCGGATCATCGAGTCGGCGGTGAACCAACTCCCATCCCGCCACGCGTTTTACCGTAGGGATGCCCGGGCGCTCGACTTTGTCGAGTCGGAGTCGGTCCATCTGGTCGTTACCTCGCCCCCGTATTGGACCCTGAAGGAGTATGTGCACTCATCCGGACAGATGGGGGACATTGAGGACTATGAATGCTTCCTGGGTCAACTGGACCGTGTTTGGGAGCACTGCTACCGGGCGCTGGTTCCCGGCGGACGGCTGGTGTGCGTGGTTGGCGATGTTTGCCTGTCGCGACGAAAGAACGGTGGTCGTCACACCGTGGTTCCCCTGCACGCCTCCATTCAGGAACGATGCAGGAAGCTGGGGTATGACAATCTCTCCCCGATCATCTGGCACAAGATCGCAAACGCCGTCTACGAGGTAGACGGGGCTGGGGGCTTCCTGGGGAAGCCGTTCGAACCCAACTCGGTCATCAAGAACGACATCGAGTTCATTCTGATGGAGAGAAAGCCCGGGGGTTACCGAACGCCATCCGTGCACGAACGGGTCCTGAGCCTCATTTCCGCTGAGAATCACCAGAAGTGGTTCCAACAGATCTGGTCCGGTTTGGGAGGAGCATCCACGCGGGATCACCCTGCGCCCTTTCCGCTTGAACTCGCCGAACGCTTGGTCCGGATGTTCAGTTTCGTGGGCGACACGGTCTTGGAACCGTTCATGGGCACTGGAACCACCAATGTGGCTGCGGCAAAGTGGGGCCGCAACAGCATTGGGGTAGAGGTGGAGCCAGCCTACTTCGAGCACTCCAGGCAGCGGTTTCTCCGGGACACGGGCAGCTTGTTTTCCGCGGTTTCCCTCGCCGTCGAGACTTGAGCAGAGAGTCATGGATGCACTGGAATGAGGTTTGCCACGGCAGTGGCGCGGTATTGGGACCTTCGCCAACTCCAGGCCAGCAGGCAAGTTGCCCGCGGAAACTCGGTCAGAGGCGTTCGCGGAGCCGTCACGGGCGGCGCTCAACTGGGCCCGATCGCTGAATTCTTTCGCCAGATGCTTGGGGAGTTCGGTCTACCTTCAGCTTGGGTGTTGCCCAACTCCGCGTTGGAGCTTCCCGGCCATTTCCGTCCAGAGAAGCGATGGGATCTGGTCGTCTGCCGGGAGAAACATCTCATCGCTGCCATCGAATTAAAGTCCCAGGTGGGCCCTTCGTTCGGGAACAACTTCAACAATCGAGCCGAAGAGGCAATTGGGAGCGCCGCCGATCTCTGGGCCGCGTACCGGGAGAGTCGGTTGGGGAGCGCATCTCCACCATTCCTCGGCTACTTCTTCCTGCTGGAAGATTGCGCCGAGGTTCACAAGCCTGTCCGAAGTGCCGCGCCCACGTTTCCCGTGGACCCGGAGTTCGTTGGAGCTTCTTATGCTCGGAGATACGAACTCCTCTGCCGCCGACTGATGCACCAGCGTCTCTACTCAGCGGCTTG
>SXGS01231642.1_pt1 | contig 16852 bp, 11 predicted proteins | sample 3174681 | NCBI WGS metagenome assembly SXGS01 (sample SAMN11356861, study PRJNA531348) | freshwater metagenome | isolation source: freshwater sample F1-80 | place: China: Fuxian Lake, Yuxi | collected 2017-12-25 | reverse complement strand
GAAGGCCTTGAACTCCCCGGAGAGCTGCGCCGCCAGCGTCTTGTTGTGCGCCATGACCAGCGTCGGCCGCTGGACCCGCTCGATCACGTTGGCGATCGTGAAGCTCTTGCCGCTGCCCGTGATCCCCAGCAAGGTCTGGAAGGGCCTGCCCTCGACGAGCCCGCGGGTCAGCTCCTCGATGGCGACCGGCTGATCGCCGGTGGGAGAAAAGGGGCTCTCGAGCCTGAACGCGTTCATGATCACCCTCCCGGACAAGCCGCCTTTGAGAGGGAGACACTATACATCTGCTCATGTTGTTTTTCAAGCGCCGCCGGTGGTTGCCACGAGGGCATTCTTGAGCTTAGTATCTGGCGGCCATGAAGACTGTTGATTGGAGACGGGGGATCCTTGATGAAGACCAGAGGGACAAGCATCGGGCGGTGGGCCGTGGCGCTGGCGGCGCTGGCCGCGGGGGTGGTGGTCGCCCAGGGCGCCGAGGCCACGCCGATCTACGCCATCCAGGCGGCCAACGCCTGTGACACTTGCCACATCGAGCCCCTGGGCTGGGCCAACCCCGAGCAGTCCGAGCGCTTCTGCACCATGGACTGCAATGGCTGCCACGTCAGCCCCACCGGCGGCGGCCTGCGGACCCCCTCGGGCCAGTTTTACGGCAAGGAGGTGCTGCCGATGTGGGGCCAGCGCCCCAGCTCCTTCGCCGACCCCGAGAAGTACCTGCCCAAGGGCTTCCCGAAGAAGGGCCGCTACAGCCTCTTCGAGGGCTTCAGCGGCTGGTGGCCCGGCTCGACGAGGATGCAGGACATCCCCGAGCGCTACGGCGACATCGACCCGAACCCGACCTTCAGCTGGGGCACGGACTACCGGGGGGCGGCCTACGTGCCGCTGGACGACCAGGACGCGGCCATCTTCCCCATGCAGGCCGACCTCTACCTCATGGGCCGGCCGATGCCCAACCTCGTGCTCTACTCCAGCGCCGGCCTCAAGGGCTCGCGCAACCGCGGCCTCGGCGGCAGCCAGGGCTTCCTCGACGACGTCGGCGATCTGCTGGCCGTCCGCGAGCTCTTCGTCAAGGTCGACCGCATCCCCGGCAATGCCTACGTCCGGGCCGGGCGCTTCGCCCCGCCCTTCGGCTGGCGCCTGCCGGACCACACCAGCTTCATCCGCCGCGACCTGGGCTTTGACCAGAACCGGCAGGTCTTCGGCGTCGAGGGCGGCTACAACCCCAACTACCTCTTCTCCAACGCCGCCGTCTTCTACCAGGGCCTCGACGGCTGGCCCGGCGACACCGGCGACGAGGGCGTCGGCGCCTCGGCCATCGCGGGGTGGCGGGATCTCGGCTGGCAGGTCTTCGGCAACCTCCACCTGCTCGACCGCAGCCTCAAGGACGCCCGCGATGAGGTCGCTGCGGGCGTCGGCTGGGGCCTGAACCTCTACCCGCTGGCCGTCCTCGGTGAGCTCGACCTCCGCAGGCAGTTCCTCGACGGGGACCTCGACGACGTCGACGCCATCTTCGCCTACCACGAGCTCAACGTCCTGGTCACCCGCGGCCTGACGGCCATGCTCAAGTACGACTACCAGGACCCGAACCTGACCCTCAAGGACGATCACATCGATCGCTACACCCTCGGGGTCCAGTTCGAGCCCTACACCTACCTCCAGGCCATGTTGCAGGCCCGGCTCAACTTCAAGGCCAAGGAGTCGGTCAACCAGGAGATCCTCTTCATCCTCCACTTCTGGCTCTAGCGCGGCCTCCTGGCCCGCGTCGTCGAAGTGGACACTCGCGCTCTTTGGGTCCTATAATCCAGGCCATCGAGGTGGGTCGGGGCGATGTCGATCGCCTCTCGTTGAAGGCTGCCTGGGGGAGTCGTCCACGTGGCAAGATTAGTCTATGTCGACCGTCATGGGCGCGAGCGCGGCGTCACCCTCGGGGCTGAGTGCCCGCGCGTGACCGTCGGGCGCAACCCGGACTGCGTCATCCACACCACCAAGCCCTCCGTCAGCCGGCTCCACAGCGAGTTCACCTGGACCCACGGCGTCTACGAGGTCACCGACCTTCAGAGCTCCAACGGGACCTTCATCAACAGCCGCGAGATACGGCGCCAGAACCTCCAGGATCGCGACGAGGTCAAGTGCGGCGACTTCGTCATCCGCTTCTTCCTCGACGACGGCGAGGCCCTCGGCTCCGGCCAGTTCCCCAAGGAGTCCCCCCGGCCCGTGGTCCCGCCGCCCTTCGACTCCGTCTCGGGGCCGCCCAGGCCCACCTCCCCCGTCGAGCAGGCCAACCTCCAGCAGCCCACCGGCTACCACCGCGGCGGCAACAGCGCCCCGCCGGTGCCCTCGAACCTCCCCGGCACCGGCAACTTCCCCCCCGCGCCGCCCGGACCCTACCAGGAAGGCTACCCCGGCGAGGCAGACCCCTACCAGCGCCCCTACTCGGGCGTCGGCTCGGGCGCCTACCCCCACTCCGGCCGGGTCCCCCCCCTGAGCCAGCCCCAGCCCACCTTCATGGGCGCCATGCGCCCCTCGCCGCTTTCCCCTGTCGACCCCGGCGACATGGATCGACTCCAGCGCGAGATCCAGGATCTGCGCGAGAAGGTCGCCGATCAAGAGGCGATCATCGATTACATGCGCGACGAGTCCCCCGGCGGCAAGAGCCAGGGGGACGCCGAGGCCCTCAACCGCGAGGTCGAGTCCCTCAAGGTCGAGAACGCCACCCTCCGCCGCGAGCGCGACGAGGTCCTGAGCGCCGCCGACGGCTCGACCTCCCGCGTGGCCGAGCTGGAGCGCGAGCTGGCCAGGAACCTCCAGAGCCTCGACGCCTTCCAGGCCCGCTACGAGCTTCTGCGCGAGCAGTCCGACGGGCAGCGCAAGCAGCTTGAGCACCTCCGAGGCGAGCGACAGCAGCACCTGGACGCCATCGCCGAGATGGAGGCCAAGGTCCGCGACCTTGAGCGCTCGACCAGCAACCGCGAGAGCGAGAAGCACAACCTCCTTCAGGTCAACGCCGACCTCCAGATCAAGGTCAGCCACCTCGAGCGCCAGTTCGAGGAGGCCAGCCGCGCCTCCAGCCTGGCCGACTTCGAACTCAAGAAGGCCCGCCAGGAGGCCGAGAGCCTGCGCGTCATCGTCAACTCCGGCGGCACCGAGAAGCAGGACCTGGAGCAGGAGCTCGGCCAGCTGCGCCTCGTCCTGGAGGCCAAGGAGGCCTCCATCGTCACCCAGGAGCGCCGGATCGAGGCCCTGGACGCCGACATGGAGCGCCTGCGCGCCGCCGCCCGGGACAACTCCGAGCGCGAGGCTCTGGAGGCCGAGCTCGCCCAGCGCCAGACCCAGATCGACGGCCTGGAGGTCAAGCTCCAGGCCCTGCGCGACGCCCTCGAAGAGGCCCAGGCCGCCAGCCGCGCCGGCGAATCCCTCAACAAGGACCTGGAGGCCCTGCGCAAGGAGCTGGAGGCGCTGCGCGCCAGCGCCGTGCCCGAGGACGAGGCCCAGGCCATGCAGGAGGAGATCGACCGCCTGCGCCAGGCCAGCCGGCAGGCCGCCCGCGACCTCGAAGAGGTCACCGCCCGCAGAGACGCCCTCCAGACCCTCTGCGACGACGCCGAGCGCGCCCGCGCGCAGAGCCAGGCCCGCGTCGAGCAGCTCCAGGCCGAGCTGGCCGAGGCGCTGGCCGAGGTCGAGGGCGCCGCGACCGGGCGCAAGAAGCTGGAGTCCGACATCGAGGGCGTCCGACAGGTCCTCGGGGAGCGCGAAGGCGCCCTGGCCGAGGCCGAGGCCGCGCTCGCCCGAGCCCGCCAGGAGTCCTCGGCCTCGGCCAGCCAGGACGCCGCCAGGGCCACGCTCAAGGCCGACCTCGACATGGCCGTCGAGACCGTCGAGGCGCTGACCGCCGAGCGCAGCGACCTCCTGGCCCGGATCGCGGCGCGGACCACCGAGCGGGACGAGATCGCCGCGGAGCTGGGCGCCCTGCAGCACCGCATCGAGGCCCTGGAGGCCGAGCTCGTCGAGGCCCGCGAGGCCCCCGGCCAGGACGCCGGGCGCGACACCCTCCAGAGCCGCGTCCAGGCTCTGGAGGCCGAGCGCGCCGAACTTGAGGCCGCTCTGGAGGACTTCGACGGCATACAGGACGAGCTCGACGCCGCCGAGGCCGAGCGCGACGCCGCCAAGGCCGAGCGCGACGCCGCCAAGGCCGCCCTGGAGGCGCTCAAGGGCGACCCGGCGGCGTCTTCGGGCGCCCCGGCGGTGTCTGCGGGCGCCCCGGCCGCCGACCCGGAGCTGGCGATCGTCCGATCCGAGCGCGACGACGCGCTCGAAGCGCTCGACGCGCTCCAGAGCCAGCTCGACGCGCTCCAGGCCCGCCTCGACGGGGTGTCGCCCGCCGCGGGCGGCCAGCCGGCGGCCAGCGCCGAGGGAGACGCGGCGCTGGCCGCCCGCGTCAAGGCGCTGGAGGAGGAGAAGGCCGATCTGGAGCTGGCCATTTCCGAGATCGACGGCCTCTACGCGAGGATAGACGCGCTGGAGGCCGAGCGGGTCCGTCTCCTGGCGGGCCTGCCGCAGGGCGAGGCGGCCGAGATCGTCGCGTCCTCAGGGGCCTTCGTCAGCGGGCCGAGCCAGTCGGGCCTGAGGGCCGCCAGCGGCGACGAGAGCGTCGACGCGCTGCAGAGCGAGAACGAGGCGCTGACCCTGGCCGTCGAGGCGCTCGAAGGGGAGATGAGGCTGCTGCGTGAGGCGCTCGGGGTGCTTGAGGCCGAGCGGGCCGCGGCCAGCGCCCAGGGGGCCTCCACGGACGTTGTCGAGGCGCTGCGCCGGGAGAGGGCCGAGATCGCGGAGGAGCTCGAGCTGCTGCGGGCTCAGGCGGCCGAGGCCGCTGCCGCCGATCAAAAGGGCCACCAGGAGGCCATCGAGGCGATGGAGGCCGAGCTGGCCCAGGCCAGGGGCCAGATCGAGGCGCTGGCCGAGCAGGCCCGCAGCGCCGCGACCTCCAGGGACGCTCTGGAGGCCGATCTGGCCGAGGCCCGCGGGCAGATCGACGAGCTGGTCGAGGCCTACGAGGAGGCCGAGTCCTCGATGCTCCTGGCACGCGCCGAGGCCGCCGCCAGCTCCCAGCAGCTCGCGGCGCACGGGGCGGGGGGGCGCGACAAGGCGATGGAGACCTACCAGTCGCTCAACGACGTCGTGGCGACCCTGCGCAACAACATGACCGTGGCCCAGGGTTACGTCGCCGACCTGCGCAAGGTCTACGACGCGCTGCGCAAGGCCGATCTGAAGCAGCTCTCCACCCTCGATCGCGTCCGTCTGGAGAAGACGATGCGCGAGACCGAGCCGGAGGTCACCCTCGACGAGCTCCACAACCTCATCGGCGGCGCCGCCGCCGGGACCGAGGACATGAGGGGCTCGCTGCGCTCCTTCAAGCAGGCCTTCGACCCGGAGGGCCCCGAGGCCGCCGCGGCGCTGGCCGATGAGCCCTCGGAGGCGCGCCCTGAGCGCTCGCCCGAGACGATGCAGCCCGCGGTCGAGTCAGCCGCAGGCGAACTGACCGAGGGCAGCCAGACCGAGGCCTGACCCCTGCTGCCGCCTCAACCCAGGATGGTTCATGGAAGCCGACGACAAGAAGATCACCTCTGACCAGGAAATCGAGGACCTGCTGCGTGCCCGCTACCCCCTGATCTACGTCGTCTCCAGCGAGGAGGGCCGGGTCGAGAAGATCATGGCCAAGATGGCCGAGCGGCGCCAGCGCAACCTCATCACCTGGACCTGCACCGGCGGCTTCGCCGACATCTACCGCGTCCAGGCCCAGACCGAGACCTCCGCCAAGGGATCGCTGCCGGCCGACACCATCGACCCGATCAAGGCCCTGGAGCAGATCGCCAAGTACGAGGACGACGCGATCTTCCTCATCAAGGACTACCACCCCTTCCTCGACACCCGGAACTTCTCCGTCGTGCGCAAGCTGCGCGACATCAGCGCGACCTTCAAGCACGGCAGCAAGAAGCGCAACATCGTCTTCCTGTCCCCCGTGATGAAGATCCCCGCCGAGCTGGAGTCCTCCGTCGCGATCGTCGACTACGACCTGCCCAACCGCCACGACATCGCCCAGATCGTCGACAAGATCCTGCGCTCGCTTCCCCCGGAGCTGCCGCTTCGCATCCGCGAAGACGAGGACTACCGGGAGCGGGTCATCGAGGCGGCCCTCGGGCTGACGGCCGAGGAGGCCGAGAACGTCTACTCCAAGTCGCTGGTGCGCACCCGATCCTTCGACATCGACACGATCCTCAGCGAGAAGAAGCACATCATCCGCAAGTCCGGCATCCTGGAGTTCTACGAGTCCCGCTCGGCCTTCAGCGACATCGGCGGCCTGGAGGTCCTCAAGGGCTGGCTGAGCAAGCGGCAGGTGGCCTTCACCAAGCGCGCCCGCGACTTCGGCCTGCCCCTGCCCAAGGGCATCCTGCTCATCGGCGTGCCCGGCTGCGGCAAGTCCCTGACCGCCAAGGCCGTCGGGGCCATGTGGCAGATGCCGCTCCTGCGCCTGGACGTCGGCAAGGTCTTCTCCAGCCTCGTGGGCTCCTCCGAGGAGAACATCCGCAAGGCGATCAAGACCGCCGAGGCCGTCGCCCCCTCGATCCTCTGGCTCGACGAGCTCGAGAAGGGCTTCTCGGGCACCGGCTCCAGCGGCCAGTCCGACGGCGGCACCACGGCGCGCGTCTTCGGCTCCTTCATCACCTGGCTTCAGGAAAAATCCTCCTCGGTCTTCGTCATCGCCACGGCCAACGACGTCAGCCAGCTCCCCCCCGAGCTGCTCCGAAAGGGCCGCTTTGACGAGATCTTCTTCGTCGACCTGCCCAGCGAGGAGGAGCGCGCCAAGATCACCGCCATCCACCTGCAGGGCAAGGGCCGCGACCCCGAGAAGTTCAACCTCGAGATGCTCGTCAAGGCCACCCAGGGCTTCTCCGGCTCCGAGATCGAGCAGGCCATCATCAGCGCCCTCTTCGACGCCTTCGAGTTCGAAGACGGCCGCGACATCAACGACGAGATCCTCCAGCAGGCCATCGGCGAGATCATCCCCCTGTCCTACACCGCCAAGGAGAAGATCGACTTCCTGCGCGAGTGGGCCCGCTCCCGGGCCCGCCGGGCCTCCATGCTCGTCAGCGAATCCGAGACACAGCAGGTCCGCACCCTGGAGATTTGAGCCCGGGTTGATGCCGCGGGCGCAATCAGGGATGCTGTCATCAGGAAGAGGGCCGGCCGGCGCCCTCACCACCTCAACCGCGATCGAAGCAGCGAGCCGCCATGTCCCACTTTACGACCGTCAAATCCAAGATCAGGGATCTCCAGTGCCTCAAGCAGGCCCTCGAAGACCTCAAGTACACCTACGAGGAGGCCGAGCAGGGCGTCCAGGTCCGCGGCTACCTCAACCAGCTCGAGACCGCCGACCTGTGCATCAAGGCCAGCAAGACCTACGACATCGGCGTTCGCAAGACCGTCGACGGCTATGAGCTGCTGGCCGACTGGTGGGGCGTCGAGACCACCCTGGGCCTGACCGAGCAGGAGTTCGTCAACCAGGTCACCCAGCGCTACGCCTACCACAAGGTGCTCAAAGAGGTGAAGGCGCGCGGCTTCTCCCTCGAGGTCGAGGAGGAGCAGGAAGACACCATCCAGCTGACGGTGCGAAAATGGCTCTGAAGCGCGAGATGAAGATCAACATCGGCAAGGACGGCAACATCAGCATCGAGGTCGTCGGCGTCGGCGGCTCCGAGTGCATGGAGTTCTCCGAGTTCCTCGAAAAGGAGCTCGGCGAGGTCGTCGAGCGCGAGCGCACCGCCGAGTTCTACCAGCAGGCCGACCTCGACACCCGGATCCACATCGGCCAGTCCGACGACGACGCCTGACCCATGGCCCCCACCGGCCCCCACATCGACGCGGGCGGCCTTCGCCTGGACGCCCTGGACCCCTCCATCGCCAGGGTCGCCGCGCGCTACGACGTCCCCCTCGGCATGACCGCCTCCACGCGCGGCCGCGTCGCCGACGCCACCGCCGCCCTCTGGCGACAGCTCTCCTGCGGATACCGCGCCCGCGGCATCGCCCCCGGCCCCACCATCCTCCCTCGCCATGACCCCCTGACCTTCGGCCAGCAGCACCTCCTGACACCCTTCAAGGACCGTATCTTCTCCGACGAGCGCCTCAAGGAGCTGCGCAACATCCAGTTCTTCGTCCGCGCCGTCGGCCAGCTCGAACCCGACCACAAGGTCGAGTTCCAGATGGAGCACAAGAGCTGCCAGTTCTTCCTGCGCAATGTCCAGCGCGTCGAGCTGGAGACGCAGCTCCCCTTCGTCCCCTTCCGCGACGAGCGCTGGCGCGAGGCGACCGACCTGACCTTCGGCCCCGATCAGGTCCTGACCTACGCCCCGCCCGACATGAGCTACACGATGAGCTGGGAGCACCTGGAGGACGTCCGGCAGTCCCAGCGCGCCATCCTCTACGACGACGAGTGGGAGCTGCGCGCCGGGCGCTGGAGGCACGACCTGGGCGGCGTCCGCCCCACCGACCCGCGCCTGGGCATCGTCCAGCGGGTCAAGGGGCGCTTCGCCACGCCCGAGGAGCTGCTCGCCGAGATCAACGAGCCCCGAGAGCACAAGTACAAGCGGCTCCCGAATCGGCTCGTCGAGTTCTACTTCTACCGACGCCCCTGAGCTCAGTACGCCACGCCCTTCTCCTTCGCCGCGCCCTTGATGTCCTCTTCGAGCAGGTCGTCGAGGTTGTTGTCCGTGGCCGCCCCAGGCGCCTCGGCCCTGCTGCGGACGGAGGGGCTGGCGGGCTTGAGCTTGCCCTCCTGGAGCAGCGCGCCGCCGCCGCGCCCCCACTCGGCCTTGTCCATCACCCCCTCGGCCTCGTACATGTCGCCGTCGTAGTAGATGACCGAGCGCTTGACCCCGTCGTCGCCCGCCACGACCGCCTGGTAGGTCATCTGCGTGAAGGCGCCGTTGGTGCGCGCGGCGATCGCCTCGAACTCCGCCCGCCCCGTGTCCAGGCCGCTGCAGCCGATCGTGTTGATCTTGATCTGCCGCTCGGAGGCGATCCGCAGCGCGCTCTCCACGTCGTAGCCGTCCTGGTAGTCGTCGTGGCCGGGGGCGTCGCCGACGAGGTAGATCAGCCGCGCCGTGTCCGCGCTCATGTCCCACTCCAGGTTGACCGCCTCGTGCAGGCCTCGCCCGACGTGCTCGCGCCAGTCACCGCCGCCGCCGGCCTGGATGGCCATGAGCTCGTCGTGGATCGCGTCGACATTGCGGGTCAACTCCGCCTTCTTGACCAGGAAGGTGTCCCCGCGATCCTGGTAGAAGACCAGCCCGAAGCGGATGTCCGGCCTCGGCTTGCCCTCCATCAGCTTGTTGGCGATCGCCCAGATTTCCTTCTTGACCATATCGATCTCGTCGCCCATGCTCCCGGTCGCGTCGATGGTGAAGACCACGTCGATCCGGGGCGCCTGCGCGGGCGTCTGCAGCCCCTCCTGAGGGGGGGTCGCCGCAGGCCCGGCGCCGTTCTGGTGGGACAGGCCCACGACGAGCGCGATGAGCGTGATGGCGCCTGCGATGGTCCACACGGCGTAGGAGCGCTTGGCGCCAGAGGCTTGCTGAGTCATGATTTTTTTCCCTCAAGAAGTCGATGAAGACCGCCAGGGTCTATCGGTTTTATAGATGGAGTCGGGCGCCCGGTGATGGGCGTGGCGGCTCGTCGTGACCTGGGCTTCAACGGGGGCGCCGCGCGGAAGGATCTAAAAAAATGGTCGAGCGGGGCGAGCGCGGGCAAGGGCCGCAGGAGGCAGGGATGGAGGTGTCGAGGGGTGGTCTGGCGCTGGGGGTGGCGTTGGCGATCGGGGTGGGCTGCGCGGCGCAGGTCAAGCCGACGCCGACGGGCCTGCCGGACAGGAGCGAGGCGGCCTGCGTGAGGCAGGCGCGGGCGTCGCTCGGTCAGGCCGAGAGCGCCTTCGCCTGCCGGGGGCTCCTGCACGAGAGCGGCGGCGCGCTCGTCGGCGCGATCAAGGGGTCCAGGGAGGGCTCCTTCAAGCTCTTCGGCGTCGACGAGAAGGGCGGCGTGGGCGCGCAGGTCGAGACGGCCCACAAGGGCGGGCGGCTGGCGCTCGTGGCGTCGGAGGGCGGGGTGATCGCGGTGTCGGCCGAGGGGTCGGTGGTGCGGGTCAGCGCCCACGCGACGGGCCTGGGCGGCGAGTCGCCGGCGACGGAGCTGTCGGTCGAGGTCGGCCAGGTGCTGGACTTCGAGGTGGTCGCGGCCGAGGGCGGCGCGTTGATCGCGGCGGCGACGGGGCACGGCCTGCAGATCTGGCGCGTGGACGGGCGGGGCGCCCAGGTGGCGACGTCCATGGCGCTCAAGCACCCGGAGATGCCTTACTGCAACAAGGTCGGGCTGGCGCTGACGGAGGGCGGCGCGGCGTCGGCGACGCTGCGCTGCCAGGAGGTCGTGCCGCTGGCGCCGGAGGTCGCAGGTGGCGCGGCGGCGATCAAGGACTTCGATTACGACGCGACGGAGCCGGCGGCCACGGACCTCATCCTGACGATCACGGCCGGGGGCGTCGAGGTCAGCGCGGCCAGCGCGGCGGCGTCGGGCCCTGAGGGGGAGCCGGCGCGCTATGGGCTCAAGCAGCGGCTCCATCAGGAGCTGCCGCGCGCGGCCGGCGAGCGGGTCAACCTGCTCGACGGGGTGGAGCTGGGCGGCGAGCGGATCGTGTCGCTGGCTTGCGTGGGTCCGGATGAAGGCCCCATCGAGGTCGACCTGTCGGTGGTGCGGTGCCAGGGGCCTTGAGCGGCGCGGTGGTGTCGTCCTGCAGGCCGGGTCAAGGCTTGCGTCGAGGCTGGTTTGCGGGTTTGAGGGGATCGAACTATGATGGCCCGCTGCAGGCGCGGTGTTTCAAGACGATCCGGCGAGGAAGATACACAGATGAAGACAAGCGCTCTCCCGAGGCGGCCCCGGCGTGATGCCGAGGCGCTGGTGTGGTGTTTTATAGCGATCGCGCTGGTGGGCGCGTCGGGGTGCGAGGAGTCGACGATCGGCGGCGTGGGGCGCGGGTGTCCGCCGGGGGCCGTCGAGCGCGGAGGCCAGTGCGCCTTCCCCGTCTCGATAGAGATCGGCCCGACGTCGATAGGCCCCGTGCGCAGCGGCGCGGCCCTCGAGGTGCGCTTCGAGGCCGCGGGCGGGCGAGCGCCTTACAGCTTCGCCTTCGGGGAGGCCGGAGGCCCGCAGGGCTTGTCGCTCTCGGTCGACGGGCTGCTGACCGGGGTCGCGGAGCAGGTCGGCACCCAGACCTTCCTGGTCGCGGCCACCGACGCCGACGGCGTCGAGGGGGAGGCCGAGGTGTCGCTGCTGGTCGACGACCGGGCCTGCGGCCAGGTCGAGGTGTGCAATGGCCAGGACGACGACTGCGACGGCCAGACCGACGAGGACGCGGCGCAGGTCGGGGAGGCTTGCGGACCCGAGGTCGACGTCTGCCAGCGCGGCGCGCTGGCCTGCGTCGGCGGCGCGCTGACGTGCGAGGGCGTCGTCGAGCGCGGCGAGGAGGTGTGCGACGGGGTCGACAACAACTGCGACGGGCAGATCGACGAGGGCGTCCAGAACGTCTGCGGCGGCTGCGGGCCGCTCTCCGACGAGGTGTGCGACGGGCAGGACAACAACTGCGACGGGCAGATCGACGAGGGCGTCCAGAACGCCTGCGGGCTGTGCGGGGATGTGCCGACCGAGGTGTGCGACGGGCAGGACAACAACTGCGACGGCGTGATCGACGAGGGCGTGCTCAACGTCTGCGGGCTGTGCGGGGATGTGCCGGCGGAGGTGTGCGACGGGCAGGACAACAACTGCGACGGCGTGGCGGACGAGGACTGCCCTTGCGACAGCGGCGACAGGGAGCGCTGCGGGACGAACGAGGGCCTGTGCGACTTCGGCGAGCGGGTGTGCGTCAACAGCCAGTGGGGCCCTTGCGAGGGCGGGCAGGGGCCGAGTGAGGAGGTGTGCGACGGGCAGGACAACAACTGCAATGGGAGCGACGACGAGGGGCTCCTGAACCTCTGCGGCCAATGCGGGCCGGTGCCGGCGGAGGTGTGCGACGGGCAGGACAACGACTGCGACGGGCAGACCGACGAGGGCGTCCTGAACACCTGCGGGCTGTGCGGGCCGGTGCCGGTCGAGGTGTGCGACGGGCAGGACAACGACTGCGACGACCAGACCGACGAGGGCGTCCTGAACGTCTGCGGCGGCTGCGGGCCAGTGCCGGCGGAGGTGTGCGACGGGCAGGACAACGACTGCGACGGGCAGATCGACGATGGCGTCCAGAACGCCTGCGGAGGATGCGGGGATGTGCCGGCGGAGGTGTGCGACGGGCAGGACAACGACTGCGACGGTGCCACCGACGAGGACGTCCCGGGCGTCGGGGAGGTCTGCGGGGACGGGCCGGGGGTCTGCGCGCCGGGCCGGACGGCCTGTCGCCAGGGCGAGATCGTCTGCGAGGGCGTCGGGCAGGGCACGGCGGAGGTGTGCGACGGCCGGGACAACGACTGCGACGGCGCCATCGACGAGGACGTCACGGGCGTCGGCCAGCCTTGCGAGGTGGCGCGCTGCGGCTCGGGCACCTCGGCCTGTCGAGGCGGCGCCGTGATCTGCGAGGTGGCCCCGATCGCGCCGGGCACGGTGTCCCGGGCCACGGTCCAGGGGGGCTTCGTGCGCTCGTACACGGGCACGGCGGCGCCCTTTGACGCGGGCAACAACCAGATTTCCAACTCGGTGCTGATCACCAGCGACGGCCAGCGGATCTACAACGTGGCCTTCGGCATCGACGGCGAGCCCTTCGCGGGCTGGACGGTGCGCGCCTTCAGGGCGGGCGCGAGCAGCCTGACGCTCGAAGAGACGATCACCATCGAGGCGGACTGGGGCGACTTCGGGGCCGCTGAGCTCGGCTTCGCCGGGGCCGCCGCCGCCGGCGGCTTCATCTGGGTGATGAACGTGGCCTCGTCGGGCGAGGACGGCCAGATCTGGTTGCTGGACCTGGAGAGCGGCACGGCGGAGGTGGATTCCTTCTGGGATGGCCGCAACACCTTCGAGGGCAGCGCGGAGTACGACTGGGTCAACGACGTCTTCTGGACGATCCAGCTCAACGCCCGCGACCCCTTCGTCTTCCGCTACCCCGACACGGGCGTCGAGCCGGGCGCGGACGAGGCCACCTTCCAGCTCAACGTGCCCTCGGATCAGGACTTCCTCGGCACCATCGCCTCGGACGGCGTCAACCTCTACGCCGGGATCTACAGCAATGCCGCCCAGCCCAACACGAGCGCGGTCTGGCGCTTCGGCTCCGGCCTGGGCAACACGACGCCGGGCGGCGGCGGGGCGGTCTTCGCGCAGGTGCGCCCGGCGGCCTCGATGACCTTCCACCGCGACGGCTTCATCTACGTGCCCGATCAGGCCAACCTCAACTCCGTGGTCCGGATCGCGGCGACGGTCGGCAGCCTGCCGGAGGTGTGCGACGGGGTGGACAACAACTGCGACGGTCAGGCCGACGAGGGCGGCGTGTGCACCCCGGTGGACCTGGAGGCGAGCGGCCAGACCGCGGTCCAGCGGCCAGGGACCCGGCAGGTGGACATCGCCTACACCGTGACCAACCGGGGCTCCAGCATGGCGGCCAGCCGCACCGATCTCATCGTCTTGACCTCGCCCGAGGCGCCGACGGTGACGGTGGCCAACCTCATCGCGCGGGTGCGCGGCCCGCTCGGGGCCTTCCAGTCCGAGAGCTACGTCGAGACCGCCACGCTGCCGGACACCATCCCTGCGGGCAACTGGCAGATCGTGATCGTGGTCGATCAGCGGGTGGAGATCGGGGACACGAACCGCGCCAACAACGTCGCGCGGGCCAACTTCACCCTCACGTTCGCGGACCCGGCCTGCACGGCCGATCGCTTCGAGCCCAACAACACCCAGGACACGGCGCGGGCGCTCAACCGCTTCTCCTTCAACGGGGAGCTGCGCAGCTGCCCCGGCGACGACGACTGGTACTCCTTCAGCGTGCCGGCAGGCCGCGGCCAGACGATGTTCCTGCAGTTCAGCCACGCGCAGGGCGATCTGGCGCTCGTGCTCTTTGACGAGAACGGCGACGAGGTCGCGCGGTCGGACACCTCGACCAACGACGAGTTCTTGCGCTTCACCAACGAGTCGAACCGCTCCGAGAGCTTCACCCTCCTGGTGACCCAGCCCAGGACCAGGAACGCGGTGAGCTACAGCCTGTCCCTGGGCGGGTTCTGATAACGTCGCGAAACTATTGGCATCTTGCCTTCGGGGGATCCGTGATCGACGGCTACAAGCTGGCGCAACTGCACGCGGTTCGGATGATCGGAGAGCTGATCCGGCGGCGGTGGGGTCTGTGGTGTGGCTTCCTGCTGCGGGGTGGCGCGGTCGTGCCGGTCGGCGTCGAGCACGAGGCGGCGCGGCTGCCCTTGTGCGGGCTGCTCAAGGGTCGGGGGGATCAGAGCGGCTCGTGCGCCAGCTCGGTGCGTCGGTGGTCTGACGCGGCCTGCGAGGGGGACATCCCGGCGGGCTCGGTCACGGAGCTGCGCTGCCACGCGGGGCTGATGGCCTTTCTGAGGCCGGTGATGGTGGCCGGGGAGCCGCGCGTGACCTTCTACGCCTCGGGCTTCTGGCGCCAGGGCGAGGCCGAGGAGGACGAGCGCTGGGTCAGCCGCCGCCTGCGCGAGCTTCAGATCAAGGGGGGGGACCTGGGCCGGGTGCCGAGGATCGGCGCCGAGGATCGGCGCCTGCTCGGGGAGCTGATCGAGGCGGCCTGCCGGGAGGCCGAGCGTTTTGCCGAGGCGGCCCAGGGCCAGCAGGTGTCGGCGGCGCCGGCGCGCTACAGCGACATCATCGGGCAGGCGCAGCCGATCTTGAGCCTGTTCAAGGTGCTGGACAAGGTGGCCACCTCCGAGTCGACGGTCTTGATCCAGGGGGAGAACGGCACGGGCAAGGAGCTGATCGCGCGGGCGATCCACTTCAACTCGCGGCGGCGAGAGCAGGCCTTCGTGGTGCAGAACTGCTCGGCGCTCAACGACAACCTGCTCGACAGCGAGCTCTTCGGGCACAAGAAGGGGGCCTTCACGGGGGCGGTGACGGACAAGCAGGGGCTCTTCGACATCGCCAACGGGGGGACCTTCTTCCTGGACGAGGTCGGGGACATGTCCCCGACGCTCCAGGTCAAGATGTTGCGGGTGCTGCAGGAGGGGACCTTCCTGCCGGTGGGCGACACGGTCGTGCGCAAGGTGGACGTGCGGATCATCGCGGCGACGAACCGGGACCTCAAGACGATGGTGCGCGAGGGGACCTTCAGGGAGGATCTCTACTACCGGATCAACGTGATCAACCTCGTCGTGCCCTCGCTGCGCGACAGGCGCGCCGACATCCCGCTGCTGCTGGACCACTTCATGAGCCGCGCCCGACGGCAGCTCCAGAGCGGCGCCAAGGAGATCGACGAGGCGGCGATGGCGCGCCTGATGGGCTACGCCTGGCCGGGGAACATCCGCGAGCTTGAGAACGAGGTCGAGCGCCTCGTGGTCCTGTCGGGCGGGGACACGGTGATCCGCGAGGGGCTGCTCTCGCCCCGGATCCTCGGCGCGACGCCGGAGCCTGCGTCGCTGGCCGAGGTGCCGGAGTCGGATCTGCCCGGCGCGCTGGAGGGCCTGGAGCAGCGGATGCTGCTGGAGGGGCTTCGGCGCACGGGGTGGAACAAGACCCGGACGGCCAGGGAGCTTGGGATCAGCCGCCGCAACCTCATCCGCAAGGTCGAGCGCTATGAGCTGGACAAGCTCCGGGAGCGTTGATCCTGGGCGGTCAGGGCCGCGGGCTTGTTTCGAGCGCGTTAATCGTGGGCCTCTGGATGGTCAGGGCCGCGGGCTTGTGTTATGGGAGACGGTGTCGAGGTGACGAGCGCGCGGCCTGATCGCAGATGGGCGCGCGCCTTTGAGGGCACAAGGAAGGGCGATGCAGGAGACAGTCTTCGTTCATCTGGTCACGGCGGCCGGGGAGGCCGAGAAGAAGGGCATCCTCGATCTGCTGGCGGACGCCAGCGGCGTGGTCATGGGCACCATGGTGCTCTTGCTGCTCTTCTCGGTGATCAGCTGGTACATCATCGGCTACAAGTTCTTCTACCTGAGGCGGGCGCAGAGCGAGTCCTCGGACTTCCTGGAGACCTTCTGGCAGTCCAAGCGGCTCGACGCGATCTACCAGTCGGCCCAGGCCTTCAAGCGCAGCCCCGTCAGCCAGGTCTTCAAGGCCGGCTACATCGAGCTGACCAAGCTCAAGGGGCAGGAGGACTCGAACAAGACGATGAGCGCGGCGCTGGGCGGCCTGGAGAACGTCGAGCGGGCGCTGCGGCGGGCCGCCTCGGCGGAGGTGACCCACCTGGAGTCGCTGGTGCCCTTTCTGGCCACGGTCGGCTCGACGGCGCCCTTCGTGGGCCTCTTCGGCCCGGGCGGGGGCATCATGAACGCCTTCGTGAACATCAACCAGCTCACCGAGGGCGGCGAGGTGTCGCTGGCGGTCGTGGCCGGGCCCATCGCCGAGGCGCTCATCGCCACGGCCATCGGGCTCTTCGCGGCCATCCCGGCCGTCATCGCCTACAACTATTTTGTCAATAGAATCAAGATCTTGTCGGCCGACATGGACAACTTCTCGGCCGACTTCCTCAACATCGTCAAGCGGCACTTCCTCAAGTAGGGCACCGCGTCGGGCGTGGAGGGTCGAGCATGGCCATGATGGGCTCCCAGAAGGGCGGCGGGGCGATGTTGTCCGAGATCAACGTGACCCCGATGGTCGACGTGAT
>SXGS01589191.1_pt1 | contig 16860 bp, 14 predicted proteins | sample 3174681 | NCBI WGS metagenome assembly SXGS01 (sample SAMN11356861, study PRJNA531348) | freshwater metagenome | isolation source: freshwater sample F1-80 | place: China: Fuxian Lake, Yuxi | collected 2017-12-25 | reverse complement strand
GGTTGAGGTAACGCAGATGGGCGCTGGCCACCGACATGCCGTGGCGTTGGGCCAGCTCCACGGCGGCGCGGATGGCCCCAAAGGTGCCGCCCCAGCCCACCACAAGCAACTCGGCTGATTCCGGACCAAAGACCTCCTGCTCGGGGATGTACTCGGCGATGCGCGCCACCTTTTCGGCGCGGATCTTGACAATCTGCTCGTGGTCCTGGGGCGAATAGGAGACATTGCCGGTGATGTCCTGTTTGCCCAGCCCGCCGATGCGGTGTTCAAGTCCGGGTGTCCCGGGAATCACCCAGGGCCTGGCCAGGGTCTTGGGGTCGCGCATGTAGGGCTGATACCCCTCTGGGTCGGTGCGGTGTTCCACCGACAAGGCCGGGATGGCTTCTGGGTCGGGAATCTTCCAGGGTTCGGAACTGTTGGCGATGTACCCGTCCGAGAGCAGGATGACCGGGGTCATGTAGTGCACCGCGATGCGAAAGGCCTGGATAGCCATGTCGAAACAGTCGCCGGCCGTGGCCGCCGCCAACACCGGTATGGGGCTTTCGCCGTTGCGGCCAAAGAGCACCTGGAGCAAATCGGTCTGCTCGGTCTTGGTGGGCAGGCCGGTGCTGGGCCCCCCCCGCTGCACGTCGATGATGAGCATGGGCAATTCCAGCACTATAGCCAGGTTCATGCCCTCGCTCTTGAGGGCTATGCCTGGGCCGCTGGTGGCGGTGGCGGCCAGCGCCCCGCCGAAGGCGGCGCCGATCACCGAGCCCATGGCCGCGATCTCGTCCTCGGCCTGGAAGGTGCGCACGTTGAAGTTCTTCACCGCAGCCAGCCCCTCGAGGATCGGGGTGGCCGGGGTGATGGGGTAGCTGCCGTAGAAGAGCGGTTTATCCGCCTTGCGAGCCGCCGTCACCATGCCCAGCACCATGGCGTCGTTGCCGGTGATCCGCCGGTACAACCCCGGCTCCACCATGACCCGCCGGGGCACTCGGGTCTGCCTTTGGAAGGTCTCGGCAGTTTCGCCGTAGTGGTACCCGGCCTTGAGCACCCGGGTATTGGCCTCGACCACCTGGGGGCGCTTGGCGAACTTCTTTTCGTAAAAACCCAGGGTGATATCGAGAGGGCGGTCGAACATCCAGAACGCCAGACCCAGGGCAAAGGCGTTTTTGCACAAATCTTTTTGTTGAGTGCTCAGTTCGTCGAGGTCCTCGAGGGCCTTGCGGGTCATCGTTGTCAGGGGCACCTCGTGTACCTCGTACCCCCGCAGAGAATTGTCTTCGAGGGGGTTCTCGTCGTACCCCGCCTTGCGCAGGTTGTTGCGGGTAAAGGTGTCGCTGTTGACGATGATCACCCCGCCCGGCTCCAGATCGAGGAGATTGGCGCGCAAGGCCGCAGGATTCATCGCCACCAGCACCTGGGGCGCATCCCCAGCGGTATAGAGTTCGCTGGCGCCGAAGTTCACCTGAAAACCGCTCAACCCCGGGATGGTGCCGGCCGGGGCGCGGATCTCGGCGGGGAAATCCGGGAAGGTGCTCACGTCGTTGCCCAGAATGGCCACTGCGTTGGTAAACTGGTCGCCTGTAAGCTGCATACCGTCGCCCGAATCCCCGGAAAAGCGGATGACGACCGACTCGCGTTCGTCGAGTCTCCTGGCGCTTTCGTCGGCTGTTTCAGCCATCAACTACCTTCCTCCTGTTTGACGCAGATCCCTTTGCCCCGAGGCGCGAAGCGATGCCGCGACAGCTTGGAGCAGGGAGACCGGGGTTGGTTCTCGGGTGGATGGGAAATATCCGGGTCGGACTGGATTGGGTCGGGAGTGGTATTCTGCGGAGAGTGCGGGGTCATGAACTGCTCGAGGGATAGCTGCCAGAAGGCGGGGAGCACGGCCACCTTTGCATACCCCTGCGTTCTCGATTTTGAGCCCATTGTCAAACCGTGTTTCCTCAAGAATATACAGGGATCGGTCTTCCCGTCAAGCAGCTGGAGGGGGCCGCGAACGGACGGGATCACCGACATGCACCTCGACCAGCCAGTCGGCTGCTGCGATCACAAAAGGGTGGTGGGTCTCTACCAACACGGTGCCGCCCCGATCAGCGAGGCAGCTGAGGATCTCGACCAAGAGGTGCAGGTCGGTGGGATGGGCCGCAGCCTCTGGGTGTTCGAGCACCAGTAGATCCCCTGGCCCCACCCGGCGCAGTTCCAGCGCCAGTTGCAGGCGCAGGGCCTCGGCCGGCCCCAGGGCCCTGGCCGGCTCCCCCAACCGGCGATGGCCCAGGCCACAGCCAAGCGCGGCCTGCAGCGCCTCGCCTGCCCTGCCCAGACCGCGGAAATGGTGCGCGGCGGCGGCGATGGAAAGCTCCAACACCTGGGCCAGGTTCAAACCGCGCCAGGTGGCAAACAACGCCTCCGGGCGATAGCGGCGGCCCTCGCAGGCGGGACAGACAAGGGAGAGGTCGTCGCAGAACTCCAGGTCGCAGATCAGGGCTCCAGATCCCTCGCAGATGGGACAGCGGCCTCCCGGCCGCGCCAGCATGAACCACTCCTTGGCATAACCCTGGTCGCGGGCCGCGCTGCTCTCGGCGTACTGCGCGGCGACGGCGGGAAAGATGCCGAGGTGATCGAGCAGCATCCGGTCGGACTCCCCTGGCCGTTCCCCCACTACCACGGTGCGTTTCAGGCTGGGCCGGCCCTCCACCACCACGGGTCCCGGCCGCCGGGCCTCGAGGCCGGGCAGCAGCACCTGGCGCCACAGGGTGGACTTGCCCCCACCCGTAGGCCCGATGACGCCCACCAATCCCCCCAGGGGCATGCGCCATTCCCCCGCCGGCTGTTGCACCCGCAGCCAGCGCGGCGGCGAGGCCGATCTGGGGCGCGCGGACGGCGGCACCTTGGTCAGGGTGCCTGTCTGGCCGACCCGCCCCCCATCGAACCAATAGCACTGGACGGCGGCGTCGAGCGCAGCCTGTTGGTGCTCCAGGAGCACCACGGTGTTGCCCTGGGCCACCAGCCGCTGCAATCCGGCGACCACCGCCTGCTGGGCCCGCTGGTCCAGCCCGCACAAAGGACTGTCGAATACATAGAGGATTCCCGCCAGCCCCAACCCTAGGCACCAGGACAGTTGCAGGGCCCGCGTTTCTCCCGTGGAGAGCTGTTCTACAGGCCGGCCCAAGGGCAGATGGCCCAGCCCCAGGGCCTCGGCCTCGGCCAGGGGGCCCAACAGGGCCCCGCCCCCATCGTTTGTTGCGAGGAATTCCCGGAGTTGGCCCAGGGTCGCGGAAGCCAGTTTGCGCCATTCCCACCCTCCGTAGCACATGGCAGCGCTAGGCCCCGTGGGGGTGAATAGACCAGCCGTGCCGAGGGGGCAGTGGCGGCCGCAGTCCACACAACTGAGTTCCTGGTTCAGCCACAGGCCCCGCTGACTTTGGGTACCGACAAAAAAGCTGATCCCGCGCGAGATGGTGCGCGCGTGGCGGCAGGCCTCCGCCAGGCGGTGCTGGTGGGCCGAATCGACCTCCACCCGGTCCAGCACCACCTCCCCCGGGCCGTCGGGGACCCCGTCCCGGTCCAGGCGCAACACCTGTCCGGCCACCCGGACCCGCAGGAAACCGGCCCGGCGCAGTTCCTCGACAAGGGCCGGCCTCAGATCGAGGGGCGCCAGCGCTAGACAGGGCTCTCCGCCCAAGTGGGCAACCACCTGGGCTGCCGCCGTTTCCGGGGTTGTAGCGCAGCACGAGCCGCCACAACTGGGACAGCGGGTCTGCCCTCGTTCCTGCCAGAGCCGGCCCAGGTGACCTTCGAGCTGCAGGAGTTCCCCTACACATTGCCGCTGCGGCAGGGTGCCGTCCAGGTAGAGGGCAGGCGGCAGGCCAACCACCTGCGCGGCCGCTGCGGGCTTTCCCCCGCCCAGAGTCTCCCTCTCGTAGGCCGAGAGCACCTGTGCATAGCGGCGACGGCTCTCTCGGTACAAAACCCCGAGCGCCAACTCCCTCGCCCCTGAGCCATCGGCGCCTGCGAGGCAGATCAACTGTCCGGTCGGCAGGTCGAGGTCCACGTCCTGTAGCGGGGGTTCACAGGCCCCGCGGATCTGAATCACCGGCCCGCTCATCTGGCTTCCCTTCCCGCGACCCCTTTCAGGGAGTCCATTTTTGCCTGGAGGACCAGGTCTCCCCGCACCGCTTCGAGCAGAACCTCCCAGACCGCCAGTGCAGCTTCGTGGTCCCCTTGCCTGGCTAGGACCTCGCCCAGTTTGAAGCGGGCCGGCTTGTACTGGGGATCCAGTTCGAGGGTTAGGCGAAACTCGGCGATCCCAGCCTCGGGCTGGCCGCTGGCCACCTGCAGGAGGCCGAGATTATAATGGGCCACCGCGTATTCTGGGTCGAGCGCCAGGGCCAGCAGATATTGCTCCTCGGCCTGAGTGTATTCCCCCAACCGGTAGAGACAGAGGCCGAGGCTGTTGTGGTAAGGTCCCTGGCCTGGGTAGCGGGCAACGAGCCCGGCGAAGACCTCGGCGGCGGCGCGGAAGTCTCCGGCGCCAAAAAGCGCCAGTCCGCGGGCAACCTCCGCTTCATTGCCCCCCCCTCCAGGAAGGGATACTCGGTTCTCGAGGCGGGCGAGGGTCTGCTGTGCCGGCACAAACCCCGGATCGATGGCCAGACTCCGCTGCGCCAGGTCCCGCGCCCGTCCCAAGTCCCCTTTGCGCTCGTAGAGCACCGCAAAATTGTGATAATCGACACGCATCGACTGTAGGCGCTCCACCAGAGGGTCGCGGTGGTGGACGCCCAGCGCGATCGACACCAGGGCGGCACCTGCTGCAGCCATCCGACCCCACCGGCGGTCCAGCCAGGCGCGGTGGGCCTCGATCAACCCCTGGCCGGCCCAGAGCGCCAATACGGGCACCACGGGCAACCTATACTCCGACGAGACAAAAAAGAGCAGACACCCCAGCAGATACGCGAGTACATACAGATCTAACAACACCTCCCGCCGCCCCCAGGCCAGGCCGAAGCCCACGAGTCCTAAGGGGGCCAGGAGTCCCCATCCGGGCAACAGGTGCAGGAAGGGAACCCATTCGCGGGCAAAGTAGTAGCTCAGATTGTTCTGGGCTTCTACCTCGTTCCAGAAGAGTGCGAATTTCCGCCAGGTCAGTTGAAGGTAGGCACCAGGCTCCTGGCGGATGAAACGCAACCCCTCTGCCAGCCAAAAAGCCGAAGCACTGGCTGGCGTGGTCGCTTCCCCCCGCCGGCGTTCTGCCTCGCGCATAAACCCGATCCGTTCCTGGTCCGGTTCGGCGCTGGGCACAAACGCCACCTGGGAGTAGATACCAGTGGCCTGGGGATGGTTGCCGACGTAGAAATTCATGCCCGCCGAGGACGTTGTCAGGGCGAGTTCGCCGCCGACCAGCCAGTTGCGGGCCACGGCAGGAGCCAGTACCAGCCCTACCCCAAGGAGCAGGATCACCCAAGCCCTGGCCTGCCGGTGGGCAGTGAACCAGCCACCCAGCAGGAGCACCCAGATCAGGACGAGGGGCCTGGCCAGAGCGGACACCCCGAGGCAGAAACCTGCCAGACACAGCCACCGAGCGCGCTGCTGCGCGCGCCATCGCAGCAGGAGGTACAGGCCCGCCAGATTGAAGAACAGGATGGGCGTGGCGGTGAGCAGGGCACCGTCGTAGAACACAAGAACACCGCACACGGCGCAGAAGGCAGCGCCCAGCAGTCCAGCAGCAGGGTCCCAGGTCAGGCGCCCCACCCCGTAGACCATGCCACAACTGGCGACCCCCAACATCACCTGGACACCGACCACTACACCCCAGCTCGGGCCAGCCACCCAGTACAGGGACGCAAGCAGGTAGGGATAGAGGGGGTTCATAAAAAACACCCCCTCGGTCCAGCCCGAACCTGCCCCTAGCGACCTGGCCTGCCGGTCGTAGAACTCGGAGTCGAGGAGCAGCACATCGGCCAGGGGCGTGCCGCTGGCCTGCACCGCGTAGGCTAACCGCAAAGCCAAGGCCAGTAACAGGATAACGAAGAGCGCCAAGTGCTGTCGCACCGTGCCGAACTGGGTGAAGCGAATCATGGGCCCTGGCCCGTTGGGGGGGGGGTCGAAAGGGAATTTACACAAAAAATACTTGACGGAGTGTTCGCGATTCTGTACATCGTATTACTACGAGAATCTCATCATGCCGCCGACCTTACCTGTGATTCTGCTCTCCCTCCTCCGCCCTGCCGCGGCCTTCGGGCCCTGGTCAATTCCCTTATCCAGCCCTCCAACTCCCCATGCAACAGGTGAGCTATGCCAGAATCCCTGCACGATAGAGAGGATCTGCTCAATCTCTATTTCAACGATATCACCGACTCCAAACCCCTTTCCCGCGAGCGCGAGGTCGAGTTGGCGGCCAAGATCGAGAAAGGCGATCTGGGTGCGCGGGACGAATTGGTTCAGGCCAATCTCCGCTTTGTAGTCGACGTCGCCAAACACTACCAGAACCGCGGGCTCTCGCTTTCGGACCTGATCAGCGCCGGCAACCTTGGGCTGCTGACCGCCGCCGAGCGTTTCGACGGCACCCGGGGTTACAAGTTCATCTCCTACGCCGTGTGGTGGATACGCCAGTCCATCCTCCAGGCGCTGGCCGAGCATTCCCGCACTGTGCGCTTGCCCCTCAACAAACTGAGTCTCCTCCGCGACATCGCCGAGACCGCGCGCCAGCTCGGCCAGGGGCGAGAGAGCGAACCGGATGTCGCGGAGATCGCCGCCCAACTCGACATCTCAACCAAAGAAGTGGTGGACACCATGCTCAGCGCCCGTTCGGTCTGTTCGCTGGACGAGGCCTTCGAACACGACGACGAACGCAATCTGCTCGATACCCTGGCCGACACGCGCCAGGAAAGCCCGGACAGCGGCATCCTGCGCACCTCGGCCAAGGAACATGTCGACAAGGTGCTCGATTGCCTGGACGAACGGGAGCGTTACGTCATCCTGCGCTACTTTGGCCTAGATGGCAACGAAGCCCTGACCCTGGACCAGATCGGCAGCCTGTTGGGCGTGACCCGCGAGCGGATTCGCCAGATTAAAGAGCGGGCTCTCGGTCGCCTGCGCCATCCACTGCGCGCTCAGAGCCTCAAGGCCCTCGCCGAATGAAGATGCCCCGCCTGCTGGCAGTGCTGCTCTCGGTGGCACTGCCGGCAGGCGCCGCCCCGTTCCCCCACGGCGAATTGGACGCCCTGCTGCAAGAGATCGTCGACCCCAGAGGTCTGGTCTCCTAACCAAAACTCCAAAAGAACAGAGCTGCCCTGGACGCGTACGTGGGCAGCCTGAGCCATGTTAGTCCGCGCAGCCAACCCGAACGTTTTCCCACCCGGGCGCACGAACCGGCCTATTGGATAAACGCGTACAACGCTCTGGTCCTGAAGGGGGTTGTGGACGGATATCCGGTGTCGCGGGTGGACGAACTTGGGGGATTAGACGCGTTTTTCCGGCAGCGCACTTCGCTGGTGGGTGGCGAGTATCTGACCCTGGCTCAGCTCGAAAACGAGATTATCCGGCCCCAGTACCAGAATCCCCGTATGCATTTCGCCCTCAACTGCGCCGCGCTCAGCTGCCCGCCATTGCTCAACCACGCCTTCACCGCTGAGGGGCTCGATTCCCTGCTCGATGCCCAGACCCGCAGCTTCGCCGCCGATCCGCGCCAGGTTCGTTTCGATCTTGCGGGGAACAAGCTATACCTGTCGCGACTCTTGCCGTGGTACGCAGAGGATCCGGTCAAATGAAAAAGGGGTTGTGCACCCTCTCCTCCCCCACGGTGGTGGCCGGGCCGTGACCCGGATAGAGCACCACGCGTTCGTCGAGGGTCAGGACCCTGGCCTTTAGGGCCTCCCGCAAGGAATCGTAGTCGTTCCGCCGCCGTGTGCCACCCATCGAACCCGCAAATATCGCATCGCCGACAAAAGCCATCTGGGAATGCACCAGGCAGACACCTCCAGGGGTGTGCCCCGGTGTTTTGCGGGCCTCGAAGCTCTGCCGGCCCACGCTGAAGATCTCCCCTTCGACGATGCTGCCCTCTATCTTGGTCCTCAACTCCCCGAGGAGCGGCAGGTCTTCCTTGTCGATAAAGGCGGGGGCGCCCGTGGCCTGACAGATCTCCGAGAGCGCCCCGATGTGGTCGCCGTGCCCATGGGTGAGCAGCACCAGCTCGATCTCCAACCCGGCCGTTTCGATGGCCCGCAGAATCTGCTCTGCATCGAAGCCAGGGTCGATGACCATCCCTTTGTTGGTTTCCGTACAACCCACCAGGTAGCCGTTCATCAGAAGGTCGCTGCCCAACACCAGCATCTGCACACTCAGCCCCTCGGCCGCCCGTCCGGTGGGATAGAGCGGGAAGAAGCGCTGGCCGGCACTGGCCAAGAGCTTTTCCGGGTCCAGCCCAAGACACTGGGCCAGCCGCCGGACCACCTCCGGCTCGGGGGTGCCCTGGCAGGCTTCGAACTGTTCCAGTTCGGCCTGGGTCAGACCGGCCTGGCCAGCGGCCGAGGGCACACTCAGCTCCTGGCCGCGACGGGCTTTGGCGATCACATCGCCGAATTGGTCCTCTAACTGCATGTACATATCGCTCTCCCTATTCGGGCAGTGCGCTGGCGACGTACTGGTCGAAGCTGGCAGTCCAGTTGGCCACCGTGGCAGCCGGCCCCACCAGCTTGTAGAAGAAGGGCCCGCGAGGTGCGACGATGATCGCCCCCAGCATTCGGTATCCGGGCATCGGTGCCGGGGACCCGCCGCCCATGCCGCCGCCGGTGTAGGTGCCAGTGATATCGACCAGGGTTACCTTGAGGTTGCCCACGCTTTTCTCCGTTCGCCGCGAGCGCTCCTTGGTGGAAGCGCCGTCCGGCTGGGTGAACTGGCCATACCACCGGTCGATATTGGCCTCGACCGAGCCGCCCTGGTCGGGTCCGAAGTAGAAGACCACGAGGGAGGCATCTGCGCCACCCTCGCCCGGCAGGAGGTACTCGGCGGTGCGCATCGAACTGGAGGGGACAGTGGACTTCCAGCCCTCTGGCATCACCACGCTAAGGCCGCCCAGACTCTGGCGCTGACCGGGTTTGAGGTCGGTGACCGGGCCGGCGCCGGCACCGGCGCCCACCGGCGGATGGCCAGGAGGCATCATCCCTCCGTCGCCGCCGGCGCCCGGCTGCCCAATAGGCGGATGCCCGGCGGGCAACTGGGCAGCGGGGGCTGTTTGGCTTGCCTGGTTCTGCAGCCCCTGCTCCCGCACCGCCTCCTCCTGTTTCTTGTCGCTGAAGTTCTGGCTGCACCCCAGTAGCAGCAGCGCACTGCAAAACCATACCGCACTCGCCATACTATGCCTCCTGTTGTCCCCGACAATATACGCCCCAAGCCGCCGGCGATCAATTGGGACTAGGGCTGGCTCTGACCGGGAACCCAGAGGATCTCCTCGCCGCCGCTGGCGCGGCGAGCCATGACAAAAAACAGGTCCGAGAGCCGGTTGAGGTACACCAGCGCCTGCGGGTTGACCACCGCCTGCCCGGCCAGCTCCCAGGCCCTGCGCTCGGCCCGGCGGCAGACGGTGCGCGCCAGGTGCAGCCAGGCGTTGCCCGCGCTGCCACCGGGCAGGACGAAGCTGCGCAAGGTGGGCAAACCCTCGTTGAACTGGTCGATCTGTGTTTCGAGGGCTTCCACTTGTGCGGCGGCGATTCGCAGCCGCGATTTGCCCTCGGCGTCGGGTAGGGGGGTGCTGAGATCGGCACCCAGGTCGAAGAGTTCGTTCTGCACCTGGCGCAGTACCCTCACCAGCACCGGCTCTAGACCGGCGCTGGTGAGGGCCACGCCCAGCACCGCGTTTAACTCGTCCACCGCGCCATAGGCCTCCAGGCGGATGTCGGATTTGGCGGCCTGGCTGTTGTCCCCCAACCGGGTGGTACCTCCATCCCCGGTCCGGGTGTAGATGTGGGTGAGTCTCACCATGGCTGGGTCACCTCAGCAGCAGCAGTTTGCGGTGCTGGCTCCAACTGCCCAGCCGCATCTCGACCAGGTACGCGCCGCTGGCCACTGCCTGGCCCCAGTCATCGCGACCGTCCCAGCTGAGAGTGTAGGTCCCGGCCGCCGCCCCACCGGACACGAGGGTGCGGACCCGGCGCCCCAGCGCATCGTAAACCGTCAAGTGCAAGGGGGCCGTCCCCTTGCCTACCGCCAAGGGGATGAGGGTGCTGGCGTTGAAGGGGTTGGGATAGGGCTCGCCCAGGCTGGTCTGTGCAGGGAGGCTGTTGCCCTCCTCCTCGACCGCCGTGGTTTGCCCTTCCCCAAGGGAGGCGATGCTGTTCGGGGGCAGCCCCAGACCGATGGGCCCGTCCAACAGTTGTCCGGTGGCTGCATCGTAGACCAGCAGGCCGGCGCTGGCCGGATCGCTGAAGGTGCCGCGGTCTGCCACCAGCAGGCGGCCATCGATCACCTCGAGATCCGGGGTATAGCCGCCCGAGTGGCCCGCCAGTGCCGCACCCGCCGTGCCGGCCGCCAGATCCACGGGGCGCACGCTGTTGCTGAAATCCGCTGCCGAGACCACCACATAGCCTTTTTCGGCGGAGACCAGGGCGAGGGCGGTAAGGTCGCCCTGCAGGGCCTCCTCCCCGAGGACGAGCCCCTCGCTGCGCCCGCTGCCCAGGTCCACCACCTCGACCCCGCCGTCGGCCACCCCGTACTGTCCGGTCTGGCCAATAAAAAGCTTGGGCCCCAGCGCGATCAGGCTGCCTGGGTTGACACTCTGCAGCACCAGGCCCTGTACCCCGTCCTGTGCCGAGTCCCAATCGACCACCCGGTCGGTGTTCAGGTCAACGGCGACCAGCACGCTCTGGCTGGCCACCCAACCGGCATCGCGATCGAGGCGCTGGCAGGCCACGTAGAGGCGGTTGCCGACCAGGGCCATCTCCGCAAGTTCGGGCAAGCCGTCCTGGTCGGCAAAGGCGCTCAGGTCGATCTCGCCCAGGGTATCCCCGCTGCGCGGATCGACGATCAGCACAGAGGTACTGTTGTTGCACGAGACGTAGGCCTTCTCGGCGCTGGCGAATTCGATGTCCTGGGGATTGCTGCCGTTGCCCACCGAAAACTGCAGCAGTGGGGTGCCAGGCGCCGCAGGATCCAGCACCAGGATATTGTCTTGCCCGAGGCGGTTGACCACGTAGATTCGCCCGGCGTAGTAGCGGACGACGGCATCGGAGTGGATGGTCAGCAGCTCGGTGCGCGGGGGCGTCTTGGGCTCCAACAGGGCCACGCTACCGGTCTGAAAATCGGAGGTGAGCACCACCACCGGCTGCTCGGCGGCGGCATGGGTCGTCAGCAGCGCGAGCAGCACGGCGCTTCTGCACAGCTTGGTCATGGCTTTAATCCTTTGAAGGGGTTGGCACTACCCGTGATGGCCCAGAACCGAGGTTCCGGCCCAAAGTGAAAAAAAACGACCTGCCCGGAAGCGGGTACCCCCACAGGTCCTCGACCTGGTCATCACCCAGGTTGCGGACCTCGGCCGTGGCCTCCAACCCGCCGCCCAGACGCAGGCGGAGGCCCGAGGTGTGCAGGAGGCGGCCGGCCACCGACCGGAGGTTTGCCCGATCCAGGTACTGCCTGCTCTCGCCATTCAGTTCGTGGTAGAGCACGGCTCTGCCAACGCCGAGTTCGCCATTCAGGTCTAGGCTGTGGCGCGGTGCATTGGGCAAGTCCCGGCCAGTTTCGAAGGGAAAGGGCGAATGGTTGAGCGCCTTTTGGTAGGTGTAGTTGCTCTGCATACGGGCCGAGCCGGCGCCCAACTCGGCCCGCACCTCGAAACCGCGCACCAGCGCCCTGCCGATGTTGTGGGGCCGCGACACCTGCTGGGAGTTCTGGACGAAGCGGATGAGATCCCGGGTGTGCTTGCGGTAGTAGGCCAGTTCTAGTCGGCGCAGGCTTCGGGGCGCCGCAGGTGCGTAGGTGAGCCCGCCGTCCCAGTGAATGCCGCGTTCCCGCCGCAGGTCGGTATTGCCGATCACCGCACCGCGGTCCCCGAAGAGCTCGTAGAAGCTCGGGGGACGCTGGTACCTGCCCAAGTGGCCCTGAACCACCACCTCCCCGGCCACCTGCAGCTCGGCCGCGAACTGGCCGCTCAGCAGCGCGGAGCTTTTGCGCCCAGACCGGCCCTCCAGCAAGGTCAACCCCCCACTTTGCGCCAGCACATCGCCAATCCCCTCCGCCTGACCGCCCGCCATCAGCCGCAGACGACCTAGTGCCAACTCCCCCTCTGCCCCCAAGAGCGCGCTGTACCGGCGGCTGGCGGGCAGCTGGGTGGTGGGCCGGAACAGGTTGTGCGGAGAGAAGCGCTCGGCCCGGATCCTGCTGCTGAGGCTGACCACCCCTCCCGCGCCCTTGAGCAGGTGCAGTGCCCCTTGTGCCCCCAGGCCCTGGGTGGTGTTGCGGTGGTGCTGCACCCCGGTGCCCACCTCGCCGCGCAGGTCCTTGTAGGTGTCCTGCTCGATGGAGTGGTAAAGGGCGATCTCGTACCCACTGGAACCACCCGCCGGGCCCGAGAGCTCGATCTGGCTGAGGTCCTGCCAGCCGTCGAAGCGCACCTGCCGTGCCTGGAAATTGCCGATCCCCGGAATGCCCTGGTGCCGCAGGTCGAGGGTATGGCTGGCCCGCACTTGCTGGGATCCCCAGGGCCTTTCGGCCTTGAGCAGAGTGCGCAGCGCAGTGTAGTCGCTGTTTCGCCGGCTGGTCTCTTCGTCGTCGCGCGGATTGTAGGGGGTGCCGTTGTCGTCGAGGAAGGAAAAGTTGTTTTGGCTCCCGGTGCCCTCGACCAAACCCAGGTATTGGCCACCGCGCCAGGGACCGCTGAGCCCGAGGCTGGCCTGCCAGGTGCCGAATGAGCCCGCCATGCCGGTGAGGGCCCAACGCGGGCGGGAGGACGGGGCCCGGGTGTGCAGATTGACCACCCCCCCCAGGCTATTGCCGCCAAAGCGACCCGGCACTGCCCCGCGGTACACCTCGACCCGGTCCACCCCACCTACCAGCAAGCTGCCCAGATCCACCCCGCCGCCCAGGGCCTGGTTCAACGGCACCCCATCGACGAAGACCAGTACCTGTTCGGCGGTGGACCCGCGAATGGAGGCGGTGCTGAAACTGCCCAACCCCCCCTGATGGCGAACCTGTACCCCTGCCGCCCTTTCGAGCAGTTGGGGCAGGGAGGTGGGGCGGTGTTCGTCGACCGGAATGTATTCGACAAAGGCGGCAGTGGGTGTCTCGTCCCGGTGGCGCGCCGCCACCGTCATGCCCTGCAGCAGCAGGGGTCGAGGGCGCATGGCGATCACCATCGGCCCCGAGGCAGAGGGGAAAGTGCCGCTGTAGGGCTCGTACCCGAGCCGTTCGGCCTCCAGCATCCAGGGACCTGCCGGCAGTTCGCCCAGGCAGAAGGAACCGCTGCTGTCGCTGTAGGTCTGGCGGGGTTTGGCGCCCGCCTGGCGCGCGGTGACCCACACGCCGCCTACACCATCCTGCGTGCGCAGGTCGACGGCGCGGCCACAGTGGTCGGCGGCGCGGGCTGGCACCCCCGCGCCAGCCAGTGCTACCAGCACCGTGTACAGCGCTGTCCTGGTCATACCCCTCAGTATGCTGAAGCCCGCCAGGGAGAGGGTCGGCGCAGTACGGACGCCGGCGCTGCCTCTCCCGCGAAAGGCGGAGCGCTTCTACTGTGGACTCTGGGAGGGGTAGGAAGGAGGGACAGCGCCACACCTGTTGCCGCACAATGCGGCAAGGGCTGCCCACGACCCCTGCTCTCCCGCGAAAGTCCAGGTCGATGCCTGCCGCGATAAACAGGGCAGGCGGAGAACGCCGGCAGGTCTTCGGGCTCGCAGGCTCGGCGGCATCGCCGCCTCCTACCGGCCGTCGCTTCCCGGTCTGTGGCCAGACCAGTGCTTGTTGACGGCTTTCGTTCCTGCTCACCGCTGCGGGGCAGCCCCGGATTTGCACCGGGTTCCCTTTTCAGCAACCGCCGAGCGCACTGACTCGACGGTCACACCAGCGTCATGGCTCAATATACACACGTCCGAAGACGCGCGTCAACTTGTGGGTCTTGTGCGCTGCCGGTACAGCCGCTCGTCCACTACGGCCGCCATTCGGGCCGCGTCCAGTTGCCCGCCCAGGAAGTGGACCAGGTCCGCGACCCGGGCGCCTGGCTGGGCGAGCACTTCGTTGTAGCTCAGGTTGAGCACGGCAAAATTGGGCCGTGCCGCCAGCCACAAGGCGACCTCGTCGAGGTGGCGCTGAAAGAGCTGTTTCAGTTCGGCGTCCCCTGCCCCGCCGTCTGCCCGGCCCCGGCGCTGGAGCATCTGCTGTTGCGAGGCCAGCACCTCGTCGAGTTGGCGCTGCATAAACACCACCCGATACGCGTAGCCTTCGGGCAGGTCGTAGAGCAACCGCGAGATGACCTTGACCACCCTGCCCCTGGCTGCATCCAGCCAACTGGGGTCCTGGGCGACTTTTTTCACACCTTCGTACTCGTAGTACCCACCCAGGTTGTCCTCGTCTGCTGCCCGTTGGCCATCGGTCAGCGGGACCAGCCCGCCGGCCTCCAGCATCTTCATCATCATCGAGGTCCCGGAACGCGGCAGGCCGGAGACCACCACGATCTCATCCGCGCCAAGCGCCTCGCCAGCCGAACGCCTCATCAACGCCCCCATCCCTCCCGGCTGCGGCGCAGTAGATAGAGAAAAAACGGGCATCCCAGCAGCGAGGTGATCACCCCGATGGGCAGTTCGGCCGGGGCCAGCAGCAGGCGGGCCAGCAGGTCTGCCCCCACCACCAGGATAGCGCCCCCCAGTATGGAGGCCGGGAAGAGGCGGCGGTGGTCTGGTCCGACTAGCAGGCGCATGACGTGTGGCACGATGAGACCGACAAAGCCGATCACCCCGCTCACGGCGACGGCCGCTGCGGTCAGCAGCGCCGAGACGACGAGCAGAATCCTTTTAACCCTCTCCACCTCCACCCCCAGATACTGGGCCTGTTCCTCGCCCTGCAGGATGAGATTCAGATCGCGGGCGAAGAACTGCAGGAGCACAGCCCCGCCCAAGGCATAAGGCCAGACCATCCACACGTGGTCCCAGCGCCGGGCCGACAGACTGCCCATCAACCAGTAGAAAACCCGCTGCAGGTCGGCGTGGGAGGCCAGCATCAGGAGCGGGGTAAGTGCCGAGGCCAGCGAGGCCACGGCCACACCGCTCAGCAGCACCACGGTGACCGGCAGGCGTCCCTCGCGCAGGGAGATACCGGCCACCAACAGTGCGGCCAGCAGCGCCCCGCCAAAGGCAAAGACCGAGACGGAACTGATCCCCCACACCCAGAAATCTAGGGCCAGGGAGAGTGCGGTGGTCGCCCCGAGCGCCGCGCCAGAGGACACCCCGATGATATAGGGATCGGCCATGGGGTTCTGGAAGAATCCCTGCATCACCGCACCACTCAGCGCCAGCATGCCGCCCACCATCACCGCCAGCACCACCCGGGGCAGGCGGATGTCGCGGACGATGATCCCTTCCGGTCCTGGCCCAAGGTGGTCGCCCATCAGCACCTCCAGCACCTGGGCCGGGGGAATGGGCACTGACCCGGCTCCGAGCGACACCACCACCAGGGAAGCCAGAATCAGCCCCATGATGGGCAACAACACCTGCAACCGGAGCTTGGTCATTCCTTTACTACCGGGTCAAAAAGGACCGCCAACTGCTCGAGCGCCAGGAAGGCACGTGGACCCGGACGGGTGAGCCAGTCCGATTCGAGCTGGTAGATCCGGCCCTCTTGGACGGCGGGCAGCCGCTTCCAACCCTCCAGCTCGCGCAGCCGTTCCAGCTCTTTGGCCGCTGTCTGCTCCTCACCCATCGCGGCGCTGAGCAGGATCTCGGGGGCCCAGGAGAGAATGGTCTCCAGGTCTACCTGTGGCCACGCCCCAGTGGCCTGCCGGCCCAGGTTGACCCCGCCCGCCACGGTGATGAGATCGTCGATCAGGGTGCCCTTGCCGGCGGTGTAGACCGGCTCGCCGAAATAGCCCCACATCACCCGTGGCCGGGCCTGCAGAGAGTCAACGGCCGCCCGCACACCGTCCAGGCGGCCCCGCCATTCGCGCTGCAGGCCCGAGGCCGCCTCTACAGCCCCCAGCAGGCGGCCCACCCGTCCCGTGCTCTCGATCAGTCCTTCGAGGGTCTGGACGTCGAGCGAGAAGACCGGGATACCGGCGGCGCGCAGGGCGGCAATACCTTCGAGGTCGTTGCCCCGCGCGGCCAATACCACCTCGGGTGCCGCGGCGACGATCTTTTCCAAGTTGAGGTTCGAGTAGCCGGCGACCTGCTGCACCCGCTGGGCTTCGGGAGGGAAGTTGCAGAACTCGGTCACCCCTACCAGGCGCGCGCCCAGCCCGAGCGCGTACAGCAGTTCGGTGTTGCTGGGCGCCAGGGAGACGATACGCGCGGGCTCCACGGCGAGTTCTACCCCTACCCCCAGGTCGTCGACCACTGGTTCACCCCACGCCAGGCCGACCCAGCAAAGGGCCAACACCCAGTTTCTGTTCATGTACCTCCTCCTGCCGCCAGGCTGCTTCTAGACCGGCGAGTGACGGGAAAGATACGCGGAGTCCCCCCTATTTCCTCTACCCGGACCTCGACGCCGTACACCTCGCCCAGCATCGGGGCGGTAAGCACCTCGGCCGGTGGGCCCCAGGCGCATAGGCGGCCCTGGTCCAACAGGGCGATGGCCGTGCAGTATTCGGCCGCCAGGTTCAGATCGTGGGTGACGCAGAGGATTGCCAGCCCCTTCTCCCGGTTGAGTTCGTGGAGCAGGTCGAAGACCTCGACCTGATGGTTG
>SXGS01357291.1_pt1 | contig 16860 bp, 7 predicted proteins | sample 3174681 | NCBI WGS metagenome assembly SXGS01 (sample SAMN11356861, study PRJNA531348) | freshwater metagenome | isolation source: freshwater sample F1-80 | place: China: Fuxian Lake, Yuxi | collected 2017-12-25 | reverse complement strand
CAGCGCCCGATGTGCCAGCGCCCGATGTGCCAGCGCCCGATGTGCCAGCGCCCGATGTGCCAGCGCCCGATGTGCCAGCGCCCGATGTGCCAGCGCCCGATGTGCCAGCGCCCGATGTGCCAGCGCCCGATGTGCCGTGCCCCGTCGTGCTCGCGGTCGCGCCGAGGTCGCCGCCGGCTTCTCCCGCGGGCGCTTCGAGCTGCTTGGTGCGACGCACGCGCCGAATTCGCCCTTCGGCTTCGGCGGCGCTGATCGCCCCCGGCGCCGCTGCGGGGGCCGAGACAACGTTGGGATCCTTGACGTCCGTCATCGCTATTTCTCCTCGGCGATCGCGTCGATTTCAACCAGGGCGCCCCGCGGCAGACGCGACACTTCGACAGTGGCGCGCGCGGGAGGCGGGTCCGGGAAATACTCGGCGTAGATCGCGTTCACTCTTTGAAAATCGGCCAGATCCGCGAGAAATATCGTGGTTTTCACGACCTCGCGAAAGCTCACACCCGCAGCCTCGAGCACGGCGCCGAGGTTCGTCAGCACCTGTCGGGTCTGCGCCTCGACGTCGCCGGCGAGCAGCTCCCCGGTCGCCGGCACGAGCGCTACTTGCCCGCTGCAAAACACGAACGAGCCGGCCTTGATCGCTTGCGAGTAAGGGCCGATCGCCTTGGGCGCGCGGTCGGTGTGGATCCCCGTCTTCGACATGGCCTGCTTGCCGAGAGCCCTGGGCCCTCGGGGCAGGCTGCATAGCACGCCGTCGCGTGGAGGTGGACCGTGAACCTTGGAGCCGCCAGCGTCAGAACGCGAGGTCGCGGCGCCCGGAGATGGCGCGCCCGATCGTCACCGGATCGGAGAACTCGAGATCGCCTCCGTGCGGGACCCCGCTCGCGAGGCGCGACACCGCGACACCGAGCGTCTTGAGCTCGCGCGCGATGAGCAGCGCGGTCGCCTCGCCGTCGACCGAGGGCGGCGTCGCCACGAGCACCTCCCGCACGGCCGCTTGCCCACCGACCCCGCGCACACGACGATCGAGCGCGCCGAGGGGCAGCTCGTCGGCGCCCACACCCTCGAGGGGCGAGAGCAGCTTCCCGAGGACGAAGTAATGGCCCGCAAATGCGCGGCTCCGCTCGATCGACATCAGATCCTGGATGCGCGCGACGACGCATAGCAACCCCGCGTCACGGCGCGGATCGCTGCAAATCGCGCACAATGCCACGTCTTCCCCGAGGCGCTTCTCGGCCAGGTTGCCGCAGCGAGCGCACGGCACGATGCTGCCGGCGAGCGCCAGGAGCGCCTCGCCGAGGGCGCGCGCGGTGTCCGGCTCCCGCGTGGCGAGGTAGAGCGCGAAGCGCTGCGCGGTCTTCTCGCCGACGCTGGGCAGCCGCGCGAAGAGGCGCACGAGCTCGTCGACGCGGCGCGGCAGCATGGCTCAGCCGAAGAGCCCGGGGACGTTCATGCCGCCGGTGACCTTCGAGAGCTCCGCCTCCATCCGCTGCTCGGCGGTAGCGAGCGCGGTGTTGGCCGCAGCCACGACGCCGTCGAGCGCGAGCTCGAGCCCCTCGGCAGCGAGAAACTCCGGATCGATGTGCACGCTCCGCAGCTTGCCTTCAAGCGACGCCACGACGTGGACCTTGCCGCCGGCGCTCGAACCGGTGACCTCTTCGTCCTTCAAGGACTCGCGCACCTCTTCCATCCGGCGACGCATCCGTGTCGCCTGCCGCATGATCTCGTTCATTCCGCCGCCGGGTCGCATGCCCATCGTCTTGCCAACAACCGGCAGGCGACGCAAGGCGCTTGAGCCGTAGCGCGCGCGCGCGTAGAAAATCCGCCTGATGAGCTACGTAGTGCTCGCGCGAAAGTGGCGGCCGCAGACCTTCGACGAGCTCGTCGGTCAGGGCCACGTCGCTCGCACGCTCGGCAACGCGATCGCCACGCAGCGCGTCGCGCACGCCTTCCTGTTCACGGGCGTCCGCGGCGTGGGCAATACCACGAGCGCCCGCATCCTCGCGCGGGCGCTCAACTGCGAGGCCGGGCCGACGCCGACACCATGCCTCGCGTGCAGCGCCTGTCGCGAGATCGGTGACGGCACGGACCTCGACGTGCGGGAGATCGACGCGGCGAGCTACACGGGCATCGACGATGTCCGCAAGCTGCAGGAGAGCCTGCCTTATCGACCGGCGCGCGATCGATTCAAGATCTTCATCGTCGACGAGGTGCACATGCTCTCGAACGCGGCGTGGAACGCGTTCTTGAAGACGCTCGAGGAGCCACCGCCGCACGTGAAGTTCATCTTCGCGACGACCGCGGTCTCGAAGGTCCCGGACACGATCCTGAGCCGCTGCCAGCGGTTCGACTTCAAGCTCGTCAGCGTCGCGGACATCGGCGCGCGCCTGCGCACCGTGCTCGACGCAGAGCAGCTTCGAGCGGACGACGAGGCGCTGCGCATCCTCGCGCGCGAGGCGGCCGGGAGCATGCGCGACGCGATGAGCCTGCTCGACCAGGTGATCGCCTGGTCCGGAGACGCGCCGCTCACCGGAGAGAGCGTGGCGCGCGTGCTCGGAGTCGCGGACGCGACCGTGCTGTTCGACCTGTCGCGCGCGGTGCTGGGCGGTGACGCCGCAGAGTGCCTGTCGATCGTCGGCAAGCTCGCGTCGTTTGGATACGGCCTCGGCAACGTGGCGCGCGACTTTCTTCAGCAGCTCCGCGCGCTCGTGGTGGCTCGCAACAGCCCGAACGCGGCCGAGCTCTTGTCGCTGCCGGATGCCGAGCTCGCCGAGCTCGCGCAGATCGCCAGCGCGGCCGCGCCCGAAGATCTCTCGCGTCTCTACCTCGCCTTCTCGCGCTCGTTCGACGACATCACGAGGAGCGCTCAGCCACGCGCCGAGCTCGAGATGGCGCTCGTGCGGCTCGCCCAGCGCCCTCCGCTCGTGCCGGTCGACGAGCTGCTCGCACGCCTTCACGCGCTCGAGCGCCGAGTCCTCGCTGCCGTCGTGCAGCGCGAGCCCGCGCGTGGTGTGGAGCCGCCCGCCCCAAAAGCGTAGCGGGGCATGACCCCGCACCCGCTCCCACGCCGCGGCGAGCCTCGAGTCCCCCAGGCCACGGCCCCGGCTCCACGAACCACCCGCCCGGCTCAAGAAGCCACGAGCCCGACTCAAGCAACCCCGATGCGCTCGAGGTCTGGGCGCGCGTCGTCGCCGCCGTCGCGCTCGAGCAGCCGCACGTCGGCTCGATGCTCGAACACGGTGCGCTCGTCTCGATCGGCTCGGGGCGCATCGTGCTCGCCTTCGAGCCAGGCTCGTTTCTCGTCGACCAGCTCAAGACCGAAGCGACGCTCGCGCTCATCGGGCGTCTCGCGAGCGCCTGCCTCGGCGCGCCCACCGAGCTCGAGCTCGAGCGATCGGGCAAGCCTCGCAGCGTGGCGACGCTCGCCGAGCGGCGAAGCGACGAAGAGTCCACCCGCGAGGCCGAGGCGAAGAAGCGCGTCACCGAGAACCCGCTGGTGCGCGCGGCGATCGAGGTGCTCGGCGCCGAGCTCCGCGACGTCAGGCTCGTGCCTCGGACCTCGTGACGCCGGTGGCTCAGGGATCGCCGCCGAAGACCCACGGCGCGCCCACACGACGGCGAAACGCGCGGTGGAGCGCCTCGGTCACGGGCCCGCGCGCGCCGGCTCCGACCCGGTGACCGTCCACCTCGGAGACGGGCAAGATCTCGCGGAGCGTGGACGTGATGAAGACCTCGCGGCTCTCCGCGAGCGCCGCGGGTGCGAGGGACGCTAGCTCCACGTCCATGCCGAGCTCGCGCGCCGTCGCGATGACGTGGTGTCGCGTGATGCCGTCGAGGATCCCCGCCTCGACCGCCGGCGTGACGAGCCTGTCCCCGACGACGGCGAACACGTTCGAGGTCGTCCCCTCGATCACGAGTCCCGCGCGATCCACGACGAGCGCCTCGTCCGCACCGGCCTGCCGCGCGTCGCGCAGCGCGAGGGCCGAGGCGAGGTAGTTGGCGAGCTTGGCGCTGTGCGCCGCATCGGACGCGCGCACCGTTCGGATGCACCTGACACGGATCCCGCGCAGGTAGCTCGCGAGCGGCGGCATCGTGAGCGGCTCGACCAGGAGCACGCGAGTCGCGGCGTGGGCGAGCGCCGGATCGAGTCCAAGCGCGCCCTGCCCGCGCGTCACCATGAGGCGCGCGTAGCTCTCGGTGTTGTCCGCCCGAAGGAGCGCGTCCATTAGCTCCGCGGTGAGGACCGCGCGCGACGCGGGGAGCGCGATGGCGAGTGCCGCGAGTGAGCGCTCGAGCCGATCGAGGTGCTCGTCGACCGCGAACGCGCGGCCGCCGTACGTGCGGAGCGTCTCGAACACGCTGTCGCCGTAAAGAAATCCGCGGTCGTATACCGAGATCTTGGCGTCCGAAGGCGCATAGACCACGCCGTCGATCACGGCGAGGCGAGCCATCACGCGCGGAGCTCGTCGAGCAGCTTGCGCGCCTTCCGGTGCTCCTTGTCGGTCGCGATGGCGCGCTCGAGGTTGTGGAGCGCCTTCTTCGGATCGCCCTCGCGGCGGTTCACTTCCGCCATGTAATAGAAGACGTCCGCCTTGGCGACCGGCGCGCCGGCGTCGAGCCGCTGGAGCATGAGCGACTTGAACACGCCCGCTGCCCGCTTGACGTGCTCCTCTTTGGCCGCCGCGTCGTCCGCGCGATCGGCGAGCGCGATCGACAGCTTGCCGAGCTCCAGGAGGACGAGGATGCTGCCGGGGTCCATCTTCCGCGCGGCCTCGAGCTCGCGCAGCGCGGCCGCGTCGTCGCCCTTCGCGACCTGCGCCGCCGAGATCTTCAGATGGATGTCGGCGAGCTCCTTCGTGCGCTTGCCGGCGTAGGAGTCGACGACCCTCTGAAGCACCGCGAGAGCGTCGTCGCCACGCCCCGATGCGGTGTACTCGTCGCACAGCGCAAGCATGAGCTCGCGGTTGTTCGGCTGGATCGAAGCCGCGCGCTCGAATTGCTCCGCGGCTGCCGCGTGATCGTCGCACTCTCGCGCGAAGATCTCGGCCGCACGACGATGCAGGTTCGCGCGATCGTCCTCGTTGTCTTGCCGCTCCGCGCGGCGCGCGACGAGCGCGGCGAGCTTGCGGTGGGCGCCTCGTTTCTTGAAGAGCGCCTCGAGCCGCTCCTCGATGCTGGCACGCTCGGTCGGCCGCTCCCGAAGTCGGTCATCACCGAGCGCTTGCTCGAGCACGCGGCTCGCGGCTGCGTCGGACGACTCGCTCGCATGTGCGGCGTAGAGCTCCGCGATCTTGAGGGAGAGCCGCGCGAGCTCTTCCGTGACCGCACCGGCGAGGAGCTTCTCGAAGGTCTCGGCCGCGTCGAGCTTGCGATCGTCCTTTTCGTAGAGGCGCCCGAGTGCTTCGAGCGCGCCGCGGTGGCCCGCGGAGACCTCGAGCACCGCGAGGTACCCATCGACGGCCCGCTGCGGATCCGAGAGCTTCGTCTCGTAGAGTTCGGCGAGCTCGACCCGAAGCGCGAGCTCCGCGTCACCGTCGCCTTGCTCACGTTTCGCGTCGATCTGCCGCGCGACGAGCTCGGCGAGCTCCTCGTCCCGACCCTCCCGCGTGTAGAGCCGCTTGAGGATCTCGACGGCGTGCGCCTGGCCTGGCACCTCCGCGAGCGCCGCGTTCAAGTGCTCGACGGCCTCGGTCGGTGCGTCGAGCTTGTCGAGGCACAGCTCGGCGCTGGCGAGCCGCAGCTTGGCGCGCGCCTCGGCGTCGTCGGTGAGGTCGAGCAGTCGCTCGTTCAGCCGCAAGATGTCCTCGAAGCGGCCGAGCTTCTCGAAGAGGCGATTCAGCTCCAGGGCGGCGTGTTCGTCGGTGGGCTCGGCCTCGAAGAGCTGCTCATAGAGCTCGACGGCCTGGGCCGAGTCGCCGACCTTCTCGGCGGCCACCGCGGCAGCCTCGCGACGCAGCTCCCGAACCTGCCCGGCGTCGAGCTCACCCTCGATGCGCCGCTTCAGCAGCTCGAGCAGCTCGTCGAAGTCACCGCGCGCGCGGCACACGTTCGACAGCTCGCCGAGGGCCCAGGCGTCCGACTCGTTGCCGGCGAGGATCTCCCGCAAGATCGCCTCGACGAGAGCTGCGTCCTCGAGCGCCGTCTCCGCCAGGATCTTCGCCTCGCGCCGCAGCTCGGAAGGTTCGCGCCCGAGGACGCCCTCGCCGCGCTCCCCGATCCCCGCGAGTCGTCGCAGCGTGGTCACGAGATCGCGCTCGCGCCCGGCCGCCCGCTGCACCGCCTCGATGCGCTCGAGCACCGGGACGTTCGTCCGATCGAGCTCATGCGCGAGGCACAGCAATTTCTCCGCGCTGGCCACGTCGCGCACCTCGCGCTCGTACCAATCCGCGACGCGCGAATAGAGATCGCGCGCCTCTTCGATGGAAAGCGACACGTCGCTCGCGGAGCTCGACTCGCGCGCCGCCTCACGCGCACCCGTGACGGCACCCGTGACGGCGGAGGCCGCGTTGCGCCACGCCTCGGCGCCGAGCCGCCCGGCCGCGTTCGCCGCAGCGAGCCGCTCGAGCCGCTCGAGGAGCTCGGGATCGCTCGGCGCGTCCACGAGCGCCCGCTCGATCACCTCCTGCGCGCTCGCGGTATCGAAGCTCTCGTCTTCGAGCATCTGCGCCAGGTCCAGGCGGAGGCGGACGCGGTCGGATGCGCCATCGGCGGAGTCGATGCGGCGACTCCGTAGCCGCGCTCGCGCCGCCGAGTCCTGCGAGACGCGGTACATCGTGTCCAGCACCTCGGCGACGTCCTCGAAGAGCTCCCGCTTCAGGCTCAGCTCCTCGAGCGCCTTTCGCGCCCCCGCGTGGTCCGGCGCGAGCCCAGCGCACTCGGAGAGCAGCGTGAACCCGCCACTCTCGTCCGCGAATTTCTCGAGACGCAGGCGCGCCGCGCGGAAGCAAAGCTCCGCGCGTTCGCTCGGGGTCGCGTCGAGCTCGAGGCGCCGCACGAGCACGCGGTCGAGCGCCTCGAACTCGTCACTCGCGGTGTAGAGGCGGTCGAGCGAGAGGAGTAAGGTCGCCGGCTCTTCGCTCTGTTCGACGGCGCGCGCATAGGCGCGTTTTGCGCGCTGCGGATCGCCGAGCTTGTCCTCCGCGATGCGGCCCAGGCGCTCTCCGTAGGCACACGATTGCCGCGCGTCGAAGCCGTCGAGCGCGAGCTTTTCGAGCAGATCCGCGTAATCGCCCCAGTCATCGGCCAGCTCGCAGAGCCGCTCCACGTCGTCCTCTAGGGCCGCGGTCGGGTCGTCGCCGCGCGCCGCCTCACCGAGCGCCCGCATCATCGAGTCGCGCGCCGCCTTCGGGGAGTCGAGCTGCTCTTCCTGGATGAGCGCGATCCCCGCGAGCGTTCGCGCCCGCTCGGCCGGAGACGTCTCCGCGCGCACACGGAGCTCGAGTACCAGGACGAGGTCGCCGAAGCGCCCGGCCGCCGTGTAGATCGGCTCCAGCATCCGAGCCACGTCGAGCCGCAGCTCTTCGAGGTCTTCGCCGAGCTTGCGTACGCGCGCGAGCGTCTCGACGTCCTCGGGCGACTCGTCGAGGACCGCCGCGTACTGCGCGAGCCCTTCGACCGGGTTCCCGAGCCGCTCCACGAAGAGCGCGGCGATACGCTTCCTCAGGCCGAGGCGCGCCTCCGCGCACGGAGCCAGGCTTGCCTCCGTCTTCAGGTTGTCGAGCAGCGCGCCCCAATCCTCTTGCACCTCAAAGAGTCGCTCGAGCTCTGCGAGCGCACCCGCGTCCGTGGGGGCGAACTCGAGCGCGGTCGTGTACAGGCGAATGGCTCCCGGGTTGTCGTGAAGCTCGAGCTCGCAGGCACGCGCGGCGCGCAGCGCGAGCTCGGCACGACGCTCGTCGCCGGTAGCAGCAGCCTCGATGCGCCGCTCGAGCAGCTCCACCATGCGGCTCACGTCGCGGCCGTCGTAGAGGGCGATGAGCCGATCGATGACGCGCACCGCGTCGGAGGACAGCTCGAGCGCCTGCTCGAAGGACGCGATGGCGCCAGGCTCGTCCTCGAGCATGTCCTGCTTGAGCTCACCGAGCCGCGCGAACACCGTGGCGCACGCCTCGGCGTCGCCGGGTAGCTCCGCCTTCGCGAGCAGCACCGCGAGCAGCGCGTCCCAGTCGCCGAGCAGCACCGCGAGGTCGTCCATGCGATCGAGCACCTCGGGTTCGGTGGGCTCGAGCTCCTGCAGGCGCCGCATCGCCGCGAGGGTGCGGCGCGGATCGTCGAGGCGCTCGTCGGCGACGACGGCGATGGCACCGAGCAGCTCGACCTTGGCGCGGACGTCGTCCGCATCGACGACCTCGAGCGCACGCTCGTAGGCGAGGGCGAGGTCGTGAAACCGGCCCGTCGCCTCGGCGAGCCGCTCGAGCTCCGCGCGCGCCTCGTCGTGTTCGGGCGCGGTCTCGAACGCCTGGCGAGCCGCCTCGAAGGCGTGACCGAGATCGCCGCCGCGATCCTCCCACAGCCGGGCGCTCTCGAGCAAAATGCCCGCCTTTTCTAGCGAATTCTCGGTGCGAGCGAGGCGGTGAGTGCCGAGCGCGATGAGCTTGCGCCAGGCGTCCAGGCCTTCGTAGATCGGCCTCAAGACGTCGCTGGCGCGCTCGTCGAGCGCCGCGTCGCCGTGGAAGGCCTCGATGGCCGCGATCGCCCGTTCGTGCTCGGGCAGCACCCGAACGATTTCCTCGAGCTGTTCGAGCGCCCGGGCGCGCCCATCGCTCGTCCTTCCAAGCTCGGCCGCGAGCGCGAGCCGGAACGTCGCCGCGTTCGCAGGGTCGGTCGCCGCCTCCGCGCGCCGCTCGAACAGCTCGCAGAGCTCCTCGGCGCGCTCGAGCTTACGGTACAGACCTTCGAGAGCGTCGAGCGCGGGCTCGTCCTCGGCCGCGATCTCCAGCAGCGAGCGCCAGGTCTCGACGGCCGGCTCGAGTCGTCCGAGCTCGGTCTCGAGCGAAGCCACCGTGCGGAGCATGCTCGCCCGCTTCTCTTCGTCGAAGACGTCGTCGAGCGCGCCGCGGTAGTGGTCGATTCGCTCTTCGCGCCGGCCGAGCGCGACGAGCAGCTCGTCGATGGCCTCGAAGAGCTCGGGCGAGTCCGGTGTGAACTCGAAGCTGCGACGATACCAATGCAGCGCTTCCTCGCGACGCGATACCTGCAAGAACATCTGCGCCGTTCGCTCGCAGAGCGCCGCCGTCGTCGGATCGTCGGCGCCGACTTCCGTGAGCGCGGCCGCGAAGATCTCGGCGACGCGACTCTCGCTGCCGCTGCCGAGCACACGCCCGAGCCGCTCGACGTCGACCCAGGTGGTCTCGTCGCTCGGGTCCTCTCGCAGGCGGCGGGCCGCTGTCTCGAGAGCCATCGCGAAGTCCTCGAGCTGCTCTTCGTAGAGCGTGCCCAACCGCTGCAAGAGCTCGGCGCGTAGCCCCGGCTCCTGGCAGTGCTCGCGGCGCGTCTCGAGCACGCCCTTGAGCTTGCTCCAATCGGAGCGGCGCAAGTAGACCGGCTCGAGCATCTCGGCCGCGAGCGCCTGGTGCTCCGGGTCCTTCGCGCTCTCGAGCATGCGCTCGAGCGTCACCACCGACGCGTCGTGGTGCGGATCGGCCTCGAGCGCCTGGCCGAGCTCCTCGAGCGCACGAGCGCCGTCGGACACGTGATCGACGAGGACCTCGGCGATCCGCGCGCGCACGTCGGCCGCGGCCTTTCCGTCGAGCGTCGAGAGCTGCCGCTCGTACAGGCCAACGAGCGAGTCGTACTGCGCCGTCTGCCGGTACAGCAGATCGAGCGCCGCGACGGCATCGTCCGAGAGCCCGAGCTCGAGGACGTCCTCGTACGTCCGGATCGCGCCGGCCACGTCGCCGAGCGGCCCCGCTCGCAGCTTCGCCGTAGCGACGAGTAGCAGGACGCGCTCCTCGTCCGGCGCGGAATCGGCGCGAAGCTCGAGGACCTCGAGCAAGGATTCATTGTCTCCCGTCTCGCCGTACAGCTCCTCGAGCGCGAGCATCGCGTCGCGATCGTCCACGCGCGCCTCGAGCGCAGCGCGATAGAGCCGGATCGCGCGGTCGCGGCCGCCTTCCTTCGTGCGCGCGATCCCCGCGGCAGAGAGCAACATCGACAGCTTCAGGTCCGAGTCGAGGACGTCCTCGACCACGCCCTCGTAAAGCTCGAGCAAGACGTCCTGACGCTCGGTCGCCTCGGCGAGCCGCTCCGCATTCGCGACCCACTCCGCGAGGGATGGGTCACCGAGCGCCTCGCGCACACCGGTGCAGGCGAGCTCGAAGGCCCGCTCCGCGTTCTGCAAGACGTCCTCGGCCGTCGAGAGCGCGCGCTCGAGCAGCTCGAGCTTCTCGGCGAGATCGAACGTCGTCGCGATCTCGATCTCGAGCACCTTGAGCAGGCGCGCGGCGTCCCCATCGACCCGGTAGATGGGTCCGAGCGTCTCGGCTGCCTTGCGTTTGACGTCGGCGTCCGCGTGCTCGAGCAAGGCCTCGATCGCCCCCCGCGCTCCGGCGTGGGCTGCGTCACGTTCGAGCACCGCGCGATAGGCTTCGAGCGCACCCGCGGCCTCTCCGAGGTGCTTGCGGCGCAAGTCTCCGAGCCAGAGGTAGAGCTCGAGCTGCTGCTGCCGGTCCTCCTCGAGTGACAGCCAGACGTCGAGGACGTCGGCGAGGTCCTCCCACCGCTCCGCCCGCTGGTAGAGCTTCGCCAGCGACGCGAGCGCCGCGGGCTTCGGCCCGAAGTCGTCGAGGATCCCGCGCCACGCGGTGATCGCCTCGGCGGTCTCGCCCAGCTCGTCGCACAGCACGTCGGCACGCCGCACGAGGCACGCCTCGCGCTCGTCGCCGTCCTCGGCATATTGCTCGTGCTCCCGCAGCACCGCGCACAGCTCTGCGTAGCTCTTCGTCTCCTCGTAGAGGCGCTCGAGGGAACGCCGCGCCGTAACGACCGACGGATCTTGTGCCAAGATCTCTTTGTAGGCGTCGATCGCGCGCGCGCGGTCGTCGAGGACCTCTTCGAAGAGCAACGCCACCCGCTCGAGGATCGCGACGCGGTCCGCCCCCTCGGTCAGCTTCGCCTGGGCGTAGAGCACCGACGCGAGCCCCCCATGATCGGCGCGCTCCTCGAGCAGCGTCGCGAGCGCTTCGGCCGCGGGCAACACCAGCGCCGCATCGTTCGGATCGAGCGCAAGCACCTCGCGATAGAGCGCCTCGGCCTTCTCCGGCTGATCGAGGCTGTCGCGCCGGATCTGCGCCGCCGTCATGTAGAGCTCGCCGCGCACCGCCAAGTCGGTCGCGTTGGCCGCGGCGTCAGCGAGGGTCTCGGCCACCTCTTCGTTGCGCGCGAGCCTCCTGCCAACCTCGACGAAGCGAGCGCGCGCTGACTCGTCGTCCGGCTCGAGCAGGACCAGCTGCGAGAGGGCCGCGAACGACCCCTTGTCGTCCTTGAGACGCTCGTCCGCGAGATCGGCGATTCGCTGCACCAGCTCGCGGCGGTCGCCGTGAAGCGTGGTGCCCTCAAGCCGAATGTGGAGCACACGCACGAGATCGCGCACGTCGTCGCGTGCGGTGTAGACCTCGTCGAGCAGCGCGGCCGCGGCCTGGCGCTGGTCCGGCAGCTCGAGGCACTCTTCCGCCAATTTGCGCGCCTCGGCGTCATCGGCGCGCCCGCGCAGCAGCGCCTCGAGGTGCGGCATCGCGAGGGCCCCGATCGAGAGCGAGTGCAGGTAGAGCTCCGCGAGCCGGAGTCGAAACGGAGCCGCCTCTTCGTCCGTCGCCGCCTCGACGCGCTGCTCCACGACCTTCGCCAGCTCGTCGTAACGCTTGGCGCGCGCGAGGAGCTGCCCGAGCTTTTCGACCGCGATCGGGTTCAGCGGCTCGAGCTCCCGAGCCCGTCCGAGGTGCGCGATCGCGCGCGCATCGTCGCCCAGCGCATCCTCCGCCACGCGCGCCGCCTCGAGCCACATGGCGATCCGATCCGCGTCGGAGTCGGCAGACTCCGCACGCTCGAAGTAGAGCCGCTCGAGCTCCTGCCAGCGCTCGCCGAGGTCGAAGATCGTCTCGAGCCGCTCGAACGCGGTGAGGTTCCGCGGCTCGATCGCGAGCATCCGCTCGTAATACGGCGCGGCGCCTTCCGCATCGCCGAGCTCGCGCTCGTGCAACCCCGCCGCACGCTCGCACAGCTCGAGCCGCAGCCCCTCGTTCAGCGGGCTCTCGGCCACATCGACCCCGTTGCCGAGGTGCTTGCGATACGCCTCGGCCATGTCCGTGGGCTTGCCGCACGCCACCGAGAGCGCCTGCGCGCGATCCCACCACGCGAGGTCATCCGGCGCCTCGAGCAGCGTGTTGAGCGCGACGTCGAAGGCCGCTTCCGGAGTGCCGAGGTTCTGCTCGAGCAGCTCGGCGAGGCGCGCGCACAGCTCGAGGCGACGCAGCGAGTCGTCCTCGAGCTCGAGCATCGCTCGGAGCGCCGTCGCCCGCTTTTCGTGCTGCCCGAGCGCGCCGTAGAGCCCCTCGAGCTTTGCTGCCGCGAGGCCCCGCACCGAGGCCCGCTCCAGCAGCCTCTCGAGCAGCAGCGTCGCCTCTTTCGCGCCGGCATCGAGGTCGAGCACGCGCTCGCACGCATGGAACGCCTCCTCGGGAAGCTTGAGGTGATCGAGGTAGACCGCCGCGAGCTCGAGCTCGATCGCGACGCGTTTTCCGCCCTCGGAGGCATCGCGACGCAGGCACAGCACCTCGGCGGCGCGCTCGAATCGGCCCTCGGCCGCGAGTAGCCGCGCCAAGCTTCCGAGCGCCGTCGTCCGCGCCGGGCCTGCCGCCACGACCTTCTCGTAGAGCTCGATGGCGCGCTCGTGCTCGGCGAAGACCTCCTCTTCGACCGCCGCCCACTCTTCGAGGATCTCGAGCTTCGCCTCCCCTTCGAGGCTCCCGGCCTGAAGGTCGAAGAGCCACCGCAGATCGTCGCGGCGATCGTTCGCGCGCAAGAGCTGCTCGAGCAGGTTGACGGTCTCCCGGTCTTCGAGGTCCGCCTCGACGAGCTGGCGGTAGAGCGCGATGCCGTCGTCGACTCGGCTCTGGCTCGCGTAGACGTCCGCGAGCATGCGCCGATACGTGCGCTCCCGCTCGGGGGCTTGCCCCGGAGTCTCGAGGCGCTCGCGCAGCACCTCCATGAACGTCGCCCACTCGCCGGACTCCTGCGACCACTCCTTGAGCCGGCGCAGGCCCTCGTCGTCGGGACGCAGCTCGTAAGCGCGTCGCGCGTGCTGCAGCGCGAGCGCCTTGTTCGCGAGCGGACCGCCCGTGACGCTCGCCATCTTGTGCAGGATGCCGATCTTCTCGTCGACGTCTTCCGTGGCCTCGAGCAAGACGCCATACAGCCCCGGTAGCCGCGACCACTTCTCTTCTTGCTCGTAGAGCGGCAAGAGCGCCTCGGCGGCACGGAGATTCTGCGGATCGTGGGCGAGCACTCGCTCGAACGAGCGCGCCGCTCGCTCGGGAGCACACAGCTCGGTCGCGAATACGCGCGCGGCCCGGAACGAGAGATCGATCTTCTCCGCGGCGGACTCGACCCGGTCGGCCGTCGTCGACAGAAAGTCGGCGAGGCTCTCCCAGTCGCCTTGCGAGCCATAGAGCTCCTCGAGCCCCTGGTAGTCCCTCGTGTCGACGTAGCTCTGTCGCAGCGCCCGAAGCGCCTTGCCGTGTCCGGGAGACACCTCGAGCACGCGACGCCACGTCTCGGCCGCGGCGCGCTCGTCTTCGAGCTTCGTCGAGCGCAACCCGCCGAGCTTCAGCAGGAGCGCGAGCTTGGTCTTGTCGTCGGTCGCTTCGTCGATGCGGCGCTCGAGCACGAACGCCACCGTGCGGAAGTCCTTCTGCCGCTCGCCCAGCCTCTCGAGCGCGTCGAGCACGCCCTCGGTCGCGGGCTCCGCCTCGTAGATCTCGCGCCACAGTCGGATCGCGTCGTCCCCGCGGTCGAGGCGCTCGGCCGCGAGCTTCGCCATCTGCGTCAGGAGCGCGACCCTTCGCTCCGGCGCACCGGACGCGAGCTGCTTCTCGTAGAGCTCGTACAGCTTCGGCCAGATGCGGCGCTTCTCGTAGAGATCGCGCAGCTTCTCGCGCGCCTCGACGTCGTCACCGACCACGTCGATGAGCGCCTCGTACGCGACCATCGCGTTCTGCACGTTCGAGAACTGCTCGAGCCAGCGGCGCGCGACGGAGCGCAGCAGGCCAGCTTTCTCGGCGGGGCTCTCCGTCAAGTCGGCGAGCTTCTGCTGCATCAGGATGAGGTCGCGCCACCGCTGCAGCCGCTCGTACGCGCCGACGAGCCCGTGCACCGTCGCGATGTCCTTCTCGTCGAGCTGGTGCAGCTGCGTGAGCACCGTCAAGAGCGCCGCATCGTTCTTCATGCGATCGCTGTAAATCGCGGCCATTTCGCGCAGCACCGGGATGCGCGCGGGCACGTCCTCTTTCGGGAGGCGCTGCAGCTCCTGCCGGTGAAGCTCGACAAGCGCATTCCACGACTCGGCCTTTTCGTAGAGCACGCGGAGCCGCTCACGAGCCTCGCGATCGTTCGGATCGCTGCGAAGGATCGATTTGTACTGCTCGATGGCGGCGCGCGCGTTCTCGTGAACCTCGGCGAGCCGCGCGATCTCCGCTGCCAGCTTGCGCTTCTGCTCCTCGTCGGTCGTGGCGCGCTGCGCGTCGGTGAGGATCGCGGACAGACGCGCGTTGTCGCTCTTCTCGGCGCAGCGCTCGCGGAAGAAGCGCAGCATCCCGAGGTGGGTCGGGTCGGCGCGTCGCACCTTCTCGAAATAGGGCTCCGCCGCCTGGGGCTGCTTCAAGGTCGCCCAGCTGAGCATCGCGATCTGCACCCACACCCCGAGCTCGTCGGCGTGCTTGACCGCGCCCGACGAGAGCTGATCCTCGTACAGCGCGACGAGCTCGACCCACGCCTTCTTGCGCGTGAAATGATCCACCAAGAAAGCCAGCGCCGTGGCGTTGCCGGGATCGAGATCGAGCAACACGCCATGCGCCGCGAGGGTCTGCTTCTCCTCGAAGCGACGCGCGCGACAGAGCCGGCAGAGCCTGCTCGCGGCCGCGATCTTGTCCGTCTTGCCGGGCAACGCCGCGATGAGCGACTCGAGCACGCCGCGGAGCTCGGCCCAGCGACCGAGCTCTTCGTAGACGAGCGCGGCCAGCGTCAACGCGCGGCGGTGCTCCGGGTCGGCCACGAGCGCCGCCTCGAGGTGGCGCGCCGCCTCACCCAGCACGGCCGCGTCGCGAGCGCCGTTGCGCAAGACGAGCTCGGCAGCTTGAACGAGGTGCCGCGCGCGCTTCGGCCCGTCGGCCGAGGCCTCCGCGTCCGCCACGTGCCGGCTCGCCGTGTCGCGCCACTCCCCGCCGAGCGCCGCGATCTCCGCGATCGCGGCCTTCGCCTTGGCGTCGTCGGGCCGCGCCGCGAGCACGCGCTCGAAGGCCGACCTCGCGTCGCCGTCGCGCAAGAGCTCCTCGTGACAGAGCCGACCCAAGAGGAGCTGTTTGTCGGCCGCTTGCCCGTCGTCCGCGGCCAGCGCGACCTCGAAGTCCAGGAGCCGCACGGCCGCGGCCCACACGTGGACGCGCTCGAGGCTCGCACGCGCCTGCTCGAGCTCGCGCAAGACGTCGGCGTCGTGGCTGCCGGTGACCACCTCCTCGACGTCGTCCCACGCGGCCTGATTCTCGGGGTCCGCAATCAACGCAACGAGGGCCGAACGAAATTTTTCCAGGCTCATCTTGTCCTCGGCTGCGCCGCAGCTCCCAGCGATTCGCGGGCCGACGCGATCGATCGTGCCGGCGAATTCGGGCGGCGATCTAAGCCGCTGCGGCCCTTGGATACAAGGCTCGCCTGCGGGCGATTTGCCCGCCGGGTAGCGCGCGTCGGGTCGGGGCCGTTGCGGCGTCGCCGGGCGGGAGCTAGTTACGCACTGGCACGAGGCCTCATGAACGAACGCAGCATCGCCTCCACGGCCCTCGAAGGAGGACACGGCTCGACGGCCATCGAGTCCCACCTCCACGAGGAGCGCCGCTTCGCCCCCCCGCAGGACTTCGCCGCGCGCGCACGCATGGGCTGCCGCGAAGACTACGAGCGCCTGTACCGCGAGAGCCTCGAGTCCCCCGACGCGTTCTGGCGCCGCGAAGCCGCCGAGCTGTCGTTGCGCACGCCGTGGACGGCGACGGTCGACTGGCGGCCGCCGCACGCGCGCTGGTTCACCGGCGCCGAGCTCAACGTCACCGAGAGCTGCCTCGACAGGCACGTCGCCTCGAGCCGCAAGAACAAGGCGGCCATCGTCTGGGAGTCGGAGGCCGGCGAGGTGCGTACGCTGACGTACGCGCAGCTCCTCTTTGAGGTGTGCTCGCTCGCTCGCGCGCTGCGAAGGCTCGGCGTCGGCCGCGGCGACCGCGTGGCCATCTACATGGGGATGCACCCTTGCGCCGCCGTCGCGATGCTCGCGTGCGCGCGGATCGGAGCGGTCCACACCGTCGTTTTCGGCGGATTCGCGCCCGACGCCCTCCGCGATCGCATCGCCGACTGCGCCGCGAAGGTCGTCGTCACGCAGGACGCCGCGTACCGCCGCGGCAAGATCGTTCCGCTCAAGCGCACCGTCGACGAGGCGCTCGCCGGCCCCGCCGCCGCGAGCGTCGAGAGCGTCATCGTTCTAAGGCACGCGGGCGCGGCCAGCGAGTCAACGCTCACGCCGGGGCGCGACCACGACTGGCACGAGCTCTGCGCCGCCGCGAAGGACGAGAGCAGCGCGCCCGCAATCGTCGACGCCGAGCATCCGCTCTTCATCCT
>SXGS01449498.1_pt1 | contig 16863 bp, 16 predicted proteins | sample 3174681 | NCBI WGS metagenome assembly SXGS01 (sample SAMN11356861, study PRJNA531348) | freshwater metagenome | isolation source: freshwater sample F1-80 | place: China: Fuxian Lake, Yuxi | collected 2017-12-25 | reverse complement strand
GTCGACCGCTCGGCCTGTTACGCGGCGCGCTGGGTGGCCAAGAACATCGTCGCGGCCAAGCTCGCGACCAAGTGCGAGGTGCAGATTGCGTACGCCATCGGCGTGGCGAAGCCGGTCTCCGTGATGGTGGACACGTTCGGTACGGCCCGCGTGGACGAGCGAAAACTCATCAAGGCGGTCGAGGAGGTTTTCGACCTCACGCCCAAGGGCATCATCGCGTCGCTCGATCTCCGGAAGCCCATATACAGCGACACGGCCGCCTATGGCCACTTCGGCCGCACGAGCGAGCGCGTGAAGCGCTTTGGCAAGTCGGTGACGCTGTTCACATGGGAGCGCACCGACCGGGTGGCTGCGCTGAAGCGAGCCGTTCGCGGGTAGTCCGGGGTCAGATCCGCTCGCAAGTGGAGGGAGTGCACGCGTGGTCGAAGTCATCGTCTCCAAGCTCGCACGCGACGGTCAGCAGAAGACCTTCGTCGTCGTATTGCAGGAACGGGACGGCGTGCGTGTACTCCCCATCTGGATCGGGCGGCCGGAGGCGGAGTCCATCGCGGCCCACCTGCACGGCGTGCCGCGCGAACGCCCAATGACGCATGACCTGGCTCATGCGCTCATCCTCGCTCTCGACGGCGTCGTGTCGGGCATCGTGGTCACCCGGGTCGAGGAACACACCTACTACGCCGAGCTCCACGTGGCGCGCGACGGGGAATCGTACATTGTGGATTCGCGCCCGTCCGACGCGATCGCGATTGCGCTGCGTTGCGGTGCGCCAATCTTCGCCGCTGAAAAGTTGCTGAGCGATGACAGCCAGCTCACGGCAGACACTGACACCGATGCAGCGCTCGGCGCGCCGGGTCCGGGCGACTCTTCTGTGGCGGAGTCGGGCAGTTTCGCCGAGAACCTGCGGCGCCATCTCGAGCAGATGAACCCCGAGGACTTTGGAAAGTTTTCACTCTAGCGGCCGCACGGTTGCGCGCCTCGTGATCATCGCGGTGATGGGGCTCGGCAACGCAGTCCACGCGACGGCACGCGCGCAGGCGCCGCCGCCCGTACCAATACGGGGCGAGGCGCGCTCGGTGTCCGGTCGTGTGCTCAATGGATCGTCGGGGCGCGGAGGAGGGCGCCGTCCCATGTCACAGGTCTGGGTGACGCTGCATCGCATTGCTCCAGATTCCTCAGCGCCGCTCGACTCGATGCGCGCCGGGGCAGCGGGCCAGTATGCGTTTCGATACACGACCTTCGGCGATTCGACCGCCGTGTACTTGGTCGCTGGGAACTTCGGTGGCATCGTCTATTTCGCCGACCCACTCACGCAACGAACCGTCTCCGGCGTGGCAGCGGACCTGATTGTCTATGACACCGCAAGCCACGGCGTGCTGGTTACTGTCGAAAGCCGACACGTCGTTGTGTCGGCACCGAACGAAGCCGGCCAGCGGCGTGTGGTCGAGGTCTTTATGCTCGCCAACGCTACTGACCGTACACGGGTGGCATCCGCGACTGTCCCGACCTTCCGCGCGACGCTCCCTGATGGGGCCACCGATCCCCGCGTCGCCGAGGGGGCGATCGACAGCGACGCCATGACCTTCGCGGGTGGGAGAGTGGAGGCCACGGCGCCCGTGGCACCCGGCACTAAGCGCATCGCCTATTCGTACCAGCTGGCAGTATCTCCCGCGCCCTTCGGCATCTCGGCCTCCGATTCGACCGCGATGCTCGAGATCCTCGTCGAAGACTCGGCGGCCACCGTCAGCGGCGACGTAGTCCATGAGGAGGCACCGGCGGCGCTTTCGGGCCGAACCTTTCGCCGGTACACCGGCCAATTCGTGGCGAGTACCGCGGCCCTCCGAATTGTTGCGCCATCGGGATCGGATGCATCGATCGGCGCTGTGGGAGCCGTCGTGCTCGTGATCGCGCTCGGTATGGCGGTGGTGTTCGTGATGGCGCTGCGGCGCCGGAGCAAGTCGGGGGCTCTGCCATTCGGTGAAGCATCAGGCGACAGCGTTCGCCTTGCGCCCTCCGACGGCGCGGCCTAACATCCGCTGCACATAGCGAACGCGGGACACGGAATCCGGTGCGAATCCGGTGCGGCCCCGCCACTGTAACGGGCGTCTGTTTTATTGTTCGAGCGCAGCATGCCACTGACGGCCAAGTTCCGTCGGGAAGGCGAGTTCGAACAGCCCGGAGCCAGGAGACGACCCGCGGTCGCGCCACACCAAGCATCACAGGCGGTCCTCGGGGGAGGGCTGTGGCGTCAGGGCTCCAGCGCACGCGATGGTCGGTTCATCGGCGCACTTCGCCTCGGCGTTTTCAGCCAAGCTTCGACGAAACCGCGGGGAGCGTCGCTCTGCTGCATCGTTGTCATTTAGCCATCTTCACGATGTCGCTACTCTTCGTCATCGCGGCATGCAATACGCGCCCGCGCGATGTAGCGGGTACGTCGTATGTCGTGGACGACTTCGGTGATTCGGTGCGCATTGGGCCCGCGCGGCGCATCGTGTCGCTCAATCCGGTCGCGACGGAGTTCCTGTTCGCGGCCGGCGCCGGTGAGCGAGTCGTCGGTCGCACCCATTGGGACCACTATCCGCCAGCGGCCGTCGCCGTGCCCGACCTCGGTAACGGTATCGACCCCAATGTCGAGGCCGTGCTCGGCGCGAAGTCTGATCTGGTGATCCTTTACATGAATTCGTCGAACCGTCGTGCCGCGCTGGGCCTGCAGGCGGCCGGCGTGCGCACGCTCACGGTGCGCACCGATCAGATCGCCGACCTGACCCGTCTCGCTGATCTTTTCGCGGCCGTCACGGGTGATTCGGCCGGCCGTGCCGCGGTCGACTCCGTCATGCGGTCCGTCGACGCGGTCCGGAGGATGCCGCGACCGACCACGCCGCGGCGCGCCTTCTGGGTACTCTTCGACGGTGGGCCGCAGGTCTGGACTATGGGGCGTGGCAGTTTCATGAATGAGCTACTGGAAATCGCGGGCGCCACGAACGTATTCGGTGACATCGCCGCGCCATCGGCCCAGGTCTCGCTTGAAGAAGTCGTGAAGCGAAACCCCGATCTGTTCGTGGTTGGCCCCAAGACCGCGGACCGACTCAAAGAAAGCAGTGCGTGGAACGCCATGGCTGCCGTGCGTGCTCGTCGCTTTGCGATCGTTGATTCCGCGCTCGTCGGGCGTCCGGGCATGCGGCTCGGTGAAGCCGCGCGTCATGTGCGTCGTCTCGTCGTCGGCGACAGCACACCCTAGTATGGAATCCTGATGCGCACACGTACCTGGATTTTGCTCATCGTCGCCGCGCTCGTGGCGGTGGTCGCGTCGCTGGCGATCGGCCCGGTATCCATCACACCAGCGGACATCTGGCGCGCGCTCTGGGGTGGTGGCGACTCGCAGGCCGTGGCCATCATCCAGACGATTCGGCTGCCCCGCGTTGCGCTCGGTATCGTGGTCGGGGCCGGACTGTCGATGAGTGGCCACGCGCTGCAGTCGACCCTGCGAAACCCGCTCGCCGAGCCATATCTGCTCGGTGTGTCAGGTGGCGCAGCCGTCGGTGCCGTCTTGGCCTCTTCACTCGGCCTGATGCAACCCGCCGTGATCGCGCTCGCATCGTTCGGCGGCGCGGCCGTCGCAGTCGCGCTCGTCCTCGCCGTGGCGCACGCATCGGGCGTCTCCGGACATTCGCCGGCGCTGGTGATGGCCGGCGTCGTGGTCGGCGCATTTACCAACGCCGCCATCCTGGTCTTGCTGGCTGGTGCGCCGGCCGGCGCGGTACGCGATGCCCTTTGGTGGATGATGGGCTCGTTAAACGGTGCGACCTGGAGCTCCGTCGTCTGGCTGGTCTGCTTCGTCGTCGCGGGCGCCGTCGCGCTCGTTGGACTTGCCCGCGAGATTGACGTGCTCTCGCTGGGTGGCGACGCGGCCGCGGCGCTTGGCGTTGACGTCGACCGCGCGATGCGCCGCGTCTTTCTCGTCGCGGCCGTCGTGGCCGCGGCGACTGTTGCCGCCGCTGGACTCGTCGGATTCGTTGGCCTAGTCGTGCCGGCGATCGTGCGTGCATTGGGTGCGCGGTCCACCCGGAGCGCGCTGCTCGCGGCTGCCATAGGTGGCGCCGCGCTGGTGATCGGTGCCGACGTCATCGCGCGTAGCGTTCGAGCGCCAGCCGAACTCCCGCTCGGTGCCGTCACGGCAATCATCGGTGTTCCATTCTTTCTCGCGCAGATGCGCCGCATACGATGATCCGGTTCGACGATGTGGTGCTCCGATATCCGCGCCAGGCGCAGCCTGCTATCGACGGCGTGACGTTCAGCGCGCCAGCTGGCGCGATCACCGCCATCGTCGGTCCCAACGGCAGCGGCAAGAGCACCCTCGTTCGGGCCTTGCTTGGCCGGCTGGTTGCCGAGCGCGGCAGCATTCTGATCGGCGGCAAGCCATTGGTCGGACTCGACCGGCGTTCGGTCGCCCGCGAACTCGCTCTCGTGCCACAGCGTGAGGAGCCGATCTTTCCGCGGCTGGTGCGCGACTTCATCGCCATGGGACGGTTTGCCCACCGCTCTCCGTGGGGTGCCATGGGCGTCGCCGATCATGCGGCGGTCGATGCCGCGGTGCGACGCACGGACCTGACGGATTACCTGAACCGGCAGACCGACGAACTCTCTGGTGGTGAGTGGCAGCGTGTGCGCGTTGCACGGGCGCTCGCGCAGGGCGGGGCAGCGCTGGTGCTCGACGAGCCGAACTCGTTCCTCGACATCGCCCACGAGATGGCACTGTTCGAGTTGCTCGATTCGGTCGCGCGCGACGGCGTTGCCGTGCTCCTCATTTCGCACCAGCTGAATCTCGTGGCGCGCTTTGCCTCGCGACTCGTGCTGTTGGCCAACGGCAGGGTCGTTGCCGACGGCACGCCGAACGAGACGATGCAGGGCGACCTGCTCGAAAAGGTCTACGGGTGGCCGCTCCTCGTGTCACGCGATCCCGCCGTCGGCGCCCCGGTGCTCGTACCGATGCGACGGCGTGGGCCACAATAGTGTCGCTGAGCGCTGGGTCCGAGGGCGCACGGTAGGACACTGCGCCGTGCGAGGGTAGCTTTCTCTCGGTGAGCCAGATCGATACCCCGGCGCTCGTGTTGCACACCTTCGACTACCGTGAGACGTCGCGCGTGGTGCGCCTCGTGACACGCGATGCTGGCGTGATTTCCGTGGTGGCACGCGGCGCACGACGCCCCCACAACAAGTTCGGCGCCGCGCTGGACCTCTTTGCGTCGGGCAACGCCCAGGTCGTGATGCAGGGGTCACGCGACCTGCATGCGCTGCATGGCTTCGACGCGACGCGTTCCCGTCCAGAGCTGGCCCAATCGCTTGACAAGTTTGGCGCCGCCAGCGCTATCGCGGAGTTCTGTATTCGGTTTGGCTACGAAGCCGAGTCGAGCCACCTCTACGAAGCTGCGGTCGCCGCGCTCGACGCGATCGCGTACGCTGAGTCCGACGAGATACCCTCAGTCGCGGTGGCAAATACCTGGCGACTCGTGGCCGAACTCGGCTTTGCGCCGGCGCTGACGCAGTGTGCGTCGTGCCATGCCGATCTCACGCTCACCGCGGACGTCACTTTTCATCACCGGGCCGGTGGAGCGTTGTGCGGGCCGTGCGCGAGCCAGGCACAGGGCGGGCGCCGCCTTCCGGCCGAAGCCCGCGCCGCGCTGGTGTCCTGGCTCGCCGGCAACGAGGCGCTGGCTGACGGCCTCGCGATTCGTTCGCACCTCCGATTGCTCCGCGAGTTTCTTGAGGAACACCTGGGCGACGGCCGGCCGCTGCGGGCGCTGATTGCGTGGGAAGAACGCCAGCAGGCGCGCGTGCCCGCCGTTCGCACAACGGCCCAGAGCGCCGCCGAATGATTCTTGGCACGGCAGGCCACATCGACCACGGCAAGACCTCGCTCGTCAAAGCGCTCACGGGAATCGAAACTGATCGGTTGCCGGAGGAGAACCGGCGCGGCATCACCATCGAACTCGGTTTCGCCCCGCTGCATCTTGATGGACTGGAGCCGATCGGTGTGGTCGACGTGCCTGGTCACGAAGCATTCGTGCGGACCATGCTGGCCGGGGCTACCGGCGTGGACCTCGCGCTGCTGGTTGTCGCCGCGGATGAAGGGATCATGCCGCAGACCTGCGAGCATCTCGCGATCCTCAACCTCCTCGGTGTGCGCGGCGGCGTCGTCGCACTGACCAAGTCCGATCTGGTCGAGGCCGACTGGATAGCGCTCGTCGAGGAGGAGGTGCGTGTGGCCATCGGCGGCGGTGCGCTCGACGGCGCGCCCATCGTACGCTGCTCCGCTCGCACCGGCGACGGCATTGCGGCGCTCAAGTCCGCGCTCATCACGGCGGCGAACGCGGTGCCCGTGCGCACAGCGGATGACCTCTTCCGCATGCCGATCGACCGCGCGTTCTCAGTGAAGGGCACCGGCACCGTAGTGACCGGAACGATCTGGTCCGGCGAACTGGCAGCCGAAGATCTGGTGGTGCTATTGCCCGCGGGTACCGAAGCGCGCGTTCGCGGTGTGGAACGCCACGGTGAGGCAGCAGCGAGCGCAGCAGCCGGGGCGCGTACCGCCGTCGCGCTCGGCGGCGTCGATCGCGCGGAGATCGACGTGCGCGGGACGGTCGTCGTGCGGGCCGGTGACCCGTGGGTGACGACGCGAGTCCTCCGTGCCGATGTCGCGCTGTTCGAGAGCGCGCCCGCGGTGGGTCAGCGTACGAAGGTTCGGTTCCACCTCGGGACCGCCGACGTGGCTGCTCGTATCGTTGCCGTTGGCGGCCCGCTGCGCGCGGGCTCGCGCGTGCCGGTGCGCGTGGTGCTCGACGCTCCCGTGGTCGCCCGCGCCGGTGACCGGTTTGTCGTGCGCATATCGTCGCCTGCCGCGACCATCGGTGGCGGCGTGGTGACCGATCCGGCGCCAGTAGGGCGCCGGGTGAGGCCGTGGGTCGAGGTTGGCGCGTCCGACGAGCAGCGGTTTGCACTGCTGCTGGCTGACGCAGGCGGACAGGGTGTGGCGATTGCATCGCTCCCGGTTCGGCTCGGCCGTCCGCCGTCCGGTACCCTCGCATTGCTGAGCAAGCTGAAACGGTCGGTGGTCGTCGCCGGTGAACGGTGCTTCGATCCTGCCGTCGCCAAGTCCGTGGAGACCCGATGCATGGCGGCCATCCGCGCGGCGCACGAACTCCATCCGCTTGAGCCTGGCCTGCCCGTGCAGTCGCTTCGGTCATCTCTGCGCGTCGCACCGGAACTCGTTGACCTGATCATTGAGCGGTTGGCTGAGAGTAGTAAAATCTCAGTCGCCGACGGCCGTGCGGCCCGTGCTGGCTGGCTGGCGGGTGGAGGCGAGGCTGATTCCAAGCGAACGGCGGCTGTGCTCGCTCTCCTAACGGCTGCTGGGATTCAGCCCCCTTCGGTGGACGAGCTGTCTGTCATTCATGGCAATGAAGTCTTTGGCGTACTGAAGCTGCTGGCCCGTCGGGGCGACGTCATCGCGGTTGCCACGGACCGGTATTTCACGAAGGCAGCCGTCGACGATCTGGTTGGAAAAACCGCCACAGCCCTAGCCGAACAACGCACCATGACTGCTTCCCAACTCCGTGAAGCGTTAGGAGTTACGCGCAAGTACCTCATCCCATTTCTGGAGTATTGCGACCGCCAGGGCATCACTGTCCGCCGTGGCGACGACCGACTGCTGGGAAAGCCCGAGCGGCGCGAGTCTTGACCCTCGCTCCATGGTCCCCTAGATTCCGCCCTGAGAGTTCACATCCACATCCACTTGGAGCTTGCTACATAGCCCCTACTTAGTCTGTCGGAGTTCACATGAGGTATCGCTGGTTTGCACTGATGTTAACGGTGCTGACCCTCGTTCTCATGCCACGAGTTGGGAAGGCGCAGGTGACACAGCCGGTACAGAAGAAACCAGCGGTGTCGATGAGTCAGAACTATCCGAACCCCTTCAATCCTGAGGCGAGGATCAAGTTCACGGTGGGTGATTTCCCAGCGTGTTCGGAAGCGGGGAAGCAGTACCGCGTAAGCCTGAAGGTGTACAACATCTTGATGCAGGTTGTCGCGTTGCCGCAGTTGGAGGGTAGTTCCGGAGGCGTGGCAGGGGGTCAGCGGTTGGACGGCGTTACGCTGCCTTGCGGCGAATATGTTGGGTATTGGAACGGTAAATACCTCAACACGTCGCGGGAGGTCGCATCTGGGGTTTACCTCTGGTCGATCGATGTCAATGGCGAACGTGTCGTGAGACGTTCCACCGTCGCGAAGTAGTACCACAGTTAAGACGGCGCCCAGGGAAGTTTGGGCGCCGTCTTCTTTTGCGGACCTTTGGGCTTCAGCTACGTCTCGGCCTGAGTAGTTTTCGCGCATGCCGATCTTCGAATACCGCTGCAAGACCTGCGAGCATGCGTTCGAGGCACTCGTCCGTTCTGGCGACGTGCCGGCCTGCGACCAGTGCAAGGGCACGGATCTGGAAAAACTCTTCTCCCTGCCGGCAATCAAGTCCGAGTCCACGCACGCGCTGGCGATGCGCTCGGCGAAGCGACGCGACCAGAAGCAGGGCGCCGAGCGCGAGTACGCGCAGCGCGAGTACGAGAAAAACCACGATTGACCTCCGTGGTGAGCGGGCCGATACGACGACTGCAACGGCAAAAGACTGGGGCAACTGCCACGACATCGATGTTTGTCGTTGCAGTTGCCCCAAGTACGCCGTAGCGCCGAGGCCTTAGCGGACTCGCGCTAGCACGACTTGCACTTGTGGTTGTTCTTCGATCCGAGTTTCTCGGCCAAGGCGACGGTCTCCGGGAACTGCACAATGCGTGAAACCGGTCCGTTCGCTATGTCGGCCACTGTTTCGCCTTTCCGGCTGACGGCCTTGATGTCCACGCCCTTGGCGACGAGGTAGATCATCAGCTCATTGTCACCGCGCGCGGCTGCGTGGTGCAGGGCGTTTTATCCGTTATGGTCGCGGGAGTTCGGGTCTACGCCGAGTTCTTCGATCAGGTACTTCGCTGCCGCAAGCCAGCTGTCAAGCGCGTGCATGTGCGAGTTGGCGGCAAAGCCTTCGCCGTAGCCGACGCCAGTCGCCGCCTGCAGCGGACCCACGCCAGCGCCTCCGTTCGGCACCGGGGGAAGTCCCGACGAGTCACCACCGGCACCGCCGGCTGCGTCATCGGTCGGCGCATCGGCGTTGAGCTGCAAGCCGTTTGGCTTCAGCGTCGGGATCGTGTGGTCGGCGCTGTATTTCTTGAGCAGTTTCATTGCGGGCACCTCCGTCGCATACGCGGCGCGCCAGAAGGGCGCCGCGCCTGCGGCGGATCGCGCGGCGCGCGCGCGGTGCCGAAACGGGCAGTTCGTCGCGGGGGATGGCGATGGTGGTCGCGGTGCGCGGCGATGCAACCGTGCGGGCCGCCCTTGATTCAAGGGATGAAGTACGCGATACTCGCCGGAGATCTCCACGCCATCACACAGGGGAAAGTTACGTGCGCATTTGCTCGCTCGCGACGCTATCGACACTCGCGGTACTCGGCCTCGGCTCCTCGGCACAGGCCCAGCACCTCAATCCGCTCGTGGATCTCCTGACAGCCAAGAAGCCAATATTTGGCCTCTACGCACCAGCCAATCCGCGCGCTGGTCGGGGCGGGCGTGGCGGTCCTCCGGGCGCGCCAGGCGCCAGCGCCACGTCGCAGGCTGCGCAGCCGGCCCCGCCGCAGAAAACAATTGCCGAACTCGCGAAGGACGCTATCAGCCGTTCGCCGAACGACTACATCTTCGATGGGTCGATGGAAGCGTTCGCCAACTTCGATCGCAGTATCGAAAGTTTCGGCGCGTTCATGAAAGGGTACGCCGAGGCCGGCTCGCCGGCGGAGCGGTGGAAGCATCCCATCGTCGTGAAGATGCACGAGATCGCGCCGGACCCGGTCAAGTCCGCGGTGAACATCGGGCGCCAGCTCGACCTCGGTGTTTCGACGGTGGTGCTCGTCGGCGTGGAGAGCGCGGATGAAGTGAAGGCCGGCGTCGCGGCGATGCGCTTCAAGGCCAATGGCGGAACGCGGCCAGACGCGGTCGGCGAGGCGCCGGCGTTTTGGGGTCTCAGCGAGAAAGACTACAAAGCGAAGGCCGATCTCTGGCCGCTCAACCCGAAGGGTGAACTGCTCAACTGGACAATCGTGGAGAGCAAGGCTGGTGTGGCGAAGATTCGCGAGATCGCCGCCGTGAAGGGAATCGGCGTGCTCTTTCCCGGTGCTGGTACGCTACGCGGTGTGTACTCGATGCAGGATTCAACCGGCCGTCGGGTCAACGACGCCGCCGCGTGGGAAGCGGCGCTCCAGCAGGTGCTGGCGGCGTGCAAAGAGTTCAACGTGGCGTGCGGCTTCCCGGCCAACGACCCGGCCACGATGGAAATGCGTTACAAGCAGGGCTTCAGCGTGTTTGTGATCGGGTGGGGAGAAAGCGGGTTCAAGACGGTTGAGGCGGGAGTGGCGCTGCGGAAGTAGCGGCGCGGGGTGGCACCGCGACGTGGCGCCCATTTCAGGGACGCACGGGGCCTTTGATCGGTAGCTCGGGCTTCTTCGACCACTCCTCCCACGACCCGTCGTACACCGCCGCGTCATAGCCGAGAATCCGGGCGGCGACGTACAGCGCCGACGCTTGCATCCCGATGTGACAGTAGGTGACGATCTTATTCCCCTTCTTCGCGCCGGCCTGGTCAAACAGCCGCTGCAGCTTGGCGCGGTCGCGAAACACCGACACCTCTCCCGTGAGCCATGCGAACGGCACGTTGCGTGCGCCGGGAATATGGCCCGCCCGCGCCTGTCCGCCCGACGATTCGCCGCTGTAAAACTCCGGTGTGCGCGCGTCGAGCAGGGAGACGCCGTCCGTCTGGTTATTCGCCCTCACCCAGTCGACGTCCACGACCTTCGTCGCCACTGGCTTCAGCGTGAGGTTGCCCCGCGTGATCTTCGGTTCCGCGCGATCCAGCGCTCGGCCTTGCTCGCGCCAGGCATCGATTCCGCCGTCGAGCATCGAGACGCGGCCCGCGAGTCCAAAATACTCGAGCGTGAAGAACAGCCGTCCCGAGGTCTGGATCGGTCCGCCGCTGATCACGATGTGTGAATCATCGCTGACGCCGATCATTTCGAAAATCGAATCCGCCACCTCGGGCGACGGCAGTTGCATGGAGAGCGCACCCGGCGCCGAGATCATGTACGCCGACGATGGCATCCAGCGAGAACCAGGTACATGTCCCGCGTCGTAGTCGGCGCGCGATCCGGCCGTGTGGATCACCACGACCTTGGGGTCGCTTAGCTTCTTGGCGAGCCACTCAGCGGATACCGTGATCGGCGCGGATTGCGCGGCTGCGCTCGCCGCGAACGTGGTCGTGATCACGGCGGCGATTGCGACTGCGGCAAGAAACGGACGACGCTGCGTCAGGGTCGTGCGCATGAGGAAGCTCCAGGGTAGCGGTGTAGGCGGGTTGCAGCCACGGGATGATGATTCGGTGCTATACGCCCTCGATGACAAGCAGGCGCGCTGTTGTGGTTCGCTTCCGGATCTCTTTGAACGGCTGGTACTCGGGCGAGTTGAACCACGCCTTGGCCCGCGCTACGCTCTCGAATTGGATGATCGTCAGGCGCGTCGGCGCCCAGTCACCTTCGAGGACTTCGATCGCGCCGCCGCGTGCCAGATAGGCGCCGCCATACGCGGCCACCGTCGCCGGCGCGCCCTTGGCGTATTCCTGAAAACAGACGGGGTCGGTGACGTCTACGTTGGCGATGAAATAGCCGGCCATTGGTGGTACTCCGATGCGGGTAGTGGTGACGTTGAAGTTACCGTGCGGCGCGGAGTTGGACGCCGCCATGCCGCGTCGTCGCATTCCCGTTGCGCGTTGGCCGGGTATCTTCTACGAATGAGCCTATCGAACCGAAATGTGCGTGTGATGGCCGTGGCGCTTTTGGTGAGCGTTCTGCCGCTGGCCGCGTTCGCGCAAGCGCGCCCGCCGCTCTCCGCCGCCGACGTCGCTGATATCGTGACTCTCGAGAAGATCGAGGATCGTCGCAACTACGACACCGCGGCGCTGCAGCGCATTGCCACAGCACCGCACCCTGAACTCCGTCGTCGCGCGGTGCTCGCCATCGCGCGGCTTTACGATTGGCGCGGCCGAGATCTCCTGAAGTCAATGCGCGCAGAGACGGACACCGCCGTGTTGGCAACGGTTGTCTGGGCCACGGGGCAGTTGGTCGACACGAGCGCGGTCGAGTGGATCGACTCCCTGCTGCGCGACGAGAACACCCCGACTGGAGTCGCCACCGAAGCAGCCGGAGCATTCGGCAAGATTCGCACGAGCGATACGCGTTTGCGGCTCGCCCTGTACCTCAATGACGCGGTACCAGGGCCGAAGTCCGCTCCGGCCGTAGGAGAGGCGCTGCTCTCGATCGGACGGCACCGTGATCGGGGCGACATCACCTCCATCGCCCGCTGGGCGGCATCGCCCGACGACGAGCTCCGCTGGCGCGCGACCTGGGCGCTCTTCCGCCCGCGTGACCCGCTCGCGATTCCTGAACTACTCCAGCTGAGCAAGGACCCATTTCCCGAAGTGCGGTTCTGGGCCGTCCGCGGGCTCACCGGCCCGCGGGCTGATTCGTCCGGAGTTGGCGCAGCCGTCGCCCAGCAGGCTATTATGGAAGCGCTGGGCAGCGACGACCGGCGCGTACAGGTCGAAGCGGTCCGCGCATTGGGGTCCCATGCCGACGGTGTGTCGCTCGTCCAGTTGATTCTGCTGCTCGAAGCGGAAGATCCATGGATCGCGACGATGGCGGCCGAGGCGATTGGGTCGCGCGGGGACAATGCCCGGGCCGCGATCGCGCAGCTCGGTCAGGCCACCGGCGCCGATCACCCGGCGTGGGTCCGCGCGGCGGCGTTGACCGCGTTGGCCGACGTCTGGCTATCGGCCGCACAGCAGCCAGCAATCGCGATGGCAAAGGACACCTCGCTCACGGTGCGGACTTCCGCGGTGGGCGTGCTGGCGCGTCTCAAGGTTGGCGGACGCGCTGGGCTCGCCGCACTGCGCAATGACGCTGACCGTGCCGTGCGCACGGCAGCGCATGCCGCGTGGATCGCGCTCGCCGACACGATCGAGAATCCGGTTGTGCGCCGCGCCGCACGGAAGACTGCGTTCGCATCGCGCGATGTGGCCGTTCGCGCGGGCGCGGCCCGGTCGATGGCCGACTGGGCGGAGCCATCCGACATTCCGATGCTTCTTGATGCCTTCGCGGTCGCCCTCAAGGACAGCGCCGTGATCGCGCAGGACGCGGTGATCGAGGCGCTCGCCGAGATCGAGTCGCGCGGAGGCACTGCGGCGGCCGCGCTCTTCGCGAAATATCCAACAGCGCCGAGCGACATCGTCTACAACGCAGCCGGTCGGGCGTTCGGGCCGAAGACGTTGGCTGCGTGGGGCAGGGGTCGCCCGGTGCGCAGTCGGCGCACCGATGCCGATTACCAGCGCATCGTGGAGGCGCTGATCGTGCCGGCGTACAACGGCGCGCCGGCACCGACGCTCCGTTGGACCACCACACGCGGCGATCTGGACACGGAGCTCAACACGCTCGATACCCCGCTCGCGTCGGACTACCTGATGCAGCTCACCGCCAAGGGTGCGATGCAGCGCATTCGCTTCGACCGCGTGGTGCCGAATTTCGTGGCGCAGCAACGTGAAGTGCTCATCGACGAGCCGTTGCAGCGTGACGAGGTCAGTCGCGGCCGCCTCGTGCGCGGCAATCTGAGTTGGGGAACGAACATCGGAAACGCCCCGCGTTTTCCCGGCCAGCGGGGTCCGGGTGCGGCGTACGATACTGGACCGGCGGTCTACACCTTTGGGGTCACGCCGCAGCCGCACAACGAGGGCGACTTCGCAGCGCTCGGCCGCATCGTCAAGGGCATGGATGTCGTCGAGAAGCTCGAGCTAGGCGATTATCTGAAGTCCGTGCGCCTGCTCAATCCTAGCGAGAAGTAAACCCGATACCAAATCTGCCCTTTTGGCGTACTGTTGACGGCACCAATGTTGCTCTGGGCAGCGGGATCACTCGCTCGGGCCGCTCAAGCGGGCTATCCAGCGTCTCGTCCAGAACCCGTTGGCCATGGCGGTACTGGAGGGTGGGTTCGTTGAGGGAGACCGCATGCAGGCGATCGTGGAAGGCGACCTGCTGAAGTTCGAGAAAGCGTAGGGCGGCTACTGCGTGCGCACGAGGATCAGGTCGACCAGCGTGGAGAGTGCCGCGCCGGAGGTGGTCACCTTTACTCCGCCAGTCGTGTTGGCGCCGACGCGGAAGCGTAGGTAGGCGCTGCCACCCCGGATCAGTGAGTACGGCTGCGCTATGCCGCCGATCAGGTTGCGCGGAACGAGCGGGAACTTGCTGGCGTTGCTCGTGAAGCGGGGCAACCAGTCGCGGTAGTTCCAGCTGGCATGCGTGTATTTGGTCGCGACGCTGAGGCCGGAGTTGTCGGTGAAGTTTGCGATAGTGAAATCACGCACGGCGCCGGCGAGCCCGCCGATGCCAGAGAAGATGTTGTTGAAGTTTTGGATGCCCTGCGTGGGGGCATTCACCAGCGCCCGCAGGTAGGTGTTGGGCGAACCGGGCGACCGGTCGAGGGCGTAGCGCAGCAGCGCCCAGGTCGCGCCGCGCGTTTCGAGGTCATCGTCGTCGGCGTCGGCGCCATACGCGGAATGGCGGTCGGTGGCTAGGAGGTACGAGTTGTACCGGCCCAGGTTGTCCGCCTGGTAGGCAACCATCGTGGCGTACCGCGCGGCCGGCTGTGTCGTCGTGGAGAAACCGAGGTCCTGCTGCGTGGTCAGCCCGGACACTTTGTAGAACATCAACTCTTCAGCCAAGTGGCTCATCCCTTCGTTGAGCCACGACTCTTCGCTCTCGACGATCTCCGGTGTGATGTAGATGCGGCGAGATGCATTAATCAAATGCTGGAACTCGTGAACCGTCGTGCCGTTGATGTCCGTGAAGAGGTTGGCCTTGCTCTTGAAGTAGCCGTTGTATCGCGAGTCGACGTCTACAACGGGCAGGTAGAACATCTCGCCTTCGTTGCTCGTCGCGCACGCGAACGGCACGATCGCGTTGGGCGTACGCGGGATCAGGTCGCGCTCCCAGAAAAAACCGCCGATCACGGACGTGGCCCCAGCCGCGGTGAGTTGGTTTACGGCGGTCGTGAAGAAAAGAATCACTCGGCCGTTGGCATCCATGTCGTAGGGCGCGCCGAATGCTGTGGTATCGACGGCGTACACGAGCGTATCGAAGGTGGCCGCAATGCTGACGTATTCGCTGTCGCTGAAGCCCCCCGATGGGGCCGTTGTGTCGACGAGCACGAGCGCGTTGCTTGTGATGGCCGCCACCCGAGCGGTGCGGGGGAGTGCCGTGGTGCAGGAGCTCGTTGAGCTGGCGTTAAGGGTGACGAGTGTCCCGAGCGCCGGCGTCGCGGCGAGTCCGATGATGTTAGAGCGGCTGGGTCGAGGGAGTGCACTGACGCCAGGAGTCGCGAGCCGCGCGAGCCGCGCGGACACCCGCAGCGCGTTCAGCTCGAAGCGGCTCCGCGCACGGAGCGAACGTTCGAATCCGACGTTTCGTGGCGTCCGGTTGGACGGCATGCTGCCGAACGCAAAGGCGGGACCGGAGAAACCCTGCGTACCGGCGGCAGGCATCAACCGTGCGTTCGGGCCACCGGTCGGTGGGACCGTGTTCGCCGAAATAGCTTCGACGCTAATGCTGGTTCCGGCGCCGGTGCCGAGGTTCACCGGTATGAGCGTGTACTCGGTGCCTGCCGCACCGCCGGGAACGCAGAGCAGGGAACGTTCGGTCGCGTTCAGTACGCGCACCTCGCCGACCGACATGGCCACCGGCGTCACGCCGGTGCAGTTCGGGCCCGCGACGGTCACCGTGATCGGAGCCTGCGAGGACTTGGTTTCGGATGTCGCAGTGATGACCGTCGCGCCGGCAGTCAGGGCGGTGACAAGGCCAGCGGTCGAAACCGTCGCGACGGTCGTGCTCGATGACGTCCAACTGACCCCCCGACCGGTCAACGCATTGCCCTGGGCGTCCTTGGGGGTCGCCGTCAACGTCGCTGTTTCCCCGACGTTCAGCGTGGTCACCGGTGACGCGATCGCCACCGATGCCACCGGCGCTGGAGCGGTCGGGCCGTCACTGCCGCCGCAGGCGAGGCTGAGTCCGAGCAGGAATGGTGCGATGCGTTTCATGGCGTGAAGGGCGTGGGAAGCGATAAACATCGTGGGCGGAGGGAGCAGCGGTCAACCCACGGAAGACGCCGCGCCTTCTCACTGGCGCGGTCCTCGCTCATACTTTGCTCTCTATGTTCCCGCCACCAACTTCGCCCGCCGCCCCTCCGAGGAGCGAGTCAGACCACCGGTTTATGCGTGAGGCGCTTGCGCTGGCGGCCGAAGCGGGCGTGCGGGGCCAAGTGCCCGTCGGGGCGGTAGTCGTGCGCGGCGACGTTGTGGTAGCGACCGGCGCAAACGCGATGAAGGACACCGGGGCGACCGCACACGCCGAACTGCTCGCCATCCAGGCGGCACTGGCGGTACTCCGCGCGGAGCGCCTCGAAGGGTGCTCGCTGTTTGTGACTCTCGAGCCCTGCGCGATGTGTGCCGGGGCGATTGTGCTAGCCCGGGTCGATCGCGTGGTCTTTGGCGCCTGGGACTCCAAGGCTGGAATGGCCGGCTCGATCGAGGACCTGCTTCGGCATCCGCGGCTCAATCACCGCCCGGAGGTGCAGGGTGGGGTGCTCGAGACTGAGTGCGGTGAGCTGCTGACGCGATTCTTCGAGTCGCGG
>SXGS01628938.1_pt1 | contig 16868 bp, 15 predicted proteins | sample 3174681 | NCBI WGS metagenome assembly SXGS01 (sample SAMN11356861, study PRJNA531348) | freshwater metagenome | isolation source: freshwater sample F1-80 | place: China: Fuxian Lake, Yuxi | collected 2017-12-25 | reverse complement strand
CGTTCCTACGTTCAGCGCGTGATGGAGAACTATCAGGTCTACAAGATGCGCCTTTCGGGGCGCGCGGATGTGGTGGCGGATTTGACGGGCGGACGGCGCTAGGAAAGCCTCAACCGTTACCTTTTTAATAGAACGAAAAAGGCGGAGAGGGCATGCCCTCTCCGCCTTAATTTTTCAGCTTGTGAAGGACTAAGCCTTACTGCTGTTCGAAGGCGTCGACCTGATCGCACAGGCCGAGGGTCACCGTGCCATAGCTGCCGCGCTCTTCAAGCGCCCGATCACAAGCCTCGATGATCGAAGCCCGGTCGCCATCGGTCATTCCGGTGAATGCGGTGTTGAATTCGTCACCCTCATACACGGTCATCGTATCCATGTCGGATCGGGTGCCGTCGCCGCCGCGCCGGTAACCGGCCTCGTCGAGCAACCGCTCGGCGCCGGCCACGTCGCGCCGGATCCACGGCGCGTCGCCGGCGGCCGGGTCGCGCCAGGCCACGTAGCCGTCGGTGAGGCCGGTGGCGTCGGCCGGCCGGGTCATGCCGTACATGGCGACGTCGACCAGGCGCGCGCGATCGATCGCCATCGACATGGCCTGGCGCACCCGCGCGTCGTCGAGCGGTGGCCGCGCGGTGTTGGCGTAGAGCAGCACCATGTTGCCGACCAGCGGTGACCACGCCCGGTGATGGGCGCGATCGCGGCTGACGAAGGTGCGCTCGACGGCGGGCACGAAGTTGCCGGCCCAGTCGACCTCGCCCTCGACCAGGGCGAGGTTGGCCTGATCGTTGGAGGGGAAGGCCGGGAAGCGCAGCGACGCGACCTGCGGCTTGCCGGGCTGCCAGTAGTGCGGGTTCCGGCCCAGCTCGTAGATCTGATCGCGGAACGCCAGCACCTCGGTGAACGGGCCGGTGCCGACCGGATCGGGGTTGGCAAACGTCACCGGATCGTCCACGCCCTCCCACACGTGGCGGGCCACGATCGGCTGATGGGCGAGATCCTCGAGGCCTGGTACGTACACGCGCTTGAAGGCCACCTCGACGGTGAGCGGGGCCAGCGCCCGCACGTCGCTGACGAAGCCCCAGACGTGAGCGAGATCGAGGGCCGGGAAGCGGCGCAGGAGCTCGAAGGTGTAGACCACGTCGGCGGCGGTGAACGGCTCGCCGTCCGACCAGCGCACGCCCGGCCGCAGCGAGAAGCGCAGGCGCAGGAGATCGGGCGACCAGGTGTGCTCGGCGGCCAGCCACGGCGTCCACGACCCGCGCAGCGGGTTGTAGATCTGGAGCGGCTCGTAGACGCCGCATCGGGTCGGCCAGCGGCTGCGGCCGGGCGGCAAGAGCGGGTTGAAGTTGCGGACCCAGACGCTCTGCTGCTCGACCGAGACGGTGAGCGGCACGGTCCCGTCGGTGGGCAGGGGCGTGCGGTGATCGCCGCAGGCCGCGAGCAGCGTGCTCGCGACCAGGAGACCGGCCGCACACCGCTGCCGCGTGGTCACGGGATCCTCTCGTAGACCCGGACGTGATCGACCAGCATGGTCTGCGGGAACACCGTCGAGCCGTCGGGGTTGCCGACGTAGTAGCCGCCGACCGCGACGTTCAGGATGAGGAAGAAGGCGTGGTCGTAGACCCAGTCGGCCCCGCCGGGCAGATCGGCGGGCGTGGCGGTGAAGTAGACGTCGTCGTCGACCTTCCACACCACCCGGCCGGGATCCCACTCGACGATGAAGGTGTGGAAGCCCTGCGAGAGATCCATGCCGGCGTCGATCTCGCGGCCGTGGTTGGCGCCGCCGGAGTGGCCCGGTCCGTGGAGCGAGCCGCGCACGTTGCGCAGAAGCTGGCCGCGGTACTCCATCACGTCGATCTCGCCGCAGGCGGGCCAGCCGGCGTTGGCGATGTCGGCGCCGAGCATCCAGAACGCCGGCCAGATGCCGCGGCCGCGCGGCAGCTTGATGCGGGCCTCGAAGCGGCCATAGGCGCGCTCGAATCGGCCGGCCGAGTTGAGCCGCGCCGAGGTGTAGGCGCGGCCGCTGAAGGCCTCGCGGCGGGCGACGATGGCCAGGTTGCCCTGGCCGTCGAGCGCCGCGTTCTCGGTGCGGTCGGTGTCGAACTCGAGCTGACCGTTGCCCCAGCCGTCCCCGCCGACGTCGTGTTTCCACTTGCCGGGATCGGGCCGGGCGCCGGCGGTGCCGTCGAACTCGTCCTGCCACACCAGCCGCCAGGGCGGGCCGAGCACGTCGCCGGCGTCGGTCGACGACGGCGCGTCGGTGACGCCGGCGGCGGCGTCCGTGCCCGGTGTCTCCGGACCCGGCGTGCCCGGCGGACAGCCGCCGAGCGCCAGGGCGACGAGGCCGGCGAGCAGGCTGCTGGCGGCCGCGTTGGAGCGCCTCACGCCGCCGCTCCCTGGGCCGGGAACATGCTGCGATCGGCCAGCGCCGCCTCGAGCACCATGGTGGCGGCGCCGACCGCGATCGATCGCTCGCCCAGCCAGCTCGCGACGATGCGGGTCTCGGCCACCGAGGTCGACAGCGCCCGCGCCTTGATCGACGCGCGCAGGGGATCGAGCAGGAGATCGCCGGCGCTGGTGATCTCGCCGCCCAGCACCACCACCGACGGGTTGAGCAGGTTGAGCAAGCCGGCGACGGCGATGCCGAGGTAGTGGCCGACCTCGTCGATCAGCTCGCGGGCCACCGCGTCGCCGGCGCGCACGCCGCTGACGATGTCGGCCACGGTCGGGTTGCGCTTGCGCTTGCCCCACCTCGTGCGGGCCTTGGCGCGCAGGGCCTCGGCGCCGATCAGCGTGGCCAGGCAGCCGCGCAGGCCGCACACGCACACCGGACCATTGGGATCGATCGCGATGTGGCCGATCTCGCCGGCGGTGCCGCCGGCGCCGCGGTAGAGCGCGCCATTGATGATGTGGCCCGAGCCGATGCCGGTCGCGACCGTGATGTAGGCCAGATCCTCGCCGCCGGCGCCGGCGCCCCAGTAGCGCTCGGACAGCGCGCCCAGGTTGGCGTCGTTGTCGACGAAGACCGGGCGATCGAAGTCGGCGGCCAGCGAGGCCTGCACGTCGTGATCGCGCCACGCCGGCAGGATCAGCGGCGACAGCTTGCCCGGCCGCTGCGGGTGGACCGGGCTCGGCACCGCCACGCCGATGCCGACCACGCGCTTGCGCGGCACGCGCTCGCTGGCCAGGACCTCGTCGATGAGCTCGCGGGCCGTGGCCAGCGCCTGCTCGGGCTCGTCGCGCACCGCCACCGGTGTTTCGCGGAACGCGCGCACGCTGGCGCGCAGATCGGTGAGCACCGCCGACACGTGGGTGGCGCCCAGCTCGACGCCGACCAGGGCGAAGGCGTCGTCGCGGAAGCCGACCAGCACCGGCCGGCGGCCGCCGCGCGACACGCCGGCGCCGATCTCGCGGACCAGGCCAGAGCCGGCGAGCTCGTCGACGATGGCGCTCACCGTCGACGGCGACAGGCCGGTCTGGCGGGCGAGGTCGGCGCGCGAGATCTGCCGCGCCCGCCAGATCATCCGCAGGAGCAGCGTCGCGTTCTGCGTGCGCATCCCGGCGGCGTCGGCGGTCACGATCGGGGCGGCGGCGTTGAGCATGGGTACGACCTTATTCCCAGCGGATGTCGTCGATGTGGAAGGTGAACGGCGCGGTCGCGTCCTTGGCCACCCAGCCGAAGCCGCCGACCACCTTGGCGTAGGCGGTCGAGCCCATCGGCAGCGAGTACTGCTGGGGCGTGGCGGTCAGCGCGATCTGGGTCTGCACGAGCTGGAACCCGTCGACCGCCATCATGCCGGCCATGAAGTCGACCTTCTCGCTGCCGGTGGCGCCCCAGGCCCGGAACGAGATCTTGGTGGCGCCGGCGGGGATGGGCAGGCCGGGCTGGTCGCCCCAGTTGCCGTCGGGGTACTGCCAGTAGACGCCGGCCCAGGCCGTGCCCGACGGGGTCCACGTGTAGCGGTGGCAGTTGCCGATCCAGGTCGACGGCCGCGACGCCACGCAGGTCATGGCGTCGGCGATGGCGCCGGGGTGCTCGCCGTCGCCCATGTAACCCGAGGGCCCGTACCAGTCGTCGACGGCGAAGGGCAGGGCGCTGGGGCCCTCGCCGTTGTTGTTGCCGCCGCCATCGGTGGCGGGCGGGCCGGCCGCGTCGATGGCCTCGGGGAACGCGCCTGAACAACCGGCGACGAGAGCGGACACCAGGAAACCCGTGAGGAGAGGAGATCGCATTTCGCTTGCCTCCGACAGTTTGTTCGGACGAACTAGAAACTAGATCAGGAGGCAGCGATGACGCAAGCGATTAAGCGACTGGCCGCGGCGACCGTGTGGATGTGCGCGATCTCGTGCTCGACCGCGGCGCCGCCCGACAGCGGCGGCGATGCGGCGGCCGGCGACGCGGCGATCGACGAGCTCGACGCCGCCGTCGCGGTCACCGACGCCGCGGTCGCGGTGATCGACGGCGGCCCGCTGCCGCCGCAGACCACGCGCCTGCGCATCATCAATCGATGCAGCGAGCCGATCTGGATGGCGCACTCGGCCAACGTCCCCTTCCCGCAGAACCTGCGGCTCGATCCCGGCCAGTTCCACGACTACGCCATCGCGGCGTCCGGCCTGGCCTCGGCGCGCTTCTGGCCCAAGACCGGCTGCGACGCCAGCGGGCACGCCTGCCGGATCGGCGACAGCGGCGAGGGCGGCGGCGCGCCCTGCGGGCCCGGCGGATGCCAGCCGCCGATCGACTCCAAGTTCGAGGCCACGTTCGCCGCGGTCGGCAGCGCCGCCGCGACCTTCTACAACCTCAGCCTCGTCGACGGGTTCACCCTTCCGTTCTCGGTGACGCCGGTCGGCGCCGGTGCCGGCCAGGGCAGTTGCACCACCTCCGACTGCTCGGGCCTGCGCCTCGAGGTGTGCCCGGCGCACGAGGCCCTCATCGATCGCGATCTGCGCGTGCGCGACCCCGGCAACGCCGGCCGCACCATCGCCTGCCTGTCGCCGTGCAAGGCCTGGAACTACCCGGCGCCCTACGGCCTGGGCCGGGCCGAGTCGCAGGATCCCGGTCGCCACATGTGCTGCCCGGCGCCGATGACGCCCGAGGCCTGCCGCAACGCCGCCGATCCGCTGAGCGTGGTGCACACCTCGTACGTCGCCGCCGTGCACGCCGGCTGCCCGACCGCGTATAGCTACTCGTACGACGACGCGGCGGGACTGCATGCCTGTCCCTCGAGCACAGCATTCGCGGTGACGTTCTGCGGCTGAGAGTGCGTCGCTTTCCGCTCTTTGGGATGGCGCATTTCGGCCGGGCTTCTGATCTTCATAGAACTTGATACGGACGAAGAACAAAGCTGGTCGCAGGAGGAAGCCATGAACCGATCTGCTCGCTGCACCGTCCTGCTCGCCGTCACCTGCACCGCTGCCTGCGTGACCGGGTCCGATCGACCCGACGACGTCGACGACCCGCTGCCCGACGACGTCCTGACCGCGCTGCAGCGCGATCTCGGCCAGACCGCCGACGAGATCGCCGAGCGCCTGCGGGCCGAGGCCATCGCCGCCCAGGTCGAGCCCGCGCTGCGCGAGCAGCTCGGCGACATGTACGGCGGCGCCTGGATGGACGACCGCGGCGGCCAGCTCGTCGTCGGCATCACCGATCTCGCGGTCGCCGACGAGGTCCGCGCCACCGGCGCCGAGCCGGTGCTGGTCCGCCACACCCTGGCCGAGCTGGGCTCGCTCCAGGCCGTGCTCGACGGCGCCGCGGCGCAGGCCGACGCCAGCATCCACGCCTGGTACGTCGACGTCGCCCGTAACCGCGTGGTGGTGACCGCCGAGGAGCCCGCCTCGCCGGCGGTGACGGCGTTCGTCGGCCGCCTCGGCGCCGCCGGCGCGGTCGAGATCGTGCGCGCCGCCGAGCGGCCGCGCCCGCTGTACGACCTGCGTGGCGGCGACGAGTACATCATCAACGGCAACACGCTGTGCTCGGTGGGCTTCGCCGTCGAGCGCGGCTTCGTCACCGCCGGCCACTGCGGCCGCGCCGGCTCGCCGACCGCGGGCTCCAACTGGGTCGCGCAGGGCACCTTCCGCGGCTCGACCTTCCCCGGCAACGACTACGCCTGGGTCGAGCTCAACGGCTCGTGGCAGTCGTTGCCGTGGGTCGGCAACCACGCCGGCGGTCAGGTCGCCGTCGCCGGCTCACAGGTCGCCAGCGCCGGCAGCTCGGTGTGCCGTTCGGGCCGCACCACCGGCTGGCGCTGCGGGACCATCCAGGCCCACAACGTCACCATCAACTACGCCGCCGGTCCGGTGTACGGCGCGACCCAGACCAGCGCCTGCGCCGAGGGCGGCGACTCGGGCGGCTCGTTCATCTCCGGCAACCAGGCCCAGGGCGTGACCTCGGGCGGCAGCGGCAACTGCGCGAGCGGCGGCACCACCTTCTACCAGCCGGTCAATCCGATCCTGGGCGCCTACGGCCTGACCTTGAAGACCAGCGGCGGCGGCGGCGCCAGGGCGATCGTGTCGAACTACAACGGCAAGTGCATCGACGTGCCTGGCGCCAACTTCGTCGACGGCGCGCCGCTGCAGATGTGGGACTGCAACGGCACCGTCGCCCAGCGCTGGAGCTTCGAGGGCGGGAACGTGAAGGCCGGCGGCAAGTGCATGGACGTGGCCTGGGCCTCGACCGCCAATGGCACCACCGTCCAGCTCGTCAACTGCAACGGCAACCGCGCCCAGCAGTTCGTGCTCGGCGCCGCCGGCGATCTGGTCAGCGTGCTCGCCAACAAGTGCGTCGACATCCGCGACTGGAACGCCGCGAGTGGCGCCCGGCTGATCATCTGGCCCTGCGCCGGCACCGCCAACCAGAAGTGGCACCTGCGCTGATCGCGCCGCGGTTGTAGTACGGTCTGCGCATGAGCCGACGTCCTCGCGTCTCTTCCATCCTGGCCGCCTCGGTGGCCTCCGTCGTCGTGACCGCCGCCGCCGCGTCGTGTGGTGGCGGCAAGAGCCCTGCGGCGACCACGCCGATCGGCAACGACACCACCGGCGGCGACGCGCCCCTTGCCGCCGACGGCGCGCCGGCCGAGGTCACCGAGGGCGCGCTGTGGAGCTGCCAGATCAGCGACTACGATCCCCAGCCGTGCAAGTTCCATCGCGACGGCGAGGGCTGGCGGCTCACCAAGCTGCTGGGCTCGCAGCGCTTCGACGGCGCGACGACGTTCGACGGCGCCAGCGCGATGGGCTTCGTCGGGCAGTTCTTCTGTCCCTGGGGCGCGTGCGACGAGGCGATGGATCTCTCGTTCGCCAGGGACGGCGACACCTACAAGGCCGAGTTCAGCGGCGACACGATCTCGGTGCGCTGGGACGCGGCCCTCGCCGGCGAGTGGGGCGGCGCCGGCTACGGCGGGCTCACCGGCCGCGAAGCCGAGTGAACGCCGGCCCGCCTCAACGCGGGCAGGCCACGCGCGTGACACGTACGGGCGACCGCGATCTGGCGGTGGAGGTCGGTCAAGCCGACCCGCGCGATGGTCAGCGTGACCTCGTCCCCATTTGCCGGCGTCCTCGCGCCACACCCGCGCGGTCCAGGTGCCGGCGATGGGATCGGGGCACGTCGTTGGCGCCGGCAGCTCGGGCTGGTTGCCGGGCAGGTTCTCGATGGCGGCGGGCGTCCGCGCCGGGGGCCGTCCGCCGCGCCGCCGCACCCGACGAGGGCCGCCATCAGGGCGCCGAGGGCGACAACTGTCCGCATCCACGGTCGTCGTACCACACCGGCCGCCGGCTGCTCGGATAGCCACCGGGGCCTAACCCGGCGTGGCGACAGGGGCGTCCGCCGGCACGCCCGTTGCTGTTGACCCGGCCATGCGCATCGCCCGCCCCGCCGCCCTGACCGCTGGCTTCGCCCTGGTGCTCGCCTCCGGACTCGCCGCCTGCACCGACGCGGCCGAGGAAGGCGTGGAGGATCCCGAGGACAGCATCTTCGTCGACGACAACAAGGCCGATGACTTCTTCAGCCTGTCGGCGCAGGAGTACCTGCTCGAGGGCAAGAGCACGGTGGTGCTGGACGCGGCCATGGCCAGCAAGCCGGCCGCCGAGCGCCTGGCCGCGGCCCGCAAGATCGTCGGACTCAAGCAGATCGCGATCGCCTGGTTCATCACCCAGTACCTGGTCGACAAGGAGTCCACGGATCAGAACGCGGACTTCGGCGGGTTCGGAGGCATGGCCAAGGCCGGCGCCTACGAGGACCTGGCCATCAGCGAGCGCGCCGACAAGATCACCTTCGACTTCACCTTCCGCCAGATCGCCGCCGGCGGCCGCAACCTGGTCAGCAAGCTGCCCACCCGCGTGGTCGGCGGCAAGCAGGTCTTCGATCTCGAGGTCGGCCGCCCCACCAACGCCGAGATGGCCGAGCTCGAGACCAACGAGGAATGGTACCGCGACGCGCCGTGGGACCACTGGAACCCGGCCAGCGTGCCCGCCGACAAGAAGGAGAAGATCACCTTCACCATCTCGCGCGAGCGGGCCTCGACCGACGGCTTCTTCGACCTCGCGCGCCTCACCGCCGACGGCAAGCTCGACATGGACGTGTACTTCGGCTGGGACTACCACAGCGAGTACCACATCAAGCACTCCAAGCAGTTCTTCACCTGGCTCAAGGCCCAGGGCTTCCGCACGCCGGTATCGAGCTGGGACAAGCTGACGCCGTCGTCGGGCGCATTCAGCCGCACCGTCAAGGCCGACGGCCGCTCGGTCGCCGTCGAGATCCGCGTCTTCTTCGGAAAGCCCGGCACCAGCACCGACCCCGACACCGACGCCGGTGGCAAGGTGCTCGAGGCGCTGGCCATGGAGTCGCTGGCCAAGCGCGACGTCATCATCTACTCGGGTCACTCGGGGCCGTTCTACGGCTTCGCCCTCGCCAACTGGAAAAAGACGTCCGAAGGTGACCTCGACGACGCCGACATCCGCACCGCGCCCATGCCGGCCGACCGCTACCAGATCGTCCTGGCCGAGGGTTGCGACACCTACCAGCTCGGCACCGCGTTCAAGGAGAACCCCAGCAAGAACGGCAAGAACGTCGACGTGATCACCACGACCTCGTTCTCCGACGCCTCGTCCCCGACCGCGGTCGAGAACTTCGTGGCCCACCTCCTGGCTCGCGACAGCCTGCAGCGCCTGCGCCCGCAGCCGGCCTCGGCCCTGCTCACCAAGCTCGACGGCGCGTCGTGGAGCTTCACCACCATGTACGGCATGCACGGCATCGACGACAACCCCACGGTGGTGCCGTGGGCGCGCACCGCTGACTTCGGCAAGGCCTGCAGCGTCAACGCCGACTGCGGCGGCCCCGGCAACCTGTGCGTGGGCAGCTCGGCCTCGACCAAGAAGTGCACCGCCGCGTGCGTGGCCGACGCCGGCTGCGGCACCGGGCACACCTGCAAGCTGGTGGCGAGCTCGTCGTCGAGCACGATCTACGGCCGCGCCTGCGCGCCGACGCGGCGCTGAGCCGCGCTACGGCCTGGTCAGTCGTTCGGCGGCGAGCGCCAGCGTCTCGTCCTTCTTGCAGAAGGCGAAGCGCAGCCACGGCAAGGGCCCCGGCGGCCGGGCGTAGAACACCGACGGCGGGATGGCGGCCACGCCGCGCTCCTCGACCAGGCGGCGGGTCATCTCGAGGTCGGTGAGCCCCGGCGCCAGCCGCGCGAAGCTGGCCATGAGGAAGTAGGTCCCGCGCACCGCGGGCACGTCGAAGCCGGCGCGCTCGAGCGCGGCGCGCAGGAAGTCGCGCTTGGCCTGGTAGCTGGCCCGCAGCTCGGCGACGTAGCCGGCCATCCAGCGTTCGTCCTCGAGGACCTCGGCGATCGCGGTCTGCAGGAACGGGTTGGTCGAGAACACCGTCGCCTGGTGGACCAGGCGCACGGCCGCGGTCAGCTCGCGCGACGCGGTGGCCCAGCCGATCTTGAAGCCGGTGAAGCCGAAGGTCTTGGCCGCCGAGCTGATGCGCACCACCTGGTCGCGGACCTCGTCAAAGCTCGCCAGCGACACGTGGCGGGTGCCGTCGTGGACGAGCTGCTCGTAGACCTCGTCGCAAAGCGCGACCGCGTCGGCGGCGCGCAGCACGCGGGCGATGCGGGCCAGCTCGTCCTCGCCGAAGACCTTGCCGGTCGGGTTGTGCGGCGAGTTGAGGATGAGCATGCGGAAGCCGGCCTGGCCCGCGCGCTCGAGCTCGTCCCAGTCGACGGCCCAGCCACCGGCGGCGCGCCCGGCCGCGGTGTCGGGCGCGTGCAACCGCACCGGCACCACCACCCCGCCGGCGTTGGCGACCGCCTGGGCGTAGCTGTCGTAGAGCGGCTCGAACACGACCACGCGATCGCCGGGGTTCACGATCGCGTTGACCGTGCTGTAGATGGCCTCGGTGGCGCCGGTGGTGATCGTCACCTCGCTCAGCGGATCGCGCTCGACGCCGGTGGTCGACGCGACGAAGCGAGCGACCGCCTGGCGCAGCCGCGGCTCGCCATTGCCGGGCGCGTACTGGTGGTGCGACGTCTCGACGTGGGCGGCGATCGCTCGCAACAGCTCCGGCGGCCCCAGAAAGTCGGGGAAGCCCTGGGCCAGGTTGACCGCGCCGCGCGCCCGCGCCAGCTCGGTCATCTCGGTGAAGATGCTGGTGCCGAACCCGACCCAGCGCGCCGCCAGCTTGCCGTCGCTCACTCGCCCACCGGCAGCTGCTTCACGATCTTGGTGGTCTTGCCGGCCTCGATCGTGACGTTGTAGTCGAGGCGCCGGTCACCGACGACGAAGGTGAGCTTGTGCGGTCCCGGCTTCAGCCGGATCGAGGCGCGGGGCGAGATCGGCGTGGCCAGGCCAGTGTCCTTGCCGTCGATCCAGATCCTCGCGGAGGGCGTCGAGAAGACGAGCAGCTCACCGTGGTTGCGGCGCGGCGCGATCGCCCCGCCTCCGCCGATCGGCGCGGGGCGCGGCCTCACCGTTCCACCCGGCGGCGTGACCGGACGCTGCGTAGGCTGCGCGCTCACCGGCGGCGAGGCTGCAGCCGCTCCGAGGACCACGACCAGGGCGCCGATCAGGGACACGCGCATGTCGCGAAGATACACTGCGGCCCATGACGCGTTCCACGTGGGTTCTGGCTGCGATGCTCGCGATCACCGGCTGCAGCAAGAAGAAGGACGAAGGCGTCGGAGCCGGGACCGGCACCGCCTCGGGCAGCGCCAGCGGCGGCGCCGTGGCCAAGGGCGGCCCGGAGATGCCGATCTCCGGCGACTGCGATCGCCTGGGCAAGAAGACGTCCGAGCTGTCGATGCAGAACACCCCGCCCGACACCACCACCGAGATGCGGGCCAAGCTGCAGGCGATCTCCGACGAGGCCGGGCTCGCCATCGCCGAGCTGTGCAAGGTCGACAAGTGGACCGCGGACGCGGTCGCGTGTGGCCTGGCCGCCACGGACCCGGCCAAGGAATGCGACGCCAAGCTCACGGCCGATCAGAAGGCGCACATGCAGGAGAAGGTCATGGCGATCTTCGCCAAGCTGTCACCCCCCAAGGAAGCCACGGGCGGGACTCCGACGCCGTAGCCAGTTGGTGTCGGGGTAGACGCTTCGGCCCGAGACCACGTGCAACGTGTAGGCGTGGCGCGACGCCGGTGAGCGATTCATATGGCTCATGTGTGGCACGCGGCCGTCGAGGATGATGAGGTCGCCGCGGTGGACCTCCAGCGGCACCAGCGCGGCCTCGTCCCACGGCCGTGGATCGAGGACGTCGAGGCGGGTGGTGCGACCGTCGCGCACGAAACGGGCGCGCAGGCCGTCGCGGTGGCCGCCGGGGATGGCCCACAGGCAGCCGTTGTCGAGGCGAGCGTCCTCGAGCGCAAACCACAGGCCGACCATGGCCTCGGGCTCGGTGTGCAAGTACGTCGAGTCCTGGTGGCAGCGAACCTCGCCGCCGATCAGCGGCTGCTTGCAGATGTACATGGATTGCATGAGCTGCGGCTCGGCGAGGCCAAGCGCCTCGACCAGCGCGGCCAGGGCCGGCGTGCGCGAGAACGCCTCGAAGACCGGATCGAGATCGTGGAGGGCGTGCCCGATCTTGTTGATCGCGCGCTCCTTGGGGCAGGTCAGCCGGCCGTCGCCATCGAGCGCGCCCTCCTCGAAGAAGAAGCGAATCTCGTCGCCGGAGTCGAGGAAGTAGTCGTCGGTCTTGCGGGCCTGCTCGTCGGTGGTGAACACTGTGCGCTGGTCGCCCGGTTCCCAGGCGGCGATCAGCTCGCCGGCCCGCGCCCGCAGCGCGTCGCAGGCGGCACGGTCGACGAAGCCGTCGAGCACCAGGAAGCCGTCGCGGCGATAGCGATCGAGCTGCGCGGGCGTGAGCACTCAGCCTGCCTCTTTCGCGACCTGCGCGGCCTGCGCGGCCTGCGCGGCCATCACCCGCGGCGCCAGGTGCTTGACCAGCGCGCCGGCCAGCAGCCGCTCGCCGGGCGCCAGGCGGTGCGACAGGCCGTTGAGCAGGATGAAGGCGCGGCCGATGATGGTGAAGTCGCTCGGCACCTTCATCGACGACGCCCGCATGGCTTCGATGGCGCTGCGCAGGCGATCGTTGTCGCCCATCATCGCCCGCACCATGTCGCGGAAGTTCTCTGGGTCGCCGGTGCCCTCGAAGCCGATCGAGCGGGCGGCGGCGATCGCGCCGGTGAGGTCGCCGCTCATGCCCTTGACGATCATGGCGGCGGCCCCGGTGGCGAAGCCGGGCGGGAGCTCCTTGGCCAGGCCGAAGTCGAGCAGCACCAGCGTGGTGCCGTCCGGCGCCACCATCAGGTTGCCGGGGTGGGGATCGCCATGGAAGAAGCCGTGCTCGAAGATCATCGTGGCGTAGAGCTCGGCCACCGCCACGCCGACCTTGCGCAGATCGACGCCGGCGTCGCGCAGGCCCTCGATGTCGGTCAGAGCCTTGCCTTCGACGAACTCGAGCACCAGCAGGCGCTCGCTCGAGCACTCGCGGTGGACCTGCGGCACCCGCACCGCCGTCGAGCCGGCGAACGCCGCCCGGATCCGCTCGGTCGAATCGGCCTCGCGCGCGAAGTCGAGCTCGAGGCAGATCTGGGTGGCCAGCTCGTCGGCGAGCGGGCGCAGGTCCACGCCGGCCAGCCAGCGCACCGCCCGGACCGCGCGGCGCAGCGACGCGAAGTCGATCGGGAACAACCGCTGCGCCTCGGGGTACTGCACCTTGATCACCACGTCCTCGCCGGTCTTGAGACGCGCGCGGTGGACCTGGGCCAGCGACGCCGCGGCGATCGGCTCCTCGTCGACGTGGGCGAACACCTCGGTCAGCGGCCGGCCTAGCTCGCGCTCGACGTGACCCCGCAGCGTGGAGAACGGCCGCGGTGGCACGCGATCGTGCAGGCTGCGCAGCGGTTCGACGAGCGCCGGCGGCATCACGTCGGCGCGCGCGCCCACCACCTGGCCCACTTTCACGAAGGCGCCGCCCATCGTGGTGGCCAGCCGGTGGATGGCGCGGCCGGTGCGGCCGTGCGCCTTCTCCCACGATCGCTCGGTCGGACGCAGCCCCGGGACAAAGCGCCGCACGCGCAACGTGAGGTAGCGCAGCACCGCGGCCAGCACGGTGATCCCGGCCCTCAGGGTGCGGTAGACGCGGTTGTGGCGCAGCATCGCGGAAGAGTTGGATACCATGGGCGCGTGTCGCCTCCCCTCATCATCCTTGGATGCGGTTACATCGGTGCTCGTCTGGCCCGGGCCGCGCTTGCGGCCGGTCGCACCGTACGGGTCTGTGCCCGCTCGACCGGCCGCCTGGCGCCGCTCGCCGAGGCCGGCGCCCAGATCAAGTACCTCGACGCCGCCATGGTCAAGCAGCTCGGTCCGGCCATGGTCAGCCTGAACGGCGCCACCGTCATCTACTCGATCCCGCCGGTGGGTTCGCTGCCGCCGGGCCACGCCATGCGCGCGGCGGTGCAGGCCGCCGCCGGCAGCCACATCGCCTGCTTCATCCACTTCAGTTCGAGCGGGCTCTACGGCGCCGACCCCGACGACGAGACCTGGGTCGACGAGGACACCGAGGTCGTGAGCGATCCGCCGATGGCCGGCGTGCTCACCGACGAGGCCGCCCTCGACGGCTCGACCTTCGATCAAGTCCGCACCGTCATCCTGCGCCTGGCCCCGGTGTACGGACCGGGCCGCGGCGTGCGCACGCGGTTGCGGGCCGGCACCTACAAGATGGTCGACGACGGCGCCCACATGATCTCGCGGGTCCACGTCGACGACGTGGTGAACACGGTGTTCTGCGCCGAGGAGCGCGCCGCCAGCGGCTCACGCTACCTGGTCGCCGACGACGAGCCGACCACGCAGCTCACCTACGCGACCTGGCTGTGCGATCGCATGGGCCTGCCGCTGCCGCCGTCGCGCGCGATCCTCGAGCCCGGCAAGGCCAAGGTCGCGTATCGCAACCGCCGCATCCGCAACGCCCGCATGAAGGCCGAGCTGGGCGTGACCCTGCGCTATCCGACCTTCCGCGAGGGCGAGGCCGCGATCGAGGTCGAGGAAGCCGCCGCCGGCGAGACGAGCTGACGCCTCACGGCCGGCGGTAGCGACCCTCGTGCATCGGCTTCCAGGTCTGGCCGTCGGGCGAGCGCTCGATCGAGAACGAGAACACGCCGTCTTCCCACGTCGGAGGATCCACGTCCGCGAAAACGTTGGCGCTTGCCTCCGGCGCGACCAAAAAACTGGCCCGCTCGATCGGGCGGGTGTTTGGTGGACGCCAGGGAACCATGGAGATGCGCGCGCCCACCGCGACGTTCACCGGCTCGGCCGGCGCGTACGGTAGAGCCCGCAGCCGGCCGCGCGCGATCACCCGCGGCTGCCCGGCGTCGCGCTTCGAGCTGCTCGATCAGCGGCTGGGGCCCTACCAGCTGCTCGCGCTCCTCGGCGAGGGCGGCATGGCGCAGGTGTTCCTGGCCGAGCACACCCTCATGGGCCGCCGCGTCGCCATCAAGCAGCTGGCACCAGCGCTGGCCAAGTTCCCCCACGCCCACGATCTGTTCTTGCGCGAGGCGCGCATCACCGCGTCGATCCGCCATCCCAACATCGTCGACGTCTACGACTTCGGGAACGGCGCCGACGGCCGCCCGTATTACGTGATGGAGCTGGCCTCGGGTGAGTGCCTGGCCCGGCGCCTCTTGCGCGGGCCCCTGCTCACCGCCCAGTGTTTCGACACCGCGATCGTCCTGGCCGACGCGGTGGCGACGATCCACGACGCCGGCTACGTGCACCGCGACATCAAGTCCGAGAACGTGATGCTGGTGCGTGACGGCCGCCGCTTGGTGCCCAAGCTGATCGACTTCGGCATCGCCCGTCGCCTGACCGCCGATCCCGAGGACCCCGAGTCGCGGCCCGAGGGCGTGGTCGGCACTCTGCGGACGATGGCGCCCGAGCAGATCACCCTCGAGCAGATCGATCAGCGCACCGACGTGTGGGCGCTGGGCGTGCTGATCTACGAGATGATCACGTCGTCCTTGCCGTTCGACGAGGGCTCGACGGCTCGCGACGAGATGCTGGCCATCGTCACCGAGCCACCGCGCCCGCTGCCCGACCACGCCGATCCCGGTCTGCGCGAGATCGTCGACGCCTGCCTTCGCAAGGAGCCGGCCGAGCGCCCGGCCAGCGCCGACGATCTGGTCGAGCGCCTGCGTGACGCCCAGGCCGCCTACGTCGTGCGCCGCGGCTTCATCGCCCGCGCCGCGTAGCCCGGTCGTCCCGTGTCGAAGGACGCATTCCCTACCAGAGCTTCTTGTCGCCGAGCTGCGACGACTCGGCGTGGCCGGTCACGGCGCGGATCTTGGCGACGCCGTCGGCGCCGATCTCGACGGTGACCTTTCTCGCCGACTTGATGGGCAGGCCCTTGGTGCGGAGGTCGGCGACGTCGGTCATCTCCTCGTCGCCGGAGATGCCGAGGCGATCGCGCAGGTACGTGTACGAAGAGACCAGGTCGATGGGGCAGGTCGTGGGCGTCGCCCCGCTGCCGCGGACGCACACCACCAGCGACTCGGTGTCCTCGGTCTCGATCTCGTCGATGCCCATGTCGGAGTCGGAGCGCGACTTCTTGGAGACGAAGCGCACCACCTGGTGACCGCCGAGGGTCTCCTCCTTGGGAGCGTCGAGCGACCAGTCCTCGCTGATGCCCATCATGCCCGGGTTGTAGACGTAGGCGAGGAGCGCCACCACCGTCCAGCCGCCGGCCTGCTTGGCCACCAGCGCGTGCTGCTGCTCGCCCATCGAGCTCACCTTGTAGGTCGCGAGCTTGAAGCCATCGACGCCGGCGGGCGCGAGCTCGCAGGCCGCGTCATCGGGGCTGTCCATGTTCTCGGCGGTGGTCGCGTTGAGGCAGGTGCAGAGCTCGGCCTCGGGCAGCGGCGCGGCGCAGGGCAGGGGCTCGTCGGCGGGCGGCGCGTCCTTGCCGAGCGCGTCGAGGCGGGCCTTCACGGTCTCGTTGTCGCGCAGCGCCAGCGACTGCTTGTAGAGGACCGCCGCGGCCGGCGCCTTGCCGTCGGCCTCCTCGACCCGGCCCAGGTTGTAGAGCGACGCGGCCTTGATCTTGGGATCGGTGGAGCCCAGGACGCTGGCCTTGCCCGAGGTGCGGGCCTTGGCGAAGTCGCCGGCCGAGAACGCGGCCCACGACAGCTCGCCCAGCGCGCGGTCGTCGCCGGGGATGGCGGCCAGCGCGGCCTCGAGGGCGGTGATGGCCTCGGGCCACTTCGCCGCCTTGGCGGCCTTTCGACCGGCCGACAGGTGCTTCTTGTACGCCGCGCGGGTCTCGCGGGTGAGCGGCGCGGCCTTGGCCACCGCGCCGGCGTCGATGGCCGGCGCCGCGGCCGCGGCGGCG
>SXGS01290809.1_pt1 | contig 16868 bp, 17 predicted proteins | sample 3174681 | NCBI WGS metagenome assembly SXGS01 (sample SAMN11356861, study PRJNA531348) | freshwater metagenome | isolation source: freshwater sample F1-80 | place: China: Fuxian Lake, Yuxi | collected 2017-12-25 | reverse complement strand
GTTGAACCGGGTTGCCGCTGACCTCGCCAAGCTGAATTGGAAAGGCAAACTCAACACGACGGAAGACTTCATCGTGTTCGCAGCGGACTACGAAGGCGCAGACTTGAAGAAAAACGTCAAAGCCAGTGTCGCGCCCAAGCTTCTCGCGAAGTTCAAAGCCGCAGGTTGGATGTAAACGTGGTGTGCCGATTGGCTCGGCCCCGGCGGGGCCAATGACGGTCGCCGGTGGGAAGCCTCGACCGCAGGACGAGGCGCACCCACCGGTCGCTTATTCGGCGCGGGCGGAGGTCTTGCTGCCAGCGTCGATCAGATCCCAGAACTTCGGGTTATCTTGAAGCGCCTCGTCCTCGGCGACGGGGAGGCTGGAACGGAAGAGGAAATCTTTCAGGCTGTTCCGGCTCAAGATGCGGTGGATGACAATCCCAAGATCATGCCGCTCGAAATACACGCGGTAATCTCCAATGCGGAACCGGTGGAGGATCTTGCCCGCGCGCTCGAGCTTGCCGAAGTGTTCAAGGTCGGTGCTCATGACTTCGTGCGGCAGGCCCCGGAATTCGCCGAGGATGCTGAGTTGAAGTTCCTTTGGCATTTTCGCCAGCTCGGCGGCGCTCGTGGGGTTGAAGATAATCTGGAAGGGGCGCATGGATTGGTGGGGGTTGGTAGCGCGTACGGGAATCGAACCCGTCCTTCAGCCTTGAGAGGGCTATGTCCTAGCCGATAGACGAACGCGCCACGGAACCGATACGAGTGTCAGCCTACGGGCCGCGCACAACATGTGTCAACAGGCGAGAACCGGGTGCCGGGAGTTCCTGCGGCGGCGGTGAACGACCCGGTGCCGCTTCGTCGTTGGAGCGAAGAATTCCAAAGTTCCGACTCGACTTTGAGCCCGTTTTCAGCGACAAGTGTGAGCGTAATCCCGGTACCCAAACACCTGAAGATGACATGCGTAACCACGCTTCAGCGACCCTTTCTCAAATCATGAAACACCACGTACTCACCCGCACTTTCGGCGTCACGCTCCTGACGGGGCTTTTCGCCCTGAACCCGCTTCAATCGGCCCTTGCCCAAGTCGAGTCGGACGACTTCAACGACGGCAATGACACCGGATGGCAGCGGTATAACCCATTGTCCCCGTTCGGCCTGAACGCGACTTACACTTTCCCCAACGGCGGCTATCGGTTGCAGACCCGCTATGTCACCGGGCAGGCCGTCAACCCCGGACGCGCCGGCACGACGCGTCCGCAGGTTTACTCCGGCAATTTCTACGTCTCGGTGGATGTCGTCGCGTGGGATCATACGTTGCGCCAATCGTTCGGATTGCTGGCCCGGGTTTCGAGCCCTGGGTTGCAAACCACGTTGGGCTACGCCTTCACGTGGGATCGCGGGAACACGAACAGTTTGACCAACGGCGACGTTGATATTAGCCGCATCGACAATGAAGCCCCCTTTGAAGTGGTCGTCAACGGGCCTGACCGGCTCGCCCTGACGCCCGGCGAAAAGTATCGTTTCGTGTTTATTGGCCGCGGCCCAACCTTGGAAGGACGTGTCTATCAGCACCCTGATTTGGATACGCCGTTGATCACTGTAAGCGGCACTGACGCGACTTACGCAAGTGGAATGAACGGCATGGTGGTGTTCGACAACACCGGCGGAAACGGGTTCACGGACACGACGTTCGACAACTACTTCGCCACGGACATCGAGCCACCGCGCCTGCGCATCGGCGTGCCGGACTTTGGTTATCGCGAGCTGTCCTGGCCGCAGGAAGCCTCAATGTACGCGCTGCAAACCTCCACGGTGTTGCCTGGAACCGCGACTGACTGGACGGACGTGCCGAGCCTCGACGTCTTCGAGCCGACGCTGGAGAACCCGAGGTACCGCTACAACATGGCTGTGGAATCCGATGTGGGGGGACTGCCGCAACAGTTCTTCCGCCTAGTCCGCCGCCCCGCGCAATAGTCGCGAGGCGTTCAGCCTCCGGCCTTGGCGAACCGTTGGGTGTTTAGCCCAATTCCGGAATCTTGAGGAGCTCCCGGCTCTGGGTGATCAGCACCCCGTTCTCCTTCATGATCCGGATTGCTTCGGTAGTTTCCTCCGCGGAATGGTTCCAGCCACGGCACACGTCTTCGATCAACGTCGTGCGGAAACCGAGCGACACCGCGTCCAGCGCGGTCGCGAGAACTCCGTGGCCCAGGCCGAGTCCGAGAATGAACACTTCCTTCACCTGACGCTCGCGCAAGTAGTCGTGCAATCCCGTCGGCCGGACATGGCCGGCATCGAAGAACCCGCTGTAGTCATCGATCTCCGCGTCGGTGCCTGTGCGGATGACTTTGTTGACACGGTTAAGCATCAGGCTGGAGGCGAGTTCCGCGCCTCGGGAACTCTGGACGCAATGCACCGGCCACAGCCGCTGAGGCTGTTTCTTGAGCGTCACAACTTCGCCCGGCTGACGGCCCGTATGATTAGTGGCAAAGCTCTTATGATTGGAGGGATGCCATTGCTGGGTGGCGACGACCAGCTTGAAACAGCCTTCCAACTGGCTGGCCATCGGAACGATCTCATCTCCTCCCGCAATCGGCACTGATCCGCCGGCAAGGAAGTCATTCTGCAAATCCACTAGCAACAATACTTTCATTCGTCACGTGACTGTATCGAGCCGGCGGACGAACGGGAAGTTTCCCTTGTCTCGATTTCACACCCGCGAGGCGGTTCGAAGAAAAGATGCCCTTTTCAAGCGATGTTCGCTCACGTAGCGTCTGCGCCACTCTCGAATTATGCCGAGTGTTTACATCAAGACCTACGGTTGCCAGATGAACGAGCGCGACAGCGAAGCCGTCGCCGCCCAGCTCGTCGCCAAGGGCTAGTCCCTCGCGCCGTCGGAGGACACGGCGGATGTCGTGTTGCTGAACACTTGCAGCGTGCGCGACATGGCCGAGCGCAAGGCCATCGGCAAGATGACGACTCTCGCGGGTCAGGCGCGCAAGAAACGACCCGACCAGATCCTCGGCTTCATGGGCTGCATGGCGCAAAGCCGTGGGCAGGATCTCATCGACCGCCTGCCGGACGTGGATCTCGTCATCGGCACGCAGAAGTTCCATCGCGCCGCAGATTACATTGATGACCTCGTCGCCGGACGCCGCGACAAGATCGTGGACGTGGCCGAGGAGGCGAAGAGCGAGGCAAAGATTCGCGAACACATTCTTGGCAGCAGCGGTGACCAGGGCGTGACGGCGTTCGTCAGCATCATGCAGGGCTGCAATCAATACTGCACCTTCTGCATCGTCCCCTTCACGCGCGGCGAGGAACGCAGCCGGAGCATCGAGGACATCGTGAGCGAATGCCGCGAACTCGTCGCGCGCGGCGTCCGCGAGATCACGTTGCTCGGCCAGATCGTCACCAGCTTCGGCAAGCGCGACATTCCGGTGACGGACGGCAAGAGCGCGTTTGTGCAACTGCTCGAAGCCGTGCATGAGATCGAAGGCTTGGAGCGGATTCGTTTCACCTCCCCGCATCCGAAAGGCTACGGCGACGACCTCGTCGACGCTTACGCGCGGTTGCCAAAGCTCGTAGAGAGCGCGCACATCCCGGTGCAAAGCGGCAGCGATCGGTTGCTCAAGGCGATGCACCGCGGTTACACGCGCGATCGCTTCCTGGGCATCATTGAGAAGCTGCGCCGTGTGAAACCGGCGATGGGCATCACGACGGACATCATCGTGGGTTTCCCGGGCGAGACGGAGGATGACTTCGAGCAGACGCTGTCGCTCGCGCGCGAAGCCGATTTCGACAACGCGTTCATCTTCAAATACAGCCCGCGCAAGGACACTCCGGCCGCGACGATGCCGGACCAGCTTCCCGCCGGCGTGAAGGAGGAGCGCAACGAACGTCTCCTCACGCAGCTCAACGAACAGGCCGCGAAGCGCTACGAGGGGCTGGTCGGACGGACGGCGCAGATCCTTGTGGAAGGCCCGAGCAAGCGAAACGCCGCGCGCATGATGGGCCGAACGCGCTGCGGGAAGATTGTCGTGTTCGACGGCTCCACCCGCCATCGCGGGCAGGTGATGGATGTGAAAATCACACGCGCCGGTTCCTTCACGCTTTACGGCGACCCGGCCATCCTTTTGGACTGAGATCGTGAAGAGTGAATCTGTAATCGGTGGAACGGTATTCGGTGCCCCTCGGCGGCCAGCTGGCAACACCAGACATCCCAAGCCCACTTTAGGAGTCGCCCCACTGTTCGATTGACGACTCGATACTGATTCACCGAATACTGCCCCACTGATTACTCCCGCAATGCAACACCTGAACCTCTCCACTCTGGCAATCGGCCTCGGCCTGCTCACATTGCTCCTGAACCTCCCCGGCGTGCTGCAACCAGCGCGTTTTGCCGCCATCGCGCGCTCCTTCCCGAGGCACACCGGTGTCGGAGTGTTGCTGATGCTCGCGGCCACCGGATGGTTCGTCCATTACGTGAGCCTGGAGACGGTATCGGACTTCGCGCACATGAAGAAGTTCCTCTACATCTTCTTCGGCGCAGTGGGCGTGGGCACCTGCGTCTTCGTACGCGACTTCCTCGCCGTGCGCGGCCTGGCGTGCCTGCTGTTGCTGCTGGCCAAGCTCGTGACGGACAACGCGCGCCTCGTCGATTCCGATTGGCGCCTGGTGCTCGTGACATGGGCTTACCTTTGGATCATCACCGGCATCTGGCTGACGGTTTCGCCGTGGCGGCTGCGCGACTGGATTCAATGGCTCACTGCGAGTGAGAGCCGCACGAAGCTGGTGAGTGGTCTGCGCGCGGCCTTCGGCGTGTTCGTCATCGCGCTGGGCTTCATCGCCTTCAAGTAACAGCCGCGGCCCGCCGTTATCATGGTGTCGTGCATGCCATGAAACGTCTCCGCTCACTCGGCTGTCTGGCCGTCCTCGCCATCGCTCTCGCCACACTCATGGCGGGCTGTTCCAAGAAGGCCGAGAAGCCCGTCGTCCATTCCGAGAAGGAGAAGCAAATCATCCGTTCCGCCGAGAAGGCCGTGGCGCAGTTTGAAGACTGGGCGGACCGCGCCGAGTTCCGGCTCCAACGCAAAGGCAGCTTGTGGCACGTCACCGCGTTGCGCGTGGTCTATCCCGAGGCCAAAGGCAACATGCGCTACGTTCCGTGGGGCCGCCGCGAGATGGTGATCGACGACGCCGGCAAGCTCCTCAGCTACGCGAACGACAAGTGACGGTGGTGACAAACTGGGATACGAAACATCGCTGCTCGATTGGCCATCGTTTCGGGCTGGCCTGATCCTCCCAGACGCTCACCCTGAAGATGGCGGTTCAATTCGCCACAGAGAACACTGAGGGCGCAATGAGAACGGCCTCCGGAGCTAAAGGCTGTGGCAAATCGATCACTGGGCCGATGCGTGGGAGATTGTTCGGTTTCATTCCCACGGCCTCTCTCTGTGTTCTTTGTGGGCTCTGTGCCCATTTCAACTGCTCTTTCCAGGATCACAACCAGCCGAACTCACGCTTCGGGCAAACGTTCACGGCCGCCGTAGCCGGTTTCCAGATCATGCCAGTGCTCGATCTTGTCCTCGTCCTGCTCCCAGCAGAGGAACACTTCCTTGCCCGCGATGATGGCGGGAAAATCAAGCAGTCCGCGCTCGATGTCCTTGATCTGGATCTCCATCCGCCGGAATCGCGCGAGGGCTTTCTGCACGCCGGCAAGATGTTGGATCCAATCCTTCACGATCTCGCCGCCGGCATCCGCGCCCGTCTGGAGCAACTGTCCAAGCCGGTTGTCGAGATGGTCGAGATGCGTGCGGTGATGACGCAGCTCGGCGAGCCAGAAGCGCAATTGGGGAATCAACTCCTGCGCTTCCTCGACGCTGTAGTGCTTCTTGAATTGGAAGCTCATGTCACGGCTTCGCTTTGGAACCGGGCTTCGATGCGTCCTTCAGCTTCGCCGCCACCGTCGGGCTGGCCTCGATGGAGACTGATTTTTCCCACGCCTCGCGCGCCTTCGCGGGCTGGTTCAACGCGGCGTAAACGTCCCCGAGATGATCGTAGAGTGTCGCGTCCGGCTCCTCATTGAGCTCGATGGCCTTGAGCAGATGCGGAAGCGCCTCGCGCGGCTGGCCGAGCTTGAAGAGCACCCAGCCCAAGCTGTCGAGAAACGCCGCGTTCTTTGGCTCGAGCTTGAGCGCCTTCTCGATCATCTCTCGCGCCTCGGGCAGGTTCTCCCCGCGCTCCGCCCACATGTAGCCGAGATAGTTCAGTGCCTCGGCAAAATCAGGTTGAAGCCCGAGCGCCTTGCGGAAATATCCCTCGGCTTCCTGAAAGCGCTGCAGCCGCTCGCTGGCCGCACCGAGCTGAAAATAGAAGCTGTGGTTCAGCCGGTTCGTGGATGTGGCGCGGGCGATCACTTCGGCTGAGGTCAGGTGGCGGAGCGAGTTGGTGTAGTCCTTCATCCGCCCGTAGGCGAGGCCGGTGTAGAACTCGCCAACGAAGCTCGGCTTGAATTTCTCGCGGGCCTTCTGGAGCGTCTCGATGGCTTCCGGCGCGCGTTCAGAGTTCATCAACGCCGCCGCGAGATCGTAGTGCGCCGGCTCGAAATTCGGGCTCAGGAGCAGCGTGTGCCGAAACGCCTCGGCGGCTTCCTTGTTCTGGTGATCCTCGAAGAGAACACTGCCCAGCAGGTAATGGGGCTGCGCGTTCCCGGGTGATTCGCGAACGATCGCGCGAAGCTGCACGACCGCGTTCGTGCGATCCTGTTTGCGGAGGTAAAGCTCGACGAGCTTCTCGCGCAACGCGGTCAGGTTGGGCAGGCGTTCGAGCAGCCGACGATAGGTGCCGATGGCGAGATCCACTTCGCCCAAGGCGGTCAGTCCTTCGGCCAGCCTCTGTAATTCGACGGGATTCTTCGGGGCCGCTTCTGCGACGCGTTTGTAGACTGTGGACGCGCGCGCGCGAACCGAGTCCATCGCGCCGCCACGTCCAAAGGCCAAGTACGTCTCGCCCAGATCAAGAAGGAAGTCCGTGTCGGGATTCTTCTGGCGCGCCGCCTGATCGAGAACCTTCAAGCCCTCGTCACGTTGTCCGGCTTGGAGATGGATCTGCGCAAGATGCTGGTAGCCCGCAAGCGACCCGGGGTTCCGCTCGATGGCTTTCCGGCTGGCGGCGATCGCCTCGTCTTTTTTTCCGGCTAGCGAGTAAACGAGCGCAAGCCGGGCCTGCAGCAAGCCTGTTGATCCCGGAACCGCCGTCGCCTTGCGGAGCACTTCAATCAATCGTTCACGAACCCGGAGGGACGCCTCGTCCTTCGCCTTGTCCGCCGGACGGTAGCGGAGGACACGGCCCACCGCTTCCAGGACGAGGAGTTCGTTCGCAGGATCGGCAGCGGCGGCGCGCAGGTATTCGTCCGCCGCCAGCTCGAAGTCCTCACTTTGCTCGTGAAGAACCGCCGCAGCGTAGTGCGCCTGGGATTCCGTGCGCGCCTTAACGGCGGCTGCCGAGTAATCCGCCTTTGTGGCGCTCGATGCTGAGTCGCTGCCAGCAGGTTGCTTTCGAGTGACGACAGCGCAACCTCCCGCCAGCAAAGCGGCCAGCAGGAAACAGGCTAGACGAATGGGCAGGCGGCACGGCATGAGCATGACGGGCAGAAAATGCACCGGACGCAGCCCGCCGTTGGACTGCGTCCGGTGATGATTCGTCACCACAATGAAGCAGCCGCTTGGGCTACTTCTGCCAGGTGCGCTTCTTGTGGCGGTTGGCGCGAAGCTTCTTACGACGTTTGTGTTTGTTGATTTTCGCCTTACGACGTTTTTTCAGTGAACCCATAAATTTAGATGACGGTCAGTATACAACTTTGTTGAGCGGATATTCAATGATTCCTTCTGCGCCAGCCGACTTGAGGGCCGGAATCAATTCACGAACGACGTGCTCGTCGATGATTGTCTCGACCGCCACCCAGCCCTTCTGGCTGAGGCTGGAGATGGTCGGACGGCGCAACGCGGGGAGGCTGTTGAGCAGGCTCTGGAGGTTGCATTCCTCGATATTCATCTTGAGCCCGACCTTCGCCTCGGCCTCAAGCGCGCCCTTGAGGAGCAGCGCGAGCGTCTCGATCTTCTGGCGCTTCCACTTGTCCTTCCAGGAATCGTTGTTCGAGATCAAACGCGGGGTCGAGACAAGCAGCTCGTCCACGATTCGCAGCTTGTTTGCGCGCAACGAGGAGCCGGTTTCCGTGACTTCGACAATCGCGTCCACCAGCTCGTGGGCCTTCACTTCGGTCGCGCCCCAGGAGAATTCCACCTCGGCCTTCACGCCGTGTTTGCGGAGGTATTTCCGGGTGAGGTTCACGACTTCGGTGGCAATGCGTTTGCCCTGAAGATCCTTGACCGAACGGACGGAGGATTCCTCCGGAACGCAAAGCACCCAGCGCGTGGGTTTGCGGGTCGCCTTGCTAAACAGAAACTCGCCGACTTCGTGGACCTTGGAGCCGTTTTCAATGATCCAATCGTGCCCGGTGATGCCGCAGTCGAGATAGCCATGCTCGACGTAGCGGCTTATCTCTTGCGCACGGATCATGCGAATCTCCAGCTCGTCGTCATCCACATACGGGATGTACGAGCGGCTGCTGACGGATACGTTCCACCCCGCCTTGGCCATCTTTTCGATGGTGGCGTCCTGAAGGCTGCCCTTGGGCAACCCGAACCGCAGCTTCTTCTGGCTAAGCTTGTTCTTCATTCTTCGACTTCTGCAAATCCCGCTTCGTCTTCGGCCGCGAATAGACTTTGGCCGACGCTTTGACGCGCGTGAAGGGGTTGATCTGCCATTGGCGACGCGGCAAAGCGATCTTTTTCTTTGTCTTTCGGGCTGCCGCTGACCGGCTGGAATGAGTCGGAGAGGGTTTCTTCTTCATCGCATTCGCTAGGCGTCGGCCCTTCAGCCGGCTGTGATCGTCTGCCGGCCTCGTACCGTGACGTTTCCTTCGGCCAAGGCCTTCACGACGCGGGGATACAGGCGACGCTCGGCCTGTTGAATGCGCTCGTGCAACGTGCCCGCTGTGTCGTCCGCGAGCACCGGCACCGTCTCCTGCCCAAGGATCGGGCCGCTGTCGATGCCTTGATCCACGAAATGCACCGTGCAACCGGCGACCTTCACGCCGTAGTCGAGCGCTTGTTTCCAAGACTCCAGCCCGGGGAAAGCCGGCAGAAGCGACGGGTGAATGTTCACGACGCGGTTGGCGAAGGCCCGGAGGAATTCGCCCTTGAGAATGCGCATGAAACCCGCCAGCACCACCAAATCCACCTGCGCATCGTTCAGCCGCTGCACGAAGGCCTGCTCTGCGACTTCATCCAGTTTCGTGCGGAACTTCCCAGGCTGGATGAACTCCGCCGGTAGCGCTCGCTCGCGGGCGCGTTCGAGGATTCCCGCACTCTCAACATCACTCAGCACCACCGCGATCTCGGCCGGTATCTCGCCGGCAGCGATAGCATCGGCGATAGCAACCATGTTGGAGCCCTTGCCAGAGCCGAGGATACCCAATCGAAATGGCTTGGATGATAGCACGCGCGTTTCTTACCTCCGGCCTGTCGGAGCGAACAAGAAGAAAGGCCGAGAGAACAAGCGCCTAGTGGATCGACTCGCAATACCGCGGACTGACCCCGGATGGGTCAGCTCAATCTCATCGGCATTACGACATAGAGGAACGGTCCGTTGATCTTCAACACGCCGGGGCTCAGTTCGTCGATCAGCTCGAAGAAAACTTCGTCCGTGGTCAGCGCGTTCAAAGGCTCGATGACGTAGGCAGGGTTGAAGGCCACTGAGATGTCCTTGCCCTTGTAGTTGATGGCCATCGATTCTCGGGCTTCGCCGACATCCGGGCTGTTGGCGGTGATGGCGAGATTGTTCTTGGTGAAGGCCAGCTTCACTGAGTTCTGCTTCTCGCTCGTCATCAGTTCCGCGCGACGCAGCGCATGGAGAAATTCGTCGCGGCTCAGCGGCACGCGCTCTTTGGTTTCTGCTGGAATGACCTGTCGGTAGTTCGGGTAATTGCCTTCGATCAGTTTGGTGATGATCAACGTCGCATTGCCCTTGTCATCGCGCAGCGTGAAGGCCGCCTGATTATCGGAGAACTTGATTTCGACTTCGCCCTTGTCCTGCAATAGCCGGGTCAATTCGTTCACAGCCTTGGCGGGAACGATGAATTCGCCCTGGCTGGTGGCTGGGACATCGACTTCTTCGTCAACAAGAGCCAGACGGCGTCCGTCTGTCGCCACCAAGGTCAGCTTGTGTTCCTTCAAGCTGAAGAAAATGCCGTTCAGCACGTAGCGGCTCTCGTCGGTGGAGATGGCAAAGCCCGTTTTCTTAAGCATCCCCTTCAACTTCTCCTGCGGGAGCAACACCTTCTTGTCTTCCTTGAACTTGGGGAGCGGAGGAAATTCTTCCGGGCCAAGGCCGCGAATCTTGAAGAAACTCGAACCGGAGCGGATTGCCGCGACGTTCTTGTCGTCCACCTCGACATCCAGCTCGACGCTGGTGAGTTCGCGGGCGATGCCGAAGAGCTTCTTTACCGGGACGGTCGTGGCTCCCGCCGTCTTGACGGTGGCCTGAACCGAGCACGTGATCGTTACATCAAGGTCCGTGGCCGTCAGCTCGAGGCGCTCCCCTTCCGCCCGTAAGAGAACGTTGGAAAGGATCGGAAGCGTCGTCCGTGAGCTGACCACGTTCTGGACGGACTGGAGTCCGGCCAGGAGCTGGTCCTTGGCGATGGCTAGATTCATTGGGCCTTTAATATTGATCCAGATCAGGATCTACCTGACTTATTATTAAGGGGTGTGAATAGAGGAAACAACTCGCAGTGTCAAGGGGCCGACAGGAACTTACACAAAACTTCGCCTCTGAAGAACTCGGCCGCCGCGAACCAACAGTTCGACCGGCAAAAAGTTGTTCGCACTAAAACCGAGTTGCTCGCACGAGCGCCCCGAGTTGTTGGACGGTTGCTCGCAATGGCACCGCTCAAAAACCGTTCAGCGCGTCGATCATCTGGCGGAGCCGACCGTAGTCTCGCTTGTTGAACTCGAACCCGATTCTCGGAAGATGGACGTGCTGATTGTCGTCTTTCTCCTCAGGCGTGGTCTCAACAACGCGGATCTTTCCCTCGGTGATGATGTCGCTGAAGTCCTCGTTCAAGGCATCAATAGCGGGTTGCGCCGGGACGTGCTGAAGGCGGATCACCAGCAGGTCTTTGACGAAGCGCATCGAATGATAGTTCCGGTAGAAGCGCGTGATGAACCTCACCGCGTGCTCCGGGTCATCGGTGATGTGATACAGGCCGACGTCCTCGGGCGAGATGAGCCCGTTGCGGAGTAAATGTTCGCGGACGTGCTTGTCCCAAGTCTTCCAGTAAGCGCCGCCGGGTTTGTCCATCAGAACGAGCGGCATCATCTTGGCCTTGCCGGTCTGCATGAGCGTCAGCGCTTCGTATCCTTCGTCCATCGTGCCGAAACCGCCGGGGAACAGAACGATCGCGTCCGAGTTCCGCACGAATGTCAGCTTGCGGGTGAAGAAGTATTTGAAGGTGATCAGCTTCTTGTCGTGCTGAATCACCGGGTTGGCGCTTTGTTCCCAAGGCAGCCGGATGTTCGCGCCGAAGCTTCGTTCCGGCCCGGCTCCTTCATGGCCGGCCTGCATGATGCCCGGTCCGGCCCCGGTGATGACCATCCATCCGGCGTCCGCGATGCGTCGGGCAAAGTCCACCGCCTGTTGATATTCCTGCTTGCTTGGGGCAGTGCGAGCGGAGCCGAAGATCGTCACCTTGCGGGTGCCGGCGTGCGGCTCGAAGAGCTTGAACGCGTAGCGCAGCTCGCGCACCGCCGTTTGGATCACGCGCACATCGCCCCGAACGGAAACGTCGGTGAGAAGCTTGAGGCTGTTCTCGATGATGTCGGCAACCAAGTCAGGGTTGTTCCCGCCGCCCTTGTAGGCAATCAAATCCTGAATGCGCCGCTTCAACTCGGGATCACCCGGCGGCTTGTCCTGTCTGTCCATGCACCGAGACTATCGGCTGATCATCGAAAAGCAACAGGAGCGCCCACGAGTGTTTGGTGAACGGGGCTCCGATGAGGGAGGCTTTCGCGCGACGGTGACAACCCGTCCTCAACGGTGTTTGATGGCGCGCAGCGACGAACGCAACTGATACTACTTCCATGAGCGAACGAACTTTTCTCGGCATCGAGATCGGTGGGACGAAGCTCCAGATTGTCGTGGGCGACGCCAAAGCCCGCGTTCGGGAGCGGCATCGTTTCACAGCAGCCAGCGGCGAAGGCGCGGCTGGCATACGGAGGCAGATCGCCGAAGCGTTGCCCGCTGTGCAGCGCGAGGCCCGGCCGGCGGCGATCGGCGTGGGCTTCGGCGGGCCGGTGAACGGGCGGACCGGCCGAATCGCGCGCTCGCACCAGGTCGAAGGGTGGTCGGACTTTGACCTGACGGCCTGGTTGCGCGACCTCAGCCGGCTGCCGGTGATTGTGGAGAATGACTCCAACGCCGCCGCGCTTGCCGAGGCCACTCGTGGCGCGGGGCAGGGCTTGAACCCGGTGTTTTATTTCAACCTCGGCAGCGGCGTTGGCGGAGGGCTGGTAGTGGACGGCCGGATCTATCATGGAACGCCGCCGGGTGAGGCGGAGTTCGGGCATCTGCGTCTGGATAAATCTGGCGTCACCGTTGAGGAACGCTGTTCAGGCTGGGCGGTGGATGCGCGCATCCGGGCGCTGAAAACGTCGGGTGTGGCGAGCGTGCTTACCAGCTTGCTCCCCGAGAAGCCCGGCGGTGAGGCGCGCCTCCTGCCGCAGGCGCTCGCAGCCGGTGATGCGGCGGCGCTCGGGATTGTCCGCGAAGTGGCGGAGGATATCGGGTTCGCGTTATCGCACGTCGTGCAGTTGTTGCATCCCGAAGTGATCGTCCTAGGCGGAGGGCTGTCGCTGATCGGCGAGCCGTTGCGCGCAGCGGTTGCGGCGGTGTTGCCGCGCTACGTCATGGACGTCTTCCACGGCGGCCCGCCGATCCGGCTGGCGTCGGTGGGCGAGGATGCGGTGCCGGTGGGCGTGCTGTTGCTGGCGAGGGCGGCGGTTCGCGAGGGATGATCGAATGGCTTGGCGGTGCCAGTGCGAGAACGGTGCGAAAAGAGGCCGCCCGGCCATCGACTATCTCCCTTTCCCCTCCGCTCCCCTGCGGCCAGAACTCCTGCTGAGGTAGCGGTTTCGTTAGGCAGCGTTCCATCCGAGGCTCGATTGCCCAGCTTCCGGTTTGATCTCGGGCATCGGGCGCAGCATTATCCAACGCATGAATCTCCGCGGGTTGACCATCGCCTGCCTGATGGCTGTTGTCAGAACAGCCGAGGCGAGCCCGTTGTTTGCTGACAAGGTCTGGCCGCTGCTCGAATCGCGCTGCGTGAGCTGTCACGGACCGGACAAGGTCAAAGGCGGCCTGCGTCTTGATTCCCGCGATGCCGCGCTCAAGGCCGGTGACTCGGGCAAACCTGCCGTCGTTCCGCATCGGCCGGAGGATTCGCTGCTGCTCCAGGCGGTGATGCACTCGCGCAAAGACTTGGAGATGCCGCCCAAGGAAAAGCTCACCGCACGCGACATCGACGTGCTCGAACAATGGATTCGCGATGGCGCGACGTGGCCAAAGCGGATCGAGTCGGTGTCAACGATCCCGGTCGGAACGAACGCCGCACCCATAGGCGACGCATGGTCGGATCCGCGCAATCCGATCGTCCGCATCTTCGGAGGACAACGGCTCGACCTCTGGTCGCTGCGGCCGGTGCAGAAGGTCACGCCGCCGCCGGTGAAGAATCGGCGCTGGGCGCACAACGGCATCGATAGCTTCACCGTCGCCCGAATGGAACGCGAAGCGGCGCCTCTACCGCTGGAAGCAAATCGCCGGACGCTCGCGCGGCGGCTCTACTTTGATCTGACCGGGCTGCCGCCGAGGCCCGAGCAGGTGGAACGTTTCCAGAATGATCGCCGCGCGGATGCCTACGAGCGGCTGGTGGACGAACTGCTGGCGTCGCCGCGGCACGGCGAGCATTGGGCGCGCTTGTGGCTGGACGTGGTGCGCTACAGCGACAGCAACGGGTTCGACTGGGACGAGTTCCGCCCGCGCGCGTGGCGCTTCCGGGATTACGTAATTCGCTCATTGAACGCGGACAAGCCGTTCGACCGATTCATCCGCGAGCAGCTTGCGGGTGATGAGTTGTTCGATGGGGCGCCGGACGATGCACGCGAGCGCGAGGCGCTGGTGGCCACGGGTTATTTGCGCCTCGGGCCGCAGGACAATTCCGCCGGTGCCTTCAACGAACAGGATCGGGCGCGGGCCGAGTGGATGGCGGACCTCACGGAGACGACTGGAAGCGCGTTCCTCGGGCTGACATTGAGCTGCGCCCGCTGTCACGACCACAAGTACGATCCCATTTCACAGGCCGATCACTTCCGGATGCGGGCGTTCTTCGAGCCGTTGCAATACTCGGATGACACGCCGCTGGATCTTGCCGATGAACAGACGGCGATTCGCGCGCACAACAAATCGATCGACGAGACGATGCGCCCGGTGACGAAGCGGCGCGATGAGCTGCTCGCGGCGACGAAGGCGGCGATTCGCGCCGAGCGTTTGGCGAAGCTGACGGCGGAGGAGAAGGCGCTGCTGGAATCCACCGACCCGAAGGCCACGAACGAGTTCAAGAGCCGGATCGAGGGCATCCGCAAGAAGGTCGATCCGTCGGACAAAGAGGTGAAGGCTGCGCTCAAGGATTCCGCAAAGACGGCCTACGATGCTCTGGAAAAGGAGTTAGCCGCGCTGCGGTCAAAGCGCCGGGAGTTCACGCTCGGCCTGTTGGCGGCGGACGGGACGAACAAGGTGAAGACGACGCGGATTCTCTTCCAAGGCGACCACAAAGCGGAACGCGATCTGGTGGAGCCAGGATTCCTCTCCGCGCTGAATCCGAATGCAGCGGGGATTCGCCGCGCTGCCCGGGAGCGATCGACCGGGCGGCGGAGCGCGTTGGCGGACTGGATCGCCTCCGCCGAGAATCCGTTGACCGCTCGGGTGATGGTGAACCGTATTTGGCAGGGCTATTTCGGAGTCGGCCTCGTTGCGACTCCGAACGATTTCGGCCTGGCTGGCGAACGTCCGACGGACCCGGCGCTCCTAGACTGGCTGGCCGGGGAATTCGTTCGCAGCGGCTGGTCGTTGAAACACATGCACCGGCTGATCGCGACAAGCGCGACCTATCGCTCTCGTGCGGGGTCAGTCCAAGGTAACGTGTCTTCTCCTCGCAGGCTGTCCGCCGAGCAGTTGCGCGACTCTATTCTCGCGGCGTCAGGCCTGCTGACGGCCAAAGCGGATGGCCCGCCGGTCTGGCCGGATCTTCCGGCGGAGATTGCGCAAGCGAACCCGGCGTTCCTCGACGACAACGCGGAGAAGACGAAAGGCTGGTATCCGTCGCCGAAGGCCGAGCAGCAGGCGCGCAGCATTTTCCTCGTGCAGAAGCGCACGGTGCGGGTGCCGTTCCTAGAGACGTTCGACATGCCGGAGAATTCCGTCTCGTGCGCCAGACGCAATGAATCGACGGTGGCCCCGCAGGCGCTGTCGTTGTTGAACTCGCCATTCGCGGTCGCGGCAGCCGAGGCCTTCGCCGGGCGGGTGCGACGCGAGGCGGGGCCGGGTGCGGAGCCGCAGATCAAGCGGGCGTTTGCGGTGGCGTTGCAGCGCCAGCCCGATCGCGACGAGTTGCGCGCGTGCCTGCAAGTAACGGCCAAGCGCAGCCTGGCGGAAGTTTGCCGGGCGTTGATCAACCTGAACGAGTTCATCTATCTGGATTGAGCGGCCGCGCGATTCGGTCGCCAGCACAAGCCCGCTGAATTTCTCTTTGACTGGCCCGTCTGTTCGGGGTGCCATTCGCCCACCTGACCACACTGAACTCGCGCGCGATAGCGCGCCGCAAACATCAAATGCCCATGAAAATGAAATTCCCTTCCCTCTCCGGACTAGCCGCCCTCGCGCTGGCTTTCTCCGTGAACCTCACTGCCGAGCCGATTCCCGACGCCTACAAACAGAATGGGTTCGCCATCGGAGTGCAGGCTTACTCGTTCAATCGCTTCAGCGTCTTCGAGGCGATTGAGAAGACCGCGCAAGCCGGCGGCAAGGTCATCGAGTTCTTCCCCGGCCAACGCCTCACGGCGGACGAGCCGAAGCAGGGGGCGAAAGTGGTCCTGCACCACAACGCGCCTGAAGAAGTGCTCGTGAAGGTCGAGGCCAAGCTCAAGCAGCACGGCATCAAGGCGGTGAACTACGGCGTGGTGGGCGGCAAGGACGAGGCCGAGTGGCGGAAGATTTTCCAGTTCGCCAAGCGCATGGGTCTCTACGGGATTACGACCGAGGACGACAAGAAGCTCGATATCATCGAGCCACTGGTGAAGGAGTTCGACATCCGCGTGGGCATTCACGATCACCCGCGCCGGCCGAATGATCCGAACTACAAAGTCTGGGATCCGCATTACATCGTGGCGATCACCAAGGACCGCGACGCGCGCATCGGCGCGTGCGCGGACACCGGCCACTGGCAGACGTCCGGGCTCGATCCGCTGTATTGCATCAAGGTGCTCAAGGGCCGCGTGATCAGCAGCCACATGAAGGACAAGACGGAGTTCGGTCCTGCGGCGCATGAAGTGCCATCCGGCACCGGCGTGGGCCGCATCGGGCTGTTCCTTGCGGAACTCAAGAAGCAGGGCTTCGAAGGCAACATCTCCATCGAGTACGAATACAACTGGGATCACTCGGTGCCGGAGATCAAGCAGTGCATCGACTTTGTCCGAAACCACGGGAAGTAACCG
>SXGS01101640.1_pt1 | contig 16872 bp, 13 predicted proteins | sample 3174681 | NCBI WGS metagenome assembly SXGS01 (sample SAMN11356861, study PRJNA531348) | freshwater metagenome | isolation source: freshwater sample F1-80 | place: China: Fuxian Lake, Yuxi | collected 2017-12-25 | reverse complement strand
CGGGCGCGCGACCCTCGCGCAAGTGCCGCACGCCAGACCCGAAGAGAACGCCGAACGCGAGCGGATGAAGGTGAAGCTCGCCGCCGACGGCGGCGCCGAGATCGAATTCGACTCGGACGTCGCGGGCCGAGACGCCGTGCGCACGCGATCGGCGTTCGTCAACGAGTCCGATCGGAAGGAGGTTTTGTCGCGCGAACTGAACGCCCGGTTCGGCGCAGGCGAACTCGGGACCATCCGCGCCTCGAAGCTCGACGATCTGAGCGCCCCGGTGCGCTTCGGATGGACCTTCGCCGTGAAAGACGCGCTCGTCCGCGACGGCGAGAAGGCGAGACTCAAGCCCTTCTGGCCGTCCTTCGATTGGACGACGCTCGGCGCCGCGCCGGAACGGCATTTCGATCTCGTGCTCGGCGAGCCGTTCTTGACCGAGACGGAGGTCGAAATCGACCTCGGCGGCCGGAAGCTCACCGGGTTCCCGCGCGACGTCGTTCTTGCGACGCCGTTCGCCGAGTACCGACTCGTCCGCGAGGAGACCGCGACCGGGCTCGTGATGAAGCGGCGGCTCATGTTGAAGACGCCGCGCGTCGCGGCCGCGGACTATGCGGCGTTTAAGGCGTTCGTGAACCAAGTGGCCGCCGCCGATGCGGAAACGGCCGTGACGACGACGGAGGCGGCGCGATGATCACGAACCACCGATTGTTCCTTACGGTCTGCATCCGTTTCGCGGCGTTCGCTTTCGTCGTTCCGATCGCACCGGCGCAATCCGGCGGCGAGGAGGCCGTGCGCTTCCTCGACGTCGAAGGCGCCGTGTACGAGGACGAGACGTCGCGGACCGCGGCGTTCTTGGAACTCGCCCTCAACTCCGGCGACCCTGCGGTTTCGCAGTTGGCGGCGGCGCGGTTCCTGCAGGAGATCGATCGCGCGGGTTTGCCGAAGGACGCTTTGGCGACCGTACTCAAGGTCGCCGCCGATCCTTTGCGAAGCGGATTTCACAAGGCGGCGGCGGTGCGGATCAAGGCCGAACTGCTGCTGCGAGCCGGAGCCTTCGATCCGGCGGAGAAGGCGCGCGGCGAGGACGGCCTGATCCGTGATTTCATGGTGGTCGGGCCGATCGGATCTGCCTACCCGCATTACGGCGGCGTCGTGTTCGAACCCGAACGCGTGCTGGATTTCGCTAAGACCTACGCCGGCACGGAAGGGCCCGTCTCGTTCGTTCCTTATGCGGCGTCGTTTTCAGAGGGAAGCGCCGAAGTCGGCTACGTCGTCCGAAGAACGGCGGGATGCGTCTATGCGGTCGCGGTCCTAGCGGCCGGCGAAGACGTCGATCTCGACGTCGTTCTCGGCACGCCCGGCTCGGCCGAGCTTTTCGTCGACGGACGTCGCGCGCTCGTGATCGATCGCGCTCTGGCGTATCTCCCGACGGAGCGGTCGGTCCGGGTCCGCTTCCCGGCGGGATCGCATCGGCTCATGGTGAAGACCCTGACGACCGATGCGCGTTCGTTCCGCTTGTCGCTGCGATCGACGACCGGCGCGCCCGTCGACCTATCGGCTTCGTCGCCGTCGAAGGTGAAGATCGCGGCGGACGCCGTCGCGTTCTCGAATCCGGTCGCGGCGACGGCTTACGGCACGGGCGAGAATCGTGCGTTCGTCGTCACCGACGTGCGGGATTTGCTTAAGCGGCCCGATCTGCCGGAGAACGTCATGGTCGCGGCGATGCTCGTCGCCGACGCCGGCCTTCCGGATCAGGCGCTCGCCGCCGTCGCGAAGTTCGAAGCTCCGGAGTCGGCTGCGGCCACCGCGAGCCGTGCCGGTGTTTTGATCGTTCTCCGGCGCTTGGTCGACGGCGCGTCGGAGACGCCCGAAGCGGAGCGTAAGGCCCGCGGACTCGCGCTTGCACGCAGGCTTATGGACGCGTCGCCCGGCCATCCGGCGGCGGTGGTTGCTTTGGCGGAGGAGGAGACCGCGAACGACCGCGGCGAGAAGGCGCTGGCCGCGATCGAGGCGGCGTTGGTCGATCGGCCGAAGGACATCCTGCTCCGTACCGCCTATATCAAGACTTGCGAGACGCTCGGGTTCAAGGCCGACGTCGAGCGCGGCATCCTCGCCCTTGCGGCGGCGTGCCCGGACTCTGCGGAGGCGACCACCCGACTCTTTGCTTCGCTCCGCGCCCGCGGCGACGTCGACGGCGCGGACCGCGTCATCGCGGAGGTCTTGAAGTTCGATCATTCCGCCGATTTCGTCCGCGCCGATCTCATCCGTCGACTGGCCCTGAAACGCAAGTTCGACGAAGCGCGTGCATTGCAGGAGATCACGCGGCGTCTCAGTCCCTATGACGAGTCCGCGGCCGTTCTCGCGGCGGACCTCGCAAGAGAGGCCGGCGACGTCGCCGCCGAACGTGCGATCCTGGCGGCCGCGGCCGACATGCCCCCGCGGTTCTCGTCGCTGAGCTTGAAGCGGCTTGCGGACCAAGCGGTGCTCGCCGGCGACGGCGCGGAAGCGGCGAAGCTCATTCGCGAGATTCTGCGTCGGGATCCGGACGGCGAGCCGGGGCTCCGGAAGACCTTGGCGGAGCTAGCTCCGGACGCGAACGACTACTTCGCCGAGTTCGCTGCGGACGTGCCTGCGCTGTTGAAGGGCGCCCCGGCGACCGACGTCTATCCGGACGCGGCGGTGGTGCTCCTCCTCGATCAGGTGATTCTGCATATCCGTGCGGACGGCACGGCCCGCCACGAAGTCCATCAGCTGCATCGGTTGCAGGATCCGCGCGGGCGCGACGCGCTCGGCCGGATCGCGGTCGAAGGCGAGCCGCTGGTCGTGCGAACGATCGCGGCGGACGGGCGCACGCTCTGGCCGAATTCGCTCCGACAGGGGCAGTACGAGATGGCGGGGCTGGCGAAGGGCGTCGTCGTCGAACGTCGCTACCGCTATGAAGTCGACCGCTTCGTAGGCGAGCCAGTCGACTTCGGCGGCTTCTATTTCCAAGACACCGAAGGCGAGGCGCCGTTCCATCTGACGCGCTACATCGTCGTCGTGCCGAAGGCCTTGGGGCTCGAGCCGACTTTGGAGCGATTCCCGGGAACTCCGGTCAAGACGGAGCGCGGCGACGACGTCGTGTACGAGTTCAAACTCGAACGCATGCCGCGCATCAAACGCGAGCGCGCCATGCCGCCGACCGAGGAGATCGCACCGTACGTCTCGTTCCGGAAGCCGGGGGCTTTCGCCGAGTTGAATCGACGGATCTTGCAGCAGTTCGAGACGGACGCCCGTCCGAATGCCGCGTTGGTCGCGGCCGCTTTGAAGGCCTGCGGCGACGCCAAGGATCCGCTCGAGAAGGCGCGGCGCTTGTATGCGTTCGTCTGCGAGAGCGTGCCGACCGAAGACGGCGGCGGTTCTCCGGCCGTAACGTTGGCCGAGCGCGCCGGCCCGCGCTTGCCGCTCTATGCGGCGCTGCTGTCCGCGGCGGACGTACCGTGGCGGCCCTGTTTCGTGCGTCCGGCGGAGAAGTTCACGAAACCCGAGCGCGTCGGAGTCGTCGATTTCAGCGCCTTCAGCGCCGGGCTCGTGCGCGTCGAGCCGCCGGGGCTTCCGCCCGTCTACGTCGATGCGGGCTTGCGCTTCCGGCCGTTCGGCGAACTGCCGTATGTCCTCGCGGATGCGGCGGTGTTCGTCGCCGATCGCAACGGCGGATTCCTCGACCGCACTCCGGCCCTGCCGCTCGTTGCGGCGACGGACATGGAGCGGACGTTCGACCTCACGTTGCGCGCCGACGGCGTCGCCGTCGGGACGGCGACGCTGGTCTTCGGCCCCGAAGCGTCGGCGCAATTGAAGGACCGGCTCGCAGACGCCGATCGATCCGAGTACGAACCCGCGCTACTCCGCCTCCTGCTCGATCCGCTCGGCCGGCTCTCCCCGAAGGCGACGGCGAAGGCGACCATTACGGGCGTCGGGAAGGACGGCGGCCCGCTCACGGTTTCGGCGCCGATCGAATTGAAGAAGCTGCTCAAGGAGTCGGCCGGCGGCGGCGAGATCGCGTCGCCCATCGCACCGCTCAAGGTCGCGCGTCGCTTTGTGGACCGCACGGCGCGCACGCATCCCGTCGTGTTCCGGGGCATCGAGGTCTCGAAGGAGACCGCAACGATTCGGTTGGATTCGTCTTGGCGTGCGACCGGCGTGCCGGAAGGCGTGACGATGCGCGGACCGCTCGGGGCGTTCGTCCTCCGACGGACGCTCGATGATTCCGGGCAAATTCTGACCTTCGAACGTTCCGTCCGATTCGAGCCTTTCACGCTGACCGCGGCGGATTTCCCGGCCTTTGCGGACTGGCTGTCGGCTCTCGACGCGGAGGAGGAACGCCAAGTCCGGGTCGAGAAGGGCGGACCGTAGATCGTTGCAGGTCGTCCGCCGGTAGGATGAGGCCGCCATGTCTCTCGTGGTCGGCCCCGCCTCGGGCGGGACGGAACCCTTGCGGTTCGACGTCCCGGCTTCGAAGTCTTATGTGCTGCGCGCCATGGCGCTGGCGGCATTGCGGGGACGAGGTTCGGTTCGGCGACGCGGATCCGACGGGACCGACGTCGCGGCGTTCCTGCAGGGATTGACCGTACTCGGCGCCGAGATCGAAGCGACGCCGGAGATGCTGACGGTCAGGCGAGGCGTCCGGCGCACCCCTGCCGACCCGGTCGTGGTTCGCGTCGAAGACGGCGGCGCACCTGCGCGTTTCCTCGCCGCCATCGCCGCGACGGGCAAACGGGCGGTCACGCTCGAGGCGGGACCTCGTCTCCGCTTGAGACCGTTCGGTCCGCTCTTCGCCGCGCTGCGCGAACTCGGCGTCGAGATCGAGTCGCGCGGCGATACCCCGCCCGCGGTCATCCGCGGTCCGGCTCGAGGCGGCGCGTTCGAGGCCGCGCTCGGCGAAGTCTCTAGTCAGTTCGTCTCCGCGTTGCTCTTGATCGCGCCCGCGCTCGGCGAGCCGTTCGAACTCGGCCTCACCGGCGTGTTGCGGTCGCCGGGCTATGTCGACATGACGGTCGCGATGCTCCGCGCCGCGGGCGTGCGCGTCCGGTCGGCGCCGGGATGGTGGCTGGTCGAACCCGGGTTCATCGGGGGCCGATCGGACTTCGATGCGCCTGCGGATTGGTCTTCGGCGGCGCCGCTGCTGGCGACCGCGGCCCTTTCCGGTCGGCCAGCGTTCGTCACCGAGCTTATGGCCGACGACGGTCAGCCGGATGCGGCGTTCCTCGGGCATGCGAGCGCGCTCGGGATGGAGATGTCGATCGAGCGAGGCGGCGTGCTCGCCAAGGGACGGCCGACGCGGTCCGCCGTTCTCGATCTCGGCGCGTCGCCGGATTTGGCGCCGACGCTCGCGGTCTTGGCCGCCGTGACGCCCGGCGGAGCGGTCCTTCGCGGCGCGCCGCATCTCAAGGCCAAGGAGTCGGATCGCATCGCGTCGTTGACGGCGCTGCTCAACGCCGCGGGGATACCGGCCAAAGCGCGTCCGGACGGACTCGAGGTTCCCGGAACGTGGGCCGACCGGCCGCCCGGTTCGGAAACACCATGGGACGCGCCGGCTTCCGCTGATCATCGCTTGATCCAAGCCGCAGCGCTTCTCGGGCTCGTGCGCCCGGTGCGTATCGCCGACGCCGGGCATGTCGCGAAATCGTTCCCGGAGTTCTTCTCCGGATTCCCGGCGGTCCTGCGAGAGGAGACGCCATGAACTCAGCCCTCGATCTCTTCGGCAGGGCGCCGTTCGCCGTCGCCCACCGCGGCGGTGCGGCGGAGGCGCCTGAGAACACCCTGAAGGCCTTTCGCCGCGCCATCGCCGCAGGATTCGCCTTCATCGAATGCGACGTCCGGGCCTTGGCGGACGGCACGCCCGTCGTCGTCCACGACGCCTCGGTCCGACCGGCTGGAGCGGGGGAGGACGTACCTGTCGCCGGTTTGAGCCGTCGCGACTGGGAGACCGTCGACCTGTCGGCGCATTTAGGCGCCGAGGCCGCGGGCGAACGGCCGCCGACCCTGCGCGACGTGCTCGCGCTGCCGTTCGGCGCCACCAAACTGATGATCGAGGTCAAACCGACCGCCGACGACCTCGCCTTGGGGGCCGCAGCGGCCGCCGCCGCTCGGGCGACGCTCGGGCCGTCGCGCTGCGTGTTGGCGAGTTTCTCGGCCGAAGTGCTGGAAGGGGTCCGGACTGCCGCGCCGGACTTGGCCCTCATGGCGCTTCTGGACGCCGAAACCCCTTGGTCCTCTTTCGCCCGCTTACCGATCGCGGCGGCCGGCATCGAAACGGGGCTGGTCACCTCGGCGCTCGTTGCCAAGATGCAGGCAGAAGGCGTCGCCGTATGGAGTTGGACGGTCAAGGACTTACGTTCCGTCGAGCCCTTGCTTCTGGCCGGAGTCCGGGGGCTCATCACCGACCTGCCGACGGCCGTTTCCGCACGCCTTGCTCGTTGAACAAAGACGCATCTTTTTCGTCTTTCTACGGAGTGCAAGACAGTTGCAAGTCGTCTTAGGCATCGTACTTTCTGAGCCCAGTTCGGTGCGCCGCGTCCAACCACCCTTTCGCCGGGACGCGGGTGACGCATCCGGGCAGTCGTCGACCGCCGGAGTCCGCATGGAGGTTCGATTCGATCGCATGGTCGAAGGCAAGCGCCTGTTCCAAGTCGTTAGCCACGACGGGGAATCTAGCCTTTTCACCGGCACGAACGCCCAATGCTTGCGGTTCATCGAGGTCTATAAGGCCAAGCTCGACCGCGACCGCCGCCGCGAACGCCGCCCGCGTCGCTCCTCCGCCGCACGGTAGAAAATTGGCCGCTTCGCGCCTCTTCGGCGGCCCCGCCCTCTCCTAAGTTGCGTCGTTCCAAGGTCTAGCGAATCGACATTGTCACCCTCAGCCCACGTTTCGTTTCTAGTGTCAAGTCAATCACTTGACACGACGCTTTGCGGGACTACGATTCCGCCCGAACCAAAGGGGTGCGGGATCATGACCGAACAAGCGTTAGGGGCCGTGGGTGCGATCGAATCGATGGATCGCCTCCGCCACCATGAGGAATCCGCTTGGCGCAGCGTCGCAGACCGCTTGGTCACGAAGCTCCGCCGCTACTTCATGCGGTTCGGCGTCCGCCGCGACGAGGCGGACGACCTTTGTCAGGACGTGCTCGGCATCGTTTTCCGGCGGATCGACTCGGTGCGCGATCCGGAGCGCTTCGACGGATGGGTCATCACCATCGCCCGTAATGCGTTGCGGTCCCGCGTCCGTCGGCGTGCCGCCGCCCCGGATTCGTCGGCCGATGTCGACGAACTTCCGGACGTCGCCGCCGCAGCAGGCGACGCCGTTCAAGCCGACGAACTGCGCCGGCTCGTCGGTCAGGAACTGCGCGACATGTCGCCCCCGCTACGGCGGCTGATCGAACTCCGGGTTTTAGAGGGCCGCGCTCCGGGCGAGGTCTGGCTCGCGCTCGGACTTCATCCCGAGCAACAGCGCCGCCGCCTGCATGCCGCACTGAAAGAACTCCGCGGCAGGCTTCGTCGTCGCTTCGTCGGCGCCGGACTTCCCTGATCGGCAACCACCCCCTACGTGCCGGGAGAACTCCCGGTGCTTCGTTCCACGGACCGTCCCGGGGCCGCAGAGGACGAATCGTCATGTATCGCAGATTGTCGCTTATGTTGTCCGCACTGTTGTTGCTCGGCGCGGCGCCGCTCGTCGCGCAAGAGACCGCAAAAGCGTTGCTCGCCGCCGCCGAGAAGCGCGTCGACGCCGCCAAAGGAAAGCTCGGCGAGGAACTCGCGACGGCGCTGAAGGAGGGGGCCGCCATGTTCGAGGCCGTCACCCAGCGCTTTCCTGCCGCCAAAGCGGAAGCCGCCCGGGCCGAACTCGGGCTCGGTCGGGCCCGTCGACGCCTCGGAGACTTCGGCGCCGCGGAGGCGGCTTGGAAGCGGGCGGCGGCTTCGGGGGAGACTCGTCCCGCCGCAGAGGCCCTGCACGACCTCGCCACGCTTTACCAGAAGCAAAAGCGCATGCCGGACGCCCAAGCGGCGCTCGAACGCGTGGTCGCCGAGTTCGGGGTCGAGCCGCGGGAGCGCGCCGAAGCGCTGGTCCGGCTCGGCGGCCTCTTCCGCCGATTGAAGCGCCCGGTCGACGCGGAAGCCGCGCTGCGGCGGATCCTCGCCGAGCACGGCGATCTCCTCACCCCCTGCTTGGACGCGATCGACGATCTCGTTCAGCTCAAGCTCGACGAGGACAAAGACGCCGATGCCGCGGAGATCCTCTCGGCGCAAGGCGAGGCCCTAAAAGCGCGATTCGCCGGCACGAAGCAGGAGGCGCGGCTCGGGACCACGCTCGACCGCATCCGACTTCGCCTGAAGAGCGAGAAGCTCGACAAGGACGGAGCGGGTGAGAAGGGACGGACGGGTGAGAAGGGGGACTCTCCTCCGCCTTCGCCCGTCGACAACGGTTGACGGCAAGGGCGAGCGGATCGGGTTGACGGCGGCAATCGACGGCAAGGTCGGTGCGGGACTTCGGGCGCGGCCGCCGTCGTCCCGCGCCTTGATCAAGGCTCGGGCAGCGCGGCGACGCGTGCGCGATAAGCCGCCGAGTCGAACTTCCGGCCTGTGCTCGCACCGCTCATGAAACGGACCGTCCCGAAGATCGGGCGCGGCGGGCCCCACGGCCGATCGTGGAGCCCGCCGATCGCCCAAGCGACGCCCGTGTAGCCGTTCGGATCGCGGCCGTCCAATTCGTAAGCGTCGTTCATCGTCGCCGCGACGCGGCAGGCTTATTCCGGCGTCGCGGTCCATTCGAGGATCTTCTTCGCCCAGTACATCCGGATATAGCCGTGCATGTGGCCGGTCCGGCGCATTTCCAACTGCGCGGCGTTCCAAAGCGGATCATGCGTGCGGCCTTCGGCGAACGTCGCGTCGTCGTAGAGGTACGGCCGAGGATCCGCCCGGTGTTCGTTCAAGGTCTTGAGCGCCCAGTTCGGGCAGCCTTCGAGGGAGTCGTAGCGAGGGCAGCGGGTCGCGAAGTTGATCGCGAGCTCCCGCCGCACCAGAAACTCTTCCAAGAAGGCGTCGCGGTCGACCTCGGGCGCATCGGCATCGAGCACGGCGAGCGCCGTTTCGAGCGGACTTAGGTGCCCGAAGTGGAGGTAGGGCGATAGGCGGCTCGTGGCCGCCAGATCCGGATGGTTCCGGGATTCGGCATAGCCGTCGAGGCCGCGCTTCAGAAAAACGGCCAGCGCCCTTTCCGCCGCTGCGGGGCCCGCCGGAAACGTCGTAACGGCCGGCACGGAGCGGTCGATCCGCCATGAAGCGGGGATCGCGGCCTGGCCCGGATCTTCGCTCTTCGGCCGCTTCTCCGGGCGAACGCGCGGCTTCGGCGCCGGAGCGGGGACCAACCACGCCTCGCGCAGCCGATGATGCTTCGGGCGCAGCGTTCGCGCCGCCCATTCTTGCTTCGGGAAGAGCGCGCTCGGAATGACGACGTCGGCGTCGACCGTAACGAACGGGATGTCGAGCTCCTCCGCGACTTGCGCTCGCCATGCTTCGGTCTCACGCAGCGGATTTTCGTCGCCGACGACCAGTGCGGCCCGGACCTCTTTCACGAACGGGAGAAGCCGATGAGCCGGGAAGGGGCGATAGACGAAGCCGCAGCCGCGCGCTTCGACCGCGCGCGCGAGGTCGGCGACGCCCGCGAACAGAAACGAGTAGGAGCGGAGGTTCGCGCCCGGGAAGTAAGGGACCGGCGCGAAAAAGACGAACACCGGCACGCGAAGCCGGTTCGCTTCGTCGATCGCGAAATCGAGGGCCGGATTGCCGCGTGTCCGCTGCGCGCGCTGCATCCAGTAAACGACGCAGTCGCCGGCCGGCTCGCCGTCGCGGCGAAGGCGGAGCCGTGCGTTCTCCGCCGTGCGTCGGGCGAGCGCCGTGCTCGAATCGGAGATCGACGGGACGAGGTCCTGCAAGGGCTTCGCGCGGGGCATCGGGACTCCTCCTGACGCTACGCGGGAGCCCCGCCCGTTCGCGAACGGCTCCGGCGGATCAGCGCTTCTTGGCGGCTTCGTAGATCGCGACCGACGCCGGGGCGAGTTCGTTCAAACGAATGATGCGATTGGCCGGGTCCGGGTGGGTCGAAAGCCACTCGGCCTGCCGTACACCGCCGGTCGCGTCGATCATGCGTTGCCAGAACTTCCCTGCTTCGCGCGGGTCGTAGCCGGCCTTGGCCATCAAGTTGAGACCGATCTCGTCGGCTTCGCTTTCCTGTTTCCGGGAGAAGGGAAGGATCGCGCCGTACTTGACGCCCGCGCCCAAGGCGGCGGCCGCCATCTGTTGTTTCGCCGGGTCCTTGCCGCCGAGGATCGCCGCGACGACGCTCGTGCCCTGTTCGGCGATCAGGCCTTGCGACATGCGCTCGCCGCCGTGGCGGGCGATCGCGTGTCCGATCTCGTGCCCCATGACGACCGCGACGCCGGTTTCGGTCGCGCAGACGGGCATGATGCCTTCGTAGAAGGCGACCTTGCCGCCGGGCAGGCAGAACGCGTTGATCGTCGGCTCCGCGATCAACTTGAACTCCCATTGGAAGTCCGGTCGCTCGGCGACGGCGGCGATGTCGCGGCCGACCTTCTCGACCATCGCGGACCACGCCTTATTGCGCGAGATGACGCCGGCTTTCGTCACGTCCTGAAACGCTTGGAGGCCGAGCGCCGCTTCTTCCTTCTCGCTCGTAAGGATGAGCTGACGACGCCCGGTGATCGGGGCCGTCGCACACGCGATCAAGAGGGCCGCGAACGTCGCGAGGACGACTTTGGTTTTCATGGTGCTGCGCATGTCCGCTCCGATCACTTCTTGCCGCCGAGCAGTCCGCCGAGTTGGTCGCCGACGCCCTTCAGGGCCCCGTCGACGCCTTTTTGAAGATCGCCGCCGACCTTCTTCAGCGCGCCGTCGACCGCGGTCATCGCCTGCTGCTGCAAGGCGCCGAGGTCGCCCATGCGTCCCGTCAGATCCTTCGCGAAGTCGGCGTTGAGGAAGCCGCCGACGCCGCCGACGCCGTTCAGCACCGCCGCGACGATGACCCCGGCGAGTTCGCCCATCGAAGCGCCGCCGCTTGCGTTACCGACGTCCGTCATGCGGATGTCCGGGACCTTGACCTCCGGCTTCGCGCCGATCGGGAGCGGGACGAGCAGCGACAGGTCGGCCGTGACCGAGACGTTCGAAATGACGAGTTCGCGGATGATGAACTTCTTGCCCGCCTTCTGCTCCGACGTCGCGCCCTGCGAGGAGAAGCGCTTGAGGTTGTCGGTGATCGCGGCGTAATTGGCCTTGCCGTCCTTAGCCTCCAAACGAAGCGCCACGCCGTCGATGAGGAGCTTCGGGATCTCGACGACGTCGCTTTGCAGCGAGCCGATCGATACGCCGGTCTCAAGCTTGCCGAGCTTGAAGAACGGATCCGCACCGTACCCCGGCGGGTTGGCGATGGTCAGGTTCGCCAAGGAGAACGTCCCGTTCATCAGGCCGATGCTGGCGGAGTCGACTTTCGTGTCGACGCCGGCGGCGTAGGTGCCGCCCTTCTCGATCGCGCCCTTGGCGATCGAGTCGAGATAGAAGACGGCGGCCGCGAGCGCGGCCAGGACGAGAACGAGCAGCAGGAGGAGTTTCTTCATGGGATACCGGGGGATCCGCCCGCCGTAGTCGCGGGGATCCGGGCGAACCAGTGTACGTCCGTGACTTGAGGGTCGCACGGCCGGAGCGGCGGTAGGATCTTTCCCTCGGAGAAAACCATGCCTAAGCCATTCGTCCGCTTCCTCGGCGTCGCAGCCGCCGCCTTGCTCTTGATCACCGCCTCGGGCTGCGAGACGGCCCGTCAACTGTGGGAGTCGTCCGACAAGCCCACGGCGGTCGTCAAGGGCGTGAAGCTCACCGATCTCTCGCTCGACGGCCTCACGCTCGCGTTCGACGTCGAGGTCGGCAACCCATATGCGGCTCCGCTGCCCGTAGCCGGGCTCGACCTCGCGCTTTCGAGCGGCGGCGCCGGTTTCCTTCAGGCGCAGTCGGCCGATCAGGGCACGATCCCCGCCAAGGGTTCGCGCCTCCTGCCGCTGACGGCGAAAGTCGGCTTCTCGTCCCTTCTGGCGGCGCTGAGCGGCGTGCGACCGGGCGCCGTGGTGCCTTACACGGCCGACCTCGGCGTTTCGGTCGACGCACCGGTGCTCGGCCGTCTGCGCCTGCCGCTGAAGAAGGAAGGCGAGATCCCGGTGCCCGCGATCCCGGACGTCTCCGTCCGCGACGTCAAGTGGTCGACGCTGTCGCTTTCAGAAGCGACCGCGACGGTCAGCCTCGACATCGGCAACACCAACCAGTTCCCGCTCGACCTCTCGTCGCTCGATTACGCCCTGTCGCTCGGGGGCACGAAAGTGGCCGCGACCAAGCTGTCCTCGGCGACGAACTTCGCGCCCGGCGCCAAGCGCACGATCGAATTGCCGATCACGTTGAAGCCGTCGGATTTGGGTCTTGCGGCGTTCAACATGCTGCGCGGCGGCGGGGCGAAGTACGGCTTCACGGGCGGCCTCGCGACCAAGACGCCGTTCGGCGACCTTAAGTTTCCGATCGACGCCAAGGGGGATACGACCTTCAGCCGCTGAGGCGCACGCCGCCGCGGCCGATCTTCGTCCGCAGGTCCGCGCCGATCCGCTCGGCCCCGTAGCGGTCGCGGCAGGCTTCCGCGGCCGCGTTCCGGCGGCGTTCGCGCTCCGTATCGTCGGCGCCGAACGCGCGCTCCAAGGCCGAGGCGATGTCGCCCGGATCGAAAGCGTCGGCCGTCCAGCCGAGCCGGCCGCCGTCCAAGATTTCGTTCGGGCCGCCGTGCGAAGGCCCGACGACCGCTTGGCCGGCGATCGCCGCTTCGGCGAAGACCATGCCGAACGGCTCGTCCGCCGGTACGAGCGCGAAGACGTCGCAACGTGCGCGCAACTCCGCCAATTCGTCGGCGTCGAGGCGCCCGTGGAACTGCACGGCCCCGGGCGCCGCCTCTTCCGTCGTCATCCGCCGTAGTTCCTCGGCGACGGAGCCTGTTCCGACGATGTGCAGCACGGCCGTCGGTCGGATGCGCCGGAAGCGTAGGAACCCGCGCATCAGGGTGTCGACGTTCTTCTCCGCTTCGAGGCGCGAAACAGCGAGAACCGCCGGACGGTCGGACGGACGCCGCTTCCTGACGGCGGGAAGGGCGTCTACGTAGGGCGGCAAGGGGACGTCGTCGCAGCGACCGATCGCCGCCCGCACGTTGTCCCGTCCGAACGCGCTGATCGACCAGACGGTCTCGAACGCTTCGGCCGCGCGCCGTTCGTTGGCCGCATGAGCCGCCGCCTCGCGCCTGCGGGTCGGTTCGGCATCGGAAGCGAGGCGGGCGAGGAACGTCCTCGTCGCGATATCGGGCGGCGCGATCGTTGCGTTGCGAAACTCCTCCGCTCGGCGCGCGAGCCACGGATTCGCGGCGGTCGGGTAGAGCCTCCGCCGAGGTTCGTTGCACTGCCAGTGCTTGACGGGGCCCGGAGGCCCGAGGCCGAGCGCCGTCGGCGCGGGATCGTTGTAAGCGACGACCGTGCGGGCGCCTTTCCAGAGCGCGGCCGCGCGACGCGCCCGCAGCGGTACGGCCCATTCGGGGCGGAACGAGAGCATCGATTCCAGAAGCGAGCGTTTCCATTGCGTCAGCGGCGCATGGTCGAAGGCGTCCCGCCCGCACGGGTCGATGCGGCGTCTAAGCGCCGCGACCTCGACCGACACGGCGGCCCGACCGAGGAGCCGCGCGTGCGCGGCCACCAAAGCCTCGGCGCCGCCCCAAGACTTGAACGAACCGTGCAAGAGGACGACGTCGGCGCGGCTCATGGCGTCGCTGCGGACGAGTCGTCCGCGGCGGCCTTGCTGATCCGTAGCGCAATCGCGGCCGCGAGGCGCTCGACCGCCGTCGCATCGAAAGCGGGCGGCGCGGCCTCCCGGCGCGGCGGCCCCCAGACCGGATCCGGGAAGCGCGGGTCGTCCCCCCTGCGGGGTATGACGTGCCAATGCACATGCGGCATCACGTTCCCGAGCGAGGCGACGTTCATCTTGAACGCCCCGGTCGCCCGACGCACCTCGTCTTCGGTCGCAAACACGGCGTCCATCAAGCGGCGGCGTTCCTCCGGCGCGAGATCGCCGTTCTCGCGCACATGGCGATTCACGATCACGCGGCAAAACCCGGGGTAAGCCGGCTCGTCGGCCAGTACGACCCGCAGAAAATCGTCGCGGTAGAGGACCGGCCCGCCGTCGCGGGTGCAGAAATCGCAGTGTGGGTTCGTCATCGAGGTGCCGCCGCAGGGACGCGAGGTCGCGTATCATCGCGCAGCGTGCAGCCGACTCCACACCCTTTCGTGCGAAACTCGCTTTCCTTCCTTCGCAAAGCACCGTTGCTTCTCGTCGCCGTGGTCGGACTCGGCGGTTGTTCCTCCTCGGCCGAGGCGGACGATCGCGGGCGCGCCCGCACCTCCGGTGACGAGAGCCGCGACCTCTTGGCCGAGCCGCTCGATCCCGCCGTGCCGAAGAAAGAGCCTTCTAAGAAGGGCGGGCTCCTGTCGGCGCCGCTCGATCCGCCGCCCAAAGGTAAGGACCGCCGCTAGTCGCGATGCCGATCTTCGTTTCGTCCGGCCGAGCAGGGGACGGCCGTGCCGACGCCTTCTTCGACGAGACGGTCGACGCCGGTCCGACGTCCGGGCTTTGGCATGTGGTGCGCACGCGGCCGCGGCTCGACGCCTTGCGCGACCGTGCGGTCCGACGGCACGGCGCCTTCTGCGGCGACTCATTGCTTTCGTTCGAGGATCTGATCGCCCGGCTGGCGTCGCGCCGCACCGAACCGCGTCGCCGCCTCGAAGACGCCGCGCGGCTGCTCGTGATCGACGAAATCGTCCGAAGCGAATCCCGGCCGCCGCTGCTCCGGACGCCCGCCGTAGTCCGGCTCGTGGCGGATTTCTTCCGCATTCTTAAATCGGGCGGCGCATTCAGTCGCAAAGGCGCCGAAGAGCGCTTCCCTTCGCTCCTGCGTACACCTGCCGCGGCGGCGGCCCTAGATCTCTTGGACGCCTACACCGAACGCCTGAAGCGCGATCGGTTGTACGACGGCGACGGACTCGCGGTCGAAGCGGCTCGCGATCTCGGCGGGTTAGAGCTGCCCGCCGATCGGGCGTTCGCCGTCCGCCGACGGATCGTCGTCGAAGGCCTGTTGCGGACTTCGCCGGTCGAGCGGGCGGTCTTGGAGCGCTTGTTCGCGATCTTCGAGGAGTCCGTCGTCGTCATCGATCTCGAGGATCCGGACGATCTTTCGCGCCCGGGCGCCGCGGTGTTCGACGACGTCGTCGTAGGGTCGGAACGTCTCTTGGGCGAGGTCGCTTGGCTGCGCGGTCTCGGCGCCGAATGTGTTCTAGCCGCGCCGTCCGCCGCGCCCGCGGCTTCGATCGAACGTTTTACCGCCGCGGATCTCGACGCCGAGGTCGCCTTCGTGGCGTCCCGTATCGCGGCCATACGGGCCGACGATCCCGGCGCCTCGATCCTCGTGGCGACCCCGTCGGACCGCACCGAAGCGCCGCGGCTCGCCGCCGCATGCGCGGCCGACGGCACGCCGCTTTCGATCGGCGCCGCGGAGCCGCTCGGCGACACGACCGTCGCGCGCGCTTTTCTGGCGCTGATGTCTTTGCCGGAGAGGGATTTTCCTCGGGAGGCCGTCGTGGCGGCCCTGCGCGGGGCGGCTCGCGGCTTCCGGTATGAAGCGCGATCCGGGGAACAGCGGCTCTTCGCCGCAGAAGTCGACCGCGTCGCGTGCGACGCACTGATCTTCTCGGGCCGGGATTCGTGGATCCGCCGGTTAGAGCAACGTGCCGCGTTGCTCGCGGCTCCCGCGGAGGCCGCGGACGAGGATGCGCACGCCCTCGGCCGGCGAGAGGCGGAGGCGGCCGCGGTCGCGCGGGTCGGCGAAGGGGTCGCCGCGCTGTTCGCCTTGCTGCCGGCGGCGGCGGCCGCGATGTCGGTCGCGGAGTTCGTCGAACGCGCAACGGCGCTTGCGACGCGCACCGGGATGCTCGATCCCGCGGTGGTGCTCCCCGCCGCGTTCGACGCGGCGACCATGCGCGCCGCAGCGATGCGCGCCCGATCGGCCCGCGGCGTCGTCGACCTCTTGACGGCTTACGCCCGCGCCGCGCCCGCGCTTGATCCGTCCCCTCGACCATGGTCGGAGCACGTGGCCGCCCTCCGCGCCGTCGCGGGACAGGCCGTCGTCTCCCCGCCGCCCGCTGCGGCGGATGCGCCGCGGCTGGTCGGTCTCCGCGACGTCCGTGGATTGGCCGCCGACTATGTCGTCGTCTTCGGCGTCCATGATCGTTCGTGGCCTGAAGCGGTCGCCGCGCCGCCGTTCTTGAGCGAGGCCGACGCGACGCGCGCAGGCGCCCGCACCGGCGAAGCACGGCGCCGCGAGGCCGAGCATTTGCTTCTCTCCGCGAAACAGGCCGCGCGGAAGACCGCGATCTTCGTGCGGCCTCTGCGGATCGAAAACGGCGAGGCTGCGCCGTCCGATGCGGCCGACCGAGTGTTTTCCGTCGAGGATCCGCCCGAGGTTCCGGCGCCGATTTCGTTTCCGCTCGTCGGCCGATCCTCCTTCGCAGTCCGTGCGGTCCTCTCCTCGCGCTCCGATGCGTCGGTCGACTCCGAGCGGTCGACCGTCGCTCTGGACGCGGCGTGGACGGCGGCCGCCGATGCGGGCGTCGACGTCGCACGATTGGTCGAACGTCTGGAGGCCGTCGCCTCGCGTCGCTCCGCGCGGACTTCCGGCAGACACGAAGGTTTGCTCGAGCCCGCCGCGCTGCCTTT
>SXGS01386771.1_pt1 | contig 16873 bp, 13 predicted proteins | sample 3174681 | NCBI WGS metagenome assembly SXGS01 (sample SAMN11356861, study PRJNA531348) | freshwater metagenome | isolation source: freshwater sample F1-80 | place: China: Fuxian Lake, Yuxi | collected 2017-12-25 | reverse complement strand
GTGGCCGATGGCGATGCTGCCCTGGAGCGTCTGCAGCACCGTCTCGTCGAACACCTGGCTGACGAGTCCCATCTCCTTGTGACAGTGAATGCCGCGACCGTCCGAAACGGCGATGCCGGCGCTCTCCTGTCCTCGGTGCTGGAGGGCATACAGGCCGAAGAAGGTCAATCGAGCCACCTGTCGCCCGGGGGCGAAGATTCCGAAGACGCCGCACTCTTCTTGCGGGTGCTCCGCCTCCAGATCCCACGGATCCCAGAGTTCCAGGTCGGGACTCCTCATGGCGACATCACCGACGGAATGGTCTGTTCCCACCGTGCCTCCAGCTCGTCGACCCCGACTTCGAGAGTTCCCTCGATGGAAAGCTGATCGCCTCCCACCTCGCCAAGGTCCACCCACGGCACGCCGGCTGTCGCCAGTTGCGCTGCCGCTTCGGAGATCCGGTCCGCCGCGACGGTGGCGATCACCCGCGACGGCGCCTCTCCGAACAACGCTTCCGCCGAGGCGACATCCGGCAGCCGGATTCGGGCGCCGCGCCGTCCACGGATCGCGCATTCCGCGAGGGCAACCGCCAGGCCCCCCTCGCTCAAATCGTGCGCCGTAACCGCCAGTCCGGAGCGCACCATGTCGCGCACCACGCACTGCACCCGCTTTTCGTCACTCACGCTGACTGACAGCGGTCGGCCGGCCTCCACGCCGTGGAGCACGGCCAGATACTCGCTTCCCGCGAGACTGCCCGGACAGCCAGACGCTCCGACCAGGATCACGCGATCCCCGTCGGCCCGAAACCCGATGGACGCGGTTCGGTTCACGTCCGGCACCACCCCGAGCATGCCGATGATGGGGGTCGGGTGGATCGGTCCCTCGGGGCTCTCGTTGTAGAACGAGACATTGCCCGAGATGACGGCGAGCTCGAACTCGCGGCAGGCGTCGGCAATGCCGCGCACGGCCTCGCGAAACTGATAGTAGCGGTCCGGTTTGTCGGGGTTGCCGAAGTTGAGACCGTCGGTCACGATCTTCGGCTCGGCGCCCACGCAGGCGAGATTGCGCGCGGCCTCCGCCACGAGCAGTCGGGCCCCTTCGTACGGGTCGAGGTAGACCAGCCGGCTGCTGCCGTCCATGGTCACCGCCACGCCGAGCGGCGCGGCTTCCCGCACGCGAATGATCCCGGCATCGCCACCGGGTCCCTGGACCGTGTTGGCCTGAACCGTGTGATCGTACTGCTCGGTCACCCACTGACGGCTGCAGAGGTTCGGCGAGCCGATCAGCGTCAGCAGCGCCTCGCCATAGCTTTCCGGTTCGGGCACGGCGGAGAGATCGTAGGCCCACTTTTCACTGAGGTAGGCCGGTCGCTCGTAGGGGAGATCGTAGCGCGGAGGCGTTGTGAGGAACTGTGCGGGAAGCGCAGCCACCTCTTCTCCACCGTCGAGCACCGTGAGAATGCCGTCGTCGGTGACCTCGCCGATCACCACCGCGCTCAATTCCCACCGGCCAAAGAGCCGGATCACATCGTCTTCGTGTCCGCGGGCGACCACCATGAGCATGCGCTCCTGGGACTCGCTCATCAGGACCTCGTACGGCTGCATCCCCGACTCGCGTCGCGGAATGCGCTGGAGGTCGATCCGCATCCCCATCCCGCCCTCGGCGGACATCTCAGAAGTGGTGCAGGTGACGCCGGCGGCGCCCATGTCCTTCATCGCGACGATCCAACCGGTCGTCGCCGCTTCCAGGCAGGCTTCGATCAGACGCTTCTCGGTGAACGGGTCGCCGATCTGAACGGTCGGGCGCTTCTCTTCGCCCTCGCCGAATTCATGGCTTGCCAGCACACTGCAGCCGCCGATGCCGTCGCGGCCCGTGCGGCTGCCGGCATAGAGCACCGGATTGCCCGCCCCCCGAGCGGCGGCCGAGAGCAACCGGTCCGTCGGCGCGATCCCGACGGCCATCGCGTTTACCAGACAATTGCCCGTGTAGGATGCGTTGAACGAGACCTCCCCCGCGAGGGTGGGCACGCCGATGGAGTTCCCATAGTCGCCGACGCCCTTCACTACGCCGCGCAGGAGATGCCGGGTGTAGGGGTCGCTGAGCGAACCGAATCGCAGGGAGTTGCCGGCGGCCACGGGGCGAGCGCCGCAGGTGAAGATGTCGCGGATGATGCCGCCCACGCCGGTGGCGGCGCCCTGATAGGGCTCCACCTGCGATGGGTGGTTGTGGCTCTCCACCTTCATCACCACCGCCAGATCGGGCGTGAGGTAGAACCCCCCGGAGTCGGCGCCGACCAGCACCTCCACGGAGGCGCTCGTGTTGGGCAGCATCCCGAGCACGTTGCGGCTCTTGGGATAACCGCAGTGCTCGCACCACTCCACCGAAAACATGGCGATTTCGGTCAGCGTGGGCTGCCGGCCGAGGCCTTCGAGGATGCGCTCGTACTCGTAAGGGGTGAGGCCCCAATCGAAGGCGGCCTGCTTCAACTGCTCGGGGGTCAACAGTTCGGCGGCGCGCGGGGTTTCGTTTTCGTTCATGAGTTCGTCGGTTGGCGCGTGGATCAGGCCGCTCGTGCGAGACGCGGCCTCGCGCCCCGGATGATGCTCTCGAGGATGCGGCGCCCGTCGTCGCCGCCTAGAACCGCCTCGGCGGCACGCTCGGGATGGGGCATGAGCGCGAGCACGTTGCCCCCGGCGTTGGTGACGCCCGCGATGCACTCGAGGCTGCCGTTGGGGTTCGCCGTGTCGGTCACGGCGCCGTCTTCTCCACAGTAGCGAAACGCGATCTGCCCGTTCGCCGTCATTTCGGCCAGAACATCCGGGTCGGCGAAGAAGCAGCCCTCCCCATGCGCGGCGGGCACGCGAAACACCTCGCCGGGCGTGAGCCCCGAAAGCAGCGGAGAGGAACTCGCCTCGGCGCGCAGGTTCACCCAGCGGGAGAGAAATCGGCGGCTGCGATTGTGAAGCATCGCGCCGGGAAGCAGGCCCGCCTCCACCAGCACCTGGAAGCCGTTGCAGATGCCCACCACGGCCCCGCCGTCGGCGGCGAACCGGGAGATGGAGTCCATCACCGGGCTGAAGCGCGCCACGGCCCCGGCGCGCAGATAGTCGCCGTGGGCAAATCCCCCGGCGAGAATCAAGCCGTCGAACTCGGAGAGATCGGTTTCGCGGTGCCACACGGTGCGGGCATCCTGTCCCAGCAGCTCCTTCAGAACGTAGACCGTCTCGATCTCGCAGTTGGTCCCCGGAAAGACCACCACACCCCAGTTGAGAGGGGGCAGTGCGCTCATGCATTCGCTCCGTCGGTGAGTTCGATTTCAAAGTCCTCGATCACCGGGTTGGCGAGGAGCTGGCGGCACATGGCCTCCACCTCGGATCGCCCCACGCCGGCTTCCAGATCGAGCTGGATCGACTTGCCCATATGGACGTCCAGCACTCCATCGAAGCCCAGGCTGTGGAGGGCCGTTTTGACCACTGCTCCCTGAGTGTCCAGCACCGTCGGTTTCAGACGGATGGTGATCCTCGCCCTCGCCATGCATTCCCCCGAACATGCGCCCGCGCCGAGACGGCTCCAAGCGTCGTCAACTCAATCCGGCGTCTTTCAGCAGCGCGCGGATGCGTCCATCCAGCTTGCCCTGATCCGCCACAAACGACTGAAGCGCGGCCTGGGTGAAGAGGTCGTCCAGCGCCACTTCGCCGTCCAGCAGCTCGCCGCGCCAGCGATCCCACGAAGGGATCTTACCGTCCTGCCGAATGAGAGTGCTCGCCTCATCCGACCAGTTCCCAAAGAGGGTGGGGAGGCCCGAGTCTTTCAGAAACCCGACGAGCTCGTCCGGACCCCACCGAGAACTGTCCACCGCCTCCAGCGCATCAGCGGTTCGCAGTACGGTGGCGTCCACATCCCAGAGGCAGTCCAGCACCGACTCGGGTTCCGCTTCGACCTCGAATGTCCGTCCGAGCCCGGATTCCAGCGGAGGGGCGCCCGCCCCGCGAGCCCGGCTCCACGCGAGGTACTCTTTCGCGGCCGCGGGGGGAATGGTGTACACGTCCAGCCCCGCGAGATCCACAAGCTGCGAGCCGGAGCGCATGCTGGCGCCGATGAGACGGGTGGTCCAGTCGCGATCGCGTCGTCCGTCCAGGAGCGCAAGCTGGGTGGCCATCGTCGCGCGTTCGCCCACGCCTTCGGCGCGGCCCAGTCCGCGATCCTTCACGAAGACCCCGAGACGGCCCATAAACACGTTCACGTAGGTCGGTCGGGCGAATGCCGCGGCGATGACGTTTTGACGTGCGGAGAACCCGAGCGTGTAGTTGACCGGAATACCTTCTTCGGAGAGGGTCTTCACCACGAGATGACCGGCCGGAGACATGGGCACTTTGATGGTGAAGCGATCCGGGCAAACCGCGTGATAGCGTCGGGCGTACTCGAGCGACTGCTCCACATCGGCCGACATCGCCGGGTGCAGCTCCACGCTGACGTTGACATCGAACCGCTCCACCAGCCGCAGCGCGACGCGGCAGTTCAAAACGAAGCCGGTCTCGATCACCAGTTGATCTTCGGTCAGCCCGGGGACAGCGTCTCGGAGCGCTCGCCCCGCGCGGGGGATCAACTCGTCGAACAGGCCCTTCTGCACCTCGGCATTCACCAGCGTGTTGTTGGTGGTGAGGCTGGAGAACTCGGCGGACCAGAGCGCGGATGCGGCGTCCAGATCTCCGGTATCGAGCCAGAGTTGGGTTCCGAGCTGTGCGAGTTCGCCCCAGGCCGGATCTCCGGTTGGGCGGAGCGCTTGATCCCGAGAGATGCCCTCCCAGGCCAGAGCCGCCGTGGTCTCCGCCGCCGGATTGGAACTCTCCGGGCGCGTCGTGGACACCGTAGACATGGATGGATGATCTTTCAGCAGTGAACGATCCCCCTTGGAAACGGGGACGACACGCGCCTATTGTCTCTTAGTGGGCGACGAAACGCGACGGGGGTGGGGGATTCCAGTCCGTCTGTGCCAGTGAAGTCGGGTCCCTGGCATCTCCGTACAGAGCTTTCGACCACTTGATGTAGGCGGGATCGCGGTTGAGCGCGAGCATCAGCCGCCGGACGCGCACCGCCGACCGGGCCGGATCGGTGGCCAGAGCCTCACGCAGGGCGCGCGCCAGGTCGAGGGCTTCCGGCCCCAGATTGGGGCAGAGCCGGAGCGCCACGTCCAGTTCGGCTGCGGCTTCCGTCAGGTGACCGCGCTCCGCGAGGGTGGCCATCCATTCGGCACGGGCGGCCGCGTTTTCGTAAGCGAGCTGGACCAAGCGCTTTCGCTTCGGGAAGAGCCGCTTCTCTCGCTTCTCGTAGAAATCGTGATCTCGCGGCTTCAGCGGCGGGGCCTTCGGAGCGGGAGCCTCGCCTCCGCCGCCTGCTTCCCGCGCAACCATCGTCTGCACGAGCTGCGTGAAGCTCTGGCGCTGGTTGCCTGTGGTTTCGGGCTCGGTTTCCTCGATTTCCATTCGACGAATCAGCCGTGCGAGGGGCATCGGATTGTCCGGCTCCACCCGGGCGGCGGACTCCAGCGAAGAGAGCACCTGGTTGTCCTGGCCGGAGGCGGATTGGACGAGCGCCACCAGCACCCGGGCGGACGAACTCTGTGGGGTGAGGGAGACGGCCTGCCTCGCGAGCCGCTGCGCCCCGTCTATGTCCTTGGCCTTCAAGCGGGCCACGGCCGCGTTGAACGGTCCGAGGATGAGCGCCGGACGACGCTCGGCGATCGCCTCGAATTCGCCGGACGCCTGCAGCGCGGCGTCGGTATCGCTCGCGGGTCTGCGGAGGAGCTCGAGTCCGGCCTGGCGATGCTTCTCCAACTCCGCGAACTCGGCGTCGGTGATGCCGGCCCAGGGATCTTCGCTGCGGCAGCCGCCGACCAGCGTTGCCGCAGGCGCCAACAGAATTGCCCCGACCACGTCACGACGATTCAATGCTCCAGATACTCCAGTTCTTCAACGGCGTTCCCCCAGAAGAGGATAAGCACGCCGAGGAAGATGACGCCGATAATCACGCTTGCGGCGGCGCCCGACATCAGCGAGTTGCGGAGGTCGGCCGAAGGGGCCGCAAACGCCGCCGCAGCCCAAAACGGCCCGCCCGGCACCGCGACGAACCCGGCCGTGACGCCGTACGCATGGAATTTTGCCATTCCGGGACTGCTGTTGATCGCCGACTGGGTGAGCCCGATGGCGGCGGCCACCCCCAGTGTGCCGACCACGAGCAGGTAGACGGAGAGCACCTGGGTGGAGTCGGCCCCGTGGAACACATAGCAGAGGCCGAACAGCGGGAGCGAGGGACTGATCAACAGCAGCAAGATCGACATGGCGCCGAGCCACTTGCCCAGCAGGAGTTCCTTCGGGTGCAGCGGGGAAGCAATCAGCAATTCGAGCGCGCCCTGCTCGCGGTCTTGAGCGATCGACTCGGAGGTCAGTCCAGGGCCGAGCAGCGTCGCCAGGCCGACCAGGGTCATGGTCAGCCAGAAGAATACATCGCGCGCTGCGGAGGCGGTGGCGAGCGGATCACCGAGGTCCTTCACCGTCAGCACCAGCGGAATGAACCCACCGGCCGCTACGGTGATGGCGGTGAATCCGATGATGTCGGCCGTCTCCTTGTGGCGCAGTCGGGTGCGGACATCGCGGGTCCAGATCGGATTTCGGAAGCCCTGCCAGTAAAACTCCTGCCCTACGCTCTCCACCGCACGGGGCCGGCGTCCGGAATCGAGCCGGCTGGGATCATCGATGTAGCGAAGATAACTCTTCAGCGCGACGGTCATGGCGCCGAGTCCGGCCAGGCAAGTCAGCACAAAGCTCCCGAGGGCGGCTGGGATCGCACTCGCGCGCTTGTGGAGGGAGGGTCTCAGGGTTTGATCCCACCAGGAGGGGCTGCAGGCTGAGTACAGGTGCGTGGTGGGGGCGAGGACCGCCGCGGCTCGGCCGAGCCGGGCCGGGTGTTCGGCCCATGATCGCTGCCACCCGTTCTCTCGGGACTCGATCCAGAGCCACGTTCCCAGGAAGCACCCAAGAACGACGAGCAGGATCGCTCCCTGGAGGGAATTCGGGGTCAACTTAAGCTGAATGAAGAAGTAGAGGGCGCCCACGGCGGCTCCGAAGAAGGAGCAGCCCGCGACGAGCAGGAGAGCAGGCAGCAGCCCCAGAGTGGCTTGCTGCCACAGGACGCCGGTGAAGACGGCCACACCCACCGGCAGCGCCACGAGCAGGAGCCCCCACAACGTGGGCATCGCTACCGTCGCCCAGAGCACCTGGGCCGGGCTTTGCCGGCTGAGGAGCCAGCTTTCCAGCCCATGGGAGCGCTGCTGCTGGGTCCACAGCAACTGGGAGCGTAGATAGGCGGCCACCGCCGCGAGGGCGCCCGACGCGGCGATGAGCAGCCCCTGCCATGAACCCTCAGTGGACAGCGTCAGGGCGCCGCCCCCCACGGATCCGAGTACGCCGAGCAGGAACGGACCTAGAATCCACGCCACCACAAAGATGCCGGCGCCGTAGATCCCCGGCAGCTTCACCCCGAGCATGGCTCGCCGGTAGCGGCGCAGTTCCAGCCTCACCAGCGACTCATCGAGGCGCTGGAAGCAGGGCTCCAGAGCGCGCTGGATCCGTGTTCCGCTGCTCACGGCAGCCTCGCTAGCAGGAGACATCCCTCTTGAGTGGTGTGGATGCCTTTGAATTCCATCTGGGGACGGTCGCTGACCACAAAGGCGACCAGCCACCGACTCCGGCTCCGACCTGCAGGGACCAGGCTTCCCACCGCTTCCCGCCAGACCGTCTGCAGATGCTGGTTGAAACCGGCCAACTCCTGTTCGGTGACGAGGGGGCTCGCCGCCCGTCCTCCGGCAACTCCCGGCGGCAGCGTCGGGGCGGGACCGGCGACGGGCCGGGTGAGCCGAAGCACCGCCGATTGACCGGGGTTCAGGCTGCCGATGGGCCAGTGAACGGTCCCGTCACTCACATAGGCATGCTCCAGCCGAAGGCGCGTACCGTTCACCAACTGCAGCTTCTCGCGGCCCGCCGGCTTTGCCTGGAGCGTCCCCGCCAGATCGTACGGCCGCTGAGTCTCGATAAAGCGGGTGGAATAGAGCTGAAACGACACGTTCTCCCACTCGAGCAGACCGTCTGTTTGCAGGTGCGGCCAGTCGAACGAGGCGGCGAGGGAGGAACCAGATCCGCCAGAGCTGGCGCGCTCTTGAATTCTCGGCGCCGGATCGTCGAGCGACACGCTGAAGGTGCGGTTGGTGGGGCTGAACAGGCCGACCACCGAAGTCTCTTCGGCAGTGAGCGCCCCCACGCTGGTCTGCAACACTTCCACCCGGTTGAGAATCGCCCGAGACGAACCCCACTGAAGTCCCGCGATCATCAAAATCGTGGTCGTCACGACCGCAAGCGAGGGCATCCAGAGCCAGGATCGAACCGTCCTCCGCATCCGTCGGATCATAAGCAGATTGAGGGGCCCGAAAACGAGCGCATAGAGCACCCCGAAGCCGATCACCAGCGGCATCGAAGGCGCCGGGAGTCGGGGCAGCACTGCGGCGGCGGACTGGATGGATGGACTCGACTCCAGAGCAAGAGGTGCGAGCAACGGGGGCGCCTTGGAGGTTTGGTCGATTGCCCAGCGCCAGAACTTCTCGTTGCCGGGCCAGTAGCGGCAGCCTTCCCGAAAGGGATCGAAAGAGGTCCAGAGCACGATGCCCATACCGGCGTGCCGCATGAGGATCAGCGGACGGCCCGCCTCGTTGAGGATCGGCGTGGTGTGAGGCTCTTGCGGACCATCCACGGTCAGGATCCCCTGGCCGGGGCCCTGGTAGGGGATTTCGGACCATTGGCGGGTGGACGCCAGCACCGGCGCCGGAATCACCCGGCTCGGGGAGATGGCCCGAAGCGCGGCGGCTTCGGCGTCTCGAAAGTGCGCCGTCGACTCAGCGCAGAGGATCGCGCGGCCACCAGTCTCGATCCAGATTCGAGTAGCGCGGCGCTGCTCGGGGGAGAGATCGGCCCAGGCGTTTCCGGAGATCACCACGACACGCGCCGGCCGAAAGGCGGGCCACACCGACGGCATGTCGAGTGGGGCGACATGGGAAGCGATCGTCTGGGCGCGCTCCTCGGCAAAGCTCTGCTCTCGCCCCTCGTTCAGGAAGCGAAGCCCGGCGCCGTCTCCGCTGCAGGTGACGACGAGGCGCTGTTGCTCCAGAAACCTGGGGGCCACCTCCTGCTGCACGACGGTCCGGCGACCGTCCAGCAGCCGAATGGACGAGATGCCGTTTCCCCGAGCGCCCATGTCCGGTCGAAAAGGTGCGAAGAAGGTGTAGACCTTATGGGCTCCCCGTGGCAACTCATACGGAGTTGCGGTGACTCCGCTGCGTCCATCGCTGAACTCGATGACTCCGCGAATGGGGTCGGCGAAATTGTCGAGCGTGACGCGGATGGGCTGCGGGGCGTCGGCGCCCACCCACTTCCCCTGCCCAACCTGCACGACCATATTCACGGGTGGCGGCTTTTTCTGCCCCTTCCCCGGCTGAGTCTGGGGTAGAGCGCCGTCGTCATCCTGACCCATGGCAGCACGCCCCAATCCCGCGGCGAGTAGCAGCGCGACGAGGAGCAGGATCCACGGATGAATGAAGTTGGGGCTGATGGGATTGTGGCGGCGGGTCACGGCAAGTGAAGGATATCCCGTCGAGAGTGGACCATTCTGAGGAAACGCCGCAGCGACCGAGAGGTTTCGCGCGGCGGAGGGAGGTGGTCGAAGCTTTGTTTCGACTGAACCACCGAACTGAACTCTCTCCCGCAGGAGAGACATGACTCAGGAAATCCCGGTGGAGGGCGAATCCCACCGGGACCCGGCATCCAGACAGGTATCCAGACATGAAGTTTTCCACCCTCGCAGCCGCCGCCGGAGCTCTGACGCTCACGCTCGCGGCCCTGCTTCCGACCGCCGGCGCATCCGCGCAGCAGAAGCTAAATCAGCCGCCGAAGGGCTATATGGCCCTGTTCAACGGCAAGGATCTGACCAACTGGCAGGGTCTCGTCGACATCAAGCAGCGGGCGGCGCTCTCGCCTGAGAAGCTGAAGGAAGCCCAGGCCAAAGCCGATGCCGACATGCGCGCCCATTGGGTCGTGAAGGATGGGGTGATCGTTTTCGACGGCAAGGGGCAGAGCCTGCAGACCGCCCGCGACTATGCCAATTTCGAGTTGTACGTCGATTGGAAGATTCTGCCGAAGGGCGACAGCGGGATTTACGTCCGGGGCAACCCGCAGATTCAGATCTGGGATCGCGCCGCCAACGCCGCGCTCGACGCCGACGGCAATTTCATCGGGTCCGGCGGTCTCTACAACAATCAGAAGCACCCCAGCAAGCCACTGGTTGTGGCCGACAAGCCCGCCGGTGAGTGGAACACGTTTTGGGTTCGCATGGTCCAGGATCGAGTCACCGTGCATCTGAACGGCGTGCTCGTGGTCGACCGTGTGCCGCTTGAGAACTACTGGTTCCGCGGCATGCCGCTTCCCACACGGGGCCCGATCGAACTCCAGAACCATGGCAACACGCTGGAGTTCCGGAACATCTACCTGAAGGAACTGCCCGAGAACGCCGTCGAGTAAAGGCGCTCCGCGAGAGAGTCGCCGTCTCGAAGGGATGGCGCCTCTCTCTCCCCACCGTTGGAGGCCGGATTCGCATGGTCATGAATGTGCTGGGCAGCGAGCTTCAAGCGTGCTGCACCGATCCGATGACGGGTTTCTACCGGGACGGCTACTGTCGAACAGGCCCCGGCGACTTCGGACTCCACACGGTTTGCACCCGTGTGACGGCGGAGTTCCTGGAGTTCTCACGCCAGCGGGGGAACGACCTCTCCACCCCGGTGCCGGAGTTCGGGTTCCCCGGACTGCGTGCGGGTGACGGCTGGTGCGTCTGTGTGGAACGGTGGCGGGAAGCGCTCGATGCCGGCTGCGCGCCGCCGATCGTGTTGGAAGCCTGCCACGTCTCCGTGCTGGAGTTCGTGGAAATGGCGCAGTTGAAGGCGCACGCCGTGCCGGCCTGATCCCGGTTCGGACCGACGGCGACGGATCGCAGGGCCGTGCTCGGTCGCCGTCAACCGAGCACGCTGCGGTAGGTCTCTCCTTCGAACCCCACGAGAAGGGTTCTGCCCACCCTGATGGTGGGCGCCCGCAGGTTGCCGGTGGGTCCCAACATCAAACTCAGCAGGGCTTCGTCGTCGGGCCGTTCCGTGCGAAGGTCGATCCGAACAACCCGCTTGCCTCGCATTGCATAGAGTTCGTCCACGTCCGACAGCAGCCTGAGCGCCTCGGCGGGTCCCTGCTTCACCTTTCTCGCGTCCCACTGTTCTTGAGTAGACACCGCGTTTTGCGCCAGGAACTCCTGGGTCTTCGCGCACGTCACTCAGCCGGGTCGGTGGTAGCTCCAGTCGATCGTCTTCACGGCGTTTCTTCGCTCTTCTTCGGGAAACCGAAATCGTTGATGGCGCGGGCGCGCTTTCCGGTGAGCTGCTATGGGGTCGGTAGGCCAAACGCCGCGAGCCACGTGCGAAGCGCCGCCACGCGGTCGGCATCGGATGAGGGGAGTTCCAGCGGTCGACCCCGACCGTCGAGGATGAGGCCCGCCACGCCGCCGCGCACGTTTACCCGGTGCGGTCGTCCCCGGCCGGCGCCGACATTCACGTTGCTGTGGGGCGTGATGAGCAGTTCCTTCCACTCGTCTTCCCCTTGCGGAAAAACCTGCAGACTTCCGGGCGCCATCGGGATTGAGGTGGCGCCGTCCGTCACCACGGCGAGCGTGTCGGTAGGCTTGAACCCGCGCGCCCTCTCCAGGATGGGAGCGACCACCGTGCCGAGGCGAATGAGGCAGTCGCGGTCGAACACCTGCGTCGCGGCTTCCGGCAGCACGGAAGATAGCACGCCGAGCTGCGGCATCATGAAGATCGAGTCCACGGCCAGTTCTGTCACGCCTTCCGGCTGGTAGGCATCCATCATCATCAACGCGGATTGTTCTCGCCGGGGCGCGTGGCTGAGAACGCCTCCCGATCCGATGACCATGTTGAGATCGAGCATCTTGACCAGAGTCTCGCCGCCGGACTTCTGCTCGAAGAGATCGCCGACGGTGCGCTCCTGCTGGACCCCGGTCAGGCCCCGCGCGAGGCTCTTGTGATGCTCCAGCGCCAGTCGGAGCGCTTCGCGGCACACGGCCTGCTCGATGAGCAGATCCTCCAGCGTGAAGGGGATGGTGGTCGGTCGGATCATCTTGTTGCGCAGTCGGTTGCGCAAGTCGGCCCGGTCGATCTCGAACGGGATCCAGCGGGCGATGTTTTCCACCCCGGCCTCGGTCAGCACGTTGCAGATGGAGTAGCTCATCCCGAGGTTGGCGGAGACGGTGCGGGTGTAGGAGCCGCCGAACACGCTGAACACATCCGTCGTGGCGCCGCCGATGTCGACGGCCAGCACGTTGATGTTCTCTCGCCGGGCAATCTCTTCGATGATCTTGCCCACCGCGTTCGGCGTGGCCATGATGTCGGCGCTGGTCCAGGTGAGGAGCTTGTTGTAGCCGGGCGCTTGCTGCATCACGTGCTTCAGGAAGAGTTCGTGGATCTCTTCGCGGGCGGGACCCAGGTTCTCAACGTCCAGCGAGGGGCGCAGGTTGGCGACGGGATGTAGGTCGACCCGATCGCGCAGAACCTCCGTCACCGGCGCCAGGGCTTCCTTGTTTCCGGCGTAGATGATCGGCAGCTTGAGCCCGATCCCCAGTCGGGGGTGCGGGTCGGCGGAGACGAGCATCTCCGCCAGTTCCACCAGGTGTGTGACCGTGCCGCCGTCGGTCCCGCCGGACATCAGGATCATGTCGGGCCGAAGCGCTCGAATGCGCTCGACCTTTTCATACTCCTTGCGACCGTCGTCCACAGCAATCGTGTCCATGACAATGGCGCCGGCGCCCAGCGCCGCCCGGTTGGCGCTCTCGCCGGACATGGATTTCACCACGCCGGCCACCGTCATCTGCAGGCCGCCCCCCGCGCTGGAGGTCGAGAGGTACAGGTCGGTTCCTTCCCCATCCGAATTTTGGGGCGTGAGGACCCGACCGTTCTCGATGAACTTCCGACCGGCCAGTTCCTCGATCTCCCGCACCGCGTTCACCACCCCGACCGTCACGTCGTCGAAGGGGGCTTCCACGGTGGTCGGCGCTTCTCCGCGCACCTTCAGTCGGTACTCGTCCCCCTCCAGTTCGATCAAAATCGCCTTGGTGGTGGTGCTTCCGCAGTCGGTAGCAATGATGGTGCGGACGGTGTGATCCTGCATGCCGTTGTTTGATCCTGGCCGATGCCCCGGGGCGCAGCGCCATCCCGGCTCAGAGTAAGACGCAATTCCATTCCACGTTCCACACCCGTTGGCCTCCCTGGGCATTCCGGTTGGATGCGGAGGCCACCTCGCCGCCAGGATGTGTGGATCTGCTGCATGCTGATTCCGTCATCGACCGAAGCCCTCGAAAGAGGCAATCGCGAGATGTAGGAGCCGGGTGCTCCCGGTTTGAGGTCATCTGCGGCAGAGCGGGGATGGGGCCGTCCGTTACTCCGGCGCTGCGGCGCCGCAAGCGGGCGCCATTCGCAAAGTGGCCGCCCCCGCGGTTCGGAGGCCAATCGCACTCGATCGCGCTCACTTGCGTACCCGCTGCCCTCCCTGGCCGAGGGTTTATTCGCCGATTGTAATGATTGTAATAATGATGGGCGCAGGAGGAAGCGAAATGACCCGATTGAAGGTGACAACCGTGGGCAGTTCCGTCGGGATCGTGCTTCCGAAGGAGCTTCTCACCAAGTTGCGCGTCCAGAAGGGCGATACGTTGTTGGCGCTTGAGACTGCAGACGGGATCGAGCTTACGGCGTATGACGCCGAACTCGAGGAACAGATGGTTGTGATGGAGGGTATGCTGCACGACTATCGCGACGCGCTGAGACGCCTGGCCGGGTAGTCGGTGGGCGAACCCATTTGGATTCTGGCAAAGACCGTCGGCGCGCTGCATCGCCGCCTCCTGGCTGAACACGGTGGCCTGTCCGGTGTGCGCGACCCCGGCGGTCTGGAAGCCGCGCCGGCCCGTCCCAGGCAGGTCTTTGCATACGGAGACCCACAGCCAGACCTCGCAACTCTGGCGACGGCGTATGCCGGCGCCTTCTTCAGGAACCACCCGTTCGTGGACGGCAACAAGCGAGTAGCTTTGGCGGTTGCAATCGGCTTTCTGAGGCTCAACGGGTGGACCACCACGGCATCCCAACTGGATGCGTACGTGGCGACCCTCGGGCTTGCCGCGAGGGAAATCACCGAAGAAGAGTACGCCGCCTGGATCCGCTCGCAACGCACGGAGTGGCCGTCCCCGCGGAGGTGAAGTCCTGACGTGGGTTAAGAGATCGCTGGCCCCGGGACGGTCTCACCAGGCAAGCCGGCACGCGCCTACCAGGGCCTTCGGATGAGACGGTATCGACCGTCCAGATCGGTCCGGCCACCCAGCGGCCGGCGGCAGAATGAGCCGATGGCCGTGATTCAAGCTCATCAAATCAACACGTGGCCCGGAGCTCCTCGATTCCCGGATGCGCTGCGAAGAGTGAAACGCTGTGACAACCCGCTCCGGAAAGAGGTAGCCTGCCGAGCTTGAGTCTCGTCCTCGCGACTCAAGCCCGGCGGGCGCTCCGAGCCCGAGACTGCCCACCGACATGTCGTCCGATCGCATTCCCGGCAGTTCCGGGTTGGAGGTAAACACCCGGGGACTAGGTGCCCCAGAGGGGGATCTCCTGAACGAGGGCGACCAGTTCCGGATCGAGGCGATCCAATTTAGCTTCCAAATCCTGGAGCGCCGCGCGAGCATCGCGGAGGTCGCCGCTCTTGCCGATCATCTCCAGCCGGAGCGCTGCCTCTTGCGCGGAGGGCGCAAAGAGATTGGAGACCGCCCCTTTGATGGTGTGGGCGACCTTCCCGAAGGCGGCCGCATCCCCCGCCTGGAGCGCCTCGTGCAGCCGTTTGCGCTGCTTGATGGAGTCCTCACGAAAGACGTCGATCACCTCCAGAAGGAGATCCGGGTCTTCCTCATACTGAGCGAGGATCGAGTCGTAGTCCAGCACCTTAACCTTTGCTCCCGCCTCAGGCGCGGTGGGCGCCGGGCTCTTGGGGCTCTGCGGGAAGCGACCCGCGAGCTGATCGATTGCCGCCAGGACCTCCTCGCGCTTGAAGGGTTTGGAGAAATAGGCGTCCATCCCCACCTGGAGGCACTTCTCCTTGTCACCCTTCATCGCATGCGCAGTGAGCGCGATGATCGGAAGATGGCCGCCGATGCGTTGCTCTTGCTCTCGGATTTCGGCCGCCACTTCCAGGCCGTTCTTCTCCGGCATCTGGAGATCGAGCAGTAAGATGTCGTAGGAGTCGGCCGCAAGCGCCTCCAGAGCCTCTCGTCCGTTGCCTGCGACCTTGACGGTGCAGCCACCGACTTCCAGCATCCGAACGGCGACCTTTTGATTGACTGGATTGTCTTCGGCGAGCAGCACTTTCCATGCCTGCCGGGCGCGCGGCGCCGCCGGCGGCGCCGTCACGACGGCGTCGGGCTGGCTGGGAGGGGATTTAGCGAGGTCGTTCTCCGGTTCGGGCGCACCGATTCGCGGCCGTCGCCTCGCTTGCGGGGCCGCTCCCGCCGTGGTGTGGACCATCACCGTGAAGTAAAAGGTGCTGCCCTGACCCGGCTGGCTCTCCACCCAGATGCGGCCGCCCATCAGCTCCACCAGGCGGGATGCGATGGCCAGTCCCAGGCCCGTGCCGCCGTAATTGCGCGTCGATGAACTATCGGCCTGTGAGAAGGCCTCGAAGATGAGCGACTGTTTGTCCTTGGGAATTCCGATTCCGGTGTCCCTCACACTGAAGAGCAGCGTGAGTTCCTCCTCCGCTCGCTTCTGGAGACCAACCCGAACGTTGATTTCGCCGTGGTCCGTGAACTTGACGGAGTTGCCGATGAGGTTTGTCAGCACCTGCCTGAGGCGGCCGGGATCGCCGACCAGAGAGTCGGGAACGTCTGGACGAATGTGGCACGTCATCGCGACGGCTCGTTCGTGGGCCCGGATCGACAACGGCCGAATGGTGTCTCGGAGTAGTTCCTGGAGTCGGTACGGCACCGAGAGCAGCGCGAGCTTTCCAACCTCGATCGTGGAGAAGTCGAGCAGGTCGTTGATGATCTGTAAGAGGTTGTCCGCCGCGGATTTCACCAACTCCAGGTGCTCGCGCTGCTCCGGTTGAAGTTCGGTGTCCAGCGTCAATTCGGTCAGTCCGATGATGCCGTTCAGCGGTGTGCGGAGCTCATGCGACGTGTTCGCGAGAAACTCGTCCTTCAGTTTCGCGAGGCGCTGAAGCTCCGCGGTCGTGCGCTCCTGCTCCGCAAGCGCTGCCTCGGTTGCGGCGCGCGCGGCCTCCGCGAGGTGGGTGGCTTCGCGCTGGAGGCGCTTTATGCGCTGGGCGAGAGCGAAAGAGAGGAGGAGAAATTCGAGTACGGAGCCGACCTCGAGTGCCCCGTTCGTCACGGCGTTCGCGGGGACGAGCCCTACGACCTCGAGCGAACGGAGCGCCACGCCGATGAGCACGGCGCTCCAGGCCAGCAGGTAGAGTCGCGCGGCCTCGCGCTCCGAGCGCATCCCGAGGGCCCCTGCTGTGAGCATGACCCCCACCCACACGAGCGATGCGGCGACGAGCACCCGCATCGCCGTGGAGTAGGGGACGAAGATCGCCGCCGCGGTGAGCGGGACGAAAACCGCCGTCGCGGCGACACGCGCGCGTCGCCCGTGAAGGCCGAGGCGTCGGCCGAGGTTGAGGAGCTCCAACGCGAAGGCCGTGCCCGCGACCAGGACAAG
>SXGS01319835.1_pt1 | contig 16873 bp, 17 predicted proteins | sample 3174681 | NCBI WGS metagenome assembly SXGS01 (sample SAMN11356861, study PRJNA531348) | freshwater metagenome | isolation source: freshwater sample F1-80 | place: China: Fuxian Lake, Yuxi | collected 2017-12-25 | reverse complement strand
CTGCTCGCCGCCGGCGCGGAATCTGTTCACGCCTATATCACCCATGGCGTGCTCCCCGGGCAGGCAGCGGAACGCATCGGCGCCTCGAAGCTGAAAGAACTGGTCATCACCGACACCATTCGTCCAACGGAGCTTGTGGCGGCGACGTCGAATATTCGCGTTATTCCGATTGGTCCGTTGATTGCCGAAGCGATTGCGCGCACCGCCCGCGAGGAAAGCGTCTCGAGTCTTTTTGACTAAACGCACCACGTTTTTCCTGAGAATTTCAACAGAACGTCGAAAATAAAAAAGCCCGCCGCCTGAAGCTGCGGGCTTAATTTTTAGCCGCTGTCACATGAGAAGACGTGATTAGCTGCGCAGATCGTCTGGCACTTTCCCGCCATTCTGCGCGAGTTTGGCCATCACCTGCTTATGCAGCCAGATGTTCATTGTCGCGGAATCATGCGTGTCGCCGGCATAGGCGAGCTCTTTCGCAAGTTCCTTCCGGGCGGCAAGACTGCTGTCCAGATCCAGCAACTTCATCAAATCGACAATCGACACGCGCCAATTCAATTTTTCCTTCGCGCATGTGTTGAGATCATCAAGAATAGCGACGACGTCGACTTCAGCGAGCGCAGACGCCGGCGCCGAAGCGGGAGCCGGCGCATCGACGCCGCCTGTCGCAGTCGGCGCAGCCTCCGCTTTGCTGACGCCGAAAATTTTTTCCTTAATCGCGCTGAATATGCTCATAATGTCTCTGTGAAACTGCTGACGTTTTCGTTTAAATCGCAGCGCCGGCGCTGATTGCGTAACCAGTCATCTCATCTCCGACAGCGGTAATTTGAGGAGACTGCTGGTTTTAATCAAGCACTTCCGCAAAAAAACCTGAGATGTAGCGCTCCACGTTGTTTAACGATCTTTCCGCCGCTTCAATCCCTGGGCGGGCGCGGCGTTTGCGCCGCCGTTCGCCATCATCGACTGAAACAGTCTTTCACCCGCCCGGCGACGATAAGAGACCCAGCGCCGTCGCAACCGGCAAGTAAAGTGTGCGAGGCTGTCGCACCAATGGTGTGAAGCCAAAGGTCTCATAGAAAGCGGCTGCCTTGTCGTCGATTGCATCGGCGAAGACGGCGTGGGCGCCGATGGGCGCAGCGGCTATGGTCTTGATGGCGTCGAAGAGCAGGGCTTCGCCAAGGCCCAGCCCGGCGTAATCGCGATGCCGCCCAAGCCAGCCGACAAGCACAGCCGGGACCGTCGGATAACGCGGCAGCTTTTTTTGGCCAGCGCCTCCGGTACCTCGGTCAACGGCACGTTGCTGGATGACAGCGTGTAGAAACCCGCCACCCGATCCGTAGCGATCTCCCGTGCAACGAAACAGGCGGCGTATTTGCGCTTCACGTCCTGCGAGACGGTCTCGCGGAAGTAACTGTCGATCCTGACATTGCCGCAGGCGAACTCCGTACGCTTGTGCGTCCTGGCGAGTGGCTCGATGACGAAGCGTGCGCTCACCGTTTCGCGATCAGCCCGGCATGGCGTTTCGCCGCGCGGACCAGTCGAGCGTTTGGTTTGGGGGGATCAAGAAGAGTATGGGCGAAGCGGATTTGATCCTCGCGCGCGAGGCGCATGATATCGGCGTCCTCGACAACGCGCTTTGCATCCTCGCCGGCGGTCGCGATGAGATAGCCGGTCAAAGTCATCCCACGCAGACGTGCGGCGCGCTGCATCTGATCATAGATCTGCACCGGGACGCGCGCCTCCAGTCGGGCGGGTTCGGTTTCGGTTTCCAGTTGGCGCTTGGGCATAGCGGCCTCCTTGTTTGCTTAATATACGGTATAATGCCGTATGTATCAAGAAACCTTGCAGCCCAATCCTCTACTTGCGGCCCAGGGTCTATTCTGGGCTGTCGTGACAAACTGGCTTCACCATTTCCAGGACAAGAACGGAAAACGAGTATTGGCGATTCTCTGCGAGAAGGGACCAAGGGCAGCCTTTCTCAGGGATGGAAACTTGCAGCGATTTTTCGTACGAGGCGGCAACGCTACAATGGAATTGTCCGGCGTATCGGTCACAGACTACGTAAAGCAGCGGTTCGGCTAATGGGCAATCATGGTGTTGTGGCGTAAAAATTAGTAATCATTGCTATCGACCATGGACCGCCGTCGCCGCAGAGGCTCTTGCCCCTATGCTGGCGACAGTGAGAGAAAGATCGACATGATCTCCCCCGCCACTATCCCTGAACCCGTCCCCGAGCGTTTCAATCTCGCCCGTTACTGTCTGGCCGGGAACGCCCGTCTGCGCCCACAGGAAACGGCAATAACAGTTGTCGGGGATCATGGCGCGCAACGCTGGACACATGGCGAACTTGATCTGAATGTGCGGCGTCTGGCCGCCGGCCTGCGCAGTCTTGGTCTCCCCGCCGGTTCGCGGGTGATGATCCGTATGGGCAATGAGGCCAATGCGGCGCTGGCCTATTTCGCCGCCATTGCGGCTGGCTATGTGGCGCTGCTGGCCTCTTCGCAACTCACCTTCGAGGAAGCGGATTTTCTGGCGCACGATTGCGGCGCCGCCATTCTGGCGCTGGGCGCAGCCTTTGAGGGCGAGGCCCATAACGCCCCCGGCGTCATCATCCTGCGCAGCGCGGAATTCGCCGCGCTCGCCGGCCATGCGCCGCTGGCGGATTACGCCGACACCGGCGCCAATGATCCCGCCTATCTGGTCTATACCTCCGGCACGACCAGCCGTCCCAAAGGTGTGCTGCACGCCCAGCGCGCCGCCTGGGGACGCCGCCCGATGCGCGCGCATTGGACAGGGCTTGGCCCCGGCGATGTGATGCTCCACGCCGGCGCCATCAACTGGACCTATACGCTGGGCGTCGGCATCGTCGATCCCTTATCGGCCGGCGCCTCGGCGGTGCTGTATAACGGCCATCCCGATCCGGCGATCTGGGCGCAACTGATCGCCGCGCATAGCGCCACGATTTTTGCCGCCGTGCCGGGCGTTTACCGGCAAATTCTCAAATATGGCGCGCCGGAAAGCGCCGATCTGTCGAGCCTGCGACATGGGCTGTCGGCCGGTGCGGCGCTGCCGACAAGCCTGCTGGAGGAATGGCGGACGCGCACCGGCAAGGAGATTTACGAAGCCTTCGGCATGAGTGAAATCTCGACCTTCATCTCCAGCGGCCCCTCGACGCCAGTAAAGGCGGATTCGCCCGGGCGTCCGCAGCCGGGCAGGGTGGTCGCGGCCCTGCCGCAAGATCAGGGCGAGACGCCGCTGCCAATCGGCGAAACCGGACTGCTCGCGATCCATCGCGATGATCCCGGCATGATGATCGGCTATTGGAACCGGCCCGATGAAGAGCGCGAGGCTTTTCGTGGCGAATGGTTCGTTTCCGGCGATCTCGTCGAATTCGACGCCGATGGCTACATGTGGCGACATGGCCGCGCGGATGAAGTGATGAACGCCGGCGGTTTTCGTGTTTCGCCCGCAGAGGTCGAAAAATGCCTGCTGACTTTCGATCATGTCGCGGAAGCGGCGGTGGCGGAACGGCCGGGGCGCGACGCTGAAAGCACCATCATCAAAGCCTATGTCGTGATGAGCGACGGCGGGCGCGCTGATGAGACCGCCGTTCTGGCGCATTGCCACGCGCATCTGGCCGCCTATAAGCGACCACGCGCCGTGGTGTTTCTCGATGCGCTGCCCCGCAACGCCAATGGCAAATTGAACCGTAAAGAACTGCCCTAAAATCCCTGGCCCAATAACGCACGCTTCAGCGCCGCGATTCTTTCCCCAAACTGACCGCTGCATGAACGGCGCCGCCATCCGCCATTCAGGATGACGGCTGCATAGTGCGCCTCTCACGCCAACCCTCGGCGCAACAGACGCAGTTACAAGCGCGGCCCCCAACGTCGTCTCCACAGACGAAGGCGGGCGAGCGCTTTCGCTATCCGCCGCCGCATCCCGCCCCTCTCACGCAGCGGTGGATCAGGAGCCTCCCGGAGAAATCCGGGAGGTTTTTCTGGGCTTCCGGCCGCTTTCGCGTTTTTGGACATGCCGCAACTTGTTGATCAGGCGACGTAATACAAAATTGCGCGCTTTTGCCGCGCCAGGGCCTTGCCATTTAAGCCATTGTTATATTTATATTTTTTTTCTTTTTGATCCTGAATAGGTAGAAATCGTGAAAATTTTGCCAATGGCCCTACGCGTCCCCGTTTCTCTCAGCTAGAATGGAAGATGCGGCAATAAATAAAACAAAACAAAGCCCATTAATGAATCCGGGGAGTAATGCTTTGACTTTAGCCTTAGAGGAAGGTTCCGACAGTCGCGCGCACGGTCGGGACGCAAAGGCGCTTGCGCGGCGCATGGCGGCTCTCAAGGCCGAAGCAAAAGATAAGGGATATTTCGTCGTCCCATTATGGGAGCAGGCCTTTCGCATCGGCGAATTGCTCCTGATGCCGACGATCGCCTTCGCCTTGCTGACACAGGGCGGCTTCGCCGCGGCGCTGGGCGCGATCATCCTTGGCGTGCATTATCCGCGCACGGCCTATCTGTCTCACGACATCGCCCATGAACAATGGGGACCGCGCAAGGAAAAATACGCGCAGTTCATGTTCATGCTGGCCGAGATCACACAGGGCTTCGGCCCCACCTGGTGGGTGGAGAAGCATGAACTGCATCATGCTTTCCCGAACGCCTGCAAGGCCGGGCCGGATGGCAAACTGGCGCCGATTGATGGCGACATCGACGCGCGTCCCTTCATTGTCTGGGACAAGGCGCTCGCCGATTTCAATCTGAGCTCGGAATCGCCGGCCGGACGCGCTTTCGCCCTGATGCTGGCGCGCATTCAGACGTACCTGTTCTTCCCGATGCTGTCGATCGCGCGCTTTAACTGGAGCTACCAGAGCATTGAGGTCGCATTCCGCAACGGCAGAACGCTGGAAGGCGTGTTGTGCATCGCGCATTGGGTGCTGGGCCTGACGCTTGCCGGCTTCCTGACGCCTGGCGCGGCGTGGACCGGCTGGGTTTGGTTCATCGCCGCCCAGTTTATCGGCGGCACGATCCTCGCCTGCGTCTTCGTTCTCAGCCACACGGGCATGGATGTGTATGACGCCAACGACGCCGAGGGTTTCTATGACCGTCAGGCGCGCTCCACGCGTGATACGCCGACGTCGGTGTTCTTTGACTGGCTGGCGGGCGGCCTCAACAGCCAGATCGAGCATCACATGTTCCCGACCATGGCCCGGCGCAATCTCGCCCGGATGCGGGAGCCGACCCGCCAGGCGATGATCGAATGCGGCTATAGCTACGATTCGATCAGCAATCGTGAAGCGATGCGCGAGGTGATGCGCGCGCTCAACGAGGCGTCCGCCGCAATGGTGTCGACCGCCGCCACGCGCGATATGCTCCGCGCGCCGGAGTTTATGGGCTAAACCCCATCACGAGACGAAAAACAAAACCGGGCGGGCCAACAGGCGCCGCCCGGTTTTTTATGCCGGAAGAGGAACGACCGAATTACATCGGTCCAAATTACATCGGCCGCAGACCGAGCCCTTTGCCTGCCGCGCCTTCACGACGCCAGACATTGTCGTCGCCGCGCAGAAGCTCAAGCTTGTGACCCTTGCGCGCCGTCAAAATGATTTTGCCGGCGGCGCTTCTCCAGCTCATCGGGTCGAAGACCACAATGCCATTATCCCGGCAGGCCGGCGCGAGTTGCGCCTTGCCGCCCGGATTGAGCGTGACCATGCAGTTTGTGTCCTTGTCGTCGCGCAGCACGGCGTAGCGCCCGGCATCGACGGCCTTGCCCGCCGTGGCGGCGCTGCTGGCCGCCATCACCGGCGCAATCGCGGCGACGGTTAATATGCCGGCGGCGAACCCGCTCAAAGGAAGACGGCGGGAGGATTTGAGGGTCATGAGCGGTGCTCCAGTATTCATCTGCTAATTCAGGGAAACTTCCGCCCCCCGCCTGTCAATTTTTCAACTCTGGCGGGAGCCGGGCCGACCCGAGGCTCCAATTAAGTGACACATGGTCTCAAAAAGTGTGGAATTCAATTATGGATCATTGATTCGCGCCGCCAATAACGTCACACAGCTATCAAAATCTCAATAGAGCCCCTCCGGCAGGACGCCTCCATTTTATGAGCGCAGCAAAAGCAACCGCTTCAGCCTATGCCGTCGAAGAGAAGCGGCGCGCCCATGAACCCTCGATGGAGGAGATCCTCGCATCGATCCGCCGGATCATCTCTGACGATCAGAACGCCCGCTCCGATGGCGCCGTCTCTAGGCCGGCGCCGGCATATGATGATGAGCCGACGCCGGAAGCCGCCGAGCCACACGCCTATGATCCGCCTGTGGATGAGGAGAGCTATCCCGATCCCGTCGAAGAGCGTCGGGACAACATCCTGCGCCAGCTCAAAGCCTCCAGCGAGCCGCAAACCCGCGGCGCCTTCCGTCAGGCGGCCGAAATTCTGGAGGCGGCAGAATTTGAGCTGCCGCCCGCCACATCGCCCGCCAGGCAACCGGCCATGCCGCCCGCCAGCGCAGGTCAACCGTTGCCTCCTGCGACCCGTTCGCCGGAGTTGGCGCAGGCGTCTTCTCTGGTCTCCGCCTCGACGGCGGCGGCGATCGCCGCCCAGTTCGAGACACTGGCGGCCAGCCATCTTTTCGGCGACACGACGCGTATGGACGAATTGGTCCGGGATCTGTTGCGGCCCATGCTCCGGGAATGGCTCGATGATAATCTGCCCGGCATTGTCGAAAAGCTTGTGCGCGCTGAAATCGAACGCGTCGCGCGCGGTGGACGCAGCTAATCCGCCTGCTTGTTAACTTCGTCTACACCATGACGGCTGTAAACTGGGGTTATGCTGTTTCGTCGTATCTTCTCGCGCCGTCTCCTGTTTTCTCTCATGCTGGTCTCCGTCGCCGGCATGGTGACAAGCTATTTTATCTGGCACGCCGTTCACGGCCAGCGCGGACTGAAAACAGGCGAGGAATATGAGCAGAAGCTCACGCAGCTGAAATTCGAACGCGACATGCTCAAAATGCAGCGCATGCAGTTCGAGCGCCGTCTCGCTTTGATCAAGGGCGAGAAAGTCGACGCGGATATTCTTGAAGACGAAGTCCGCAAGACTCTCGGACGCGTGCACAAGAATGAGGTCGTCGTTCTGATGACCCCGCTGGATCAGCGCTGATCTTTCTTTTATCGACTAAAATAACGCGCGGTGAGGGTCGGCGGTCCATCACAGAAGGCAAGACCACGCTCGACCAGATCTTCCAGATGCGCGAACACGGTCATCGCTGCGGCGCCATGCAGGCGTGGATCGACGCCGGCGTAAATACGCGCAACGATTTGTCGTATCGTATCATCTCCTTCTGACAGGCGTTGCAGGATCGACGCCTCGCGTGCGCGACGATGATTATAGAGCGCGCGCAAATAGCGTTGCGGACGCCGGATCGGTTCACCATGCGCAGGCCAGAGAACCAGGTCGTCACGCTGACGCTGACGCTCCAGAGACGTCATGTAATCGCGCATACAGCCGTCCGGCGGCGCAACCACTGTCGTCGACCAGCGCATCACATGATCGCCGGTAAACAGCGCCTGTTCTTCCACAAGCCCGAAACAGAGATGGTTCGCAGTGTGTCCGGGGGTGGCGAAGGTTTCGAGCGTCGCGCCGCCAAGAGACAGTCGCGAAGCCTCTGTGAGGATGATGTCCGGCGCGTAATCACGATCATGCGCCGCATCCAGTCCAACCCCGGTCACGCCAATGTCGGCGGGCTCCACATAGGGCGCGCAGCCGGCAATAAGCGCGCCCGTAGCCTCCTTGAGCAGTCGTGCGGCGGGAGAATGATCACGATGGCTGTGGGTTACAAGAACATAGCGCAAGCGCGCGTCGCCGACCGTCGCCAGCAATGTTTCGATATGGGCGGTCTCGGCCGGTCCCGGATCGATAATGGCGACATCGGTCGCGCCCACGACATAGGCGCAGGTGCCCGTATGAGTGAAGGGGCCGGGATTGGGCGCAATGATCCGGCGAATCCCCGTCGATACCTGTTCGATCAAAGGCCGGTCAGCGCCAGCATCCAGAATCCCGCTCATCGAAAGAGTCTCTTCATGATCCCAAAATCATAGACTTGCGACAGGGCAGGGCAAGGCGTTTCATCAGGCCATTTTACCTTCGCCCAGCCAATGTTATGCTTCGTTCAAAATTTCGTGGGGTTCGTCGGTCTCGGAGACAGACATGTTCAAGTCGCTGCATCGGTTCTGGTTGCTGACGTTTCTGGCGATGGCGGGCATGTCCCCGGCGACGGCGCTTGCAGCGCCAAGCCCAAGTTTCTCCTGCTCGCAGCATATGTCGCCGGACGAACAGGCGATTTGCAAAAATCCACAACTGACCGCGCTCGATCATATCGCCAATCAGGGCTATCTGTTCCTGCGCGAAAAACTTGGTAAAGCGCAGGCCAATAAAATCAATCTGCCCCTGATCCGGCAGCGTCAGAAATGCAAGACCGATGTTGTCTGCATCGAGAAAGCGCAACGCGAGTCTATCCGCATTTTCAATCAAAATGGCGCTGGGCTGGAGATTCCGGATGCCGCGCCTGAACCGGCAGTCAAAAGCGAATCCGCCGCCCTTGATGCCCCCGCAGCGACGGCCGAAGCAGCGCAGCCGCTGAAAACGCCCGTAACGCCAGAAGCGACGACGCCAGCCAGCAACGCCGCCACGACGCCAGTGCTGAAAGAGTCCGCCTCAAGCGAAACGCCCGCCACGACGACAACCGCCGAAGCTGAAAATCCCGCGACAAAAGTGGCCGGCGGAACGGAAGAGCTCCTCGATCAACCGCCGGTTGAAAGCGATCCATCCAGCGCAGCGAATGATAATAACGCTGCGCAGAACAACGCCGCGGTCGCCGACGCGCGTTCGAACAGCGGCGAATCCCGCGAGTGGCGTCCCGAAATCGAGAAAGAAATTCGTAATGAATCCGCACTCGAGTCATCGGCAACCGATGTGCTGGAGAAGGAGATGGCGGAACAAGCCAAGCCCGTATCCCGGCAAGAGAGACAGGCAGTCGAAAAGCACAAGAGCAAGCACAGGATTGCGTTTATTCTGGCGGCAATTTTATTCGCCCTTGTTGTCGGCTACGCCATCAGCAAGCTGAGACATGACCCCGGCGTGATCCCGCCAGCCGCGAAGCGTGCGCCCTCGCCAGCGCCCGAGACGACGGCGGCATCCGCCGCCGCTTTGGCCATCTCCCCGCCTAAAGCTTTAACGCCATCCATCACTGAAAAAAGCCCTGCGTCTCCTATCGTCGTAAAAGCTGCGCCGGATGCGCCCGGTCTGCCGATACCCGTGAAACCGTCGCCGCCCAAAGCCTGGGTCTGGAGCCAATACAAGGGCAGGGTCTAACGCCCGCGTGCTGAGACATGCTTCTCGTTGACACAGCGGCGACGACTGAAATCCGCACCGCGCTCGACAATCCGGCCTTTTCGGGATTCACCACCAATCCCAGGCTGATTGCGCAGGCAGCCGGGCAAGAGGCTTTGTCATACGCCGCCTATCGACAATTTTGTGAATCGCTCTGTCGATTTGCCGGCGAGGACGCGCGCGTTCACAATTTCATGATCCAGACAATTGGCGCCGACACGCAGACACAAGAGTTGGCCAGCGCATGTCTGGCGCAACTGGCGCGTGCTGGGTCGCCGCCTCGATCACCCAAGCTATGGATCAAATTGCCGCCGACTCTGACGCATTTACGCAGCATCGACATGCTGCAGCGCATGGGATGCAAAACTCTGGTGACAGGCGTGTTCACGCCAGCGCAGGCGCTGCTCGCGATGGACTCGGCCGCGGATGGCGTCGCCGTTTATTTTGGACGTCTGTTGAAGCATTGTTCCGATTGGGAGCGGGATTTGGCGACAATCGTCGAGATTATGCGCGAGAAAAAAGGGCTGTTGCTGTTGGCGAGCCTGCCAGAGCCCGGCGTTCTCGCACAATCGCTCCGCTACAGTCGGGATATTACCCTGCCACCCGCGCTTATTCCAAAACTCATGGACTCGTCGCTCTCTCAAACCGCGATCAAGGAGTTTGCGCAACGCGTTATGTGATTTGGCGAGAAAATGCGTTTGTGGCGTGGTTTACGGATGCAGATTGAGCAACACTTTATGCGCCCGCAATCCCGGGCAACCCTGTTCGCTTTCATTACAAAAATGCACCAGCACAGCGCCATGGCTATGAAGCGGCGATGATGTCAGCCGTGGCGGATAGATTGAATTCGAGGCGTTGCCATAAGCGTCCGTGAACTTCCAGGCGTCCGCCTCGACGCTGCCCGAGACCGGCGTATCCGGCGTCTGCATGAATTCAAAATGCGTATAACCGCGCTCTTCGGCGATATGCGCGGCGCGCAAAAGCGTCAATTCACGACGACGGACAGAATTTAAATGTTTTCCTGCGGGTGGCTCAATCCAGGCAAATTTGTCATCCGCCGACTGAGCTGTTGCTGCAGGCGCAACCAACAGGGCGCTGGCGAGAAGGAACCAGGGCGACAGACTAGACGACAGATAACGTCGGTTCATCGGCGAAGACTCAAAATGAATATTTTGATGCGCACTAACGCGCCAGCCTGTTAAAAAAACCTCCCGCCTGAAGGGCGGGAGGTTCTTCTGCATCCGTAGCGGATTACTGTGCGGGCGGCGCGTCAGCCGCCGGAGCCGGAGCGTCTGCCGGAGCAGCGTCCTCAGCAGGCTTCGGCTTCGGCTTGGGCTTCGGCTTCGGCTTGGGCTTCGGCTTCGGCGGAGCAGCCTTGGCGGCGTCTGCCGCCGGCGCAGCAGCTGCCGGCGCTTCAGCGGCAGGAGCCACGGGCGCAGGCGCTTCCGCAGCCGGAGCCGACGGGATTTCAGCAGCCGGAGCCGGCGCGGCAGGAACCGTTTCCGGAGCCGGCGCCGCAGGCGTCGCTTCAGCGGCCGGAGCCGCAGCATTCGGATCTGTCGCCGGCGCTTCAGCGGCAGGCGCCGCAGCATCCGCCGGAGGCGTCTCAGCTGCCGGCGTTTCCGCCGGAGCTTGAGCAGGCTCTTCAGCCGGCTTCTTGCCGAGTTTTTCCTTGAAGGACTGGAATCGAGTCTCCAGGCTCGAACGCATATCGCTCGGACCTGTCAGGGCTCCCGCCCCGTAGCCGATGGCTCCCGCCACGACGGCTGTAATGACTGTCGAAATGCCGCTACGCGCCATTTTTGACCTTTCTGAAAAAAGCCCGATCACCCGGGCGAGAGAAGTTATCACTTACGCGAATAGGCATGAAAAACGTGCGCTAATCTGATGCGTATGGAGCCAAGAAACGCACAAATCAGCCAAAAATGTGGACAGATTGAGAAAATGATTGAAAAAGTTGACCAAAGACATGTCGCCGAGCGGATATGTCGACAAATATGTCGATCCATTAAAAATCAAAATATTCAATAATTTAATGATTATTTCGGGGCATCGTTAAGGGAGGCGAACAGTTCCAGCGCTTCTCCAGCCAGCACGCCGCCGGTGATTTCCATGCATGAGAAAGACGCAGCGGCAAGAAGAGACGCGCTCGGTGTCATGATCTGACCAACGCGCGTTGACAATTCCGTGATCGAAGCGGCGTATACGACCCGTTCGACGCCACACCAGATCAAGGCGCTCATGCACATCGGGCAGGGCTCGCCTGTTGTGTAAACAGTCGCGGATGCGAGTCGGTCGGCAGGATGTCTGGAGATGAAATCGCCCAGCGCCATCATCTCGCCATGAGCGGTGGGATCGTTCAGGCGAACGCCGGCGTTATGACCACGCGCGACAATCGCGCCATTGCTTACGATCACCGCGCCAAACGGTAAATCTCCGCTGGCGGCCTCCGCCAGCGCCTGACGCATGAACGCCTCGTCCTCCACGCGTCTGCGGTCGTCTCTCGCCCCGGCTTGCCCGTTGTTCTCTTGCCGGTTGTTCTCTTGCCGGTTGTTTTCGCTCATCCTTACGCTGATAGCATATTTGCCGGCGCTTCGCGCGCCCGCGTAATGCGTGGCGCGCATCGGCATGATGCGCTATGAAATGATCTAAACCGGTTCAGGGGGATTTTTTATGTCATCCATGCGCAAGTATTTTTTCCTCTGCGCGGCGGTCATCATCGCTGGCGCGGCCAATGACGCAATGGCGAAGAATGTGACCAAACAGAATCCGCCCGAGCACCCGGCGTCGAGCGACAGCCCGGACACAACCATCCATTTGCCGAAGGATTTGACAGACAACAGCGACCCCTTCAACGCCAGCACATCGAGCGGCGCGAGTTCCGGATCGCGTTATTTTCAGCAACAGCAGAATTTTCGGGAGCAGGACCCTGTCCGGGAGCAGTCATCTGAAAAGGATATTCAGGGGTTTGGGGGCGTTTTCTAGCACATTCAAACAATGCCTTATTTTATAAGCCCGGCTCCGCCTGCATCGATCCGCGCGTTGTCATCCACGCATTTGCCGCTCTGCGGCTCGTGAGACAATTATGACTGGGAGCCAAATATCGAGAACGGCAGGCCGATGGCTTTAGGGAAAAAAGCCCTCCTGCCGAGCCAAAACCCTCAAGAAAAACATCAAGGCTTTCGTAGCTTGGGAAAAATTCGATCGCCGAGGGTGAACAGAAAGGCGGTTGTCAGTCCGAAAGCAATCACGCCGTTCACAGCCTGTATCTCGCTCAACAAGACCCAGGGGCGGCCTAGAACAATTCCTGACCCGCCATATGTTGTGAACGCACCAATCGAAAATGAGATTGCATGTTCGAAACCGTTGATCGCGCCGAGATGGACATAAAGCCCGCCCCATAGAATAGCCTGAACAAAGAACATCACTGCGGCTCCCGCAGCGCATAATGCAAATGTTGCCGATGCAATCAGAGTGGATCGAACCGTATGCAAATTAACTTTTTCATGTGTGGCAAGGCGTGCAACCAGAATTAATCCCAGGGTGTGAATAAAGATGCACAGCGTCAACATCGCGCCGCCCAAAAACATTCGACTGCCCCAGACCATCGCTGGCAATTCCATATTTACAATATCCATGCACACATCGCTCCCAATCACATCAACCAGTGACTGTATGGCCCAAATTCATTGACGTTCGTTTAGCTGAAATTCCGTTGACAGGAAGGCAACAGTCAGCTCCGATACCCCCTGCGAGGATGTAGACAGGCATGTCTGCACAATAACATTCCGCAGATTTTTACCTTCGAAACCGGCCCTGAAGAGCGCGGAGACAAATAATGGAGCCCATTGCGCGGATAGGTAAAATATAATATAAGCAACTGATAGTTAAGACTTTAATCGGACAGGGCCTCTGCCTCTCATATTCGAGATCAGGGCCGGGACTATCGTTATAAATGGCGTCCGGATCAGAAAGACGCTGATGTTATCAATGTCTCTGGTTTTAAATCATTTTAACGCAAATTGCCTGTTGAAAAAGTCATATCCGCCATGTTTCGCCGTTCCTGCACGTAGCGACTCCATTATCCTGACCTCCCTGACCGGATTTTGATTCCCGAAGCAAGCCGCTGAGGGGGGGATGTGGCGCGCAATGCTTCCACCGCCCGCGACGGCTCCGCGCAATATGATTGCGGTCGTCGCCATCGATGAGGTCGGGAGTTGGAAGCAGATCCAATTTGTTTCCCCCGAGACAACGCGCACGCCCTAAAGGTGACCTGCTCGAACATGCGATTTGATCTTCAGCGTTTCACATCGCAGGTTCGACGTCTCCATCGCGTCGCGGTCGCGGGAGCCGCGCCGCACATGGCTGCGCACACCTGCAGACGCTCAATATCTCTTGCTCTCTCCGCATCCCTGATGCTGTCAGGCTGCATGATGGTGGGCCCGGATTATCAGGCGCCGGAAGCGCCGGTTGCGGATAAATGGCTGGGCTGGAGCGACAAGCCTGGCAAGGAATCCGAAGAGCATCGCGCCTGGTGGCGTGTTTTTCATGATCCTGTCCTGAACAGGCTGATCGAAATCGCCTGCGAGCAGAATCTGACCTTGATGAGCGCCGGAACACGCGTGCTTGAAGCGCGGGCCGAACTGGGCGTCGCTGTGGGGGAACTCTTTCCCCAGTCGCAGATGGGGCAGGGCGGATTAAGATATCAACGGATGAGTCAGGCGGTGCCGCTGGGCGCCGGCGGCGCTTCGAACGCACTCAGAAGCTTCTGGCTCGATGCGCTGAGCATGCAGGCCGCCTGGGAAATCGACTTCTGGGGAAAATTCAGACGCGGCGTTGAATCGGCGGACGCCGCCTATCTCTCATCCATCGCCTCCTATGACGATGTTCTCGTGACGCTGCTGAGCGACGTGGCCTCGACCTATATTAACATACGGATTCTTGAAAAACAGATCGCCATCGCACAGGCCAACATCATCCGACAGCGGGAAGTCGCGCGCATCGCGCGCGATCGCTATGAAGGCGGCGCCGAGTCGATGCTCGATGTCCATCAGGCCGAGAATATTCTGGCGAACACTGAAGCCTCTGTACCGCGACTGCAAATTCAATTAAACAAGGGCCTCAACGCTTTGCGTGTGCTGCTGGCCATGCCGCCGCAATCGCTGGGTTTTCTTCTTGCGCGTTCGACGGCAAAAATTCCGCAGCCACAGGGAAGGGTGTCGCTGGGTGTGCCCGCGGATCTCCTGCGACGGCGTCCGGATATCCGAATGGCCGAATTACGCGCCATGGCGCAGAGCGCACAGATCGGCGTCGCCAAGGCGGAGCTTCTGCCAGCCATCAGCATCACCGGCACATTCGGCGGCGTCGCCAGCAACACATACGGACACAATCTCGGCGAAGTTGTCTCGCCGGTCGGCCGCGCCTTTGCGCTTGGTCCCTCCTTCAAATGGAATCTGCTGAACTATGGCCAGATCACCAATAATGTCCGGCTTCAGGACGCCAAGCTTCAGCAATATTTGATCGACTATCAGAACGCCGTGCTGAAAGCGCAGCAGGAAGTCGAGAATGGTATTTACACTTTCCGTCTGTCGCAGACGGAAGCCGCCTTTTTGCAAAAGGGCATTAAGGACGCGCAAGGGGCGGTGAACGTCGGTCTGCTGGAATATCAACTGGGCTCGCGAGACTTCACCACCATGCTGAATGCGCAGCAATATGTCTACAACACGGAAACCAGCCACGCGACGGCGGCGGGTAATGTCTCGCTGGGGCTTGTGATGATTTACCGATCGCTTGGCGGCGGTTGGCAAATTCGCGAAGGCAAGACTTTCGTATCAGAAGCGGTGGCGCAGGAAATGCGCACACGAACAGACTGGGGCGCGATCATGGCTCCGGATGGACCGATCCCCGCACAAACATCCGCCGAATTGCCCGCCCCGGAAAATGTCGGACCTCTGATCCGCTGGCCGGACTGGTGAGAATAAGACAGGGCCATAACGCATGCGTGTAGGGATCGGGCACATTGTTGGAAGGGCTTAGACGTTGATGAACACAACGAACGGTTCGCAGCTGCGATTGGCGCTTTTTAGCGCCACGCTATGGCTGACCACCCTCAGCGTCAGCGCCGCCTTCGCTGATCTGCGCCATGGGACGATCGCAGATAAAAAACTGCATGTCGCCGCCGCGACGGAGGATAAAAAACCAACATCCGCTGGCCCGACAAAGGCTGATGCGACTGAAGCCCCGACAATACTGGTCGCTTTGCCGAAAAAACAAAAAGTCGATGAATATGTCGAACTAACCGGCAATGCCCAGTCGCCCAACCATGTCGATCTGGTGGCGAGGGTCGAAGGCTATCTGGAAAAGGTTCACTTCAAGGATGGTCAGGTCGTTAAAAAGGGCGATCTGCTGTTCACCATCCAGCAGGAGCAATATAAGGCGCAACTGGCGCAAACGCAGGCGCAAATCCTTGCTGACCAGGCGGCGCTTGATTTGGCGCGTCTGGAGGCCGGCCGTTACGCCGCGCTGCGCGAGAAGGGCGCCGCTTCGCAGGTCAGAGTCGATAAATGGCTTTTTGAAGCCAAGAAAGCCGAAGCCAATATTGCTGGTCTGCGCGCGCAGGAAGATATCGCCAAGCTCAATTTAAGCTACACCGAAGTTCGGGCGCCGTTCGACGGGCTGATGAGCAACACCTATCTTTATCCCGGCGCGACAGTGGGCGGCGCCGGCCAACGCTCCGTGCTGGCGGAAATATTGCAGATTAATCCGATCTACGCTGTCGCCAATCTGAGCGAACAGGAAGTTCTTTCGATCCGCAAAAATGTCGGCCCCATCAATTATGCGACATTGATGAGCACGCCAATCGATGTTGGCATCGTCGACAACAACGCCTTTCCCTACCACGGCCATCTGCAATATGTGGCGCCCGCCATCGACACAAAAACCGGCACGCTGTTTTTAAGAGGCGTTCTTGATAATCCGGACCGCGCTATTCTGCCGGGCTTTTTTCTCCGCATTCGCATTCCAAAGGGCAAAACCAATCCTGGCGCATTGCTCACACCAGATCGCGCTGTGCTGACAGATCAGACGGGGCGTTATGTTCTCGTGGTGAACGCCGATAATATTGTTGAGAAACGCACGGTGCATCTTGGTGATCTCGTCGACAATCTGAGAGTCATCAATTCCGGCCTTGGTCCGGATGACCGTGTTGTCGTTGGCGATCTGTGGCTCGCAGCGCCCGGCGCAAGGGTCAACCCAAAACTCGTCGCTGTGGACGAGTAAGGACCCGGACACATGCTGTCGAAATTTTTTATCGAACGTCCCGTCCTCGCCAACGTCCTGTCGATCGTCATGGTCGTATTGGGCATCGTTGCAGTATTTAGTCTGCCCGTCTCTCAATATCCCAATATTGTGCCGCCCACGGTCATGGTGACTGCGCGTTATCCCGGCGCCAGCCCGCAAACAATCGTCGACACCGTCGCGCT
>SXGS01032837.1_pt1 | contig 16873 bp, 8 predicted proteins | sample 3174681 | NCBI WGS metagenome assembly SXGS01 (sample SAMN11356861, study PRJNA531348) | freshwater metagenome | isolation source: freshwater sample F1-80 | place: China: Fuxian Lake, Yuxi | collected 2017-12-25 | reverse complement strand
GGGGCTTAATGTCAGAGGCCGGAACCACTTGCCGACATCCGGTCCTGCGATTATCGTCGCCAATCATAACAGCCATCTGGATGCGCTCGCGTTGATGTCGCTGTTTTCAAATCGGGTGCTTATCCGTGTGTATCCGGTGGCGGCCGCCGATTATTTCCTGCGCAACCGCTGGCTGAAATGGTTTGCGTTAAACGTGGTCGGCATTATTCCGATTGAGCGCGGCCCCCTTGACAGCAAACGGACGGAAAAGGGGGCAGATGTTTTAGCGCCGGTGATTGCCGCGCTGGATCGCGGTTCTATCCTGATCCTGTTTCCCGAAGGCACGCGCGGCGAACCGGAAGCGATGGGCAAGTTGAAGAACGGCATTGCTCGCGTACTTAGCGAACGTCCCGATGTCCCGGTTGTTCCGGTTTTTTTTTACGGCCTGGGCAAGTGTTTGCCGAAGGGTGAATTCATCCTGGTGCCTTTTTTCGTCGATGTATTCATCGGTGAGCCGTTATATTGGGAAGGCAGTCGCCGGGCTTTTATGGATAAGCTGATGGAGAAAATGCAAGCGCTGCAGAGCAGGGCAACCAATATCGCTTCTTCGATATAAGCACAACCATACGCCGCGCGGTCATATTTCAGCGGCGGAGCCTGACCTATTATTCGACGAAGGGTGTTGTTGAACTGACAACCACCCGGTTACGACCCGATTCCTTGGCGATATAAAGCGCCGTATCCGCAGTTTTAAGCAAGGTAGCCGCGGTATCGCCGCCATCAGGATAAACCGCGACGCCTAACGAGGCGGTTACGCTTGCCAGATTCCTACCCTTGTAAACAAACTCGTGCTTCTCTATCGCTGCACGAACCAGTTCGGCGCGTTCGACAGTGATCTCCCTGGATGCGCCCAGAATAATCATGACCAGTTCTTCTCCGCCGTAACGACAGGCCACATCGCCGGACCTCAGCTTGGCGCGCATGATGTCGGCGATTTCAACCAGTACATAGTCGCCCGCATCATGTCCGTGGGTATCGTTATAGGTTTTAAAGTGATCAATATCAATCATGATCACGCCTAATGGTTTTCCGGAGCGCTTGCAGTTCGCCAGTTCGCGAATCAGTGTTTCATCCATATAGCGTCGGTTGAACAACCGTGTCATAGGGTCGCGGACGGAGCGGTTGCGCAAGGCTTCGCGCAATTTCAGGCTGACCAGCGCCATCGCCAGATTGTCCGCAGCCAGCGAAATCAGGCGGGTGCGGGATTCTACCGATGTCCGTAGCACACCCTTATCATTACGAGTGTCTCCGAGTGTGACGCATAAAAACCCGATCATTTCACCCTGCGCGATGGCGGGCGCGCAAACATAGCCTTGCACGGCATGTTCGGCAATATGACTGCAAAGAATGGCGTTCTCGGTCTCCTCAACAACATGTAACCGACCCTGGCGCAAAGCCCAGCAATCATCGGGCGAAATAACCGGCGATGAAAAAAATTTTTCATCGCCCCAGATAACTACGGCTTCCACCGTGTTGTGGCTTTCATCGAACAGGTATAGCGCACCGGTCTGATCGGTAAATATCTGTTTTGCGTAATGATGCACAATGGAATGGGTTTCTTCCAGCGAACGACAGACCTGTAAATACGAGTTCAGCTCGTTGATCAACGCCATTTCGCGATTATGCTGCGTCAATTCCAGTTGCGAAAGCCGCAACTGGTTTTCGTAATTCTTGCGATCGGTAATATCCGCAGATGAGCCGATAAAACCGGAAAAGCGGCCTTCCTTGTTGATATAGGGTTCGCCCATGTCAAGAATATAACGATATTGCCCGTCAAAACGACGCAGGCGATATTCCATCTGGAACGGCTGGTGTGAAAGAAAGGCCTCGTTAAAAATCTGCAGGCAGTGTTCCTTGTCTTCGGCATGTAATGCAAGCAGCCATGCGTCTCCGCCTAAATGCCCCTCGGTGACGGCGCCGACAAACTTTTTCCATTTTGAATTGGTAAAAATCACCTTGCCTTCGGCATTGGTCAACCATAACATCACCGGCGCATCTTCGGCGACAATCTGAAAATCCGTATCGTCCGCTAATAGAGCGATAACGGTATTGATGCTTTCACCGGCAACTGCTTTGTTTTCATTCATGATAATCTCCTGAGTCGAAGTGGGAAGGATACGGTTTAAACCCCTTGTGCCAAAGCGCGGCTATTTGTTCAGACGCGACCGGTTTACTAAAGTAGTAACCTTGTGCTTTATAGCATTGTTTGCTGATAAGAAAATCGAGCTGCGCTTGCGTTTCCACTCCTTCAGCGATTACATCCAGATTGAGACCGTAGGTCATCGCGATAATAGCCGTGATGATGGCCGCATCATTAGGGTCGCTGGCAATATCCCTAACAAAGGATTGGTCTATTTTGACCTGATCGATAGGCAGCCGTTTGAGATAGCTCAGTGAGGACTAGCCGGTGCCGAAATCATCAATGGAAATTTTGTCATTCAGCGCTTTCAGTTCATCCAGTATAGCGATGATGGCGTTTTTGTCCGACATCATGATATTTTCGGTAATTTCCAGTTCCAGTAAGGTGGCCGGAAAACCGGTGGTAGACAGGATCTGTTTCAATCTTGCCGGAAAATGAGGCTGTTGAAACTGGACGGAAGACATATTAACGGCCATGCGTAATTCGTGTAAGCCTTCATCCAGCCACTGTTTGCCTTGTGTGCAGGCGGACATCAACACCCAGTCGCCAATCGCTATGATCAAACCCGATGATTCAGCGGCAGGAATAAATTCAGCCGGCGATATAGGGCCCAGTTCATTGCTTTGCCAACGTATCAAGGCTTCCACGCCGAGCATTTTACCGCTGATTACATCAACCTGGGGTTGATAGTGAAGCAGGAATTGATTCCGCTCAAGAGCTTGGCTTAACAGCGAAGTCAGACGCAATTGTTTTTGTACGACTTCGTTCATTTGCGTGGTGAAAAACTGGAAATTATTGCGTCCGTTGTTTTTGGCATGATACATCGCCGTATCGGCATCACGCAGCAATTCCTCAATGTTCATCGAATCATCGGGATAAACACTGATGCCTATACTGATAGTGACGAATATTTCCATATTATTGATTTTAAAAATCGGCTGTAAGGTGTCCTTGATTTTTTTGGCAACGGTAATGATATTTTCAACGAGCTCAATATCCGGCAACAAGATCAGAAATTCATCGCCTCCCAGTCTGGCAACGGTATCACTCTCGCGTATGCACTGTGTCAGCCTTAACGCTACAGCCTTTAATAATTCATCACCGGCAGAATGGCCGAGCGAATCATTGATGTGCTTGAAATTATCGAGGTCGGCAAAAAGGATGGCCAGTTTGGTCCGTTTGCGACGGCTGTTTGCCAGGGCTTGATGAATTCGGTCATAAGCCAATTCCCGGTTCGGTAATCCGGTGAGCGTATCAAAATGCGCCAATTGGTATAAATGCTGTTGTCCACGCTTGATTTCCTGTACCTCACGGGCGTTATCCAGTATCAGGCAAAGCGAGGTGGCGAAACTCATCGCCAGCAATTCATCTTCGTTGTCAAACGGTGAGTCGTCGATTTTGTCGCACAGATAAATCCGCCCATAGACACGGCCCAAACTCGATATAGGCACCGCTAATAACGATTTCATGACAGGATGATGGTCCGGAAACCCTTCACTACGCGGATCTGTCGTTAAATCATCGAGACGGATGGCGGTGTTTTCATGAATAACCGCGCCCAACAAACCCCGTCCTTCAGGCGCATGACCCATACGCTTGACTTGTTCATCGGTCATGCCGGTATGCACGAAATGCGTTAATTGGCCTGCTTCGTTAATCAGCCCGACTGCGCCGTAGCGCGCCTGTAGCAGCTTGCACAAGGCTTCAATGCCGGATTGCAAAATATCGTCTTCAATCTGGGTATGCGACAACACGCTCAATAATGTTCGCGAGGCGCCGTGGAGTTCGGATAAGCGATTGGACCATAAAGCAAGGTGCTGGCGATCTTCCGCGATTTGCTGATTAAGCTCTTGTGTTGTCATCAACAACTCCCGTTCGCGCTTCAGCAATGCCTTAAGGACACTGGTATGGGTAACAACGCCTGCAAAAGTATTCGTTTTATCGACAACCGCTAACGCATCTTCAGAGCCGCTTAGTAAGTCCTCTACCTGGGTTAAGGGAGTATCATCGGTAATTGGCGCCAGAGGATGCGGGTTGAGCAAGTCTGCAAAAATGCGGTGCGGTGAATAGGAAATATCCCTGTCTGTCACAATGCCCTGAAATACGCCTTCTTCATCGCCGAGTGTCGCCGTTGAAAATACCGCGTAAATTGAACCTGCGGTACGATTTGGCGTGGGTCTGGCGTCGGCGCGCACCGGTATGACATTTTCAGAATAAGCATCTGCTGCGATGAGTTGTTTCATGAGACCGGCATGTCGATAAAAATTAATATGGATGCAGCGTGATTAAGTAAAAACAATGGCTTATATGTTATTTGCATTTAAGGTTATGAAATGGACAGCGTTATAATTCAGCCTCAAATTGAACCTCAACATCCAGTTCAAGATAAAGAATTTCATCTTCGCTCATAAACGGTTTAATGCTCTTGAGCACAAATTCGACTACTTTGTCTTGTGATATCCGCTTTAACAGCGTTTTTCTGATGAGAATATCTTGAATAACATCATCGTTTATTTCGATGTGCTCGAAAGGCGTAGCGACCAATAATTCCAGGGCTTGACGCATAGCCTTGCTGCCAATCGGGGAGTTTTTGCCTAATATCAGCCCGTCGCGAAAAGGCGGCAGAACAAACTCTTTGATGCGCGTCTGGATAAAATGCTTGCAGTTTCTCACGGTCTGAATTCCTTTAAGTGATTGTCAGGCCAGAAGAAAATTAAGGCCCCGGCTGGATATGGATTAATTGTAGTCTATCCGCTTGCTTGTGACCATTGCATATAAAAGTTGTCGGCTAGGGTGTTGTCTTGCTTTTATGATGATAACACTTGCTAATGATGACAGTAAGCGGACAAAATAAACCGGCAACCTCGGCTTGCCGCTAACGCCGCCACCTCCACGACTTATGATCACCTGAAAAATTGAGCGTTAAATGAACATGACATCGATCACCGAAACAGCAACGGATTCAGGCGCCGCCTTGATCAATGCATTGTGCGAAGCAGGCGCTTACGATCATCAGGTGGATTCCGTCAACTTGATTGAAACCCATATTTCCTGGGTATTACTGACCGGACAGTACGCCTACAAAATTAAAAAACCGGTTAACTTCGGATTCCTGGATTTTTCCACGCTGGAAAAACGCTTGTTTTTTTGCCGGGAAGAATTGCGGCTTAACCGGCGTTTGGCGGCAGATTTGTATCTCGAAGTCGTGCCGATAACCGGCACAGTGGATAAGCCGAAAATGGGCGGCCAAGGTGACGCCATCGAATATGCCGTCAAGATGCTTCAATTCCCTACAGGCTGCACGCTGGACGAGCGGGCGCAACACGGGCAATTGGCCGTCGATGCGATTGATCAATTGACCGATATTATTGCCGACTTTCATGAAGCGATTGCAAAAGCCGGAGTAGATTCGCCTTACGGAGATAGTGAAAATATCCGGCACTGGTGTATCGAGAATTTTGACCATATCAGGCCCTTGCTTAATGATGACAGGCACAAGCAGCAACTTCAGTTACTCGAAGCTTGGCATCATAACGAATGGTGTAAACAAGCCGAATTAATGCAACGGCGTAAACAGCAAGGCGCTGTGCGCGAATGTCACGGCGATTTGCATCTGGGCAACATTACTCTGATAAACGGTCGAGTGACGCCGTTCGATTGCATCGAGTTTAATCCGATGCTGCGTTGGGTCGATGTCGTCAGCGAAGCGGCTTTTTTAATCCTGGACCTGATACGCTTCGGCCAGAAAGCCTACGCCTATCGTTTTCTCAATCGTTATCTTCAATGCACCGGCGATTATCAGGGGCTGGCTTTATTGCCCTATTACCTGGTTTATCGCGCCATGGTACGTGCTAAAGTGTCGTTGTTGCGCAATTCCCAGCAGCACAATGACGCCTGCATCGACTATGGGCTTTATGCCGATCTTGCCGAGCGCTTCACCAAAAGCCGCGAGGTTGCGTTGATTATTACTCACGGCTATTCGGGTTCCGGTAAATCCACATTTGCAGCCGGGCTTGCCGAATACATCGGCGCGATACAGATACGCTCGGATGTCGAACGCAAACGCTTGTTTGGTTACCGAAGCCAGGATAGTAGCGGCAGTGCTGTTAACGACGGACTGTATACGCAGAATGCCGGGGAGCTTACCTACCGTCATCTTGCCGTGCTTGCAAAAGGGGTACTTGAAGCCGGTTTCCCGGTTATTATCGATGCAGCCTTTCTTAAAAAAGAACGGCGCGATTTGTTTCGGCAGCTTGCCATAAAGCAGGGCGTAGCATTTTTTATTATCGATTTTCACGCATCCGATGAAACATTAGCAAGACGTATCCATCAGCGGCAACATGATGCCTCGGAAGCGACGGTTGAAGTCCTGCAACAGCAGCAACGCTCGGCAGAGCCGTTGTCGGATCAGGAGCAGACCGATCTGATCACAGTTGATACCGAGGATGATAACGCACTGGAAAAACTGTTGAATCGTTTTGCGACTTATCGGTAGTAGGTAATCCGTAATCAATAAACCGCCACAGATTCACAGATTAAGTTAACTCGCAAAAATTACTCCCCATTTTATTTTCAATAGATGGAGTCCAAAGCTGGCTTTGGCTGTTCAAAGCTAACTTTGAACTCCGGTAGGTGACGCGCGTGTAACGCGTATTGAATACCTAAACTATCGGTTAACCATGATCATGATCATCAGAGGCTATAGGTGCGATGGTTTGTGGTACGAAGTCAGGCAGGTCGGCTTCATCAACGCTGAAGACAAAGAACTGGTTAGGGTTGGCGATACCGCCGACAGCCGGTAAAAAGTCGTTATCGTTAGCGATGAACAGGGTATGTTTGTTTACTCCTTCAACAACCAGATCGGGACCAAAGGCAACGCCTTCGATTTTAGCCGGAATCCTGTCTGACGTGACGCCGTTTGCGTTCAATTGAGCAACGACATCCAGGAATAAGGTTTTGCCGACGGTCGGTGTGCCTGCGCCGATAGTCGGTGTGCTGATTTCAGTTGCGCCCGCCAGATCGATTTTAAACAGTTTTTTGGTAACAGCCGCGCTGCCGTCGCCCAAACCGCTACCGTCACGCTCATCGACCAAAAATTCATGATTGTTAATGGCCAGGATGTCGCTGACGCTGGAGCCGTCGGTCAACAGATAAGCGTATTCATGAGTTGTCCCGTCGGCAATATCTATCGTGATAATACGCACGTATTTCTTGGTGTCCTGAATCAGGTTTTGCTGCATCATGCCGACCAGGGTGGCGCCGTCCGGGGTAATGGCTAAAGCTTCCATGCCTTTGTTGGTTAGTCTGCCTGAGGTGTTTCCTGCAATTTCAGTGTCTTCCACCGGCGTTACATTAGCGACAGCGTAGTAAGCGGGCAGCTTGAAGGCCTTGATACGGTTACCGGTGATGCGGCTGAATTGATACACATAAGGGCCGTACTCGTCGGTGATAAACACGCTTTTGCCGTCATTGGACACGCGGATGCCTTCAGGATCCAAACGAGCATTGCGTGGGTTTGTGGATGATTTGGCGGCGTCAAAATTATCCGAACGGCCGCTAAAATAAAATTTATTTGCAGTATTTAACGCAGGCGCGCCGTTAACGCCGTAAGTCAGCGCCGTCTTGTTGGATAACAGGGTCGTCGCACTAAGAAAGGGCGATAGGATATAAGGCAATGAACCCGTTTTTGATGGGTGATAGCCGGGATTCGGCGCTAAGGACAGGTTGATGGTTTGAAAACGATTGATATAAGACGTGGTGTCGTCAATAGCGGGATTATACGGCGTGGCGTTAGGTCCGCGATCGGGTACGCCAAGAAAAACATTGCCGCCGGCATAAGCCAGACCGGAACCCACGCCGCCCAGAATGTTGCCGGCAACGCCGTTTTCAAGCAAGGCCGCAGTTCTGGTTGACATATCCTGGTAATTGCCGGGGATTTTGCCGATGGCGATCAGGTCTATGTCCGCTTGCGCAACCGGGGCTGCAAACAAGGGTAATAATAAAAAGGGTATCAGGTGTGTTTTTGTCATTGAGAGCCTCGAAATAGTGGTTATAAAGCTCCCGGATTATTGCAACACGGTGTTACCGGATGATTACCATAGCATTAAACAAATGTGTCAGTATTTGCCAAGCGCATAGTCGTCAAAGGGCATGGCTTGAAGGGATATAGGAATATCGACATAAAAAACCCTCGCCTGTAAATTCCGGGCGAGGGTTGGTTAAGTATTGTGGTTTTACATAACCAGTTGAGGCTCCCGGTGGTTATTCTGCGTTGAGTGTTTTGCTGAATACAGAATCACCATTGAGATCTTTTAAATCCACGGTCATGGCTTGGCTTACTTTGTCGATATTAACTTCACCGAAGAATTGCAAACCGGCATAAGGCGACAGATTGATCTGACCTGGAAGAGGGGCTTTTTCGAATACGGCTTGCAGACCGAATGTACCGTCTTTGCTATTAGGGCCGAAAGTACCGGCATTTAACGGACCCGCAACAAATTCCCAGAAGCCATTGAAATCAGTTGATCGGGCCTTGGTTGGATCGTAATAGTGAGCGGCGGCGTAATGCACATCGGCGGTCAGCCAGACGATGTTTTTGACATTATCTTTCTTGATGTTGCTTAACAAACCGGCGATTTCAAGTTCGCGGCCTTTGGCTGTGCCGTTATTGCCGTTGGCGACGGCTTCCCAGCGCGGCGTACCGTCAGGAATATTATTCACGGTGCCGTCTCCTATGTTGAGGCCGATCGGCATATCGGCGGCGATGACTTTCCATACGGCTTTGGAGTTTTTTAAGCCATCCTGTAACCAGGCCACTTGTTCCTTTCCGAGAAACGCGGTTTTCGCACTTTCCACCGTTTGCAAATTGGCGGTATTGGGACCGCGGTAGCTGCGCATGTCGAGAACAAACACATCAAGTAAGGGGCCATAGGAGATTTTCCGGTAAACGCGGTCCGGCTCGTCGGCGCTGTGCGGGCGTTGCGCACTGTATTCCTTGAACGCGGTAGCGGCCCTGGCGACTAACAGCGGTACATCTTTAACGGTGTAGCGGGGATCGGCGCTCAGGTCTTTACTGTCGGACCAGTTGTTGACGACTTCGTGATCGTCCCATTGCCAGATTTGCGGCACTTCGGCGTTGAAGGCGCGAACGTTGGCATCCAGCAGGTTGTATTTGTAGCGGCCGCGAAATTCGGCCTGTGTTTCGGCCACTTTGGATACTTCAGGCGTAACGATGTTGGTCCAGATAAGGCCGTTTTCCGCTGCCTTGGTTGCTTCAATAACGCCGTCTGCATAGATATTATCACCGCTGTGAATAAAGAATTGCGGTTCTGCCCGGCGCATGGCTTCGTAGATTTTCATGCCGCCGAAGGCTTTATTGATACCCCAGCCTTGCCCGGCTGTATCGCCGCCCCAGACAAAACGGATATTATCGTGAGCGCCGATAGTATGGAAATGACCGCTGACCGCTGCACTTTTGGTGCGCGCATTGGTCAGGTCTTCAAACCAGACCCTGACATAGACATCCTTACCCAGCGGAAGCCCGGTCAGTTCCTGTTTGGCCGTATGATCGCTTACACTCAATGCGTAAGGCCCACGGATAATTTTGGAGTCGGTGAATTGGTCATTAAGCGCATACTCAACCATCATGCGCGCATCGCGGTTTGAGCGGCTCCAGACCATAATGCTGCCGCGATTAAGATCGCCGAATTGTATGCCTTGTTGCATTAAAGGCGGCTTGACATTATCTGCCGCCACCGATGCACAGGAATTGGCGGCAAGTGCGGTAGCCAGCATAAATGGAAAAGCAAACAGCAGGTTACCGAGAGTCTTATTGTGCATTGATTGTCTCCTGGGGGTTATAGAAGGTCATAGTAAACGGCAATTAATTGACCGGGTGATGAAGATTGCATGTCATTTTAATGAACAGCCTGACGCTGCTTCCCAAGCTGGAGAGAATGTGAAAGTATTCGCTTTTAGGCCTGATTAAAGACATAACCACGAAGGCACGAAGATCACGAAGTTTTCAATATATTGAATTAAATAGATGCTTTTCTTCGTGTTCTTCGTGCCTTCGTGGTGAAAAATGCTTTTAGCCTGATTTTGGATAATACTTTCACAGTCTCTGGAGCTTGGGAACCAGCGGGTAGGTGGTTATTTTTTGTGAGACGCTGGATTGCAAGCATCACCCACTAAGGCCTATCGTCTACACGTATTTTCCCGGCCCCGGCCCCGGAATGCGCCTGCACAGTCGGTTCATACAGGGCTTCGGCATACACTGGTGGAATATTGAAAACACCGGCGCCGGTGGCCTTGACTTTGTACTGGTATTCGGCAAGTTCGTTGCCGACTCTGCCGTATAACACAACGCGGTCTTCACGGATGTCCGCGTAGTCAGTGTTCCAGTTACCTCCGGTGGCAAGGCGGTCTTGCCAGGCCGATGAGGAATCTTCCTGCTGTTCGGAATCATCGGACGCAGACCCTGGATTCTGGATGACCGGCTCAAAACCGCCCGGCAGCAAATCCTGTATCGCTATACTGTCGATATTGTCGCGGTCGATCGCGCGTACCCGCAATCTGACCGTGATTTCCTCGCCAAGCGCGGCATGGTCTATCTCCTTGCCTTGCGCATTCAGATAAGTGCGGATAATTTCCAGACCGTTGCTGACAGCCGAGGACGGGGCTTGTTGATCGAATCCTGACTCTGAAACGGCATAATAAAGGGTTACGCCGCCCGGACCTTCAAACAGCAGTTTTTGGGTCGTGTCGGGGAAGCTAACGCGCGGGGCAAGATTGGCGGGCAAGCTTAGCGCCTGCTTTTGTCCCGCCTTGTCGATCGCGCTAATCGCCATTTGTCCGGCAAAATCCGTCTTCACGGTGTCCATATAAGCATTGTAAGCCAGCAGCAGATAGGCCGATGACAGCGTGTTGTAACGATTATCCTGCAAGTTTTTAACGATGGATTGAAACAGGATCGGCGGCATGGCCTGCAAACGGGTTGGGAAATGCCTGGCTAACAGGTACAGCGTTTGGGCGTCATGAATCAGCGGGTCATAGAAATCCTGGTAGCTGTATGCCGGAATAATGTGGCCCAATTGTTGGGCGGGCAGTTTGATCATGTCTTCCGCCAGGGCGTCCTGCTTCAATAATTGATAGCTGGCAGCAAGGTATACGGCCACCAAATCCTTGCGCCATTCCTTTTCGTCAAAATTTGCCCGCAATGCTTCGCGCAATGTAGACAGTATCGCCGTGGTCACCGTGCCTTGCCGCGTTAACAGGTAGGCCGCGTAAGCGCGTACTCGCATGCCGGCTAAATCTTCAGTGGGGCTGGAAGCCAGGTTTTGAATATAGGCTATGCTTTTTTGCAGCATGTCCTCGGGTACGGCGAGCCCGTCGGCTTGAGCTTCCATAAGCAGATGGACGGCATACACCGTGGCGAATTCATCGGCCTCGGGCGATGCGACCCACAAGCCGAAACCCCCTTCGGCATTTTGCCGGGTGCGCAATACCGACATCAGCCTTGAAAAATTCGCCTGACTGCTGGCTGTGCTGCTTTCCGCCGAAAATTCCGGGTGTTTGCCCAGCACCAGGATGGGTATCGCCTTGCTGATTAACTGTTCGGTGCAACTGTAACTGAAGTTTTTCAGGTAACCGGTCAAGCCCAGAACCGATACCAATGGTAACGGCGACAGCCCGGCGCTGACTTTGCGGTACTCGGGATAGAGTTGCCGGTCTATATTCACTTCCTGCTGGCCGCTGAAACTGCCGAAGCGCAGGCTGGCGATTTTCGGCGTGGCCGGACGGATGCTGAGATCGTGGTGCATCGTCGTCGATAGCTTGCCGCCAACTGCTGTAAATTCAAGCGTGGCATTGCCGAGAACAACGCCTTTCTCAGCTAAAGCCTGTACACGAAAGGTCGTCACGCCTTCATGGCCCTCATCGATAGCAATCGTTTTTTTGGCTTCGCCCTGCACAGCCAGTTGCGGCGGCGCTTTCAGACTGACCTGGATAGGCGCTTGGTCGCCCGAGCCTTTGATATTGTTGGCGACGCTGACACTGACGGTAAATTCGTCGCCCGGCGCCACCATGAACGGTGCATTCGGCTGGACAATCAAATCGCCGCGCACCTGGGTGCTTTGGGTCACGCTGGCGATACGTCCGTCATTGACGGCGAGGGCAATGACCCGCATCGACCCGTTGAAGGTTTCCGGCACCTGATAGCTGAATTCCTTCTCGCCATTCAGATCGACGATACCGGACCAATACACCGCCGGTTTATCGTGCTTGCGCTTGAAAGGATTGATAAAAGAAGCGGGCTCCTCCTCGCCATCGCCGCCGGGGGCCATCATCTGCATCAGCTTTTTGAATTCCGGCAGTATCAGGTCGAGAATCTGCGTGGTATCGACCGACAGTTGCCGCTTCTGGAAAAAATACCCCAAGGGGTCGGGATTTTTATAGCGGGCGACTTGCAAAATGCCTTCGTCGACGGCAAACACCACGACGCGGGTCGGCTCGGGACTGGAGACTTTCATTGTCAGCGTTTCACCCGGCTTGATCAGTTCCGGCACCTCGAGTTTCAGCGCTTGAGTATGCTGGGCGAGGTTGACTTTAAAAGGCGCGACACCGAATGACAGCGGGCTCATGAAAATTTCATCGGAGCCCGGATCACGGATGTACTGTACGTTGATATAGCCGTTTCCGGTCAGTTCTTTGGGCACTTCTATAGTTTGTACCGAAGCCTGGGTGTCGGCTTTAAACCATTGGCTGGCGTAGACCTTGTCGCGCTCAATGGTAATCAATCCAGCCCCGGTATAAGGCGCACGGATATTGACGGCGATTTTTTCACCGGGTGCGTATTCCTCCTTGTCCAGCGTCAATTGCAATTCGGCATTGCGATCCAGGCTGCGCGAGACATTGCCTTGTCCCGCCACGTTGTAATCGATGCGGCTGATGATCAAGCCGTCGGCGTTACGCACCAGGTAGGAATAATCGCCGGGTGTGTGGCTGTCGAGCTTCAGGTCATAGCCGTCCTTTGGAATCACCAGCGCGTCTTTATGCAAACTGATTTCTTTGGGACGGGATTCGTATTTGTAGGTGTTGTCGGTCTGGCGCGTCAATACCGACAAGACTTTTCTCTCCAGTAATTCCAGCGTCAGGTTAGCTGCCGGAGCGGCTTGCACTTGCGGGTTGACGGCCAATAGCCGCGCATGGCGCTCGGCGTCTTTCGCGACAAAATCAAGCCTGCCGTCGGCCTTGAAACCTACCAGGAAAGGCATATCCGATACCAGTGTATCGGCTTCGGCGGCGACACTGCGCCCGCCCTCCGCTTCGAAGGCGCGTACCAGAACATGCAGTTGATAAGTGGCGCGGGCGTATTTTTCCAGCCCTAAGGCAAATGCGGCATTACCGCCGGTATCTGTTTTAACCGGTGTCAGCGCTTCATCAAAGCTGTCTTTAGCCGTGTGCGGATCATAAAAGTTGTAATCCTTGTAGCGCTTAAAGGCCGGTATGGCCGGTTTTAAAGACAAGTCGGCTTCGACTTGCCTTGCTTCGGCAGGGGCGCCGTACAGATTTTGCACATTGACGAGGGCCTGTAAATCATCGGGACTGACCCAGCCGTCGGTCTGGGTTTGGGAAGCTATCAGAGCCTTGGAAAACTTTACCGTGGTTTTGATACGATCCGGCTGAAACTCTTCCACCTTGACGCTCGTTGAGCCCAAAAACTCATCGGTTTTGTTGTCCTTGACGGTATACAGGTTGACTGTGTAGTTGCCGGTCGGCGAGCTCTCCAGTGTCTCGTGCGCCAGTTCGTTAAAGCCGCCCGGCCCTAAATTGATGGTCGTGCGTTTGACGACCAGTCCGCGCGCATCGAGAATTTCCGCCTGAAGCGGCAGGCCGATTAAAGGCAGATCCCAATGTTCGGTTTTGACAATAATGCCGATATGAAAGGTATCGCCGGGCCGGTAAATACCGCGATCGGAAAACAGGTAAGCATTCAGTTGATTGGCGTCCGGTGCGTTGTCGGCGCCGCCTATATCAAAACGCGAGAGATTCAGCTTGCGGTCTTCGCGTCCCAGCGGCAGGAAACTCATATCGCCCTGGTGTTTTACCAGATACAGCACCGGTTCGCGTTCGCGCGTCAAATCGGACAATTTCGGGAAACGCAGCTTGCCGTCGAGATCGGTTTTGCCGTTGAACAAACTCAAGCCGTTTTTGCCGATTACCTCGACATCGGCATCGCTCTGCGGCTGGCCGCTTTGTATCGATTGCACAAACACCAGTTGCGAGCCGTCCAGTTCGGTTTTTACGATGATCCCTAAGTCAGTGACAACGATCAGGCGATTATCGGTGACCTGGTCATCGCTCTGCTTGGTGGCCGGATCATAGCTTTTTGCCGTTAATAAAAAGATGCCGCGTTTGTCATTGCCTTGCGCATCGATCATGTACTGGCTTAAATCCACCGGCTGGTAATAGGGTTTTCCGTGTTCTTGCGGGGGCAAGGGCAGGGCGAGTTCAAAACGTTCGCTCAGGTTATCCTGGCCGAAGCCGTCGTAAAAACTCGGGTGACTGAAATCACCTTCGCTTTGTGAGACAAGATGCTGCAATTGTTCCGGCAGCACGCGGCCCAGCTCGACTTTAACGCCGGGCAAGTCGCGCGTCAGCAACGCGGTCTTTTTCTCCCCGCTTAAGGTTAGCAGGGAGCCTTCGCCGATAATATGCACTTCCTTGTTGAACTCCGGCACAGCCAGCGTTTTATAGACGACTTTCGGTAACAGATAACCGCCGAAGGATTTAATATCCTTATTGACTTTGATAAACAGATGTCGGCCTACATCGGCCTGGATGCGAAAGGTATGGATTTGGCTGTATTCATGCTCGGCAGGCAGGGCTTCCAGCGGCACAGGTGGACTGAGATTGATGATTTCCGCCGTTACTTCGTCCGGATTCCAGTAGTGATTGTACGTGCGCTCGGACTCCGCAGCATTCGGATGGAATTGAGGCAGCAAGCGAACTGCCAGGGCCTTGGCCATATCCCGCTCATGAACCGGCAGCGTGGTATTCAAAACCAATATCTGGTCTTGCAACTGCGTTTGGTTGTTGGGAATTACCGTCAATTGTATATCGCTAACGCTCAGTCCGTTGTACAGTCCGGGTATATCGACTGTGGCGGTTAGCGTCTCGGCGATATGGGCATCGGAGCCTTCGGCTTTGACGTCGCCTGCAAGTGTGAAGACGATCTGTTGGTCATAGCGCGGAACAGGCAGTGACGCCGAATGCACAAAGGCGTTCAATTTCAGCTTGTCATAAGTGACGGTGAAGGTCACAGGCTTGCCTTTATCGTCGGTCTTAGTGTCTTTGAGGCTTAGCCTGATTTGTTTTTCCAGCGAGTCGCTATCAACCGGATGGCTGAATTGAAGCTGGATAATCGCTTTCTTTAGAGCAGGGTCCAGCGGGTCCTGGTAAAACTCGGATTTTTCCAGTTTGGCGGTAAACGCTGGAGCGTTAAACGAAAAATCATCACGCGCCAGCTTGATTTGCGGTGCAACCAGATTTTTTTCCAGTTTGACTTTGTAGGTTTGTCCTACCGGCCAATCCTTGTCGGGTCGAAATTCCAGTGTTTTGTCGTCCAGCCAATGCCAATGACCTGCAATAGCGGGATGAGTCGCAATGCCTTGCGTGACCTCTTTATCGACCATCGCTAACGGTGCAACGGAGGCGTTAAATGTAACGACCAGCGGATTGGGCGGTTCATCGCTTTCAATATCCCTGCGTTCCGGCGCCTGAATCGCAAAATCAATGGTGATTGGTTGCGGGCGCGATTGCCACCAATGCAGCCCGAACCAGCCGCCCACGCCAATCGCCAACAGCGCCGCCAACGTCGACAGGCTGAATAACGGCCTTGCCGCGGCATACTGAAAAAGGCTGTTAAATTTTCTTTTGACAAAAAATAGCCAAGCGGGTGCTTGCCATTGTACTGAGCCGAACAAGCTCGTCAGTGTATTCAGGATGAAAGCCCAGCAGAGGCTTAAAACAGCGGTAAATTTACTCATCGTTGCTTACCTATATCAGGTGAAAAGCAGGGTTCTTTGATGTGTCCAGTATAGACCGATGTGATGATTTATAGAAAATTTGCAAACGCTTGTTGTTGGCGCTTTACTTGTTTATATGCCTGGAGAGGGGGTGTTCTTCCTTAGCTTGACGGCAGTGGAGCTCCGTCCGATTCGGTCGGAGCCTTGCATCAGATGATTCTGCTTTTTAACCGATCGGTAGTTGGTCCCCTCTTTGAATAAAAAGGTCGGTGAATAATTACACCGACCGATATTATTCCTCTATCCCTAAATCCTTAATTTTACGTGTCAGGGTATTTCTGCCGTAACCCAGTAAAATAGCGGCTTCGTGGCGTTTGCCGTGGGTATAGTTTAATGCGGCTTGAATTAAAATGGTTTCGACCGCGGGAATGGTTTGTTTGGCGACCTCATTTTCCTTGGTCAGTAACTGCCGGTCTACCCAGCTTCTCAGTAAGGACTCCCAATCGTTTCCGACGACATTTTTTTCTGTCGATGTGTTCGTCAGTTCGGGCGGCAGAATCGCAGATCGCGTGCACCAGCGACGGCGTCGCAACTTACTAGAACTATTCGTGGCGTATTGGTCGCAACAAGTCGCGACACGGCCAACGGTCCAATACCTGTGCGTGCT
>SXGS01648575.1_pt1 | contig 16876 bp, 13 predicted proteins | sample 3174681 | NCBI WGS metagenome assembly SXGS01 (sample SAMN11356861, study PRJNA531348) | freshwater metagenome | isolation source: freshwater sample F1-80 | place: China: Fuxian Lake, Yuxi | collected 2017-12-25 | reverse complement strand
TCCTCGCCTGCGGCTGCGGGTTAAACGAGGTTTCTACCAAACTAGGTTAAGTGCAGCATTGTAATCGTCTCGCTCGTCCTTGTCTCTTAGGCTGGAAAACGGCCAAGAAAATTGAATTTGCGAACCTGGGTTGTGTAGATAAAGCCTGTCGCTTGTAGCGAAAGATTTGAATATTCCATGCATAACAGTTCGATCTGTGGGGTGGGTAACGAAACTGTAGCCCGATGTTCTCGGGTTTTGAGCGATTTGATTGGAGAACGGTAGATGAACGCAAGTCGGCTAACTTGGACCCTTGGGTTGGCGATTGGAATAGCTAGTGCAAGTTCATCCCAAATCTGGGCACAGAAATGTGATGGTGCATGTGACAGCGGCACGTGCACAACCTGCTGCGATGATTCGGGCCTGCTCGACCGACTGGGCGCAGCCACTACGCGGCTTGAATCTAGGCTGCGTGCCCAATTACTGCACATGGCACATCGAAATCCCAATGCGTGTGACAGTCCCTTGAGCCAATGCGACGCGCTGCCCGGAGGAAATTGCTCGCAATGTTCGTCTCAGCCGTCGGAAAATCGAAATAGCGATCGTTCGCCGACTGATGTGACTGAACCCAATCACTCGCACTCGAGGCCGGTGCCGTCACCGATCCCAGCACCCCAAATTACACCTCGTCCAAACTCTGACATACACCACGGCAGTCCAGTACCTCCGCCACATCACGGCGATCCTATGGATGATTCGAAAGTCGATCCGTTCCGCGACGATACGGCTTTATACTGGCGATCATCGCCCGGAGGCCAGCGCCGAGTGGGCTACATGCGACGAATCTCTGGCGGTAGTGACGCAGCCACCGGCAGCGATTCTCGCTACGCAGATGCGTTCAGTCCTCAAGCTTCGTCCGGCTACCACAGATCGATAGCGAGTGGCCATGGAACACGAGACCTGAGCAACCATAGTCGGTGGTCTAACGAACAGTCAAGTCGCCATTTCGCTCGTCAGCAGGCTGATGAATATGTCGATCAGGATCAAGTAGTTCCGCCCTCGATGACTGAAGTCGTACCTGCTTCTGCGGTCATCCCTGTATCTCAAATCGCCACAGCCCGCATCTCAGACGTCGACGACATACAGGCCACTGCACCTCGGCCAGCGACAACCATTCGCCGGGCAAGCTATGGCGAGCAAGTGCCTCACAATCCTCTGCGAACGCGTGCGCAGCCATTCGCTTATTGAATTCGAATATTAAGTGCAAAGTGGATGCAGATGCTGCACGCCACACTGTCGGATGATCTGGTTGGCATGGTCGCTTCATGCAAGGCTGTCAACTGAGGTTCGCCTCTTGGCAGCAGGCAAGAAACGCTAAATTCGCGTACTCTGAGTTATCAGTGTCGTGAGATTCGTCAAATACCTCCAGGGAATTTTCGGAAAGAGCCACTCCTAATATTCCCGCCGCAGCACGAAGGGGATTCCCGCCCCCCTTCGTGCTTTTTTTGTTTGAATTTCACCACCGGCGGATCGACCACAACGCTCACGAGCAGTCCGTCAGCCGTCTTGCGGAAGCTCCTCCGGATCATTCGAATCGACCTGTCGGTAGTGTTATCCGACGCGCGTACGAACTCAACTTGGTACTCGAACGTGCCGTCCTTCCATGCGCCGCGGTAGCGTGAGATCGATGTTGGCTCTTTGACTTCGGTAGTCGAGCCGTCGAGTGCGATGCGCACATCGCGATGCCCGCAGCCATGTCCGTTCAGGACGACTGCGCCTTCCTCGACGTGCATTGAGAACTTCGAGCTCATAAGAGGACCAAGCTGCTCGAGGGTGCGGCCTTCGGTGCGGTCCTCGACGAAGATCTATTCGCCTTCCAAAACGCGCAACCCGTCGGGCTGCGCCGAGGAATCCGAAGTGAGTAGTGCACGCCGAGCTCCGTTGGGTGCAATCTCCACGACTTGACGTTGGTCGTAACATGCCACGATCAGCCCATTGGGGCCCATCACCATACAGTAGAGTCCCGTACCAATGTTAGCGGCCAGGGTCTTTACGGTACCAGCCGCTTCGATCGCGTAAATGGTGGAGCCGGCTGCGATATAGGTAGTCCCCTGATGCCATGCTATCGCCGAAATGTCTGTAACGCTTGCAAGTTTGGACCGCTCGCCATTCGAGCGCAGGATCTCGACGCTCTGAGCCAAACCATGTTCGTTTATCGGAGCCAAGAGGAAAGAACCTCGGTCTGCGGCTGCCGTCAGGCCCTCGAAGCCTTCAAGCACGAACGTTGGACGGCCCTCTGCAGAAAGTCGCCAGATGCCAGCCCCTCGTTGCCACGAGACGCCGAAAACAGTCCCTTCAGACGAAGTCGTCAGCCCTCTAACATCGCCGACGCCAGGCACCTCGCGCAGCGTTCCGCCCGAGTCAATCTGCAGAAGACGTAGACCGAGAATATCACCGACAATGACAGTACCATCCCGCTGGGTGACAATCCCGCCGGAGTGCGGATGTGCCAAAGCAGTTTGGGTTGCGAGCAAGGTACCCACAATTGCGATGTAAGCTAATTTCATGGCATATCGAATCGCACGTTTTGAAGAATTGGCCAACATGCTGAACTTCCCTTCGAAGTCGCAAATCGAAATGCAGCGACTCCCAACCCTAAAGAGTGCTGTTCACGCTCTCGATCGCCGCAGCATCTAATCATTAAAAAATGTTGGTCGTTTGTTTGTAGCGATTTAGCGATTTCACTGTGTGCGCTAGTATTGTACAATGAACGCGACGCCATAATCCATCAAGGAGATGGAGCATGTTAGTAGCGGAATCTGCAAATGTAGCTTACGAAGAAGACTTGCAGTCTCGCCCTGAGCAAGAGCACAAGGATGATCTTATTGCGATCGAACCATCATCGAGAAGCTACTTTTTGGGGAAGACTTTTCTTGAAGTCGCATTGGCCGCGAAGAAGACATTCCTTGAAAGGAAGTCCTTTGTTATTCGGATTGGTCATCAAGCATCCTTCCCCATCGGAGCATTTTCCTGGTGATGGGATTCGTGGACGACCGAAATCGAGCCCTGTTCCTGTTCGCGTTTCCAGCGGTCTGAACTCACTAGTCGTTGAAGTTCTTGCTTGGATCGACACTGCTGTTGACGGTCATTTTGTTATTTCAAAAGAGCCCTCAACTAGTTCCGCTACCGTTTCAAGTTAGGTCCACGCTAATCGCCTACGATATTTTTCAGAGAGGATCAACTTTGGAACAGTACTTGAAAGTCGCCATCGAAGCCGCGCGCGTGGGCGGCGAGATTCTCAAGAGCTACCAAGGCAGATTTACATCTCGCGAAAAATCACCCAAGGATTTGGTAACCGATGCCGATTTGGCGTCTCAGCAAGCTATCCAAGATTACATCTTCGCGAAGTTCCCCGATCACTCGTTTCTAGGGGAGGAGTCTTCGGCGGACCATTGCCGAGAAGCTAGAGCTAGTGAGCGGCCGTTGTGGGTCGTCGATCCGTTGGATGGAACGGCAAACTACGTTCATAACTTGCAAAACTATGCAGTTTCTGTGGCACTAGTGAAGGGAACCAAAGTACTGGTGGGTGCTGTCTACGATCCCACAAACGATTCCATGTATAGCGCGTCGGCAAATGGTCCAGCCATGTTCAACGGTCGACAGATTCAAAGCAGCCAATGCACACAATTGGATCAAGCGATGGTGGCTTGCAGTTTTCCTGCGGGTGTTAAGCGTATCGATCCTGAGGTGAGCCAATTTTTGTCCGTGCTCGAAAAATGCCAGTCGGTTCGTCGGCTTGGATCAGCAGCACTGAACCTTTGTTACGTTGCCGCCGGGTCGCTGGATGCGTATTGGGTTCAGACGATTCAAACTTGGGATGTTGCTGCAGGCTACTTGATTGCCGAGCGAGCTGGTGCCAAGCTAACCAACGTATCGGGACGCGATTTCGACCTATGGCATCCGAATGTCTTGGCGGCCTGCACATTGGAATTGCATCACCTTATGCTTGCATGCTTGCAGGAATAAAAAGGAAATAATGATGTCGCAAGATCAACCATCACCCTACGAGCCGCCTGTTCTTCAGGCGCAAATTCTTGACGACGAAGGGGACGGCACGGGCGGATTGATCCCGTTTAAGAACCCACAAGCTTTGACTGCGTACTATCTCGCGGTCTTTTCGCTGATCCCGTGCTTTGGCATTCTGCTTGGCGTACCGGCGGTCGCCTTGGGGATCATGGGATTGGGCGCCCGTAAACGTAATCCTGCGATTAAAGGGAGCGTACATGCCTGGATCGGGATCATTCTCGGCGGAGGCACCACCTTGCTCTGGGTTGGCTCGATAATCGCTTTCATCATGTACACTCGAGTTCGCTAACACAGCTACTCCCATGGGCCTTGTTGTGGCCGGAAGCAATTTGAACTATATTCGTCCCAAAGCAGCCAAAGTAGTTTTGATGGAGTTGTAGTTAGGAAGGTGCATGATCAGCCACAGCGGAGAACAACCGCCGACCGGCAGCGCTATTGACCGCTTGCAGAATGCTCGGCAAGGGATCTTGGACGAGCTGAGCAAGGTTATTGTCGGTCAACAAGAGGTTATTGACGAGCTGCTGATTTGTCTATTCAGTCGTGGACATTGCTTGTTGGAAGGCGTGCCGGGACTGGCTAAGACGTTGATGATCAGCACGCTCGCCAAAACGCTGAATCTCTTCTTCAGTCGGATTCAGTTTACGCCCGACTTGATGCCCGCGGACATCACCGGTACTGAAGTAATCGAAGAACAGCAGGGGACCGGGGCGCTGCAGCGGCGATTCATGGAAGGACCGCTATTTGCGAATGTCATTCTGGCCGACGAAATCAATCGAACTCCTCCGAAAACGCAAGCGGCTCTATTGGAAGCGATGCAGGAGCGTCAAGTCACCGTCGGACGCCAGCGGCACCCATTGGGAGATCCTTTCTTCGTCTTAGCGACGCAGAACCCCATCGAGCAAGAGGGAACTTATCCACTGCCCGAAGCGCAGCAGGACCGATTTATGTTCAAGGTCCAAGTGGATTACCCAAGCTTTCAAGATGAGTTCGAGGTTGCGCGCCGAACCACATCGCGCGGCCAACCTCAGGTTAATCCGGTGCTCAGCGGCGCGGATATACTAGAGTTACAAGATTTGGTGCGCAGCGTTCCGGTGGCCGATCACGTAATTCGCTATGCTTTGGCGCTAGTCCGGCACACGCGCGTTGGTACTGAAGGAATTCCCGAATTTGTATCCAACCAAGTGGGCTGGGGGGCTGGGCCGCGCGCGGTCCAGTTCTTGGTGCTTGGCGGAAAATCTCGCGCTCTGCTGCAAGGACGGGTGCACGTGACGATCGAGGACATTCAAAAACTTGCCAGGTCGGTCCTGCGGCATCGTATGGTCGTAACGTTCGCTGCGCAGAGCGACGGCATCACGACTGACGATGTCATCCAGCGGTTGCTCAATGAAACACCGACCACCGAGAACGAGTTGACTCAAGATGCCCGTTTCAAGAAGATTTTTGCATCCTGAAGCGGCCCAACGGGTCGCACGTTTGGAGCTGCGGGCAAGGCATATTGTCGAAGGATTTCTTGCAGGTCTGCACCGCAGTCCGTATTTCGGTCAGTCCGTCGAATTCGTACAGCATCGGCAGTATGTCGCCGGCGACGACGTCAGGCACGTGGACTGGAAAGTATGGGCTCGGCAAGATCGGTTGGTAATTAAGCAGTACGAAGAAGACACGAATCTGCGTTGCACACTGCTGGTCGATTCGTCATCCAGCATGCGATACGGTCGTGGGTCGATTAACAAGTTTGAATATGCCTGCACACTTGCCGCTTGCATTGCTTATGTCGTCCTTCGTCAACAAGATGCCGTGGCCAGCGTGATGTTCGACAATCGCATACGCGCGCGACTGCCCTATCGCACCAATCGAGGACATCTCAACGATATCTTGGCGTCGTTGGAAGAACATCCACCGGCCGAAAAAACCGATCTCGATGCAGTCTTCAAAGAAGTTGTGAATTCCTTGCCAGGTCGCGGACTGATGGTTTTGATCAGCGATCTATTGGGCGCCGAACAAAGCGCGCTGCGCGGCATCGATACACTGCGCCGAGCCGGCCATGACGTGATCGTCTTGCACGTGCTGGATGACGATGAACTCGATTTTCCGTTCGCCGATCCAACTCGATTCGAGGGCCTGGAATCGTCGCAGACATTGACCTGTAATCCACGCGCTTTGCGACAAGGATACTTGGATGCGCTACAACGATTTCTCGATCACGTGCGCCGCGCATGTGCGGCGTCCAAATGCGATTATATGTTGATCCGCACCAGCCAGGCTCCCGACGCGGTGCTTTCCAAGATCCTCAGCGATCGTATGCGATTAGTTCGCAGGAGATAGACCGGCCACAGACATGCAGTTTTTGTTTCAGCCACTCACATACGGATTTCTTTTGGTCGCGGTGCCGATCCTTGTGCATTTGATCAACATGCTGCGCCATCGCAAGCAGAGTTGGGCGGCTATGGAATTCCTGTTGGAGAGCTATCGCAAGCATCGCCGATGGGTACTGCTGAAACAGTGGTTGCTGCTGGCCGCGCGGATACTCATCATGTTGGTATTGGTGATGATGCTAGCCCGATGGATCAGCAATGCTCAATGGCTGGGTATCTTCGGCGGGCGCACCACCCATCACTATGTCCTGCTCGATGACAGCTACTCCATGGCCGAGCAAGATCAAAATGTAACGGCCTATCAACGTGGCCTGCAAGCCTTTGCTGCCCTGGTGCGATCCATATCCGACCAACCCGGCCAACACCAGCTTACGTTGCTTCGATTCAGTCGGGCTGCGCTGGCTGCGCGTGGCGGTTCGGACAATGTGCGCATGGATGCTGCCGCGGATCTAATTTCCCAAACAGTTCCTCGAGATCCGAGTCGCTTGCTGGATCGCGTAACCGCTTCGCAACCCAGTTCGCTGCAGTTGTCAGCCGAACCTTCATTAGATTTAGTGGTACCGCTGGTCGAACAACACGCTGGCGAACCGGCTGAGGTTTACATCGTTAGCGATTTTCGTCGCAATGAATGGGGCCAGCCAGAGACGTTGCGCAACAAGTTGACGCAGCTCAAGAACGCGTCGGCGCAAATTCAGTTCATCGATTGTGCTCAAGGGAATCCTGGAAATCTCTCGCTGGCTCTCATTGAACCGCAACAGGAAGTGCTCGCTGCCGGTGTCCCATTGATGGTTCGTTTGCAGGTGCGCAACCAATCATCACAAGTCGCCAGGAATGTCGTCGTGCGGGTCAAGACGATCCAATACGCGCAGGGGCAAACGGTTCCAGTCGGCGAACAGTCGTATTCCGGACAAGTCTCCGATTTACCTCCGCTGGTCATCGAACAAATTGGTCCCAACGAATCCGTCAGTCGCCAGGTTCAAGTTGTCTTTGGCATTCCTGGTGAGCATGCCGTCGAAGCGTCCCTACCCGATGACTCGCTCGAACCTGACAATCGGCGCTGGTGCGTCGTGCGAATTCAGCCGTCTCTGCGCGTGCTGCAGATCGATGGGGACGTAAATCAATCCAATGCTTTTTTTCTGTCCACGGCCCTGAACCCAGACGGTCGTTCCAGCACTGGGATGTCCATCGAGGCTCGAGATGCCAATTATCTGCGCGATGTCCGCCAGGAAGAACTACGTTCCTGGGATGTCATAGCGATGCTCGATGTGCCTCGCTTAGATAAACAGGCGATCGACAATCTAGAGAGCTTTGTGCGCGCGGGTGGAGGCGTGGTTTTTTTTAGTGGCCCCAACAACAACTTGGTTGAACTGAACAATCAATTCTATCGCGGCGGCGAAGGCTTGTTCCCGATCCCAGTCGAGGGTGCAGTCGAATTACCGATCGTGGATGGCCAGCAGGAACCGCAGGTTTGGGCAGAAGATCATTTTATTCTCGCTCCTCTGCGCAGCCTATCGACGTCGCCATTTCCCTTGGTGCAAGTTCGACAACTGCTTCAGATTCCAAGCGACTTTGAACTTGAGCAAGCTGGCGTCGAAGTCGTCGCTCGAGCAACTGGCAAGCGTCCGCTGGTCGTCGACAAATCATTTGGTTCGGGGCATGTCGTCGCCGTTCTAACTGGGTTGCAGCCGGCGTGGAGCAATTGGGCGCAAGATCCAACATTCGTCGTTCTTGCGCTGCGGACCGTCGGTTATTTAGGCAGCTTCCGTCGGGAGGTCGCCAGTGAAATCGTCGCGACGCCAATTAACACCACCGTGTTTGGGCAGAATATCCTTCCTGATGCCGAGATCTTCTTTCCCAGCGCGAGTGGGCCTCGCATGCGAGTTCAGCAAAAAACGGAACCGCAAACTGATCAGCAACTGGCCAGCGTGAAGCTGAGTATCGATGTGACTCGGCAATCGCCCGAGGTGATCGATGCGCTGATGCGTGCCGGAGTCTTCGAGACTTGGCTGATGACGACTGACGGCAAAACACTGGTGCGTAATTTGGCTCGTAATGTCGCCGCCGCCGAAGGCGATTTGGCTCGAGTAACCTCTCAGGAAATGGAAGAGAAACTTCGCCCCGTCGAGATTCGCTTCCGGTCCGCTCAGTCGATGAGTGCCGCTGGTTGGGCCACGCAGACTACATCGCCCAGTGTGCTGCTGATGGCCTTGCTCGCTGGCTTGCTATTGTGCGAACAAGCTCTTGGATATGCAGCCAGTTTCCATCCTCCGCCGCTAGTGACCGGAGGCACGCGATGATTCTTCAGTCGCTTAGCTGGACAGGATTACTCAGTTGGCCGGCGTCGCTTGCGCAAACTCGCGTGATATACGAATGGACTCGACTGGAACAATTTGACCAGTGGTGGCATTGGCTGCTGTTGTTGGCAGTTGTTTTGGCGGTTGTTGCCTATGTAACTTGGTGGTACCGGCGCGATTCCATCGAACAACCGCGTCCGGTGGGCTGGGCTCTCACGATTCTGCGAATGGCGGCCTTTGTCGGACTATTGTTGTACTTCTTACAATTTGATCGACGGACCGAGCAGCGTGTGGTGCGCAATTCACGAGTCGCAGTCCTAGTCGACACTTCGCTCAGTATGACGCTGCCTGGCACTCCGTCGGCCAGCGGAATTTCCAGCACGATTTCACGTTCTACCGAAATCGCGCAAATGTTCGCTCAGTCGCCAGTGTTGTCGGAACTGTCGCGCGAACACGAAGTAGCGGTCTACCGTTTCGATCAATCGCCTCGCCCGGTTCTGGTGGCGGCATTGAATAAGGCTGACGCACAACCACAAGATGTTGCGAAATCAAGCAACGACTCTGCGGCTACCGTTTCTCAGGCGCGAGTGCTGTTGTGGCTGTCCTGTTTCTTAGGAGCAGTGGCAAGCGTCCTGTTGGTTATTTCATTCGCAGGACAACTGGCTGGAAAAAGAACTTGGGCGCCAGGCGCCTGGATGCTGTTGGTGGGCACAAAACTCATGTTGATCTCGCTGATCGTATGTGCTTGTGGGATTCTACCAGCCAGTGAATTCTCACTTGCCGAAATATTGGGAGTGAGTACCGAACCGCTTGGCTCGTCTAGCGCTAGTTCTCCTGTAGACCCGCCGCTTCCGATCGATCGCGATGACTCAGTTCCCGCGTTCGCGCCAACCGATTGGGCAAACGCTCTGGCGCCGACAGGCATTGAAACTCGTTTGGGAGAGGCCATCAAGTCGACTCTGGATCGTGAGCAGGGGAGTCCCTTGGCGGCAATCATCATCATGACCGATGGTCGCAATAATGGTGGCCTCGATCCAAAATCCACATTGATCTCAGTACAGAATTCTCGAATTCCATTGATGATCGTCGGAGTCGGTTCGCCACACAGCCCGCCGAATGTGAAACTGGTCGAAGTGGATGCTCCCAAACGACTCTATCCAGGCGACAAGTTTTCGCTCAGTGCTCTGGTCCAGTCGTCTGGCTTTGCCGGGAAAGTGATTACCCTGCAAGTTTCCGCGGGGCCAAAGGACACCGACCCAGCGGGCTTTTCGATTCAAGATGAAATTCAGCTCACGCTGCCCGACGATAATACGCTCGCCACCGCGCGTTTTGAGTTGGCGCCCAGGACGGTCGGGAAATGGACGTACCTGGTCAAAGCCATTCCGCTCGACAATGATGCGGACTTGCGAGATAACGAAGTCAGTGCGGGGGTTGAAGTTGTCGAGCGCAAGAATCGAGTCCTGATTTTTTCGGGCGGCCCCAATCGCGAGTATCAGTTCGCGCGCAATCTGCTGTATCGTGACCGCGACGTCGAATCGCATGTGTTCCTGCAGACCGGCCGCGATGGTATGTCGCAAGAGGCCGCGAAATTGTTGACGGATTTTCCAGCAGATCGAGCCGCATTGTCGGCCTACGATGCAATTCTCGCATTCGATGCCGATTGGACCAAAGTTCCCGATGCGCAAGTCGAAGCTGTCGAGCAATGGGTGGCCGAGCAAGCTGGCGGTCTGATGTTAATTGCAGGTACTGTGGAAATGCCCAAATGGCTCACGCGATCAGCCAGTGGAATGCGCACCACGTTGCTGCGCGGTCTCTCACCTGTGGTCCTCGAACAACGCGGTAGTGTTCTGCTGTCCGGTGGACGCGCCGAAGCCGAATCATCCTGGCCATTGAAACTAACGGCCGATGGATTGCAGAGCGATTTCTTGTGGCTCAATGACGACCCAGTTTCTAGCGGCCGGCTGTGGGAAGCCTTCAAAGGTGTGTACAGCTATCACGCCGCATACGAACTGAAACCAGGCGCGAAAGCGCTGGCATTGTTTTCGGATCCAACCGCGCAGCTTGACGGCCAGGCCCCGATCTACTTGGCGAACCATTTCTACGGTGCTGGCAGAGTTCTGTACCAAGGCGGCAGTGAAATGTGGCGATTGCGAGAAGTGGGCGATCAGTATTTTGATCGCTATTACACAAAACTCGTGCGGTGGATTTCGCAAGGTCGGTTGCTGATGGATTCGGACCGAGGAGTGCTGCTGGTCGATCGAGAGCAAGCTCTCTTGGGCGATCAAGTTACGGTGCGTGCGGTATTGAAAGACCAACGATTTCAGCCTTTGATTCAAAGTGAGGTCGTAGCTCGCCTGTTAGATCCGCAGAAACGCAGTACGCCGCTGGTGTTGCGACCGATGAGCGATGGCTCGCAACCGGGAGTCTACACGGGGCAGTTTCCGATTCAGTTCTCGGGCGAATACTCGATACAATTGCAACTCGGCGGTTTAACCTCCGAAGAAGTATTGACGGCCTTGGTGAAAGCGAAAGTCCCCGCGATGGAAATGCAACGCGGCGAACGTTTCGATGAACTGCTGAGCCATTTAGCCGTACAGTCCGGTGGCAAGTATCTGCTTGGGGCCAGCGAAGCCATCGCGCCGGCGGCTGATGGCCAACGCAGTACGCTAGTGGCAAATATTACAGCGCAGGATCAAATTACGTTTTTGCCTGGGGCACCTGATCGGAATTTCCAGTTGCGTTGGCTTGCCTGGTTGATGGCCTGGATCGCGGGCAGCTTGTCGATCGAGTGGATTGCCCGGCGCTTGCATCGCTTGGCTTGAGGCATGAGTTGTCGTTTCGGCTCGCATAACAAAATGAGTTTTTGCGTGAATAATTTGACGCAATGGGAGTACATGAAGATTCCATGTCTGCTCACGTAGGTGATCGACTTTCCCAAGCGGTTCAGACTCAGCTAAAGGCGGTGCGTAGTGCGATTCGCCTCTACATCGCCTTGGACGGTTTGTTGCTAGCAGCGCTGCTGACGATGCTCATCTTCTGGATCGGCGGTGCGATCGATTATTTCCCGGTCACCGTCGGTTCGAGTGAAACTCCGCAATGGGTGCGGGCGACTCTGTTATCCGCAATCATCGGGCTGGTGGCATGGATAACACTGTGGCGAGCCGGGCGACGATTGATCGCGAACTTGCCCGATTCGAGTCTAGCCGTCTTGCTCGAACGACGATTCCCTCAGCTCAACAATGAACTTGTTACCGCCGTGGAACTGGTAGGGGCAGTTGATCGCGATGCCTCAAATCCAGCCGCTTACGGGCAGATGCTCGCTCGCGTTCACCAAGCGGTTTCCTCACGTGTCGGAAATCTGCCGGCGCGAACGCTGCTGAATTGGCAACCGATTATCAAGTACGCGATCCTGACAACCATGTTGGCAGTTGTTTCTGTTGTGGCCATGATCGGCATACCGGACTGGATGGGTTTGTGGTCCAAGCGCCTGTTTGCATTGTCGGACGATACGTGGCCACGTCGATCGCGATTGCGTGCCGATGGAATTCAATTGCAACTGCCAGCGTTTACGGGCCAAATGAGCGCCGACCGTACGCTGATCGTATTCGAGAATAATGTCGCCCGAGTCCCACGGGGAGCGGCGCCGGTGCTGCAGATCTCCGCCGACACCACCGCGGCGGAAGTTCCGGCAATTTGCACATTGTATTATCGAGACGAATTTGGTTCGCGTGGTCGCGCCAATTTGCGTCGCGTAGGAGGCGGAGAATCGGGCTGGAGACAATTCTCGCTCGATGGTCCGCCTCTGGATGGACTGACTGAGGATTTGAGATTCGACGTAATTGGCAATGACGCCCGCCTGAGTAATTTTACAATTCAAGCTATTGAGCCAGCGGTGGTGAATAGTCTTGTCCTGGACTGCACATACGCCATTTATTTGCTGGACGATCTCAGTGCCCGAGCAACCTCGGAGCAATTGCCCTATCGAAATGGTTTGGTGATTCCCGAGGGGACCACAGTGACTGTCAAAGGCATCGCCAGTAGTGCACTCAGCCAAGTGCAATACGTGATGCTGGGGTCTGGAGTTGCTCAGTCAACCGATGGAACGACGCCGGCACTGGACATCAAAACGATCCACGTAACCGGTACCGAATTCTCGATCCCGCTCGGCCAGCTTCGCAGTGGACTGGTGCTGGAACTTCGGTTGCTCGATCAATTCGGGCTCGTGGCGGCTCAGGTTTCGAGGTACTTGATCAATGTAGCCGCTGACAATGTGCCTGAGGTGCAATCGCGGCTGGTTGGGATTGGGACCGCGATCACGCCACGAGCCAATCTGCCACTCAAGGGCAGCGTCCGAGATGATCATGGCTTGTTGAAAGTCTGGGCCGATCTCGTTCAACCTGATCGTTCGCCTGAATCGATCGAATTGGCCGTGAATCTCGACAATCAATTGGACTCGGCCTTGGACCTTCAGAAAATCGCCGAGCAACGTTCGCTCAAGCTGGAACCTGAAACCACGCTAGGCATTGTGGTGTCCGCGCAAGATCGTTTCAACTTGGACAACGCAACTCACGTGAGTGCCGGTCCGGCTCAGCAATTGGCGATCGTCACTGACGACAAGTTACTCGTGATTTTGGATCGCCAAGAACTCGAACTGCGCCAACGACTGGAGTTAACCATCGGTGAACTAACGCAATTGCGAGTAGCGCTACAGGATATCGCCAAGATCGACATCGCGAGTTCGCCAAACACAGAACCTGCCGATAGCTCGGATGTGGACGCTCCGGCCGATCCCGCCGAACAATCGCGACGACTGGTGGTCGTGCGCACGCAGCAAAGTGTTCTCCAAGCCGATAAATCACAGCAAGAATTAATCGGCATTGCCGGTCGCGTTGAAGATATTCGTCTGCAACTGGTCAACAATCGCATCGATAGCCTCGACCGGCAAACGCGATTACAAAAGCGCGTTTACGAACCTCTCAAGGAGGCGCTCGATAAAGAAGTCTCTCAACTTGGTCTGCGTCTGAATGAACTACAGTCCGCGGCCATGGCAGCCACAGAAAAGAATCTCGATATCGCGTCCGCCACCACAGCGCTCGATAAACTGATCGTTGTGCTGGAGCAAATCATAGCCAACATGTTGGACATAGAATCGTACAATGAAATCATTGACCTAGTGAGAGGTTTGCTCGAGACCGAAGAACGTTTGCTCGATGAAACTCAGAAGCAACAAAAACAACAAATATTCGATCTGCTGCGCTAGAGCGAATGGCAGCACTTCACTTCGCTCGGCCTGGCACAAGGAAATAACACGTAGCGGTGAGCATTGCGACCGCTTCGTGTCACAGCGTCAGTTTGCGCAATTCAGAAGTTTCTTTGCACTCTCATTTTGCATTTTTCAATTTTCATTTTAACTTTTTCAATGTCGCAATCGGCCGTCGGCTGCTGAACCACCGATTGCACTGATTACACGGATACCAGAGCCGTTCGAGTTCAAGTTTGTGTCGTGAACATGTTGGCGAACTTGCCTGCGTTTCATCGCGTCAGCAGGCGGCATGAATCAGGTTCGAATCGTTGACCTTGCGTCGTTTCAGCCAGTTGAGCCCTCCCTTGGCCTGAAACACGAAACAAATGACCTGGGAGTAAACGACTATCTTTTGGGCAATCGCTTGTCGCAATAGCACGTCGGACAGCGGGCCAATTCCATCGAACTGCCACAAGACAAGGTAGGCTCCCACCAGCGAACAACACGCCAGCACACTCCAGCCGTAAAGCTTGGAATAGTCGGTTTCAAGCAGCAGTGCGGTTCCGTACAACAGACACATGATCCCGAATGTAGCGAAACCGATATGCACATAGAAAGTGTGTTGGTCGTAGTAGATATCGATGGGAGCCCAGCCAATTCGGATGTAGCTCCATCCCGCAAGAACTCCACTGACCGCGGCGAATGCCGCCAGTCGTGCAGACGCCGGGCGCTGGAAGAGAAAAGGCATCGAGAACGCGTATACGATCACACTTGTACCGGCAATTGTTAACGCCGATTGGAACACGAAGTTGGCGGGAAAGTTTTTGCCATCATCGTAACGATACTCTCGTCCAAGATCGCTCAAAGAGTTGTGCGTCCATGAATAGAAAGGCAGCGTGTGATCGTGGGTCGTGCTGCCTTGGTAAAGCCACATCGCGCAATGTGTCAATACAACAAACATGGCAATCAGCAAGAGCGACAGCCACACCAATTTGGATTGCCACGCTCTGCTCACTGATCGACCGGGGAACCATCGAACAGCAGTGAAGACCGCAAAGATCACGACTGGTGCAACATTCGCTATCTCCAGAATCGAAGAGGGCGGTTGGTCACGAGCATCCCAGCGGATCGACAGCTTGTCGTGAGCAACTTGCGTCAAGTCAAGCGTTTCTCCCGCCTTCAACCGCCTGACTCGAAAGTCGCCCTCGCGACCGTTGTACGTGATGTCCATTCCAGAGTGATTCGCTTGAATCTGGAAATCGGATGAGATCGTGGCCGGCAATGGTTCAAACCGATACTGCATCGTGAACAAGTCCTCCGCGAAACCGTCGTCCGTAGGCGACCTTAAGCAGTTGAAATCACAGACCTCGGGATACCACGTTCCATCCGAAAACTGTCGCCACTGTCGGTTCACAAGCGAACCGCGGATACCGGTTTCGGTATCCCAAATCCATTCGCGGCGAACCAGCGCGTACCGGCGCGGGACGCTCAGCGTGAATCGATCGCCATCTGCGTTCATCAATTCGACTTCCACCGTGTCCGCGGACACAATCTGAAAAAGTCCACCGGCCAAGGCACTGCAAACATTAAACTCGTCCTGCGGCCGGCCGATGCCCAAGCCGAATGATGTTCCGGCACGCGACGTCGCCAGTCCCAGTACGTCGGCGAGCGGATCGGCGGTCGGTTCGGTGGCTCTGCGGACATCGTCGACGATGCAGCTTGCGGAATAGATCGTGACGCCTTTGTCGGATGCGTCCTGAATCACGAATCCCGCTCGACCATCAAAGATCTGAATCCATCCCGAATCGTCGATGGCGGAAAAATCGTCCCCAAAAGCCACGTCCATCCGCGCCGCCGGCCCCAGACGAAAAAGTTCCAATACATACTGGGTCAGCTCGGGAAATGGAACCTCGTTCAAGACAAAGTCGACTTTCATTCGTCGTTGAGTCAACGCACATCGATAGTGATAGTGGTCGCTCCGCGTGAACGTGCCGTAGTGTTCATTCCAGGCCTGCGCGATTCGATCCATCGCATCGTCGGCAGAAAGAATCGACGAGCGTGCCAGTCCAAACAGCAGCAGCAAGATTGAATAGCGTATCTTGAGCGACGACAGCAATGGATAGACCTTCAAAGAATCGGTCATGACGATGCATGTGGCACCGCCTTGGGACGGTCCTCGTTTCCAACGACAACCTGGATCGTTACGTTGCGGGTAGCAGCCAACGTGTCCACGCATTGACTATGGATCGCGAATCACTCTTGTCCATCGTGACAGCGACCGGCTTGGGCTTGCTTTAGAACTTACGGTGATACAATCATGGCAGTTCGTTTCGATGCGGAATCGGTGGTAATTTGTACGGCTACTAGCTTTCTGGTACATTTCGAGGCGATCAGCGATCCGTACATGGATCGTTGTTGTCTGTACCCTTTGGTCGAGATTCTTTTTCTGAGCGCCTGTGCGTTTCTAGCTGGCGCCGACGGTCCGACGGATCGAGAGTTTCGGTAAATCCAAACTGGATAGGCTACGTTGTTTCTACCCGTTTGCCAATGGAATTAATTCGCACGACATCTGTCGCACCAATGTAATCTTTAGCGAATGACGAAAAAGGCTCGCGAGGAAGGGTGTAGCTAGAAGTGGACAGGTTGGAGTTTCGCAAGTTTCGCTCCAGCTTTTTTCACTGAGTTTAGATGGCCTTGTTCCGTCCTCCGTCCACCTCGCGCTGAAAATCGCCATGCTGCGGCGAGCCATACGATGAATGCAGTTGCTACTGCATTTCCAGTCCAACGTGGCGATTTCACAACTTCCTCTATGCGTAACAGTTTGCCACTTCGTAGGTCGAACAAGGATATCACGGGAAATGCAAAAGAATTTTCGTGAGCGACAGCGAGAGTTGAACCGTCGT
>SXGS01231997.1_pt1 | contig 16881 bp, 15 predicted proteins | sample 3174681 | NCBI WGS metagenome assembly SXGS01 (sample SAMN11356861, study PRJNA531348) | freshwater metagenome | isolation source: freshwater sample F1-80 | place: China: Fuxian Lake, Yuxi | collected 2017-12-25 | reverse complement strand
GAGCACCAGGGTGGCCAGGGCGACGAGCAGGAACAGGATCGACCAATCGGCCTTGAGTCCGCCGAGTCCTTCGACGAAGATCCGCATGAAGGCGGCAAAGCTGGCAGCTTTTGCCGCCACGGCCATAAAAGCTGTGACGGACGTGGGGGCCCCCTCCTAGCCGTCCGGCGTCCACATCTGGACCGGCACGGCGGCGAGTTTAAAGCTGAAGCCGACTGCCACGAGAATGACCGCGATCAGCAAGAGCGGATCGTTCGCTCCGTGCATGCCAAGGGCGGTTGCGATCGACGCCAGTTTGGTGCTGCCGGCCATGCCGTAGAGCAGCGAGATGCCGTAGAGCAGAATCCCCGAGGAGAAGGCGCCGAGGACGAAGTATTTGGCCGCGGCTTCCAGTGAACGGGGCTTCGACCGATTGAGTCCGGTCATCACATAGAGCGAGAGGGACATGAGTTCGGTGCCGAGGTAAATCGTGAGCAGGTCTGCGCCTGAGACCATGACCAGCATCCCGGAAAGGGCCAGGAGGATGAAGCCATAGTATTCGCCCAGGTGGATGTTCTCCGCCTTCAGATAGGGCAGCGAGAGCGCAATGGTCAGGCCGGTCACACCATAGAGGAGCACTTTCCAGAATCTGGCATAGGCATCGACCACCACCAGATCGCTGAAGGCGGACACTCGGACATTCAGCACGCCGATCTGGCCCATCGTGAGTCCAAGACAGAGGGCGAGGGAACCAAGACTCAGCCAGGCCAGGAGATCCCGTCGCGAGGCCGGCGTGACCGGGTCCAGCGCGATGACGAGGCAGGCCGTGACGACGATGATGAGTTCCGGAAGCAGAGTTAAGAGGTCGGTGCCGTACAGACTCATCGCGAAAGTTCCTCGGTCTTCAGTGGCTCGGCACTGCCGGCCAGCAATGGCGCTGCCTCCACGGCAGAGGGCTGGGCCGTCGGCGCGACCTTCGTGCGGGCCATGGAGGCGATGACACTGTTCACACTCTGGTGCATCTTGCTCACCAGCGGATTGGGAAAGAGCCCGATCCAGAATACCAATAGGGCCAGCGGCACCAGCGTGGCGAGTTCCCGTTTGTTGAGGTCTTGGAGTGTCGGGAGCTGGCGCGTGAGCGGGACTCCGAAGACCACTCGCTGCACCATCCAGAGAATATAGGCGGCGGCCAGGATGATGCCTAGCGAGGCAAAGGCGGTGGCGACTTTGCTCCAGAGGAACGTGCCGATGAGCACGAGGAATTCGCCGACGAAACTGTTGGTGCCTGGGAGGCCGAGCGAGGACAAGGCGAAAATCATGAGCAGCGCGGCATATTGCGGCATCGGCGAGGCCAGCCCGACATTGTCCGCGATCAAGCGGCTGTGGGTGCGCTCATAGATCATGCCGACGCAGAGGAACAGGGCGCCGGTCGTAATGCCATGGTTGACCATTTGGAGCACTGCTCCCTCGATACCCTGCTGATTCAGGACAAAGATGCCGAGGGTCACGAACCCCATGTGGCTCACGCTCGAATAGGCGATCAGTTTCTTGAGGTCGATTTGGGCCAGTGCCATATAGGCGCCGTAGATGATGGCGACGATGGAGAGGCCGACCATCATGGGCGTGAAGGCATGGCTGGCGTCCGGCAACATCGGCAAGCTGAATCGCAGGAACCCATAGGTGCCCATCTTCAAGAGAATACTGGCGAGGATGACGCTGCCGGCGGTCGGAGCCTCGACGTGGGCATCCGGGAGCCAGGTGTGAAAGGGGAACATGGGGACCTTCACCGCAAAGGCGGCGAAGAAGGCCAGGAAGAGCCACATTTGCAGCGAGGCCGGGTAAGTGCCCTGGCTCAAGGCAAGGATGTCGAAGGTGTAGCCCCCGTAAAAGTAGAGGGCGAAGATGGCGACGAGCAGCAGCACGCTTCCTGCGAGGGTATACAGAAAGAACTTGATCGCCGCATACAACCGATTGGGTCCTCCCCAGACGCCGATGAGGAGGTACATCGGAATCAACATGGCTTCCCAGAACACATAGAACAAGACGAAGTCCAAGGCCACGAACACGCCGATCATGGCGGTTTCCATAATCAAGAGCATGGACATGAAGTTCTGGACTCTCGTGGTAATCGCGGTCCAGGAGGCCAGGACGCAGAGGGGCATGATCCCGGCGGTCATCAAGACGAGCGGGAGGCTGATCCCGTCGAGGCCCAGGCTGTAATAAATGGGCGGGGCCGTGATCCAGGCGACATGTTCCGTGAACTGCATCTGGCTGGTCTGCGGATCGAAGAGCCACCAGAGCGGGAGCGCGACGAAGAGATCCGCCAGGGTTGCGGCCAGCGCCATCCAGCGAGCGGTCGATTCCGTCACGAAATACATCGTGACAGCTCCCGCAAGGGGAATCAGGAGGAGCAATGTGAGCCAGGGAATTCCGCCGCTATGCATAGGTCCTCAGAACAGCAAAAAGACGGTCAGGATCACGACGATCCCGAGCGCCATACCGAGCGCGTAATGTTGCACCTGTCCGCTTTGCGCGAGCCGCAAGACCCAGCCGCTCCAGGCGATCGCGCGGGCCACCCCGTTCACGGCTCCGTCGATCATGGCCACGTCCACGCGTTTCCAGAGTTCGGAGGCGGCGGAAAAGGTGGGGCGGACGATCGTTCGATCGTAGGCCTCGTCGACATACCATTTGTTCAGTGAGCCCTGATAGAGCGATTGCCACTTCCGCACGAACTGATCCGGGAGGGTCGGGTTGAGCACATAGACGTAATAGGCTCCGGCAATTCCGATCAAGCCCATGCTCGTGGCTAGCACCATGATGACGATCGAGGCGGCTCCTCCGTGAGCGGCGGAGCCTACGCCTGTCTCGAACATCGGCCCTAGAAACTCCGGAATGCCCAGATAGCCCGTGGCGATGCTCAAGATGGCCAGGACGATGAGCGGCGTCGTCATGGTTTGAGACGGTTCGTGGATATGGTCCGCATGGTGGGGATCGACATGCGAGGGACCCCAAAATATGACGAAGACTAGGCGGAAACTATAGAAGGCCGTCATCAAGGCCGTCACGAGGCCGAGCAGGGTCAGGAACTGGCCGAGAGGTCCTGCCGACCAGGCGGCCACGAGCAATTCGTCCTTGCTGAAGAATCCGGAGGTCAGGGGGAAGCCTGCCAGGGCGAGCGAGCCAACCAGGAAGGTCCAATAGGTGACCGGCAATTTGTCTTTCAGGCCGCCCATGCGTCGCATGTCCTGCTCGTGGTGCAGGGCGATGATGACGGACCCGCATCCGAGAAACAGGAGGGCTTTGAAGGCTCCGTGGGTGAGGAGATGGTACATGCCCGCTGCATAGGCGTCGAGCCCGCAGGCCATCACCATGTAGCCGAGTTGGCTGACCGTCGAATAGGCCACGATGCGTTTGATATCGGTCTGGGTCATGGCGATGGTGGCCCCGACGACCATGGTCAATCCGCCTGTGAGCGCCACCACCGTCATGGCGGTGGGAGAGAGGGTATAGATCGGTGCCAAGCGCGCGACCATGAAGACGCCGGCCGTGACCATCGTCGCTGCATGGATGAGCGCCGAGATGGGCGTGGGGCCTTCCATTGCGTCAGGCAGCCAGACATGGAGCGGCACCTGGGCCGATTTGCCGATGGCTCCGGTGAAGAGGAGGAGGCAGATCATCGTCAGCACGGACACATCCCAGGCGCCGTCGAACGGCTCGAGGAGATTCATCATGTCGCCCGCCGATTCATGAGCTCTGGCAAAGATTTCGTGGTAGTCGAGCGATCCGAAGCTGTACCAGACCAGGAGCAGGCCAAGCATGAAGCCGAATTCGCCGACGCGGTTGATGATGAACGCCTTGGTGGCGGCGGAGCAGGCAGCGGGCCGGTCGTACCAATGGCCGATGAGCAGGTAGGAGCAGAGCCCGACTGCTTCCCAGAAAATGAAGAGTTGCAGCAGGTTGTCCGCCATGACCAGCATCAGCATCGAGAAGGTGAAGAGGGCGATGTAGCTGAAGAAGCGGGCATAGCCCGTGTCTTTGTGCATGTACCCGATGGTGTAGATGTGGACGAGCGAACTGACGGTCGTGACCAGGAGCAGCATCACGGCGGTGAGCCGGTCGATGGAGAAACCGATGTGAATGTCGAGCGAGCCGGAGGTCAGCCAGGTATAGAGGGGGAAGCTGGTCTGGTGCCCGTTGGCCACGTCGAAAAAGACCAGGAGCGAGAGCAACCACGACACGACGACAGCCGGCACGGCGACGAGATGGGCCTGGTCTTTGATCCAAGGGCCGAAGAGCCCGAGAATCAGGAACGACGCCAACGGAAGGAATGGAATGAGTTCGTAGGTCATCGCGCCCGTTTTACCATTTCAGCAACTGAAATTCGTCGACGTTGATTGTGGACTTGGCCCGATACAGAGCGACGATGATGGCCAGTCCGACTGCGACTTCCGCTGCGGCGACCGTCAGGGCGAAGAAGACGAAGACCTGCCCTGCCACATCATGGAAGTACTGCGAGAAGGCGACGAAGTTAATGTTCGTCGCGTTCAACATCAACTCGACCGACAGGAGGATGATGATGATGTTCCGGCGCAGCAGGACGCCCATGACGCCGGTCAGGAACACGATGCCGCTGAGCACGAGATAGTAGGACAAGGGGACCGTCATGATTCTGTCGCCTCCCCCAGGTCTTTTTTGGCCAGGATGATGGCGCCGATCATCGCGACCAGCAGAATCAGGGACGCCACCTCAAAGGGAAACAGATAGGTGGAGTAGAGGACGTCGCCGATCGCTTCGGTGTTGCCGGCTTCCCCGACGGCAGTTTCCCTGCCTGTGGCCATGACGGGGGCCGTCCAGCCCTTCATGACTGTGAGTATGATGGCTTCGACGAACAGAGTCACTCCCACCGCGGCAGCCATGGGCCATTGCCGATGGTACCGGTCATCCTGCCGGAGATTGAGCAACATGACGACGAAGAGATAGAGGACCAGGATGGCGCCGGCATAGACGATGATCTGCACGGCGGCGAGGAATTCTGCATGGAGCGTGACGTAGAGCCCCGCTACGTGGAAAAACATGATCAGTAGCGCCAGGGCACTGTAGATGGGATTGCGCAGCGCGACGACCAACACCGAAGTCGCGGCGATGACAAAGGCAAAATAAAAGAAAAATAGCTGTTCCATCAATCTGGCCTGTTACGACGGTTTTTGCGGTACGTGCTTGAACGCGACGTTGAAGAACGCCACATTCTGGTGTTGGAGCTCCAGCTGTTTTTCGCGCACCGGGAACGATCGGTCGCCGATGGCGAGCAATTGCTGTTTGTTGAGGTGCAATTGTCGCTTGTCGTACACCGCCCACTCGAATTCGCGCGTCATGCCGAGGGCATCCACCGGACAGGCATCCACGCACATCCCGCAAAACAGACAGCGGGTCATGTCCATGTAATATTCTTTGGAGTAGCGCTTCGTCGGCTGGCCCGGCACTTCCGCGCTGACGACACGGATCACCCGTGACGGGCAGGCGGCCTCGCAGAGATCGCAGCCGACACATTTTTCCGTGCCGTCGTCGTAGCGCAACAGGGCCAGCATCCCGCGATAATTGTCCGGCAGCGTCCGCTTTTCATGCGGGTACTGCAGGGTGATCGGGCGGTAATGCAGCAGGTGCGACAAGGTCGCCTTCATGCCGACCAGGAGGTCGTAGAAGGTGATGGTTTTAATCCAGGTCTTGAGCTTCATGCTTGCAAGTTCTCAGCGATCAGCGTCATCGAGATTCAAATCCAACGCTGACAGCTGATCGCTGACAGCGATCTTGCGTCACCGCGGGAAGAAATAGGCGGTGATGGCCGTGACGACGATGTTGGCCAGCGCGATCGGCAACATGACCTTCCAGCCGAACCGCATCAACTGGTCGTAGCGCAGCCGGGGCAACGTGGCGCGTAACCAGAAGAACAGGAAGAGGAACAGATAGACTTTCAACGTGAACCAGGCGACGTTTTCTATCCAGGCCAGTTGTTCGAGGCCGACATAGCCGAGGATCGTGCCGGGATAGGGGGCGTTCCAGCCGCCCAGGAAGAGCGAGGCGGCGACGCAGGACACGAGCACCATGTTGGCATATTCCGCGATGAAGAAGAACGCGAACCGCATGCCGCTATATTCCGTGAAGAATCCGGCCACGAGCTCGCTTTCTGCTTCCGGCAGGTCGAAGGGGACGCGGTTGGTTTCCGCGACGGCGGAAATGACGAAGACGACGAAGGCGAAGATTTGGGTATGGATCGGAAAGAATCCATCCGGCCTGGCGCCCCAGATGAACCAATGCCAGAAGCCGCCGGCCTGGGCCTGCGTGATCGTGACGAGGCTCAGAGAGCCGGCTAGCAAGAGCACGCCGACGACGGCCAGCCCGACGTTCAACTCGTAGCTGATGACCTGGGCCGCGGAACGCAACCCTCCCAGGAGCGAGTATTTGCTGTTGGAGGACCAGCCGCCGAGGATGATGCCGTAGGCGCCGATCGAGGCAAAGGCCAGGATGTACAAGACGCCGATGTTGATGTCGCTGATGACGAAGGGTTTGATCGTGATCCCAAAGACGTCCAGGGTCACGTTCGGGCCGAAGGGGATGACGGCGAACCCGATCATGGCCGGCACCATGGCCAGGATCGGCGCCAGGGTGAACATGGCTTTGTTCGCGCCGGCCGGTACGATGTCTTCCTTGAAGAACAGTTTGAGTCCGTCGGCGATTGGCTGAAGGATGCCATAGGGACCGACTTCCATCGGACCCATACGATCCTGCATCCAGCCGAGCACTTTCCGCTCGGCCAGGGTCAGGATCATGACCGTCAACATCACGATGCCCATTACCGCCGCTATTTGGGCGAGCGATACCGCAAGTCGCAGGCTTAGTTCAGTCACGACAGCACTCCTGGATGACAAGTGAAAAAGCAATGCATGTTCGTTGGCTCATGTCGTTTTCCTCACCGAGACGGAAGTCGTCCGATAGGATGGGACCTTCGTGTCCGGATCGATGGCACAGTCAAAAAGCTGCAGAGCCTCCTGCGCGAAGTGATCGGGGAGCCAGGCCAATCCTTCCGGCACACGATCGAGCACTTTGACCGTGGTCGTGCATTTGCCCCGGCTGTTCGAGAGGCTGACTCGATCCCCTGTCGCAATGGCGCATCTGGCTGCATCCAGGGGGTTCATCTGCAAGGACCCGCTCGGTTCGATCTGGAGCAGCCCCTTCGAATGAGTCGACAGTTTCCCTGAATGGAACAGGCTCTGGGTGAGGCCCAGCTGAACGGTGCCATCCGGTCGTCCGGTTCGCGTGGGTAGAGTATACCGAGTCGCAAGGTCCCGGCGATATCCCCCCGTCACGTATCGCTCGGCGGTGGCTCGATCGACGGCGGGCGGGATCGGTGTCGGGCCAAGCGATCCGTATCCGGGAACGACCGATCGGATTTCTTTCAGGATTTCCTTGGCGTCGCCGTATTCCAATGGTGCGTTGAGGAACACCGAGAAGGCCGAGAGGATTTCCCAGTCTGGACGGCTATCGCCCACCGGATTGATCGCAGGTCGCACGGATTGGACATGGCCTTCCGTGTTGGTGAAGGTCCCGGCTTTCTCCATAGCGGAGGCGGCAGGGAGGACCACATGGGCGAGCAGAGCCGTCTCCGTGAGGAACAGTTCCTGACAGACGAGAAAGTCTAGTTTGCTCAAGGCCTCTTTGGCGTTGGTCTGGGGCGGAAGGCTCCCGACGGGATTCTCTCCGACGACGAAGAGGGCTTTGATGGTTCCGGCCAGGGCCCGGTCGATCATTTCGAGGAGTGTGGCCCCTGGCGCCAGAGGGACTTCTTCTTTCCAGGCGCGAGCCATCTGGGCCCGCGCGTCCTGGTTGGTGAGGTCGAGCGAGCCGGGCAACAATTCCGCGACCGCTCCCATTTCCACCGCGCCTTGATCGTTATTTTCTTCCGCCAAGGGGGCAAACCCGCAGCCTCTGTCGGTTAATTTCCCGGTCAAGAGCAGCAGGTCGAGGAGGTTGAGGCAGATGCCATAGCCTCCTTGGCTGCGGAGCAGGGTCTGGCCTGCCAGCACGACGACGCGGCGGCCTTGCGCCACGGAGGTTGCCATCTGGGCGAAAGATTCGCGCGAAGCTCCAGTGCTCAGGGCCAGCTCGTCCCAGGAAATTTGCTGGACGGCTTTGGAGATGGCGGACACATAGTCTGAGGCTCGCTGGTGGAGCGTCCCTTCGACCTGGTTTCCTTCGATCACCGCCTTGAGCAGGCCGAGGACTGCGGCGCCGAACTGGGCCGGCGCGACGGAGAGATGCTGCTGCGACAGGTTGGTGATGTTGCTGATCGTGCCGATCGCAGGCTGGAGCGCTTCGATCGTCAGCAGGGTTGCGTCATGCTTCTTGACGGCTTCTTTAACTTGAAGGCCGGTGATCGGATTGGTTTCGGTGATGTTGGTGCCGACCAGGAGGAGGACATCCGCCTGCGTGATGTCTTCGAAGGTCACGATCCACCGGTGGGTGCCTTGCACCCGTTTCATGGCCTGGACTCCGTTCAGATGGCCGTAGCGGGCGCTGCTGTCGAGATTGTTGGTCCCGATCGTGAGGCGCATGAATTTCTGGAACAGATAGAGCTCTTCGTTGGTGCAGCGGCCGGAAATCAACCCCCCGAAGGCCTGCGGACCATGGGCCAGCTTGAGCCGGTTGGTCTGTTCCGCCACGAACAGCAAGGCTTCTTCCCAGGTGACGTCGACCAGCGCCCCGTTCCGTCTGATCATGGGTGCGGTGATTCGGCTGGGATGGCTGGTGGCGTGAAATCCGAAGAACCCGCGGGCGCAGAGGTCGCCGTTGTTTCTGCCGGCTCCCTGGGCGCTGTTGACCTCGATCAACTGCTGATCCTTGGTTTGGACCGTGATCTGGCAGCCGTCGCCGCAAAACGTACAGACCGTGTCGGCCCGCTTGAGCATCCAGGGCCGGTATTCGTACATCGAGAGCCGGCTGGTGATGGCTCCGACCGGGCAGATCTGCACGCAGCCGCCGCAGAATTCGCAGTCCAGCGGATGGGCGGCGAATGATTTGATCTCGGTCATCGTGCCTCGTCCGACCGGGGCGAGGGCCTTGACGTCCATGACTTCGTCGCAGTAGCGGACGCACCGCAGACATTGCACGCAGCGGTTCATCTGCGTTTCGATGAGGGGGCTGAAATATTCCTTCTGGAAGATGCGCTTGGTCTCCGCGAACCGGCTGGTGGTCGCGGTGTATTGATGCGAGAAATCCTGCAGGTCGCACTTGCCGCCCTGGTCGCAGACCGGACAATCCAGCGGGTGATTGGCCAGGATGAATTCGAGCACCGATTTGTGGGCGTCGTGAACGACCGTCGTGGCGGTGCGAATGGACATGCCTTCGGTCGCGACCGTGCTGCAGGAGGTCTGGAGCTTCGGCATCTTTTCGATCTCAACCAGGCACATGCGGCAGTTCGCATCCGGCTTGAGCTTCGGGTGGTAGCAAAAATGCGGAATCATCACACCGACCCGGCGCGCGGCTTCGATCACCAGGGTGCCTTTCGGCACCGTGATGGGGATGCCGTCGATCGTCACACGGACTGTGTCGGTTGTCGTTGCCATCGTTAAGGCCGCGCCACGGATCGTTTCAGGGTGGTGAGGTTGGCCGCTTCCGCTTCATGGATCAGCCTGACGTACTCGGGCCGCCAATGTTTGAGCGTGCTCATGATCGGCGAAATTTCGGCGTCGCCGAAGGCGCAGACCGTGCGGCCCGCGATGTTCTTGCATAGATCGACCAAGGTTTCAAGGTCCTCCATCTGCCCACGCTTCGCGACGATGCGGCGCATGGTTTGGACCAGCCAGGAGCTGCCTTCGCGGCAGGGACTGCACTTGCCGCAGGATTCATGATAGAAAAATTCCATGAGGCGGAGCGCGGCCCAGACCATGTCCGTGCCCTCTTCCATCACGGTGACTCCGCCGGAGCCGAGCATGGAGCCGGCAGCGGCGACGGACTCGAAATCCAATTTGACGTCGAGGCTATCCGGCGTGAGGAACGGGGCCGACGCGCCGCCCGGGATGAAGGCCTTGAGCGGCTTGTTGGAGCGCATGCCGCCGGCTTCCTCGTAGATCAATTCGCGGAAGGTGACTCCCATCGGCACTTCGTAGTTGCCCGGCCGTTTGACATGGCCGCTGACGCAGAAGATTCTGGTCCCTGTGCTCTTGGGCGGAGAGCCGATGGCCGAGAACCACTCGGGGCCCCGGCTGATGATATGGGGCAGGTTCGCCAGGGTCTCGACGTTGTTCACGACGGTTGGTTTGTTATAGAGGCCGTGCGTCGCGGGGAAGGGCGGTTTCACGCGCGGCAGCCCTCGCTTGCCTTCGAGCGACTCCAGTAAGGCGGTTTCTTCTCCGCAGATATAGGCTCCGGCGCCCCGGTGGACCCACACATTGGCGGTGACCCCTGTGCTCAGGATGTTGGCGCCGATATAGCCGGCCGCCCGTGCCTCGGCGATCGCCTGCTCCAAGATCCTGGCTCCGAGGACGAATTCGCCCCGTATGTAAATGTAGGCGGATTCCGCGCCGATGGCGTAGCAAGCGAGCAGGATGCCTTCAAGAATTTGATGGGGGTCTCGCTCGATGAGTTGGCGGTCCTTGAAGGTGCCTGGCTCGCTTTCGTCCGCGTTGCAGCAGAGATAGCGCGGGCCTTGATAGTCTTTGGGGAGGAATCCCCATTTCACGCCGGTCGGAAATCCTGCGCCGCCGCGGCCTCGGAGTCCGGACTTCATCACGGTGGTGGTGACTTCGGCAGGCGGCATTTTCCCCACGATCTTGCGGAGAGCCTGATAGCCGCCCGCTCGCTCATAGTCTTGCAGCGAGCCGGTGTAGCCGAGCTGCAACATGTTCTTGAACAATATCAGTTCGTGTTTGGGCATGACGTTCCGAATTAAAAATGCAAAATGGTTAGCCAAATTTTTTATTTTACATTTCTCATTGCGCTCTCGGCGCCTCCGGCCACATGAAGGGGCCGGTCTTCAGAGAACAGGTTCCATCTTTTTTGAGATCGGCCAGGATCCGATCGAATTTTTCTTCCGTGAGCCGTTCGTAATAGTCCTCGTTGACCTGCATCATCGGCGCGGTGCCGCAGGCGGCCAGGCATTCGACTGCGCTGAGAGTGAAAAGTCCGTCAGCCGTCGTCTCGCCAGGCCCGATGCCGAGCTTCGCCTTGACCCAGCCGATGACCGTGTCAGACCCGACTAACGCGCACATCAAGGACTTGCAGATTTGGAGATGGAACTTTCCCACGGGCTTGAGATTGAGCATCGTGTAGAACGTGGCTGTCTCGTAGACCTGGGGCGGCGTGAGTCTCAGTATCTGGGCGATCTCTTTCATCGCCGCTTCCGACACATAGCCCTCATCCTGTTGCGCCAGGTACAACAACGGAATCAACGCCGAGCGTTTCACCGGATAGTGACTCAGGATTTCGGCTATTTCCGTCCCGTATTTCTCTTTCAGCATGTTCGTGCTCGCGCCAAATTCAAAAGTAAAAAGGCAAAATGAAAAATGTTGGGAATGGTCCCCTCATTACTTTTGGCTTTTACACTTTTACTTTCACCTTATCTGTCACATTCTCCCATCACGATGTCGTAGGTTCCGAAAATCGTGATGATGTCGGAGATCAAGTAGCCCCGCGCCATATGGTCGAAGGCGCCCATGTGCACAAACGACGGCGAGCGAATTTTCATCCGGTAGGGACGGGGGCTGCCGTCGCTGACGATGAAGAAGCCCAATTCGCCCTTCGGGGCTTCGGTCGCGCAGTAAGTTTCGGCTTTCGGTGGCTTGATGCCCTGGGTGTAAATGATGAAATGATGGATCAGGCTTTCCATATCCCGCATGACCAGCTCTTTGGGCGGCGGAATATATTGCGGCGCCTCGGCCATGATCGCTCCGGCTGGCAGATGATCGAGACATTGCGCGATGATTCTGGCGCTTTGCCGCATTTCTTCCATGCGGATCCAGTACCGGTCGTAGGTGTCGCCGTTTTTGCCGATCGGCACTTCCCAATCGACTTTGTCGTAGACGCCGTAGGGCTCGGCTTTGCGGACGTCGTAGGCGACGCCAGACCCGCGCAGGACCGGACCGGTGCAGCCGAAGTTGATCGCGTCCTCGGCCGAGAGCACGGCGACGTTTCTCGTGCGGCCGAGCCAGATGCGGTTCGAGGCGATGAGTGAATCGTATTCCTTGACCTTCTCGGGGAAGGTCGCGAGGAAGGCTTTCATCCGTTGAACCAGGTCGGGGGTGAAATCGCTGTCGACGCCGCCGATGCGATAGTAGTTCAGGGTCAGCCGGGCGCCGCAGAGCTTCTCGAACATGTCCAGGAGGATTTCGCGTTCCCGGAAGGTCCAGAAGAATACGGTCATCGCGCCGATATCGAGGGCCTGCGTGCCGAGCCAAAAGAGGTGCCCGATGATGCGCTGCATCTCCGCCACGATGGTGCGGATGTATTCGGCCCGGACCGGCACGGTGATATCGAGGAGTTTTTCCACGGATCGCACGTAGGCGTAGTTGTTGGCCATGGCACAGACATAGTCGAGCCGGTCCGTGTGGGGGATGATCTGCATGTAGGCCAGGCCTTCGGCCAGTTTCTCGACGCCGCGGTGGAGGTAGCCCAGATCCGGCGTGGCCTTGACGATCCGTTCGCCGTCCAGTTCCAGCACGACGCGCAAGACGCCGTGGGTGCTGGGGTGCTGCGGCCCCATGTTCAGGAGCAATTCCTCTTTCCGCCGCGAGCCGGGCAGGCCGGGCTCGGCGCGAAAGGCGTGTTTTTGTTCCTCGGGGATTTCGCTCTCGATGGTGTCGAGCGGGGAGTTGTCCATTCTCGGGATGAAGTCGAACTCGCTGCGCCAGCCGCGCCCTTCCGCCGGGAAGTCTTTTCGCAAGGGATAGCCCTCGGCATAGTCCTCCGGCATCAAAATGCGCCGGAGATCGGGATGGCCGGAGAAACGAATGCCCATCATGTCATAGACTTCGCGCTCCAGGAATTCCGCGCCCTTCCAGATGCTTGTGACCGATGCAATCGTCGGATCGTCCCCGGCGATGCGGGCCTTGAGGCGCAGACGCTGCCCAAGGGGGAGCGAGTGGAGGTGGTAGACGACCTCGAACCGCTGCTGATCTTCCGGGTAGTCGACCGAGCAAATATCGGTGAGCTGGTCGAAGGTTGCTTCCGGCTCATCGTACAAATAGCGAGCAAGATCCAACAGGCGCGGGGCGGCCACGGAGACGGAGGTCTCGGCACGCGCCGAGTCGACCTGGACCGCGAGGATCGCGTCCGGGAATTTGGCCTTGAGGTTGTCGAGTAGAGCTTGCATCGTAGTCGTTAGAGGCACAACGTCACTTCACGAACACCTTTTCCCGCTGAATCTTTTCCTGCAATTTCAAGAGGCCGTCGAGCAACGCTTCCGGCCGGGGCGGACAGCCCGGCACATAGACGTCGACCGGAATGATCTGATCGACGCCTTGGACCACGGCATAACTGTTGTAATGGTTGCCGGAGGTGGCGCAGGAGCCCATGGAAATGACGTAGCGCGGGTCCGGCATCTGGTCATAGATGCGGCGGATCACTGGGGCCATTTTGCGTGTCACCGTACCGGCGATGATCATGAGGTCGGACTGCCGCGGCGAGGCCCGGAAGACTCCAGCGCCGAACCGGTCCAGGTCGTAGCGCGACGACACGCTCGCAATCATTTCGATGGCGCAGCAGGCGAGGCCGAAGGTCATCGGCCATAAGGCCGACTTCCGCGACCAATTCACGACCGCATCCAGATTGGTCGTCAGAATATTCGCCTCAAACTGCCGTTCCAGAAAACTCATTTCATCTCCTCTGCTCTCTTCAGTTGGAGGGGATTGTCGGAGCGCTCTTCACTGCGCGCGTCGAACGAGGCATTCTGAGGCGCGCGTTCCGCGAGCACGAAGGGCACCCCGACCGTCGCCTCACTCATCAATCCCACTCCAATGCCCCCTTCTTCCAGGCGTACCAGAACCCGACCAGGAGGATGCCGAGAAACACGAGCATCTCGACGAGCCCCAGGAGGCCGAGCGACTGATACCGGACGGCCCAGGGGATCATGAAAATGATCTCGATGTCGAAAATGACGAACAACATCGCGATGACGTAGTAGCGCATCGGAAACTGGATGCGTGCGTTGGAGAACAAGGGACTGCCGCTTTCATAGGGGGCCAGCTTGGCGCGATAGGGGCGGCTTGGTCGGACCAGCTTGCCGGCGCCAAGTTGGACAGCGGCAAAGACAATGGCAATGCCGATGAAGATGAGGATCGGCAGATAGTTTTCGGGAATGGCGGTGTTACCCACGCGGGCCTCGTGAAATGTGAAGCGTGAAGCGTGAAACGTTGCCAGAGCGACGGAAGGCCATCACTTTGTCCTGCGTGTTATGCGGCGGTCAATGCCGCGCCGAAAAACGGTTTAAATTTCAACCCGTCGAGATCCGGACGGTCGACCCCTCGATGCTGCATCAGGATCTTGAAGGTCCGTCCCATTCCGTCCGGCTTGAGGAGATGGATGGCCGCGCCGAATTCCGGACTTTCCGGATCGAGCTGGCCGATCATCTCTTCCACTCCGAGCCCCATGAGAAAACTCATCTGATTGGTGAAGCCGGTCACGTGCAAGCCGGCTGCCACTCCGACGGTGGCCAGACTGGTGAAGTCCACATGAGCGGTCATGTCCTGCTGCCCGATCCGCTCATAGGGCACGTCGCCGGTCAGTTGCTGGTAGTAGCAGAGGAAGGTGCCGTTCTTCCGTTCCGGCCCGTAGAGATCCTGCGCCGTATGGCCATAGTCGATGGTCATCACGAACCCGCGATCGATCCGCTGGGCGACTTGTTCCATCCATCCCAAGGCCTGGAGATTCAGCTCGGTCTTGTATCCCTCCGGCCAGGTCTGGTTCAGCCGCTGGAGATAGTGGCCGAGCGCCGGGGTAGAGAGGGGCTTCAGGCATTCCTCGAAGCGCCCATCCCGATAGTCCACGAAAAGCTCTTGCGTCTGACCGCCGGCCATTCGAATGCGATGAACCGGAAAGGCATCGACGAGTTCATTGCTGAAGAACAGACCGGTCACGCTTTGGGGGCCGAGGGCATCCAATCCTTCGACCCAGGTCACGAGGCCCGGTTGATTCAGCCAGGGAGCCAGGTTTTGTTTCTGGAGCGCCTGCATGGCGGGGCTCCGTTCGATCAGCACATAGCGGACCCGCGAGGAAAAGTCGTCTTGCCTGGCATGGATCGCGGCCAGACAGTCTCGGGCGAGCAGGCCCTTGCCCGCGCCCATTTCGATGATCGTGAAGGGGAGGGGGTGGCCTAATAGTTCATCCATTTGCCTGGCCTGCGCGGCAATGGCGCGGCTGAGGATCGGATGCACATCGGAGCTGGTGTAGAAGTCGCCGGACCAGCCGATGCGTTCGGCCTGTGCCTCGTCCGGTTGGCGCATGTAATAGCCATACTGGGGATGGTAAAGGGCCAGTTCCATGAAGCGGACGAATGGAATGGGTCCGCTCTTGGCGATCTCGGACGAAATGGCAGTAATGAGCTCAGGATGCCCTAACGACACAAACCACTCCTTCGTCTCTGTGAAGACAGCTCGAACCAGCCCGAGAAAACGGGCCGCCTTTGCCTAAACCTCAGGGAGGGGGAAAAGTGGGCTAGATTAACTTTCCGGTCGCCGCTAAGTCAAGGCGAAGAGTATTGGAAATTCAGGCAAATCTCCCTGTTTCAGGGAATGGAAGGATGGGGGCTGCTGATCTTCCATGCTAGCGCAACGCGCGGCCTTGGAAGGAAGGGGAAGGGAGCGGCCAGATGCCATTTTTGCTCGACGGGCGCAGTAGGAGATCCCTCCCCCCTCCCTTTTTGCGGCGCTGAGGCTTCTCGCGGACGTTATCGGAGAAGCGGGGACCCACCGAGATTCCCCTGGGAAGGGAAGCTGGAACTGACCGAGGTTCTGCGACTCCTGCCGCAGCCGAGGGGATCCCAGAAGGTTTCCACCCAGGAGAATCTGGGAGGGTCGCTTCGGAGGTAGGGGAGCGAGAGCGTTAGCGTCGTCGTGTCCTCACGCTCCGTGGCACTTTTTGTATTTTTTCCCACTGCCGCAATGGCAGGGGTCGTTGCGGCCGACCTTGTTGTCGTTGCGTTGAACTGTCTGGGGGGCGATCGGTTCTTCTCCGCGATTGAGGATAAGGGCTGGTTGGGGCCGTGAGATGACGGGCGGCGGCTGGGGGGCTGGTTGCCCTTCGTTCCGGACTGCCTGCACATGGAAGAGCCGGTCGAGCGCGTCGGCTTTGACCCGCTCCATCATGCCGGCAAAGAGATCGTACCCTTCGCGCTTGTACTCGATGAGCGGATCTTTCTGTCCGTAGCCGCGCAAGCCGATGCCGTCGCGTAGGTGGTCCATTCCGAGGAGATGGTCTTTCCAATGGTGGTCGATGACCTGGAGCATGAAGTTCTTTTCCAGGAAGCGCATCAAGTCCGAGCCCAGTTCCTGCTCGCGTTTGTCATAGGCGTCGCTCACCTGCGCGCGCAGGTCTTCGACCAAGGCGGCGCGGCCCATGGTGCGAAGCGACTCGGTTCCGCCGTCCTTGTCCTGGGTCAGGTCGAGCGCGAACTGGCTATGCATGAGTTCCGCGAGCCCTTTGATGTCCCATTCCTCCGGGTATTGTTCCGCCGGACAATAGATGTTCAGGGCGGAGTTCACCAGGCCGTCCATCATATCGCGCAGGTCGTCTTTCAGATTCGTGCCGCCCAAGACGGCGCGGCGGTGTTGGTAAATCACCTCGCGCTGCTTATTCATGACGTCATCGTATTCCAGGAGCTGCTTCCGGATTTCGAAGTTGTGGGCCTCGACCTTCTTT
>SXGS01302007.1_pt1 | contig 16882 bp, 19 predicted proteins | sample 3174681 | NCBI WGS metagenome assembly SXGS01 (sample SAMN11356861, study PRJNA531348) | freshwater metagenome | isolation source: freshwater sample F1-80 | place: China: Fuxian Lake, Yuxi | collected 2017-12-25 | reverse complement strand
CGGTGGAAGCGGGCTGGGCTGCCGTAGCAAATGGCGAACGTGGCATGGCATTGTCTCCGAGGATGCTTCTGAGAATAATCACTCAACCTCTTCTCTTTACAGCACTTTGTCCGGTTCGTACAACTTGCAACCAGTTCATTATGAAAAAGTTCGCGTTCATGTTCGCCCTGGGCTTTGCCCTCATGTTTCATCTCGGCAGTGCGCAAGCCGCCACCAATTGCAAAGACGTTTTGAAGGATCAGCGCTATCGCTGCACGGTTAACTATGACGATGGAAGTCCGACGACTCTGGGCACGCTATGTATACAGTTCGATGACTCGAATCCCAACGTCGGCAAGTTTGCTGCGAGCGCCGACAGCCTGCCGTTTCAGTGCACCTGCCAAGCCACCGGCAGCCTCACCGCGCCGAACTTCAACGCCGATAAGTCGTTCATCTGCGGAGAAGATACCTGGGGCGATGTGTTTATCGGCAAAGCCCTCGGCAATAAAATCAAAAATGGCGAATACTGGTGCAATGGTGGGGGCTGCAACCAGGCCCAGGTCTTCGACTGTGTTGTTGATCCAGACTGCTAGCTAGTCGTTGGGGCGAATGATGATTCGCCCCGACCGCAGTGCTCTGGGTCCGGGACTCTCCAGGTTCGGTGGCGTCGAGATCAGGACTTGCGGTAGTAGTAACGGAAATACGTCCAGCCTGCGCCGCCGAAGCCAATGAACGCGAAGACTAACAAGGTCCAGTTCAGTTCAGTCATTGTCCGCTCCATCAAGCCAATAGGCCCATAAGAAAAACCCCAATGCCGCCAGAGTCCCAATCGTGAGAGTCAGGAAGTTCCATTGCCCAGTCGTCAAAGCGCCGACTACCGTCACCAAGGCAATCCCCTTGCTGATATCATAGAGGTACTTAGCCGTGTTCTCTCGCTGGCGCGTCTTCAAAGATTTTTCTTTCTGCTGATTTTCTTTCGCAAGCTAGACGAAGATTTATATCATCTTTTCCGAGTGGCAGTATACAGACCTCGTCCTACACAGTCCCCCACCGCAGCACCGGATGACGCGCGGCGCGGGTTTCATCTAAGCGGCTCACCGGTGTGGTCAGAGGCGCATTCTTGAGCGCCTCGGGGCTAGTGCGAATCTCATAGGCAATCGCGAGCAGCGCTTCGATAAACTCATCGAGCGTCTCTTTGCTCTCCGTCTCGGTCGGCTCGATCATCAGCGCACCGCTGACCACCAGCGGGAAATAAATCGTCGGCGCATAAAACCCATAGTCGAGCAGCCGCTTGGCGATGTCCAAGGTTTTAATCCCAGTGTGCTTGAACGAACCGTCGGAAAACACGCACTCGTGCATGCACGGCTCGTGCGAAGCGATCTCGTAGGTACCTTCGAGTTGCTTGCGCAGATAATTGGCGCTGAGCACGGCCATGCGTGTGGCCTGCGCGAGGCCGTCACCGCCCATGGCCAGGATGTACGCATAGGCTCGCACCAGAATGCCGAAGTTGCCGTAGAACGAACGTATCTTGCCAATCGACTGCGGAAATGCCTCGCTCCAGGCATAGAGTCCGTCGCGCTGGATGATACGCGGCATCGGCAAATAGGGCTCTAAGATCTTCTTCACTCCAACCGGCCCTGCACCCGGGCCGCCACCACCGTGCGGGGTAGAAAAGGTCTTGTGCAAATTAAACTGGATCACATCCGCGCCCATGTGGCCGGGCTTGGCTACGCCCATCAGCGCATTGAGATTGGCACCGTCCATGTAGACGAGCGCACCGTGCGCGTGCAGCGCCTCAGTAATCTGCACGATCTCGCGCTCGAAAAGCCCTAGCGTGTTCGGATTGGTGACCATCAGTGCAGCCACCTCGCCATCCACACATTGCTTCACGGTCTCGGCGTTCAAGATGCCCGCTGAGCCGGTAGGAACTTCCTCTACGGCGTAGCCGCACAACGCTGCTGACGCTGGGTTGGTACCATGTGCACTGCCGGGAATCAGCACTTTCGTGCGCGGATGGCCATGTGCTTGGTGATAGGCGCGGATGAGTTTCATGCCGGTCAGTTCGCCTTGCGCACCGGCGGCAGGTTGCAGGCTCACCGCGTCCATGCCGCTGATTTCCGCCAGACAACGCTCTAGCTCAACAAGCAAAGCAAGCGCACCTTGCGCTTGCTCGTCCGGTGTCAGCGGATGCAACTGGGCAAACCCAGGCAAACGCGCCACGGTCTCATTCACCACCGGGTTGTACTTCATGGTACACGACCCTAAAGGATAGAGCGTGGTCGCGGCGCTGAAGTTCCATTGCGAGAGGCGGGTGAAGTGACGCACAACCTCGGCCTCGCTGACTTCGGGAAAGCGCTCCAAGGTCTCACGACACAGCTCTGGTGCGAGGTCGCCAGCATATTCAGCAAGGTCGTCCGCCGGCAGCGAATAGCCGATGCGTCCCGGCGAGCCTCGTTCGGCAATCAACGGCTCATCGAGGACGGCTCGTTTGCGCATTTTCATGATGACTCACGCATGAAATTGTGTCCTTAGCCTGTCATGCCCGCGCAGGCGGGCATCCAGGGAGATTAGCCTCTATCCATCGGATAGAGGGCCTGGATTCCCGCTTTCGCGAGAATGACGAACTGAGGCTCGGTTCATTAAATTCACCCACCCAAAGCGTTAGCTTTGAGCTCCTCCACCAGCCGTTCAATCTCCGCACGTGCGTGGAGTTCAGTCACACAGAGCAGCAGGCAATCCTTCAGCTCTGGATACCAATCTTCCAACACCACACCAGCGACAAGACCTTGAGTGTTTAAGCGCTGCCAGCGGGAGCGGGCGTCCGGCAAGGAAACCACAAATTCGTTGAAAAACGGCGCGGCCAGCGGCACGACGGCACCATGCTGGACGAGAAGATCATGCGCGAAGTGACTTTTCTTGACGTTGCGTTGCGCCAGCTCGCGCAGTCCTTGCTTGCCCATTAGCGAGAGAAAGATCGTGACGCCAAGGGCACACAAGCCTTGATTGGTGCAGATGTTGGACGTGGCCTTCTCGCGGCGGATGTGTTGCTCTCGCGTGGCCAAGGTCAGGACAAAGCCGCGGCGGCCTTCATGGTCGATGGTTTCTCCAACCAACCGTCCAGGCATGTTGCGTAGAAAGCGTTCGCGACAGGCAAAAAGCCCAACGCCGGGGCCGCCATAGCTCATCGGCAGTCCCAAACTCTGCCCTTCGGCCACAGCGATGTCAGCGCCCAACTCGCCCGGCGCTTTGAGCAAACCGAGGGCCACAGCTTCAGTCGTCGTCGTTACCGTCAGTACACCATGTTGCCGAGCCAGAGCACTGAGGCTTCCCACATCTTCGATCACGCCAAACACATTGGGGTAGCCCACCACGACGCAGATAACGTGATCGTTGAGCAGAGACGACAAAGCGGCAGCATCGAGCCGTCCGTCCGAGGCCCAAGGTACTTCGACGATCTGCACGTCAGGCACACCTTCAAGATAGGTGCGCACCACCTGACGATACTGCGGATGCACGGAGCGAGCGACCAACACCGTCGAGCGCCGCGCCGCGATGCGTCGTGCCATCAGCACGGCCTCAGCAGTCGCCGAGGCACCGTCGTACATGCTGGCATTGGCGACATCTAAGCCCAGCAAGGTCGCTACCAGCGACTGAAACTCGAAGATCGCCTGAAGCGTGCCCTGGCTGACTTCCGGTTGATAGGGTGTGTAGGCAGTGGCAAACTCCGAGCGTTGCAGCAAAGCGTCTACCGCCGCTGGAGAGAAATGCGGATAGGCACCAGCACCAAGGAATGAAACATACTCGGGCGCGACCCGATTCATCGCCGCCAAGCTCGCCAAGGATGTTTGGACCTCAGGCTCACCTTTTCCTGCCGGAAGCTCAAGCGACGCACGACGGCGCAGTTCTTCAGGAACATGCGCGAATAAGGCATCCAGGCTATCGACGCCGATAGTCGCCAGCATAGCTGCAATATCGTGTTCGGTGTGAGGGAGGTAACGCATCGCCATTAGTCTTTCGGTCATTCAGTCTTCGCCCTGCTCTTCTTCCACGAATGTCTTGTATTCGGCAGCGCTCATCAAATCTTCAAGCTCGTCGGGGTCGTTCAGCTCCACGCGGATCATCCAAGCGTCGCCGTAGGGATCATCATTCACGACTTCTGGACTATCGGCGAGCGGCCCGTTGGCTTCCGTCACCGTCCCGCTGACTGGAGCATACACATCGGAGACAGCTTTGACGGACTCCACCACGCCGAAGGGTTCATCCTTGGTCACCTGGGAACCAACCTCGGGTAGCTCGACGTAGACCACGTCGCCGAGTTGCTCTTGGGCATAGTCGGTGATGCCAACGGTGGCAATGCCATCTTCCACCGCCACCCACTCATGTTCACGCGAATAGCGTAACGCTTTCGGAATCTCCATACGTTACTCCTTCTTTCGTCGATAAAATGGGAGTGCCACGACTCGTGCGGGCACGCGCCGGGCACGAATCTCTACCTCAAACTCGGTCGCCAGGGTCGCCAGCGCAGGCGGCACGTAGCCGAGAGCAATGCCAACCCCAAGCGTAGGAGATTGCGTGCCGCTGGTCACGACGCCGACGGCTTCCCCGCCGTGCCATAAGGCGTAGCCGTGACGCGGAACGCCTGTCGTCTCCATCCGCAAACCGATGAGTTGCTTCTTGAGCCCAAGCGCCTGTTGCCGCAGGAGCGCTTCACGACCGAGAAAGTGCTTCTTGCCAAAGTGCACAAGCCGCTGCAACCCAGCTTCCAGCGGCGAAGTCTCAGTATCCACATCGTTGCCGTACAGCAACATTCCAGCTTCGAGTCGCAACGTGTCGCGTGCTCCAAGTCCGACGGGAACGAGTCCATGCGGTTGCCCAGCATCGAAGCAGGCAGACCACACGGCTTCTGCGTCAGCGGCGGCAACGAACAACTCGAACCCGTCTTCACCGGTGTAGCCAGTCCGCGCGATCAACGCGCCCCGACCGGCAACTTCTCCAGTCAGCGAACGATAGCGGCGGAGCTGCGACAAATCCTGCGCCGTTAAAGACTGGACGATCTCGGCGGCACGTGGACCTTGCACCGCAAGCAAAGCATACTCGTCGCTCAGATTGCGGAGCGTCGCGCGTTGGCAATTCTGCTCAGCCATCCATTGCCAATCCTTGTCAATGTTGGCGGCATTCACACAGACAAGATAGCGCTCTTCCGCTGTACGATAGACGACGACATCGTCGATACAGCCGCCCTGCTCGTTACACAAGACCGAGTACTGCGCTTGACCGACTTGCACCCGTGCGACATCAGTCACCAACAACGCTTGGCAGACTTCAAGTACACGCGACCCAGAGATTTCGATCTCGCCCATATGGCTGAGGTCGAACAGCCCGGCCTGGGTACGCACAGCACGATGCTCGGCCAGAATGCCTTCGTACTGCACCGGCATGTCCCACCCCCCGAACTCAACCATACGAGCACCGAGAGCGCGGTGGAGGTCGTAGAGGGGAGTGCGTTTGGGCATAAAAAGTTGTCAGTTATTAGTTTTTAGTGATTAGTTATACAGTCTCGCAGTTCCCTGCCTTACTAATTACTACCTACTAACTACTACCTGCTTTTTGCGCTTGCGTCTCCGCTGCTTTCATTGTATTCGTCAACAACATAGCTACGGTCATAGGCCCGACTCCGCCCGGCACTGGGGTGATGAACGCAGCGCGTTCCTGCGCGACGGTGAACTCGACATCACCTTTGAGCGAGCCATCCGCCAGCCGAGAAATTCCCACATCAATTACTATCGCGCCATCTTTGATCCACGCGCCTTTGATCGTCTCAGGGTGGCCAATTGCTGCCACCACGATGTCCGCCCTGTGTACTTCCTCGGCGAGATGCTCGGTATACGAATGACAACTGGTCACCGTGGCGTTCTGTTCTAGCAGCATCAAAGCCATAGGCTTGCCTACAAGCAAGCTCCTGCCGATTACTACCGCACGCTTACCGGCAAGAGACACCCCAGTTTCTTCGAGCAGACGCATGACACCGCTGGGCGTACACGGGCGCAAGCCCTCTTCTCCCAATAGTAACTTGCCTTGATTCCAGGGGTGCAGAGCATCGACATCTTTGTCCGGTGCCAATGCCTCGATCAATACTGTTTTGTCAAGATGAGGCGGCAGAGGAAGTTGAATGAGAATACCCTGAACATCGGATCGAGCATTCAGCTCGTGCACCAGGGCCAGCGCCTCATTTATGGAGGTAGTTGTTGGCAAACGGTAGCCAAACGATTGCATGCCGACTTCACGGCAGGCTTTTTCTTTAGTGCCTACGTACACTCGCGAGACCGGGTCGTCGCCGATCACTACAGTCGCTAAGCCTGGAGCATAGCCATGCTGCGAGACAAACCGAGCGACCGCAATTTTCGTTTCCGCACGTACCCGTTGTGCCAGCGCTTTGCCATCAAGAAGAGTAGCCATCGCCGGTAGAATACGCGAATCGCTTCCCGGCTGTAAAGGCGGCGGAGCCTCATGTATTGTGCGCAGATGAAAATCGGCATTCCCAAAGAAATTAAGGCAGAAGAAACCCGCGTGGCAATCACTCCAAGTGGAGTCGCCGCGCTCACCGCCCATGGTCATGAGGTTCTGATCGAACAATCTGCTGGGCAGGGCAGCAGCATTACCGACGAGCAGTATCAAGCTGCTGGCGCACGGTTGCTCTCGTCAGCCGCCGCCGTGTGGGAGCAGGCAGAGATGCTCCTCAAAGTGAAAGAGCCGTTGCCAACAGAATACTCTTTTTTCCGCCCTGGACTCATACTCTTCACCTACTTGCATCTGGCTGCTGAAGAGCACCTCACACGACAACTCATGGACAGAGAAGTCACCGCGCTCGGCTATGAAACACTGCAACTGCCAGACGGCTCCCTGCCCCTCTTAGCTCCGATGAGTGAGGTTGCAGGGCGGCTCGCAATTCAAGTTGGGGCGTGGTGCCTGCAAGCGCAAAATGGTGGACGCGGAGTGCTGCTCAGCGGTGCGTCCGGCGTTAAACCAGCCTACGTCGTGATTCTCGGTGCAGGCATTGCCGGGGCCAGCGCCTGTCAAGTCGCAGTCGGCGTCGGCGCACAGGTCAGTATTCTCGATATCAACCCAGCGCGGCTGCGGTATGTGCATGATATTCTCGGCGGCCATGTCACCACCGTCATGTCCAACCGCGCCAACATCGAAGAAGAAGTCGCCGCCGCCGATCTGGTGATTAGCTCCGTGCTCGTGCCGGGCGCTCGCGCTCCGAAACTGCTCAGTCGCTCGCTATTTCGCAGCATGAAATCCGGCGCGGCGTTTGTCGATATTTCGATTGACCAAGGCGGCAGCGCCGAGACCTCACGCCCGACAGCTCATCACAATCCCATTTACCGTGAAGAAGGCGTCGTGCATTACTGCGTTACCAACATGCCAGCGATCGTACCCCACACCTCCACCTATGCGCTCACCAACGTCACCTTGTCCTACGCGCTCGAACTCGCGGACAAAGGCATGCGCGCCTTGCATGACAATCCGGCATTGCACCGAGGTCTCAACACCCACAAAGGGCAAGTCATGCATCCCGGCGTCGCCGCCGCGTTTAACCTTCCCTGTGGCAAGTTGGAAGAGCTGATTGCTGGCGTGGTGTGAGGTCCTACAGGAGTCTAACTAACCGCCAAAGCCGTCGGGCTTCCTGTTGAAGAGGGTCGTTAAAGCGCAGGGCCAGAAGGGTTGCTCTTCCTATGGTAGTACGACCGACAAAGGGGGATAGGACGTTGCAATATTATTCCTCAGTGCCTGCATCGCAGCTCTTTCGCTGCCAGCACTAGTCGAGAGAGAGCCTGAAGGTCGATCCCGCGGCGGCCTAGTAGGCAAGAGGCAAGGTGGAAATGTCTCTGAGGTCAGTTCTCTGCCCAGTCTTCTCTTTGGAGGCCGGGGACACGCGCAAAGTCTTTGGCATTACGCGTCACCACTATGAGCTTGTGGACCAATGCCGTGGCGGCAATACGCAGCTCGAGTGTTCCAATACGGACCCCCTCAGAACGAAGAGCATCGTACTGCTCCAGACAACGGCGATCAAATGCGAGAACGTGCACTGTACTAAAGAACTGCACCGTCTGTTGGAGCTTGGAGTAAGCCAGGAGAAGTTGGTCGGAAGGAAGCTGATGGCTCAGCAACGCTAACCGCCCTCGCACGGATTCTTGCACAGTGACAATACTAACGCTCAGTGCTTCTGGCGGCTGTGCCCGTAGCCGGGTGAGTAACGGTAGGTGTCCACGTTCCTGTAAGCTGACATGATCGGTGTCGAGCAGAAAGCGAATCATTCCACCTCTTGCTCCTTACGATATCGTTGGAGTTCGGTCAGATACTCATCAAACTGCGGATCATTCACCGACCGCCCAAACGTATCCAGCCACGGATTGCCGGTTGGAATACTGACCTCCACCACTTCCGCATCCTTCAGCCACAGTGAGAGTTTCTGTTTGACCTGCTCCACCGCCTCGGCTGCTGTCGGAGCGCTACTCTCCAATTGCGGCAGTCCTACAGGACAAGCAATAAAGCACGTGGCAGACTCGGGCCGAACAATCACGGTGCATTGCATAGCATCTGCTCCTTCTCTGACGGGGTGCTGAGGAGTTAAAGTACCGACTCCTTCTCCCTCTGTCAGCCGTAGCGAGAGTACACAGGTCGCAAAGCTTCTTGCTCTTGACCATGAACAGAAAAGCCTCTTCCGCTCGACAACTCTCGACAAGCTGACACGCTTACTGAAGGTATTCATGAGTGTCCTCGCTGACAGGGAGATTAGGCTGAATCAGGCGAAATTCAACGAGACATTAACGTCTAAGAATCAGCTCAATACCCGCCAATACCTGCTCAATCTGCCGCCGAGAAATCCGCCCGACTTGCTCGCCAAGCAAAGTTCGGTCGAGCGCGATAATCTGTGAGACGTTGACAATAGAGTCCTTCGGGAGACCAGTACTCGACGCACGCAGCAGAACATTACCTGGGGCATCGGCCCATTGGAAGTTGCTGGTCAGCGGAACACACACCACGGTAGCAATGTGACTACGATTCAACGCATCCCCTTGTACGATGACTACGGGTCGCCGAAAGCCAGGGCCAGACCCAGTCGGGTCCGGTAAATCCGCCCACCAGATCTCGCCCTGCGTCACTACCATTCGCTACGTTCAAGTACGTGGTGGGCAGCTGCCGACCACGCGGGGTCAGGGCGTGAATCCACTTCTCCACACACTCGGTTCATCTGCTGAGTGATCGCCTCCGAGTCGTGCCGCGCAAGATATTCCGCTAGGGCATCTTTGTAGAGCTGGCTGCGGGATTTGCCCAATCGCTGAGCAAGCCGTCCAGTCTCAATGTAAAGCGAGTCGGGAAGTGCAATAGCTGTCTTCATGTTTGCGGTATCCTAACCTGAGAGATCGGACTGAGCAATCAATATCGTCCGATAGCTCCTCACACCTTTTGCCCTAGCTCAACCTTTGGAGCTAAGCGGTCGAGGACCGACAGCGCTTGCCCATCGGCGGCTTCTGTGCCGATTTTTTGCGAGAACAGCACAATGCGATTCACTCCAGCGTCGCGTAGACGCTTCATATCGTCGAGCGATGGGCCGCCGTCATCAGGATCAATAATCACAGTGACTTGTAGCGTATCAGGATTGCGCCCAGCTTCTTGCGTCAGTTTTCTCAGTGTCACCATGTCGCGCTCGAACGCCGGGATGCTGTGCACCAGCGGGAACCACCCATCATAGGTGCGGGCCACTCGCTCTAAAGCTTTCGGTCCATGTGCACCAAGGAGCACTGGAGGATATGGACGCTGTGCCGGTTTGGGTTCGCAACGCACGGAAGGAAAGCGCACCAGCTCTCCCTCATAGCTAGCTTCGCGCTGCGTCCACAACACGCGCATCGCTTCCACGGTTTCGCGCATACGTTTCCACCGCGATCCAAACCTCGTGCCCATGACTTCGGTCTCTTCTTTGAGCCAACCAGCCCCGGCACCAATGATGACACGCCCACCGGAATACAGGTCCAAGCTGGCAATCACTTTGGCCGTCATCAGCGGCTCGCGTTCTGGCAGCAAACAAATCCCCGTACCCAATTTGATCTGCTTCGTGACCGTCGCCACAACGGTCAGCGCCACAAACGGGTCCGCCCAGCGGTTGTAATGATCCGGCAGAGTACCATCACCTATCGGGAATGGGGTGGTCCGTGCCATAGGAATCACCGGGTGCTCGGGAATCCACAGAGAATCGAAACCCAAGGCTTCGACTCGCCGCGCCACTGCCGCAAGATCACCACTCTCCGCCGTCGTCGTTGTTAAAGTGCCAATATCCATGTCGCTTCCTCCTTCGTTTCCATCTTCAGTGCCTTTCTCTTAAAGCAAAGCCGCCTATGGCACAAGGGAAACCCGTTCGTTGACAACCGCTGGACGCGCCAGTAATGGTCATCCATGCCTGATTCGCATGATCCGCACGAGCCGGACGCAGCCAAGACCGGTCGGCAACTCCCCTACGCGCTCCGCGCATTTCGCCATCGCAATTTCTGCCTCTTTTTCGCCGGGCAATTCGTCTCGCGCGTCGGCTTTTGGATGCAAGGTATGGCGCAAGGCTGGTTGGTCTACCGCTTATCGCAATCGTCGTTCATGTTGGGCGCGGTTTCGTTTGCTGGTCAGATTCCAGCAGTCGTGCTCGGACTGTTTGCTGGCGTGGTGGCGGATCGTTTCAACCGCTATCGGATTTGCATGACGACGCAAACGCTCTTCATGGTGCAAGCCTTGGTGTTGGGTTACCGCACGTTACACGGGCATATTACCGCGTGGGAAGTCTTCTCTCTGGCTCTCGTTGCCGGCATTCTTCAGACGTTTGAGATGCCAGCACGGCAAAGCTTTCTGCAAGAGATCGTCGGGAAAGAGGACCTGACCAGCGCGATTGCTCTCAACTCGGCGCTCGTTAATGCGGCGCGCATTATTGGCCCCGCCTTGGCTGGCGTCATCGTCGCTCATATGGGCGAGGGCGAATGCTTCACCATCAATGGGATTTGTTATCTGGCCATCATTGGCGGCTTCCTGGCCATGAAACTTCCACCCGACACCGAGCCGCGACCAGCCGCAGTCTCCCTCTCAACCTTTATTCACGAAGGCATCAGCTACGCACTCCACACGCCAGCGATTCGCCTGCTTTTACTACTCATCGGCGTCATTAGCTTTTTGAGCACACCCTACACCGTGCTCATGCCGGTCTTCGCCAAAGACATTCTCCACGGCGGGCCGGACAGCATGGGGTTGCTGATGGGCGCAGCCGGGGTCGGCGCAGTCGTCGGCACGATTTTCCTTGCCCGTAACCGCGAGCCGCAGAAGCTCGGAAACGTGATTACTTCGTCGCTCGTCCGCTTCGGCATCGGCTTGATTCTCTTCTCGTTGTCGCAAAATTTCTGGCTGTCTCTTGCCATCCTGCCGCTGGTGGGGTCAGGCTTCATGTTGCCCATGTCGGCCGCAAACACCTTGCTGCAAACCCTGACGCCGAATCACTTGCGCGGGCGGGTCATGAGTTTGTTTCTAATGATGTTCATGGGCACCCCGCCCATCGCCAGTTTGCTCTCGGGTAGCCTCGCTCCACACTTCGGAGCGCCGGTCACGGTGGGCCTTACCGGCGGCTGTTGTCTGCTCTCAGCGGCGTGGTTCATGCTGCGTAAGCACGTTCTGGAAGAAGCGCATGAAGTGGAGGAGGCAGAGCCCCAACCGCCCCGCAAGGCACGCTCATACTAATGCGACGCGACTCCTCACGTCTCTCGCGCTGTCCGCGGCTCTTCTTTCACGATGGCCTGCGGTCGCAGCGCTCCACCACTGCTGACGACGTAGACGCCAAGACAGACGCCGAGCACGCCAAGCAGTTGAATTGGTGTCAACACTTCACCGAGGAAAAACCAGCTATAGGCGACGCCGAACACGGGCGTCAAAAAAGTGAGTGCTGTAACCCGTGTGGCAGCGTTGCGTTGCAGTAACCACGCAAAGGCCACAAACCCAAAGGCAGCAGAGACGATCCCCAAGTACAAGATGGCCACAACAGCACGCCCGGTGAACGCGAAGGGTTGTCCAGCTTCGACGAACCACGACAGCAACCCTAACAGTGGCCACGATAGCCAGCATTGCCAACAGATCAGCGCGACCGGATGAATGCGACCGGCAGTACGTTTTGTCGCAATGCTGGCAAAAGCACTGGTCAATGCGCCGCTCAACACCAACACGTCTCCTGCCCATGTAGACGTCTGCTGGCCGCTCAGTTTGGTAAAAAACAGAGCGACGACTCCGCACAGCGCTAAACCTAAGCCGAAGAGCTTGCGGCTGGTGACGCGATCATTGGGCAACAAGTAGGGCGCAAGCAGGGCCAAAAAGAGCGGCTGCGTGTAGAAAAAAACGGTGGCTCGCCCTGAAGTCGTCCATGCCGTGCCCACGTAGGCGGTGATATTGGTGTAGAAGAACATCACCGTCAGCAACGCCAGCGACCGCATCTCGGCTTTCCCATAGCGTAGCGGCACACGTTGATAGAGCGCCCAGGTCAGCAGCACGACGCTGGTCAAACAAAAGCGGATCGCCCCCGAGCCGATAGGTGGCATGTCGAGCGTGCTAATTTTGATCCCGACAAAAGCACCGCCCCAGATGGCGCACAACAAAATGGTGAGTGCGGTAGCGAACAGGTCAAGCGGCTGGTCGTGCGATGGCGGCGCAGCTTTCTCCATACGGATCTCCCCTTCCCCTGCGGTTATAGCGATCCGTAGAAGAGCGTCAACTCATTGGCGGAGCTACGATCCCCTTCTCATCAAGAAGTTTTTCCAGCGCTGCAAGCCAAGACTCGTAATACGAGGGCAACGCCGCAGGCGAGGCGTCAGAACCTGCAGCACGCTCGGCGGCAGCAATCTCGGCAATCAGATGATCGCGGAACTCGTCCCATTGGTAATAACCTTCTTCGCAGAGCGACACAGCCAGCGCAAAGGCTTTGCGCTCCCACGGCGCGTGAAATACCAACTCGCCGCTGCGGCGCGGCAAGGACACGAACCCTTGCATCTCGGCGATTTCCGGCTTGGCTGGGCGCGACATAGGAAATACCGCTATCGTTCAGTCGCCGGTGTCTGCACTTTGGCAACGCCGATCATCGCGTCGCGCGGCACGAGTGTGGCCAGTTCTTCTTCGCCGAAGTGTTCCGTTCCTGGCGGACGCTCGGGCAACACCATGTAGCGGATCTCCGCGCTGCTATCCCAGACCCGGACTTCGCTTGCGTCCGGAACTTCGACGCCGAACTCGCGCAACACGCCGCGTGGGTCGATGGCCACGCGCGAGCGATAAGCTGGCATTTTGGACCAAGTCGGCGGCAGTCCCAGCACCGGCCACGGATAACAGGAGCATAAGGTGCAGACCACCACGTTATGAATGGCGGGCGTATTCTCCACCACCACCATATGCTCCCCTTGCATACCGCTGATGCCCAGCTCGGCAATCGCAGCAGTAGCGTTGGCAAGCAGCCGCTGCTTGTACGCCGAGTCGGTCCAGGCTTTAGCCACCACTCGGGCACCGTTCAATGGACCAATATCATTTTCGTAGGTGGCTGCGAACTTTTCGAGCGTGGCTAGATCAACGAAGCCTTTGCCAACTAACAGCGCTTCGATTTTCTCGACACGCTCAGTAAGCAGATGCACCTGCTCGGGAGAAAGATGGTGCTCCAGACGAGGGTCGGGGGGAGCGTTGTGACGGTCATGGTCGTGGTCATGCTCATGGTCGAAATCGTGCGAGGTGCTCATACACTGTTCTCCGAAAAGAATTCAGAAGTCAGGAGTCAGCATCCAGAAGGTTGAGGAATACAGGCTTCCTTCTGACTTCTGTTTTCTGGATGCTCTATACCGTCTCCAGATAGTCTTCCCACAAATCGACCAGCAGGCTGTCTTGCTGTGGAGCATCAGGTCCCCAAAGTTCTTGTGCCTCGAACCGCACACTATACAACGGCTGGGGTTGTTCACCACCGCCATGGGCATTGGTGTCTGGGTAAACGAAAGTGCCATGGATGCGGTCGATAATGCCTACACGCCCGCGTGCGTAACGCGGCAACCGCGTGTGGCCGGAAGGGTTGAGGTTTTTCGCCCGCACGCGATCACCTGCACGGAAACATGGAACGAGGCGACCTTCGCGCCGATCACTCGGGGCACCACGAGCAACGACGTGAGGGACGGCCTCGACAGGCAACGGTGGCGCGGCACTAGTATCGCGAGACACCGCGCGACCAGAGGCCAGCTCTTCGGCAGAGAGTACCCCCTTTTCCACCGCCAAGGCTTCGAGCGCGGCCAACCAATGTTCGTAGTAGCCGGACGACAAATAATGCACCGGGTCCATGCGCTCAATCGCATGGCGAAACGCATCCAGCGTATCAAGCCTGCTCATCGCCAGCATGGCCATGCCAAACACGCGCCGTTCCCACGGTGCGTGAAAAAGCGGCTCGTTCTCTTCACGCACTACCGCCCCGTAACAGGTCATGCCACCGACATCATGCACACCGTTCATAACAAGTCCCTCGTCCAACTCCCATACAATTTACCCTAGCTCGCCGCCTCGTCCGAACTTGTCGCGCTTGGCGCGGAGGCAGGTTCCATGGACTCGGCAGCGCTCGTCTCCGGCACCGCCACCGTCTCTGTAGGTGTTGCTCCCAATGAGGCTGCCGTCTCCGCTGCTGCGGCAACAACTTCGCTATGGTGCTCGCGCAAAAACTGAGCAACGTCTACGCTCGCACGCATCAGCACTTCAAGGTAGGCCACCTCGTCGTTGGTTAACGCCGACATCGCTTGATAGTATGCTCCGAGCGCGGTCAGCAGGTCTGCCCGCTTTTCTGGAATAATAACGAACTTCTCGGTGAGGCAGCCGTTGACGCGGTCAGCCAGCGTCTCCAACATTTTTCCGTGCTCTTCTTTCACCCGCTCGGCCAACATGTCTTGCCAAAGAAATTCAAGAGCATGACGCGCTGGATGGTTGCGCCGGAGGCCAGCACTGAGTTGGTAGAGTTGTCCGGCTAACGCTTGCGCCGAAGGCGGACGTTTGCGCGAGACCAAAGCATTCGCCTGCAAAAGTTTTTCATGCAGCCGCTCAAAACGCAGATGCGCGGACAACGTGACAATCATTTTCTCAAATTCTGTTGCTGTCAGGTGGGCCATAACCACATCCTTTCATTCCTCCCCACTCCCCGGGCGATCATGACAAAAACTCGGCGGCTCTGCAATGAACCTCCTGCGTATACCCACGAAGAGAGCCGTTGAGGAGGCAGGCACCCACACCCGTCGGCACCCCGGTATCGCGTTCGCTCGAAATATTAGAGATTGGCACGGTGAAACCTTCCCGACCCGCAGCGCCGCCGCGCACGACACCACCTTCTCTGCCTGGGGGTCGGCCTGTTCGAGTGGACCTCAAGGACATCGACCTGAACGTAGAGTTTCGCCTCGCCGTCGATCTCATGGAACACCAAGGCCAAAGCTTCTTTATCACTGGCAAAGCCGGTACAGGGAAATCGACCTTACTGCATTATTTGCGAACGATCACTGACAAAAACGTCGTGGTGCTGGCACCAACTGGCGTCGCCGCGCTCAACGTCGGCGGGCAAACGATCCATTCGTTCTTCCAGTTCCCCCCCACTCTTATCGACCCACAGAGCATTCACCCGCGCCGGAACGTCAAACTCTTCCAGCAGCTCGAAACCCTGATTATCGACGAAGTTTCCATGGTGCGAGCTGATGTCATGGACGGGATCGATGCTGCGTTGCGCCTGTATCGCAGCGCCCCACACACGCCCTTCGGCGGCGTGCAAATTGTGCTGTGCGGCGATTTGTTCCAACTCCCACCGATTGTGCGCGATGGCGAGCTGAAAGTCTTCTTTGACGATCACTACGGTGGCCCGTATTTCTTCCTAGCGCATGTCTTCGACGGAGCGCAGCCGTCGTTTCTTGAACTGATCAAGGTCTATCGCCAACGCGATGACGCATTCATTCGGGTGCTCAATAAAATTCGCGAGCACGATCTCGACAGGGAATTGTTCACGCTTCTGAATAGCCGCGTACGTCGGGCCGGCGACTCCTTGCCGGGTGACGGGTTCATTACGTTGACCACCACCAACGAAGCCGCGTTTCGGACCAACAAAGCTCGGCTCGACCGTATTCAGGCACCGCTCTACATCTACTCGGCATCGGTCTCCGGCACCTTCGATCCATCGGCATTTCCCACCGAGGCTGAGTTAGCACTGAAACGCGGTGCCCAAGTGATGATGGTAAAGAACGACCCAGAAAAGCGCTGGGTCAATGGTACCCTCGGGCACGTCAGCGCTGTGAACGGCAAGCAGGTCACGGTAGAGATTGCTGGCAGCACGCATGAAGTCGAACAAGAAACCTGGCAGAACATCCAGTACCACTACAATCGCGAAACTAACCGGGTTGAGGAACAAGTGATCGGCACCTTCATGCAATATCCGCTACGTCTGGCGTGGGCGATCACCATCCACAAAAGCCAGGGGCAGACGTTCGACAAAGTGTTGATTGACCTGGGCCGTGGTGCCTTCGCGCACGGGCAAACATATGTAGCGCTCAGCCGTTGCACCACGTTAGAAGGTATCGTCTTCAGTCGCCCGGTGACGCCGCGAGACATCGTGTTCGACGAGCGCGTGTACGGCTTCACGCGCGTGTTTCAACCGGCGGCGCACACGCCTTCGACCAGGATCCCGCCTGCCGTGCAATCGCAGGAGCAAGAATTCTGAGTGAAGGGTCTTGCCGCAAGATTCTTCGCTGCGCTGCTCAGCAACAAAACGCTTACACGGTGCCGGATCCTCGTGGCAGCCCGTCAGTCCGGGCGAGCACCGCGAGACCCGGACTCCAGGGGG
>SXGS01513672.1_pt1 | contig 16886 bp, 11 predicted proteins | sample 3174681 | NCBI WGS metagenome assembly SXGS01 (sample SAMN11356861, study PRJNA531348) | freshwater metagenome | isolation source: freshwater sample F1-80 | place: China: Fuxian Lake, Yuxi | collected 2017-12-25 | reverse complement strand
AGGACATCACTCCATTTTGGCTTCCAAGCCACACCATCAGCTCAAACCTCTGATTCTATTCTCCAATCTCCCAAAATGAACCATTCCGGTTTTGAAAACAACAAAGCTTGAATTTGTCCGGTTTTGAAAACAACACGACAATTACAGAGGATCCGCTTGACGATTGTTCATTTCGTGTTAAAAACAGGCATACACCGTCACATTCAAGAAACAAACCAATCCAACTTGTTCTCTATGACAAAACGTGATCTCGTGATTCGCATTAGTGATGCAACCGGCTTGCCTCGGAACGACGTCTCCACCGTTATTCAAAAAACATTAACGAGCATCGCGGATCACTTGATATCCGGAGGCAAGGTAGAACTTCGCAATTTTGGTGTCTTCCAAGTGACGGTCAGGAAGGCTCGCGTGGGGAGGAACCCGAATGCTCCCGAAGCGGATGTATTGATTCCTGCTCGTGCTGTCGTAAAATTTAAACCCGGTAAAGAACTCAGGGAAGCGATCGTGAAACGGACGGCGAAAGCCGCGTGATGGTTCGGTGCTGCTTTAATGCGTCGAATCCGGAGATATGATCTGAGTAAATCTTGCTCTGACCGCAAATAAAGTTTTACGTTTTGGGTGTCTCACGAATAGGAGCACCCTTTTTCATTTCAAGATGGAACGATTACCCGGTTTTCGCGATTTTTACCCAGAACCTTTGCCGCATCCCGATGCGTGGAGCGCGAACGTGCGCACGCATATTTTCGAGACGTGGCGCACTGTCGCTAGGCGATATGGTTTTCAGGAATACGATGGCCCACCCTTAGAATCCTTGGATTTATTCACAACCAAGAGTGGTTCTGAAATTGTGGGCCAACTTTACAATTTTGAGGACAAAGGAGGTCGCTCTGTAGCCCTAAGGCCGGAAATGACACCCACCCTAGCCCGAATGATCGGTGCCAGCGAACGGGCGTATAAGAAACCCATCAAGTGGTTTGCTCTACCGCAGTTGTTTCGTTACGAGCGACAACAAAAAGGCCGCCTTCGTGAGCATTTCCAGTTCAACGCTGATATTTTTGGGGAGAACGATGTCGCTGCGGATGCTGAATTAATCGCATTGCTGATTGATACCTTGCGCGCCTTAGGTCTGACGCCAGAAGATTTTGTGATCCGACTCAGCAGTCGCAACGCATGGCAGGATTTCTTCTCGAGTCGTTGTCTTGATACGACCAAAGCCTACGATTTTTATCAGATCATCGACAAAATGGAACGTGAGGATCCGGCTAAGAGCGAGGCTCTCCTTCAAAACCTCGGGTTCTCGTTGGTGGATGTGAAACATTTCATCGATTCTGCTGTGCCAACGGCCGAGCTACAATTGGTGTTAAATAACCTCGAGGCACGCGGACTAGCTGATTTCATCCGCATTGATTATAACGTGATCCGTGGCCTTGCCTATTACACAGGCGTAGTATTCGAAGCGTTTGATCGCAAAGGCGAATTCCGCGCCATCGCTGGTGGTGGTCGCTACAACAACCTCGTCAAACTCTTGTCAGGGGGGAAAGTGGATCTCCCGGGTCTCGGCTTCGGTATGGGAGATGTTGTATTGGCTGAATTACTCAAAGCAAGAGGGTTGCTCCCCAAGTTTGGCGTGAAACTATCTGCGTTCTGCTTGGTTGTGGATGAGACGCTTCGACCTGCGACTCTGGGACTGATCCAAACCCTACGCGATGCTGGGCTTGAAGTTGATTACCCTTTAGTGCCAACCAAGCCTGATAAACAGTTCAAACGCGCACAAGAGTTAAACGCCCGACATTTGGTCACACTTGAAAGACTGGTAGACCAACCCATCGCGGTGAAAGTAAAAACTTTAAAAACTCGGGCTGAAATCCATCTACCCATTGCAGAGGCCACTGCTCATATTCTGAAACTCGAAGCCGAAACTCGGTAACGAACCCATCGCAAAATGCTCAAGAGGATCCAATATTATTCAGGTATTCTAGCGATTCTTTGGAGTAGTTGGATTGTCTGTTTTCTGATCGCCGAAACCAACGCGGCCTCGAAAAGCCCTAAAACTATCACTCCTCTGTCCTTTTCATCGGAACTTTTTGAAGAGAAATGGAAAGAAATGGGACTAGCGGTTGACGATTCGATCGCCAAACAACAGCTTCCCGGAGGAGTCCTTTGGTTGGAGCGAAATCGACAACAATTCGCTGGAGCATTTGGTAAACGCGCACTGCTTCCAGCTCCGGAAGCGATGACCGAGGATACCATTTTTGATGCCGCCTCTCTAACGAAAGTGGTGGCGACTACTCCAGCAATCATGCTCTTGATTCAAAGTGGTCAGTTGGATCTCGAAGCCCGGGCGTCGAAATACTGGCCGTCGTTCGGAGTGATTGGGAAGGAAAACATTACCGTGAGACAACTGCTCACGCACACCTCTGGTTTAAGACCTGATCTTTCCCTGAACCCACCTTGGACTACCACTACAACAGCCCTTCAACTTACTTGCGAAGAGAAACTCATCACACCTCCGGGTGAGGCGTTTTGTTACAGCGACATTAATTTTATAGTCCTCGGGGAATTGGTTCGACGAATCAGTAGCAAACCTCTTGATGAATATGTCCATCAACACATTTTTAAAGTCCTAGGGATGAAGGACACAGGTTTTAACCCTCCCAAAAAAAGTTTGGGAAGGGTTGCTCCGACTGAGAAGACCGCCTCTGGTGTTTTGAGAGGCGTTGTCCACGATCCAACGGCACGGCGGATGGAGGGGGTGGCTGGACACGCGGGTTTGTTCACGACGGCAGAGGATTTGGCGATCTATTCAAGAATGCTGATCAATCAGGGTCGCCATCTCGAGCGTGTTCTGTTCACCCCTGAGACAGTGAGGCTGATGACGGAGGTGCAGACCCCACCCCTCGTAACAGCGCGGCGGGGGTTGGGTTGGGACATCGATTCTCCCTTTGCCGGCCCGCGTGGGAAAATATTTCCAATTGGCTCCTATGGCCATTCTGGATGGACCGGCACTTCGCTCTGGATTGACCCGTATTCCAAAACATTTGTCATTTTTCTTTCGAATCGCAACCACCCTTCTGAAGATGGAAGCGTCTTAGGGTTACGGCACCGGTTGGGCACCCTAGCAGCAGAGGCGGTGCAGGGATTTAACTTTGCCTATGTCCCTACAGCATTGCTGCCGTTGACAGATTCTGGAGAAAAAACCCGCCCTGTAGTCGTCAAGCCAACTGAAGTCCTCAATGGCATTGATGTGCTTGAGAAAGAGAACTTTAAATCATTGCGTGGTTTAAAAATCGGCCTCATCACCAATCACAGCGGAAAGAACCGTAAACGAATTCCAACGCTAGACTTACTTGCAAAGGCTGAAGGAGTCACTTTGGTCGCACTGTTCAGCCCCGAACACGGCATCCGAGGACAATTGGACACCACGGTCGATGATTCGAAAGACGAACTCACGGGACTGCCAGTTTACAGCCTCTACGGAGCGCGTCGAATCCCGACCACTCAGCAACTCACGAATCTGGATGCATTGGTTTTTGACATTCAAGATATTGGTTGTCGGTTCTATACGTATATTTCTACGCTGGGGAATTGCCTAAACGTGGCGCAACAACATGGACTCCGTTTCTTTGTATTGGATCGCGTGAATCCAATTTCAGGCGATGCCGTGGAAGGCCCACTCCTCGATGGGGAAGAGAGTTTTACCGCCTTTCATCCACTTGTCGTCAGGCACGGCATGACAACAGGTGAACTCGCTCGAATGTTTATCGCGGAACGCAACTGGAAAGTTGACCTAAAAGTGATCCCTGTTAAAGGTTGGAACCGAAGCCATTATTTCGACGCAACCGAATTACCATGGACAAACCCTTCCCCCAACATGAGAAGCCTCACTCAAGCGACGCTTTATCCGGGGATAGGTCTTCTCGAAACTACTTCCCTTTCAGTAGGCCGAGGGACGGATACCCCGTTCGAGATGATCGGGGCCCCTTATATCGACGACGGTAAATTTGCGCGTGAGGCCAATCTACTCGGACTCCCCGGCATTCGTTTTGTTCCAGTCCAGTTTACTCCTAGTTCCAGTGTTTTTGCTGGGAAACGATGTCACGGCATCAACCTCATCGTTTTGGATCGCCATCGATTGCACTCAGTGGCAACCGGAGTGGCTTTGGCAACCCTCTTACAACGGTTGTATCCCGAACAATTCGAGGGGGAACGATTCAACCGGCTTCTAGTTCACCCAAAAACCATGGATCAAATCCGCACCGGGATCCATTGGATGGAAATAGAAAAAAGCTGGGGAGCTGAGCATCGCGACTTTCTTAAACGACGCACCCAATATCTGCTCTATTAGAACTGCTTAATCATCTACGATTTTGCATTGACCTGTCTGGCTTGCTTTGTTCTGATGCTGAACGCCACCGAAACTGACTGTGCCGACTCTGGGGTCTACCCGGATTCGACATTACCGAAGTGGAGTAGTCTTATAGAATCATGAGCCAGGGTAAAGTGAACATCGCCATTGTTGGGTTGGGATTCGGTTCCGAATTCATTCCGATCTACCAACGTCATCCCAATGCGAATATGTATGCTATTTGCCAGCGGTCTAAGGACAAGCTGGATCAAATTGGCGACACCTTTGGGATTGAAAAGCGATATACGAGTTTTGAGGAACTGCTCAAGGATCCTAACATCGACGCCGTCCACATCAATTCTCCCATTCATCAACACGCACCGCAAAGCATCGCCGCCCTTAAGGCTGGGAAACATGTGGCCTGCACGGTTCCAGCAGCAACAACGGTGGAGGAATGTCGCCAAATCGTAAAGGCGGCTCAAAAGGCGAAAAAGAATTACATGATGATGGAAACGGTCGTCTATTCGCGCGAATTCCTTTTCGTTCGTGAATTACGCGATACCGGACGCCTTGGCCGAATCCAATTCTTGCGGGGTTCCCATCTCCAAAACATGGACGGTTGGCCCGGCTATTGGGAGGGTCTCCCCCCGATGCACTACGCCACCCACTGCGTCAGCCCCTGTCTCGCTTTAGTGAAAGGCGAGGCTGATTACGTCTCGTGCCTAGGATCCGGAAGGATTGAGGAAAAACTAATTGCAAAATATAACTCTCCGTTCTCTTTCGAAACCGCCCACTTCAAAATTCGAAATCAGGACATTGGTTGTGAAGTTACCCGGTATCTGTTTGGAGCCGCTCGCCAGTATACCGAGAGCTTTGATGTTTACGGTTCCAACACCTCTTTCGAATGGCAGTTAGTGGAACATGATGACCCAGTGCTCCACGTTGGCGGGGAAAAGGTCGAAAAGGTTAAAATCCCTGACTACGCCCATCTGCTCCCCGAGCCGATCCAACGGTTCACCACCAAAGGTGTCTACGACGCCGATGAACACCAGCACCTCTCCTTTATCCAAGGGGGTGGTCACGGTGGATCCCATCCCCACCTCGCCCACGAGTTCTTAAGCAGCATCGTCGAAGGACGCGCCTCCTTCCCTGATGTCTACCAATCCGTGAATTGGACCATGTGCGGAATTTGCGCCCATGAATCAGCCCTGCGTGGGGGTGAACTGGTCAAAATCCCAGATTTTCGAAGCTAAATTAACCCTTAACATAAACCAATAAATGACTATGGAAAACGGTATTGCATCAAATGCAAAACGCCTGCTTTGGGCAGGCTTTCTTGCGATCTTCGCTGCAGGTGTCGGATTTGCGATCCGCGGCGGAATCCTCGACAATTGGGGCCGCGATTTCGGCTTCACAGCAGGAGAATTAGGCGTCATCGGCGGGGCTGGCTTCACTGGCTTTTGCTTCGGAATCATCATCGGCGGTATTATCGTAGATAAAATCGGTTACGGAAAACTCGTCGTGTTGGCGTTCCTGTTCCATATCTTATCCGCGTTTGTCACCTTCGGTGCCAACAAAGGCATGGATAAAATGACGGCTTACAATTTCCTTTTCTGGGGAACTTTTATCTTCGCAGTTGCCAACGGAACGTTGGAAGCAGTTGCGAATCCTCTAGTGGCCACGCTGTTTCCAAAAAACCGCACCCATTACTTGAACATTCTCCACGCAAGCTGGCCGGGCGGTTTGGTTGTCGGCGGTATCTTAGGGTGGATTCTCGACGACCACTACAACATGTCTTGGAAGGTTCAACTCGGTCTTTTCCTTCTCCCCACAGTCCTTTACGGGTTCATGTTCTTTGGCCAAAAGTTTCCAAAATCTGAGGCCTCACAAAGTGGTCTTGGTCTTGGCGATATGTTGAAGGATGTCGGAATCCTCGGTGGTGCAGTAGCCTGCACCTTGTTAGCACTGTTTTTCCAAGGCACATTCGGGTTAACCAACAATCTCACTATCATCGTCGGGTTAGCTTTGCTGGGTGTGGTTGCTTTCGCCACAAGGTTCTCTCTTGGTGCTATCCTTCTCTTCGTCCTATTCGTCGTGCATGCCATGGTCGGAACGGTCGAATTGGGAACTGACGGTTGGATCCAAAACATCACCGGCAACATCCTGACATCCAGCGAAGGAAAAATTCTCTTCGTATTCACTTCTCTGACAATGTTCCTTCTCCGTTTCTGTGCTCATTTCATCGAAACCAAGCTGGGTCTCAAACCAATCGGCATCCTTCTCATCTGTGCAGTCCTCGGTTTCATCGGCCTCAATATGGCCAGCGGAATTACTACCTTTGCCTCGGCGTTGCTGGCACTCACCGTTTACGGAATCTCCAAAACCTTCTTCTGGCCAACGATGTTGGCGGTTGCTTCAGATCGCTTTCCGCGCACAGGAGCGGTGGCAATTTCCATCATGGGTGGTATCGGCATGATGAGTGCCGGTCTGTTTGGTTCACCCGGTCTGGGTTACGCGAAGGATCGCTTCTCCGGGGAAGCTCTTCAGAAAGCTGATGCAACCGCATTCGCTGAGTATAAAGCTGAAAAACCAAGCACATTCCTTTTCTTCTCCGCCGCTACCGGTTTGGATGGAAAGAAATTGGGTGCAGTTCAAGAAAAACTCAACGGAGCCCGCGCAGAACTCGCGAAGGCTGGCAATTTGGACAGCTCGGCTGCTCTAGCTAAACTAACCCCAACCGAAAAAACAGTGCATGAAGCGAGCATCACTGGGGATCGCAACACATTGAAGGCCGACGCTTTCATTCCAGCCGTCATGGCGGCGATTTACCTAGGGTTGTTCCTCTACTTCAAGGCGATCGGCGGCTACAAAACCGTCAGTATTGCCGAAACGAAAAAAGCGTAACTCCACAAATCATCAACGGGAGAGGCACCCTTCAACGGGTGCCTTTTCTGTTGTTACCCGTGTTGTTGACAGTTTAGCTTCCAATCATGTCGCGAGGAGATCCAACGTTTTCATCTACTCTGCAAGTTTTCGATCAGGGCATCAAAAATGGCTGGCATCTGGGTGGGCAACTCTATGTTTCTCTCCGTGGACAAACCCAGATTTCGGTAGCCGTTGGCGAAAGTGCCCCGGGAAAACCCCAAGAAACTAACGACCTCTTGCTTTGGCTTTCGGCGGGGAAACCACTCACGGCGATCGGTTTGGCACTCCTCCTAGAACAGCAGGGGATTTCTACAGATTCTCGGGTGTGCGACGTTATTCCCGAATTCGGGGTCGAGGGAAAAGAGTCCATTACAATCCACCATCTGCTCACCCATACAGGAGGGATTCGTGCCGCCGATAGCATTGATGAAACCCTAGATTGGGATGCAATGATCCATGCAATCTGCGCTACCCGACTTGACGACAATTGGATTCCAGGACAAAAAGCCGGCTACCACATCGCCGGTAGCTGGTATCTCCTCGGTGAAATCATTCAACGCCTTTCCGGGAAACCTTTCGCGGATTTTATCCGTGATCAACTGACACGCCCCTTGGGTATGTCTCAAACGTTTTTAAGTTTCCCAGATTCTGACCACACCAAGCCGCTGGGTTCGCTCTGTTTGCTCTACGACACCTTTGCAGGGAAGCAACAGCCTCACTCGAATTGGAACAATCCGGCCTATACCCAACGGGCACGACCGGGGAGCAACATCCGTGGTCCCATCAGCGACCTTGGCCGCTTCTACGAGGCGTTGCTCGGCTATGGCCCTAACCCTTCTCCCCTACCCTCCACTTCGATGATTAACCGCGTTACAACGCGGCAACGATCTGGGATGTACGATCACACCCTCCTAGGAACAATTGATTGGGGTTATGGCTTTTTGATCCAACCACCCACTCCACTTCCGGTGCACCCCGGCTACACCTACGGGTCCCACGCCTCCGCTGAGACATTTGGTCACAGTGGTAACCAGTGTGCATGCGCTTTTGCTGATCCAGCCCATGGGTTGGTCGTGGCGTGGATTTGTAATGGACGTCCGGGCGAACGAATCCATCAACTCAGGAGCAATTCAATCAACAACGCGATCTATCAGGATCTTGGATTGACCGCTTGAGTTTATTTTTACCTCTTTTTTTCGCACAACGACCCTCAAAATAAGCCACTTCACCCCAAAAAATGTGGAGAACCAATCTACAACCCTAATCATCTGGTTGTAGAATACAGGAATTCAGTGGAGTAGCTACGCCCCCTCGGATTCGTTGTGATCGCCATGAGCCCTACCGAAGCCCAGCCAACTCCTAAGCGCAAATACGTCAGGGCGGTCGGTCCACGCCTGCGTGTCCTGCTGTCCATCTGTTTAACGCTCTTCGCAGCACTCGGGGCCAATTCCGTTTATCTGAGTAGCATCACTTTTCTGGAATGGACGACGAAGCAAGTTTACCAGAACTACTTCTACCAGATCATGTTCTTGGCGCACTTGATTTTGGGTCTCCTTCTCGTGCTTCCGGCCATTGTTTTTGGTATCGGACACATGATCAATTCGCATGACCGACCCAACCGACGGGCGGTCCGGGTCGGATATGTTCTCTTCGCAGTCACCCTGATTCTGCTCTTCACTGGAATCGCTCTCACCCGCATCGGCTCGTTCAAATTGGCAGGTCCCGCTCGCACGCTTTCCTATTGGGCACACGTGATCACCCCGTTACTGGCAGCGTGGTTGTTTGTGCTACACCGCCTCGCGGGACCCAAGATTCGTTGGAAACTGGGATTGAGCTGGGCCGGTGCCGTGGCTCTTGTTGTGGGAGCCATGGTGCTGCTGCACAAACAAGACCCCCGCAAATGGAATGTCGTCGGCCCTAAGGAAGGGGCCCAATACTTCGAACCATCCATGGCCAGAACGGCGACAGGCAATTTCATCCCCGCTTCGACCCTCATGATGGATGATTACTGTCTCAAGTGTCATAAAGACTCCTATCAAGGCTGGTTTCACAGTGCCCATCACTTTAGCTCCTTCAACAACCAACCTTATCTTTTCAGTGTTCGAGAAACCCGGAAGGTCTCCAAAGAACGCGATGGTTCGGTGAAGGCAGCTCGATGGTGCGCAGGTTGCCATGATGTGGTGCCATTTTTTAGCGGCGCCTTCGACGACGAGAATTTTGATGATGTGCGTCATCCCACATCACAAGCGGGAATCACTTGCACCGCTTGCCATGCCATAACGCATGTCAATTCCACGATCGGCAATGCGGATTACACGATAGACGAACCCATTCATTATCCGTTTGCCTCCAGCTCAAATTCCATCCTTCAATTTGTGAACAATCAAATGGTGAAGGCAAAACCTGAGTTTCATAAAAAAACGTTCCTCAAACCACTTCATAAAACTTCCGAGTTCTGTTCCACCTGCCATAAAGTCAGTATCCCCTACGCCCTTAACCACTATAAGGAGTGGTTGCGCGGTCAGAATCACTATGATTCGTTCTTGCTCAGTGGTGTCTCAGGACACAACGCACGGAGTTTCTATTATCCACCCACTGCCAAAGAAAATTGTGCGAGTTGCCATATGCCCCTGCAACCCTCTTCGGATTTTGGGGCTAAAATGTTTGCTGGCACCAATGTTTCAAGTATCCACGATCATTTTTTCCCTGCAGCCAACACAGCAATTCCTCACCTTCGCGGCGATTTGGCCAGCATCAAGCGGCAACAAGACTTTTTGAAGGACTGCGCCCGCATCGATATTTTTGGGATCAAACCCGGAGGGACCATCGACAGTCCCCTGATTGCCCCGCTCCGTCCCGAGGTCCCACAACTGAAGCGTGGTCAAAAATACCTCATCGAAGCCGTCGTCCGAACTCTCAAACTGGGTCATCCCTTGACTCAAGGCACGGTGGATTCCAATGAATTGTGGGTGGACGCAAAAGTCACCAGTCAGAATCGAGTCATCGGGCGCAATGGCGGTTTGGGTCCTTTCAACACGGTCGATCCATGGTCGCATTTCTTAAATGTCTACATGCTCGACAAGGAGGGAAACCGGATCGATCGCCGCAACCCACAGGATATTTTCACACCGCTCTACAACCACCAGATTGGCCCTGGGGCAGCCGCCGTGGTCCATTACGCTCTCCAAGTCCCCGAGGACATCGATGGCTCTATCACGATCCAATTGAAGCTCCAATATCGGAAATTTGACACCACCTACATGCAGCATGTATCGGGCAAGACTTATACAAATGATTTGCCGATCACGACCATTGGGGAGGACACCATTACCTTCGCCGTCGAAGGTTCGACGCTCGCGACAACTAACCCACCCTCTAAAATCGATCTGTGGCAACGTTGGAATGATTATGGAATCGGACTCTTTTTGGAAGGTGACAAAGGCAGCGAAAAAGGGGAATTAATCCAAGCAGCACAAGCCTTCACTAAAGTTGAATCTCTGAAAAAGGCTGATGGCCCTCTGAATTTGGCTCGAGTTTATTTCAAAGAAGGACGGTTGGAAGATGCTGTGACCGCCTTACAAAGGGCGAACCAATTCGACCCACCCGCACCGCGATGGACCGTGGCTTGGTTGAACGGCTTGGTGAACAAACAGAATGGCTATCTGGATCAAGCGATCAAAGAATTCCGGAGCATCCTCGAAGACAAATACCCTGAAATCCAAACTCGCGGATTTGATTTTAGTAAGGATTACGAGGTGATTAATGAGCTCGCTCAGACCCTGTTCGAACGCGGTAAACAGGCGCGATCTAATCCCACCCAACAACGAGAGTTCTTCACCGAAGCCATCACCCATTTCAAGAAAACCTTGGCCTTGGACTCTGAAAACCTTGCGGCCCATTATAATCTATCCCTGCTCTACCGCATCGTCGCCGACAAGGCGCAGGCGGACTATCACCAATCCCAGCACGAGAAATACAGGCCCGACGACAACGCGCGCGATCGGGCCATTGCCAACGCCCGCCGCGCAAATCCCGCAGCGGATAATGCCGCTCAATCAATCGTTATCTACCCTCTACATCGCCCCGGAGCATTCGAACTTCCTCCCCCTCCGGTTCTCCAAACCGCTCTCCCATGAATCAGAAAGATCCTCATAACGAACCAAAAACCAACGAGTCTGAAGAGGTCGTTCATTACGATGATGCCCTCATCGCTCGCGCCTTTCGTTGGTCAGCTCTGGCTCTCATCCTTCTGCTCTTAGCGGGAATCGGTCTCTACGTGCTCTTGACCCGCAAGCCAGCTCCAGCCCCAGTGAAAGTAACGCAAATCACCGCACCCAGCGTAAAAACTGCTCCCCTCCTAAACCCGCCTACCGTAAAATTCACCGACGTAACATCCTCCTCCGGTCTCACTTTTATCCACAATAACGGAGCCACAGGCGAAAAACTCCTGCCGGAAACAATGGGGGGCGCGGTTGCTTTCCTTGATTTTGATAACAACGGCACGCAGGACCTTCTCCTAGTCAATGCTCAATCGTGGCCAGGCACCGCCAACCCCAACCTGACCACCCCAGGACTCTATCGAAACGATGGTCGTGGACAGTTTACCGACGTCACCAAAGGTTCCGGCATTGATATTTCACTTTACGGCATGGGAGCAGCCGTCGGCGATTACGACAACGACGGTTGGGTCGATGTTTTTATCTCATGCGTCGGCACCGCTCACCTTTTCCGCAACCAAGGCAATGGAGTTTTTCAAGATGTCACCTTGAAAGCTGGAGTCTCGGGCTCCGCGAAGGACTGGGGGACAGCCGCCGCATTTTTCGACTATGACAACGATGGCAAACTCGACCTTTATGTGGGTCAATACGTCAAATGGTCGCGTGAAATCGATTTTGAGGTGGGTTACAAACTCGTCGGTATCGGTCGTGCTTACGGTCAACCCATGAATTTTGAAGGCACCTTTCCCTACCTCTACCACAACAACGGCGATGGCACATTCACTGATGCCACCGCCGCAGCAGGATTGCAGGTCAAAAACCCCTCATCGGGGGTTCCCACTGCAAAAACTCTAGGTGTTGCGCCTGTCGATATCGATGCCGATGGGTGGATGGATTTGATCGTCGCGAATGATACCGTGCAAAACCTTGTATTTCACAATCAGACCAATGGAACCTTTAAAGAGATCGGAGCCAATGCCGGCATCGCCTTCGATAGCTACGGAGCTACCCGAGGAGCCATGGGGATTGATACTGGCTTCTTTCGCAATGACGATGCCCTAGGAGTGGTGATTGGGAACTTCGCCAACGAGATGACTGCTCTCTATGTTTCCCAAGGCAGTCCGCTTCAATTCGCAGACGAAGCCATCACCGAAGGGATCGGGCCAGCAAGCCGCCTCCTCCTCAAATTTGGCGTGTTTTTCTTCGATTACGACCTTGATGGACGACTCGATGTCCTCTCTTCGAACGGCCATCTCGAACAGGAAATCAACAAACTTCAAGCCAGCCAACAATACCTCCAACCTGCCCAGCTCTTCTGGAACCGAGGTGCCAGCCCTACGGGAATGTTCGGCCCAGTAACCAGCGAACAATCCGGAGCGGATCTATTCCGCCCCATCGTCGGTCGAGGATCCGCCTTCGCCGACATCGATGCCGACGGCGACCTCGATGTCATCCTCGTACAAACCGGTGGAAAACCACTCCTCCTCCGGAACGACAACCAATTAGGCCACCACTGGATTCGCTTGAATCTTGAAGGTCGTTCGGCAAACCGCTCAGCCATAGGAGCTCGAGTGACCCTCAAAGTCGCCGGTCAAACCCACCGCCGCCAAGTGATGCCAACCCGCAGTTACCTCTCTCAATCTGAACTTCCGATTACCATTGGTCTCGGTTCGTCCCAAACCGTGGAAGAAATCGAAATCCTTTGGCCCGGCGGACCTCTCCAAAAACTGAGTAACATTCGGGTTGATCAGACGACCTCCGTCCGCCAACCCTAAAGTTTTCTGAGGGGGTTCGCTGAAAGAAAGAAATGGTGGACGCTGCAGGTTTCGAACCTGCGACCCCTACCGTGTGAAGGTAATGCTCTACCACTGAGCTAAGCGTCCGCAGCCCAACCAATAAAACGCAGTGACCGCCGAACTGCAAGCCATTTTGCCCGCTAATTGGACCGACGAATTGCCGTTAGGCGGATTCTTGACGTGGGACTTGGGGGTGCCTAGGTTTGACCATCTATGCGATCAAGTGTGACGGTCTCCTTGGTTCCTGAAGCGCGAGGTGGACCGTTTGTTTTTTGGGATCAGTTAGGGGAAGCCTGCGCTCAAGCAGCGAGCTTAGGCTTCGATGCGATTGAAGTTTTCCCATCGGGGCCCGACGATCCGGCTCTAATCATCCTCCCGTCTTTGTTGGCTCAACATTCCCTGCGTTTGGCTGCGATGGGAACGGGGGCAGGTTGGGTGAAACACCAACTGACGCTTACGAATCCTGATCCTGAGGTTTTCCAGCGGGCGATGTCCTTTGTGAAAGGGATCATTGACCAAGCAGGGCGACTCGGGGCTCCGGCGATCATTGGGTCGATGCAGGGACGGAATGCGCCGGGAAGCGACCGAGTTCCTACTTTGCTTCGATTGAAGGATGCCCTCACGGAACTGGGAGATTATGCCGCCCAGCATCAGGTGCCTTTGTTGCTTGAGCCTTTGAATCGTTACGAGACAAATCTCATTAATACCGTGGATGATGGTTTGAATTTAGTCGCTTCGTTGGGGACAACGAATGTCAAATTATTGGTCGATTTATTCCACATGAACATTGAGGAAACCTCAATCCCGTTGGCATTGCGGGCGGCAGGAGCAACGATTGGCCATGTGCATTTCGTAGATACCAACCGCCGTGCCGCTGGTTTTGGTCATCTGGATTACGGTTCTGTGATAGGGATCCTCAAGGAGGTTGGTTACAAGGGTTACCTTTCGGCAGAGGCGTTACCGTGGCCTGATTCAATCTCAGCCGCAACCCAAACAATCGCTAAATTCAAGGAACTCTTTCCCCGCGAAACGTGATCGCACATGAGAATCGACGCGCACCAACATTTTTGGACACTCAATTCGCAAGACTACCCTTGGATTAACGAACGAGTTCCGGCCCTAAATCGAGATTATGGTCCAATAGATTTGCTACCCGAGCTGCAACGTTCAGGTTTTGACGGTTGTATCGCCGTTCAGGCTCGAGAAAGAATTGAGGAATCCCATTACCTTCTGGATCTGGCGGATCGTCACCCACTGATCCATGCTGTGGTGGGCTGGGTGGATCTCCAATCTGAGTCCGTATCCAAAGACCTTGCAACCCTCGCCAAGCACTCCACATTTGTAGGGGTCCGAGCGGTGTTACAGGATAAAGCCGATGACAGATTGATGCTCAGCCCGGATTTCATGCGTGGAATTGCCGCACTCCAAGAATTCGGTTTGGCTTATGATTTGCTCATTTTCCCCAAACACCTCAAACCTGCGGCAGAATTGGCGCGACGGTTTCCCAATCAACGATTCGTGCTGGATCACATCGCAAAACCCCAAATCCACGATCAAGATCCCTCCACTTGGATCGACGACCTCCGAGTCTTAGCCGAGGCTCCAAACGTTTTTTGCAAACTTTCAGGGATGGTCACCGAAGCGAACGCTCGCCCTTGGCGGCAGGAAGATTTCACACCTTTCTTAGATGTGGTCTGGGAATCGTTCGGACCGGATCGCTTGATGTTCGGTTCAGACTGGCCAGTAGCATTACTCAGAGCGAGCTATACTGAGGTGGTCGGGATTATTCGCCATTATTTAGCCCACAAATCTGAAGCGGATCAGCGAAAAGTTTGGGGAGAAACTGCAGCGCGATTTTATCGACTGAATCCTTGATCCTTTGCTTTGGTTCGCCAAGGCGGAACTTTCCAATTCTTGGGATGGACCACATAAGCGGTCCGCCCGGACTCAGCCCATGCTTGATCCACCATTGAGGCCGAGACGATTAAACGGGGTTGTCGTTTGGATCCCGGATCATTGAGGATCAGTTCTCCTTCCTCGTTGAACCCCACACAGACCACGAGATGCCCCCCAGCACGTTCGGGTAATCCTTTGAGGATGGGATAGGATACCGAGAGCACGATGGGCACCCCGCTCCGCAACCAAGGTTCGATTTGGGCCAAGTTCTCGAAACGAGCCACGGTCGCCCGCAAGGTTGGAAACGAACCCGCATATGCCATGTTGAAAGCCCAGTTGCCAGTACCGGGCCACTGCGGGTCGAATACCGCTTGAGCGATTTCAGGCACGTGTTTACCCAATTGCTCCTGCCTAGTTCGAATTCCCCAGTAATTGAGTACCATCGCTAAACTGGTCGGACTACACCAAGCCGTCTCGCCACCCGGATAATTGCCCTGTGACAATTGAGGCACCGGCAACTCACTTTCTACGGGACACCACGTGGTTGGAGACTTGTTAGTCACGGTTGGATTGCTCAAGCAAAGGCTCAGCATGTGAACATCCAACGCGTTGGTTCTACCCTCGATCGTCACGCGCATTTGGCAATGGGTTGCGGGTTTCGCTACTCGCAACGTATCCGTCAGCACCTGACCATCAGAATCCTTTTGGTTCGGTTCGCTGCAGCGGGGGAATTGGTTTGTCATCAACGACCACCGACCGAGGTTATACCAGCGGCTTTCACCCTCCGCTAAACCCACACGTAACTCGACTTTTATCCCCAGCGAATCGCTCCCACTGATGTTCCACGAAGGGATGGCCTCCAACCAAGGTTGGCTCGTTGCCACCCACGGAGAGGTCAGGACACAGGAGTTGGAAGCAGGAGATGCAATGATTTGGAATCGAGCAAACCGAGTCCAAGTCATCATCTCCACCGCCCCGCTCGCAGTCGCAAGTTGGACCATCCATATGAATGGAATGAGACGGAACACCATCATGAACCCCTCAAAGCCATCATCCAGACCATCGTGAGGAACCCTAAAAACACCACCATGGTGCTTCCTTGGAAGAGATTACTGTCCAATAACTTCCTAGGTAACAATGACAACAAGGCTCCAAACAACGCTCCAGATAAAAACCCACCCAGATGAGCGAGGATGTCAGAATTCGGGTCAAGACCAACGAGGATGAAAATAAAGAATACTGCCAACACTCCGCTCACGACATATCGCCATGCCTTGTCATTTTCCCGCCAGACAACCAACGAATGAAGTCCCAACACTCCTACTGCCCCCCTCACCATGCCCGAAGCTCCCACACCCATGTATGCGTTTGGATACAAAACCAAACCCACAACGTTACCCAAAGCTCCGGCGCACAATGTCGCTAATAACGCGGGACCCGTGCCAAATCGTCCCATGGCAAAACCGAGCATCAGGAGACCGAACGTCAGGTTGGCCATCAAATGGCCCAAATCCGCGTGGAGTGTCACCGCCGTGAAAACACGCCACCATTGCCCCTGACTGACCAAATTACTGTCCATTCGCCCCGCCGACATCAACAAAGCCCATTTGGTCGATGCCAGATAATGCCAAGATCCAAGTGCTACACACCAAATGAGGACCAACGGATTGAGACGCAGGTCGCTCCCGGGGACATTTCCGCGCCAGT
>SXGS01198906.1_pt1 | contig 16893 bp, 16 predicted proteins | sample 3174681 | NCBI WGS metagenome assembly SXGS01 (sample SAMN11356861, study PRJNA531348) | freshwater metagenome | isolation source: freshwater sample F1-80 | place: China: Fuxian Lake, Yuxi | collected 2017-12-25 | reverse complement strand
TTGGGTGGCCTCCATGCGGTTGGCTTGCGAAGCTCGCGACTCCGCAAAGTTTCAGTTTCACCCCATGATAACGGGGTCCCCAAATGGTTGGCTCTCAATTCACTTCGCCGAGACGCCTCCTACAGCGCATAGCTCAGGTGACACAGACTCTGCGTCAGCACAACGTGGCGCTCGGTTACACCTGGACTATCAACAGTAAGACTCTGCTCACCATTTCCGGCGGCTTCATCTTCTCCGATACGCGTGTCGATTCCGGCAACGTAGGCAAAGACAATCTGACGCAGCGCGCCGGCATTCAGGGCTTTCCCACGGAGGGGCGCGAAGGCGCGATCGGCCTGCCGAACGTGACCTTCACCGGATACACGGGGTTCTCGCTTCCCGCGCAGGTTCCGGGCCGCTTCCGGCGGCAGAACATGGATACGAAGGCTTCGATGAGCCATATTCTGGGCAGGCACACGATCGGCTATGGATACAACTTCAATGAGCGGCGAACGCTGGCCTACCACTCGTCGGCATCGCCGCGCGGCACGTTTGCGTTCAACACACAGTACACCGGCGACGCCTTCGCTGACTATCTCCTGGGATATCTCAACAATAATGAGCGCAACTATCCGCTGAATGCTTTTGGCATGGCTCACTCACCTTACTCCGCGCTTTACGCGCAGGACAACTGGAAGATTCACTCGAATCTGAGTTTGAACGTGGGCATCCGTTACGACTATTGGCACGAGAAGGGCCTCGTGCGCAACACGGGCGCGACCTTCATTCCAAGGCTGGGCAAAGCGATCGCGTCCACCAACGCGGATGGTAATGTCGATTTGTCGGCGCAGACCACCACGCGCTTTCTTGCACCGGCGACGCGGGACTTATGGATTTCCGCGAAGGACGCCAATGTTCCCAGAGGCCTGTTCGAGGCATCGGGATATTTCTCGCCGAGGTTGGGCGCGGCGTGGCGCGTTTTTGGCAACGATTCACTCGTTCTGCGCGCCGGATACGGTGTGTTCACGGGCAACTACAACGGCAACATCACGGGCTCGCAGGTGATCGGCCCGCCGTATTGGACTTTTGAGAGGGTCGCCTTCGCCCGCGCGACGCTGCAGAGGTGGGAGACCTCGTTTCCGGCCGATCCGCGGGCCTTTATCGCTTCCTCGATCGCCGCTGCCGCTTACGACGTGAAGCCGATGAAGGTGCGGGAGTGGAACATCGCGCTTGAGACGATGGCGCCGTGGATCAAATCCGTCGTCACGCTATCCTACGTGGGCAACCGCGGGCGCGACCTGATTACCCGCAACGACTACAACGAAGTGCCCCCCGGGACCTACGCCAACTTGCAGGCCGCGAAGCCCTACCCGAGCCTGGGCACCGTCCGCCTGTACGAGAACATCGGGCGCAGTTGGTACAACGCTCTCCAGATGAAGGCCGAGCGTCGATTCCAGCGCGGCTTCGGCTACATCTTCTCCTACGCCTTCGCGCGAAACATCGACGAGAATGGGGCAACCGTCATGGACTTCCCGCTCCCCTTCTCTCCAGTTGGCTACAACCGCGGCCGCAGCGAGCTTGAGCGCCGCCACATCATGACCATCAACGGCATTTGGGAAGTGCCGTTCGGCAAGGGACGCCGCTTCGGAACCGCCATTCCGCGAGCCGCCGATCTGATTGCGGGCGGGTGGCAGGTTACCGGGATCTATACGTTCGTCTCGGGCACGCCCCTCACGTTCACTGCGCCGGGCGCGACGCTCGGCAACGGTTTCAACACGCGGCCGAATATTGTTGGTGAGATTCGCTCGGCGAATCCGGGAGTAAACGCGTGGTTCAACCCGGCGGCCTTCGCAGCGCCGGCTCGATTCGCCTACGGCGGTTCCGGGATCGGATTGATCGACGGACCGGCGCAGCACAATTTGAACCTCGCGCTGATGAAAGATTTCCATGTAACGGACACGCGCTTCTTCCAGTTTCGCTGGGAACTCTTCAACGCGCCGAACCGCGTAAACCTGGGAGACCCCGTCACAACCATCGGGCAACTGAATACAGGTCAGATCACGACCGCGGATTCCGCGCGCCAAATGCAGTTCGGGCTGAAGTTCATCTTCTGATGCGCATCGTCCGGATAGAAACCATCCCCGTCCGGGTTCCGCTCAACCCGCGCCGGATGATCCGCGGGAGCCGTGGCGTGCATGACGTATCGCCGTTTCTTCTTGTCAAGGTTCACACGAACGAAGGCATTACGGGGTTGGGCGAAGTCTCGTGCACGCCCCGCTGGAGCGGCGAGGATCAGGTGACGGCGGCGCATCTCGTTCACACGTACTTCGAGCCGTTATGGGTGGGTGAAGACCCGCGCAACGTGGAAGCGTTATCACGCAGGTTGCGCCTGGGAGCGGCGGGCAACTTCTTCACCAAAGCGGCGCTTGAGATGGCTCTGTGGGATATTCTCGGAAAGGCCTCGGCACTTCCCGTCTACCGGTTGCTGGGGGGAGCGGTGCGCGAAAGCGTGCCAACGAAGTTTTCGATTTCCGGAGTCGCTCCCGAAGAAGCGGCGGAAATCGCGAAGTGGGCCTACTTGCAGGGCTTTCGCGAAATGAAAGTGAAGGTAGGCACGGAAGGCGACGTGCGGCGCGTGGAAGCTGTTTGTAGAGCCGTCGCCGTAAAGCCCGGCGTGGACGCTAACGGGGGTTGGGACGTTCCCACAGCGATTGCGCGCGTCGCGGAGATGCCCGGCATCGCATTTGTGGAACAGCCCGTGGCTCCAGGAGATCCGGACCGCATGGCTGAAGTGAAGCGCGCGGTCCGCGTGCCTGTGGTCGCGGACGAGAGCCTCTACACGCCGCAGGATGCGTTGGCTTTGATCAGCGCGCGGGCGGCCGGCGTGTTCTCCATATACGTCGGAAAGAGCGGCGGCATCGGCAACGCGCGGCAGATTGCCGCAATCGCGGAAGCTGCGGGTATCCCTTGTACGATCGGGAGCAACCTCGAAATGGGCATAGCCAGTGCGGCAATGCTGCACCTTGCGGTATCGACACCCGCCGTCACGTGGGCTTGCGACATTCTGTTGCCGTTCTTCTACGAGGATGACGTACTCACGGAGCCTTTGGACATTCGAGCCGGCGTCGCGTTCGCGCCGGAAAAGCCCGGGTTGGGCGTTGAACTGGACGAGGAAAAAGTCGCGCGATACAGGGTGGACAGGTGAGGTTCGCCCGCCGGTTCATGGTCGCAACCGCGGATGAGCACGCCACCCGCGAAGGTGTCGAAGTGCTTCGCGAGGGTGGCAGCGTTGCCGACGCGGGCATCGCCATCGCCTTCGTCCTCGGCGTGACACATCCGGGAATGTGCGGCATCGGTGGCGGCGGGCACTCCTTGCACCGCACCTCCGGAGGAGCGTTCGAGTTCCTCGATTTTCGAGAGCGCGCGCCCGCGGCGGCGACACGCGACATGTTCCGTGCACCAGATGTTTCGAGTACTGACGGGTGGCTCGCGGCGGCCGTGCCTGGAACCGTTCGCGGATTGTGGCATCTGTACCGGCGGCACGGAAGGCTACCCTGGGCGCGCCTGGTGAGTCCCGCGATCCGGATCGCCCGCGAGGGACACGCGGTGAGCTGGCAGCGGTCCGCGGCCGCAAGGAATGCGGCGTTCCTGCGGAGCGATCCGGAGTCGGCGCGCATTTTGCTGAAGGACCCTGGAGAAGTACTGCGCCAGCCCGAACTGGCCGAGACTCACGAGCGGATTGCGGCGCAAGGCGAGGACGGATTCTACGCCGGCGAAACGGCTGAACGTCTGGTGGCGCAGATGACCGCCCACGGCGGGGCGATTACGGCCGCGGATTTGCGGGAGTACCGCGCGGTCGAGAGGGCCCCGCTGAATACCTCGTATCGCGGCTATCGCGTGACGACGGCCGGTCCGCCCAGCGGCGGCGGATTCAGTCTGATCCGCATGTTTGAGGCGCTCGAGGGTCGGGGTCTCGAGCGGTTGGGTCACAACTCGGCGGCCTATCTGGATGTTCTCGCGCGCGCGATGAGCGGCGCTGTGCAAGAGCGCGTGCGCGCTGTCGGAGATCCGGATTTCGGGCACACCACGCACTTCAACGTCGCCGCCGCCGATGGAGAAGCACTTGCCCTGACCTTCACGCTGAATCGCATCTACGGCAGCGGCATCACCGTACCTGGCCTCGGGTTCCTGCTGAACAACAACATGGACAACTTCGCCGCGCGCCCCGGTGAGGCGAACCAATACGGTCTGGTGCAGTATGAGGTGAACGCGATTGAACCTGGAAAGCGGCCCGTTTCGTCCATGACACCCGCAATCCTCACGCGCGGCGGACAAACCGCCCTCGTCTTGGGAACGCCTGGTGGACCCACCATTCCGGGCGCGGTGTTGCAGATCGCGCTCAACGTGATCGAGTTCGGCATGGACGCGCGCCAGGCGCTTGCGGCGCCTCGCATTCATCATCAGTGGAAACCTGACGTGCTATATCACGAGGACGGTTTCTCTCCCGATTCGCTGCGTCTGCTTGAGGCACGCGGACACCGGCCTGAATTCCGCGAGAGTAACAACGATGCGATGGCAGTGAAGTACGCGGACGGCTGGATGGAAGGAGCGGCCGATCCACGGCGTGAAGGGAGCGCGGACGGCTTGTGATCGACGTCGCCCGCTTTCAAATTTTCGCGCAGGGCCTCGATCACCCCGAAGGTCTGGCCTTCGACGCCGACGGAAACCTCTGGGCGGGTGGCGAGGCAGGCCAGGTCTACTGCATCGACCGGAGGGGGGTGCATCGGGTGGCCGCCGAGTGCGGTGGATTTACGCTCGGCATGGCGTTCTCGCCCAGTGGCGAACTGTTCGTATGCAACTCCGCCAAGGGGGTCCTGCGCCTGAATCCGTCGTCCGGCGAGTGGGGAGTCTTCGCCGATGGCTTGATCTGCCCGAATTCCCCCGCGTTCGACGCGTCTGGCGATCTTTGGGTGAGCGATTCCGGAAAATGGAGACAAAACAATGGCCGACTTTTGTGTTTCCGGCCTGATGGCGGCGTCAAGTCGGTGACCGGACCCTTCGGTTATGCGAACGGCTTGTGTTTCGGCCCGGACGGAACGCTGTACCTGGCGGAGAGCGATACCCGGCGGCTGCTCCGCCTCGATGGAACCGTAGCAGCCGGGGAAGTTGGACGAACTCCGGACGGGTTGGCCTTGGGACCGGATGGCGCGTTGTACGCGGCCTGTTATGCCTCGGACGATATCTGGCGAATCCCTTCCGGCGGAGAGCCCGAACGCTGGGTCCATGATCCGGACGCGATTTTGCTTTGCCGTCCAACGAATCTGGCATTCCGCGATGACTGGCTGTACGTTGCGAATCTGGGGCGCACCACAATCGTGAGGATGCGGCTATGATCGATTTGTACGGCAAGAGCGCGCTCGTGACCGGCGCGGCGCACGGCATCGGCGCAGCCATTGCCCGGCTATTTCTGGAGGCGGGCGCGCGCGTGCTGACCGTCGATATCGAAGGCCCATGCCATCGCGCGGATGTACGTTCCCAGGCTGAGGCGACCGCGGCGGTGGAACGGCTGGTTCAGGAAACGCGGGCGATCGACGTCCTGGTGAACAACGCGGCGTGGATGGGGCCGGGGCATGCCCTCCTCGACGCCACGGAAGAGGAATGGCGGAACGCCATCGAAGTGAATCTGATCGGCGCCCGCAACTTCACACGCGCGACGCTCGTTCACATGCTCGCCAAGGGCGCGGGTTCGATCGTCAATATCGCGTCGGTTCAGGCGATCGCCGCGGCGCGTGACTCCGTCGCCTATACGACGACGAAGGCGGGGTTGATCGGATTTACCCGCAGCGTCGCCTATGACTACGGCCCTCGCGGAATTCGCGCGAACGTGATTTGCCCCGGTGCGATTAGGACACGGATTTCACCGGCGGAGGGCAGCGAGCTTTACCAGCGCCAGATTGCTAAAACGTTTCTTGGGCGAATCGGTTCGGTTGAGGATGTCGCTCATGCGGCTCTCTACCTGGCGTCCGATGCTTCCGCGTACGTGACCGGCGCGGTGCTGCCCGTCGATGGTGGATGGAGCGCAATGTGATGAGACAGATTCGATTGACTTTTGATGCGGGTGTGAGCGTAGTTGCGGAGATGCTCGACGATGAAGCTCCCGGCGTATGCGACTACATCTGGAGCCTTCTCCCGGTCGAGGGCCGGACGATTCACGGGATGTACTCCGGTGCGGAAGTGTTTCTGCTGTTCGAGAATGCACTGCCCGCGCCGCGGCAGAACATGGTCCACCTTCCGTTGCCCGGCGAGTTGCTTTATTTCTTCGATGAGGGTTCGGGCACAGTCGGAGGCCGTCGCCCGGTTGGCGAAATCTGCATGGTGTACGGTCGCGGCGTCCAGTTGAAGGCGCACGAAGGCGCCGTGACGCACGCAAGCCTGTTCGCGCGAATCCCCGGGGACTGGAAGCGCGACTGGACGGATTTCGCGCAGGCCTGCCGGAAGTCGCGGTGGGAAGGGCCGCAACTGCTGCGGATCGACCGGGTGGGCTGATGCGCACCGGCCGTTACAACGTAAGGCCGCCATCCACGCACAGCGCCTGACCGGTTACGTAGTTGTCCGGCTCAAGGAAAAACCGCACCGCGCGGGCCACGTCCACGGCGCGGCCTAAGCGGCTTACGATGCCTTCATTCAGGAAGCGATCGTACTTGCCGGACGCGATCGATTCCTGCGCCATGCCTGCCGCTGTCACGCCCGGGCTGATCACGTTGACGCGAATGTTCGACGCGCGGAGTTCCTTGGCGAGGATTCGCGCCGCATGGAGCAGGGCGGCTTTCGGCGCCGCATAGGCCGTCGATCCTGGAAACAGCGCCATCGCCTGCATGGTCGAGACCAATACAATCGAACCCGGTTGCCCGGCGGCTCTCATGTGTTCCGCCGCCTCGCGGGCCATGAGGATCGGGCCTAGATAGTTCACTTCGTGGGAACGCCGCATCGCCTCTTCGATAGGCGTGGTCTGGGCGGCGCGCGCCGGGTCACCCGCGAACACTACCAGCCCGTACAGGTTCGGAGCAGCGTCGAGAAGGCGCGTCCGGTCCGGAGCCAGTGTGATGTCCGCCTGTAGGATCGTTGCTGCGTGGCTCCACTGACCGCTTCGCGCAGCGTTCGAGCGGTAGCTCGCCACCAGACGAGCGCCCTCCGCCCGGAGTAACTCCAGTGCGGCCGAGCCAATACCGCCCGTGCCGCCAACCAGGACTATTTCTCGACCGTGCACGTTTCCCCCGCTTCGGCGGCCTGATAGCCCGCCGCGAGCACTATCAGGAACATCGCCAGCACCTCGCTATCGCCGAGGTTCACCTCGGCCAATCCCACTGCCATCGTACCGGTCACGACTGCGACCGCGCCGTGCAGAAGAAAGCGTCGATCGGATGGCCCCGGCGGAAGTTTCCGAACCGCGCGCAGGAAATCGAACAGCGCCTTTGCCAGCAGCCAGACAAGCGCCAGGGCCGTGGGAATGCCGCGCTCGGCTGCGTACTGAAGGTAGAGGTTGTGCAGATGCTCGTAGAATCCGGTGGGCAGCGGCTGAGGGATATCCGGCGGCAGGTAGGCCTTGAACTGGAACTTGACCATCTGCGGCCCGATCCCGAACCATGGGTGTGCGGCGATGATCCGGTAACCCGTGCGGCGGCAGATGACGCGAAAGTCGTTCGAGTCCAGAGCGTGGTTGGGCTGGAAAATCGAGATCACGCGCTCGCGTATGAAGTCTGGAGCCGCGAGCAGGCCCGCCGCCATCGCGAACGGCAAGGCAATCACGCTCCACCGCTGCCAGGACCAAAGAAGATAGAGCGATCCCAGCGCCGTGCCGAACCACACGATACGCGTGAGGCCTAGGACGACTCCCATCGCGATGACGAATGCCGCGGCGATCGCGGTCCAGAGATACCGTCCGCGCAAGCGTGGTCCGAAGACCAGGAACGCCCCCAACAGGAGTAATGCAACCATTCCCTGGCTGCCGAACGTCATCCAGTGGCTCATGAATCCGGTAGTTCGCTCCGGAAGGTAGAACTCGTAGAAGGATTGCCCGGGGCCTCGCCCGGCCGTCAACTTGCCCGCGAACTGGGCAAAACTCCAGAGGCTGTTGGCGGCCGCCGCGCCGGCCCAGCAGAGGAACAGCCGCCGGAACATCAGAGCGCTTCGAAACGCGGAACCGGCGGCGATCAGGATAAGCAGGACTTCGAATTTCTTGATCTGGGGCCAGGCGGCCATTGGATCTTCCGAGAAAGCAGCCGAGATCAGCGTTCCCAAAATGAGCAGGGCGAGCGGCCACTTGAGGGGTGAGAATCGCACCTCGACCTGGGCGACCACGAGCGCGGCGAGCACCGCCACGAGCAGGATGTTGAAGGCTGCGATCGAAAACAGCACGGCGACGCACGAAGCGAACGTCAGTCCGATGGCGGCTTTCCTTGCCTGATCTCGCAAGTCTCCCAGTATACTCGTAGCAGATGGAGATCTACATTTTGAGACACGGCGTCGCCGAAGAGGGTGGGCCTGGGATGCGCGACGCAGATCGCAGACTCGTTCCAGAAGGCAAGGACAAACTCCGGCAGGTACTGCGCCGCGCGCGCGAGGCCGGCGTTCGGCCAAACGCGATCATCACCAGCCCTTACATTCGCGCAGTCGAAACCGCCCGCATGGCAGCCGGAGAGTTGGATTTCTCCGGCGACCTTTACGAGACTGAAGCCCTTGTGCCGGAATCATCGCCTCAGTTGGTTTGGGACGAGCTTCGCATCCACAGGGACGCGCCTCAGGTGCTGCTCGCAGGCCATGAGCCTTTGCTGGGCGCGGTATACGCCTACTTGCTTGATGCGCCGACCCTGCGGGTGGATGTGAAGAAAGGCTCGCTCGGGCGGATCGACGTTTCCGGCATGGGCGCCCGGCCCCGCGGAGTGCTTCGCTGGATCATCACGGCGCGAACCGCTGGGAGTCTGCGGGACTGAAAGGCCCGGTGCGCCTGCGGTGTTAGTATAAAGAGTTACCTCATGAAGGCCCTACTAGAATCCCTTAACCCCGACGATAGGGATTGGGATCTCGCGACCGCAATCGATCCGGACCGGTTGCCCGCGCATATCGCCATTATCATGGACGGAAATGGGCGCTGGGCGCGGCGGCGCGCGCTGCCACGCGTGGCGGGCCATCGAGCCGGCGTGGGACCGGTACGCAGCACGGTTGAGACATGCGCGCGTCTGGGAATCGAATGCCTCACCTTATACGCCTTTTCGGTGGAGAATTGGAAAAGGCCGAAGGCGGAGGTCGAGGCGCTTTGGCGTCTCTTGCGTTACTATCTGCGAAAGGAACTGCCTGAACTTCAGCGCAACGGAGTACGGCTGCAAGCCATCGGACGGGTTGAAGAACTCCCCGAGCGGGTGCGTGAGGAACTGGAGGAAGTGATCGCCGAGACTGCTTCTAACCGCGGTCTGCGCGTCTACCTGGCGATCAACTACGGAGGGCGATCAGAGATCGCCGATGCGGTCAATGCTCTTATCGCAGAAGCGCGGAGCGAAGATCGGCTCTCCTCGCTGCGCATCGACGAAGACGCCATTTCGCGGCGGCTCTATGCGCCGGACTGTTGCGATCCAGACCTGCTGATCCGCACTTCGGGGGAAATGCGCATCAGCAATTTTCTGCTGTGGCAGATCGCCTATTCCGAGTTCTACGTCACGGACACATTGTGGCCGGATTTCACCCGCGGGGATCTGCTGCGGGCCATCGTCGCCTACCAGCGGCGCGACCGCCGCTATGGAGGACTGGGCCTCGAAGCGGATGGCGAGAGCGCGGCGCCTGTCTCAGTGGTTGCCGCTGACGAGGATCTTATCGCCGCATCCGGCATGTCTCTTCGATGACGCGGCTGCTGACGTCGTTCGTTCTCATTCCGGTTATACTTTGGACCGTCATCCGGGCGCCCGAATGGTGCTTTCTAGCGGCCTTATGCACGGTCGCGGCGATCTGCTATCACGAGTTTTCGACCATTACAGGCGGCAGCCGATCCGTCCTCGTCGCCGGGCTGGCCGCTGGACTCACGCTGTTGCTGTTGCCCGGCGCGCAATTCGCCCTGGTGACTCTCGGGGCACTGTTGGCCATTACCGTGGCGATGCGGTCCGATGATCTGTCCGCTGCATTGCCACAAGCGGCCACGTTCGTATTCGGGATTGTGTACGTTTTCGGAGCGTGGCAATTCGCGGTGCCGCTGCGCGCCGCAAGCCCGCATTGGCTTCTGTTCGCGTTGGGGTTGAACTGGGCGGGCGACGCCGCTGCGTATTACGTCGGGCGGGCAATTGGGTTGCACAAACTGGCGCCGCGCGTGAGTCCCAAGAAGAGTTGGGAAGGCTCGATTGCTTCGGTGGCGGCATCGGTCCTGGTAGCGATTCTTTACTTTCCGCGCTTTCTGCCGCACGTTCCGCTGTGGCAAGCCGCGCTCCTGGCTGTTGCCGCGAATGCCGCCGGGCAATTGGGCGATCTCTCTGAATCCGCGATCAAGCGGGGTGCGGGTGTGAAGGATAGCGGCACATTGCTTCCGGGCCATGGCGGCCTGCTCGACCGCGTGGATAGCAGCTTGTTCTCAATTCCCGTGGTGTACCTGTTCGTACGGTTTGTCTGACCGGCGTTCGGCCGGTCTATTCGTCTCTCGGCAGGCCCGTTTCTTCGCCGAGAAATGCCATGGTCTTGACGCCGGAGATATCGAACGGCCTTCGGCAGCGTATGTTCTTGCAGCCTGTTTTGTCGTCAAGCAGGAGCATGTAGCTCTGCGCCTTCTGAAACTTCGCCCGGTCGCGCTCGTCGCCGCCCGGCGGGACACGGTCCTTCTTCTTTCGCAACAGCCAGTTCAGATCGTAACTGTTCACCGTGCGGCAGTGAGGGCAGTTGAGCTTCATCGGCCGCGTGGTGCGGGACTCGTTGAAATATGCACGTTCGTCCATTTCTGTTCACCTGCCGGCCTGCGGATCGCCTACCAACTGAAACTGTTCCAAATCTTCCCATTGGCAGCCGCCGGTATTCCGCACGAACCAGACGCGGTCCACGCGGAAGCTTCGCGGATGCGGAAACGCAGCCCACTGGCTTTGCGCGCGTGCCCGGAGTCCGTCGACTGTGCCCAGGGCCAGTTCCTGGGCGATCGTGATGTGCGGATGAAAGGGAAAAATCGTCTTGAACTCGACCACGCCGCCGTTGAGTGCGTCGTGCATCCCGTGCAGTTCCAGGCCTCCCTTCGCGACGCCAATGTAGATAACGTCGCTGACGGGAAACACTTCGACATCGCCCATGTGAACGTCAAAGGGCGCGCACCGGGCAAGCAGCGGGCGCAGATATTCGATCGCGGCCGGCGGTTGTGTAGTCAACAAGCGCGGGGGCAACACGGTGACATGTGCATTTGGCATGCAGCCTTCGACCAGATCCCTGCGTAGATCGTCGAGGAACTTGCCGAGAGGATCGGGAATGTAGGCCACCAGCGCGTAAGAATGTAGAGGACCTGCACCATCTGGATCGAGCGCCATGCAGAATTCATCATAACGTCATTTTGGGTCTTCGGGTCATGCCCGGTCAGGTTCGAGAAAATGCCGGTGGTGAAAATCAACCGCCTCCCGCACCCGCCATGATACGATGCCTCACATGATCGCCAGAGATGCGTGGTTGCTTTTGTACGTTTCTGTTTGCACCGCCGCCGTAGTCCCCATCGATACCACCGGCGTTCGTCCCGGTCCAGTGACCGTCACTGCTACCGGGGAGTCGGTTACAGTCGCGTGGCCCGACGAAACAGGCAGCCAATGGAGAGCCGAGTTCTCGCTCGATCCCGTGCGTCCCCTGATTACCGGGATTGGCGTGGCCGGGAAACTGGTCGTTGAACGGGCCAGACCGATGTACTGGGTCGAGACCGGAAAGCGGCGCGGCGGCTGGGATGCATTCTTCGACAATCCTACGACGCATCCCGAAGGCACGCGGCGTTTCACCGGCGTGCTCAAGCTGACGTCGGCGAAGGCGCGCACGTTAGGTGACCGCGTTGAATTGCTCTTTGACGGCTTGACAATGGGGCCGTTTCGCGGCGGCGTGGCGTACACGTTCTTCCCCGGAAGCCGCCTGATTCAGCAGGAGGCCGTCGCATCCACAGGCGAACCGGACACCGCGTACTTCTATGATGCGGGGATTCGAATGGCGAACGACCGGGACCGCAAGCCCGGCTGGGACATGGATTCGCAAGTAGTCTTTTACGATACGTCGGGTAAGCTTCGCACGGAGGCGCCGGAATTGCACAGGAAAGCCGTCGCGACCCGCTATCGCGCGATCGCCGCCCGCCTTGAGCGCGGCAGCGTCGCCGTGTTTCCAACGCCACACCAATACTACTTCGCCCGCGACATCACGACCAACCTCGCGCACACCTGGCACTCGTCGTATCGCGGGGACATCTTTCTTGGCGTCCGTCAGATCTCCGATGACAACACACCGTTCTATCCGTGGATGAACGCCCCACCGGGCACTTCTCAACGCATGACTCTCTTCTTGCTGCCGAGCGGAGGCGACGCCGGGGCCACGCTCGATCAGACGCTTCGCTACACCAACAGCGACCGCTACCCGAAGCTCGACGGGTACAAGACGTTCGCGCCGCACTGGCACTTTGCCTATACCATGCAGGCGCTCAAGAACGGCTTCGATTGGACTCCTCCGTTCAAGACTGTCCTGAAAGCCATGGGCGTGAATGCCGCTGCGATCATGGATTTTCACGGCGATGGACACCCCGCCGATACCACCGATTTGCGGCTTGAGGAACTCGCGGCGTTCTTCAAGGCCTGCCGTTCGCAGTCCGACTCGGAATTTCTCCTGCTGCCCTCGGAGGAGGCGAACGTGCATCTGGGCGGACACTGGTCCCTGTTCTTTCCCAAGCCGGTGAACTGGTTCATGAAGCGAGGCCCGAACGAGGAACCGCGGGGCAGCCATCCTGCATACGGACCGTACTACCGCATCGGCAACGAGGCCGAACTGCTTCAGATGGTTCGCGCCGAGGGCGGCTACATGTACCAGACACATCCGCGAACGAAGGGTTCGACGGGGTTTCCGGACAAGATCCGCGAGACGGAGCACTTCAAGGATCGACGCTACCTGGGAGCGGGGTGGAAAGCGATGCCGTCGGATCTTTCCACGGGCCGCGCCGGACTGCGCTCGCTCAAGCTTCTCGACGACATGAACAACTGGGGGTTGAAGAAGCGCATCTTCGGCGAGGTGGACGTGTTCCAACTCGACTCCACCCATGAGCTCTATGCCCATATGAACATCAACTACGTAAAGTTGGCATCGCAGCCTGCGTGGGACGACTACGGGAAGTATCTGGAGGGTCTGGCTCGCGGCGAGTACTTTACAACCACCGGCGAGATTCTGCTGCCGTCAGTTTCGATCGCGGCAAGCCCTTCTGGCGGGATCGTGGCGCGCGCGGACGTGCGCTGGACTTACCCTTTGAAGTTCGCGGAGATTGTATGGGGAGACGGGACCAACACGCACACCGAGGTTATTCCACTCGAAAGCACCCGGGAATTCGGGACAAGAACATTCGACTGGAACGTGGAAGCGCCCGGTTGGAGGTGGGCGCGTGTCGCGGTTTGGGATGTGGCCGCGAACGGCGCGTTCGTCAACCCCACTTGGAGATAGCGCCGGCTACCGTCAGGCTGCGCTCCTGTCGCAAATCCCGGCATGAGCGCCGGTGCGGCACGCACGAGTGCCTACCGGCCTGAATCCATCAGTTCCGTGGCGATCAGCAGGGCCATCGCGCCGCCGCGCGGGTCGGGTCCCAGGATCGCCGTCCGGTCAAAATAGGCCTTCAGGTTTGCTTGCTTTCCTGTGCCGGTGCAGACGTCGATCAATCCACCGTCGGCTGCGACTCGCGCCCTGATTCCGTACCACGCCTTCTCGATCGCAGCCGCATATTTTTCTCTCTCGATCCAGCCGGATTTGATCCCCCGCGACATGGCAAACGCAATCATGCAGGTCGCCGTCAACTCGCGATAACTTCCGTCGAAGTCAATCACCTGGCGCCACATGCCGGTCGCGTCCTGATGCGGCAGGAGAGCGGCCATGTGCGCCTGGAACGACGCAAGCATTTCCGCGCGGCCGGGATGGTCCCTCGGTAAGTCCGCAAGGCTGAGGGCCAAGCCCAGGGCGGGGAACCCGTTGCCACGGCCCCACGCCGTATCGTCGAGCGGTGAATGCCGGTAGATTCCGTCTTTCCGCAAAGTGAGCTTCTGCATGAAACGCATGTGACGAACGCACATGTCGAAGTACTTCGTATCCTTCGTCAACGCGCCCACTTGCGCGAGGATGGGGCAACCCATGAACAGCGAATCGCTCATTTCGTTGTGCATCGGCATGGATTCTTTCGGCCGGCCTTGCGCGTCGAAACCAAGATCGGCTGCGGCGCGCGCGCGGCTGATATGGTGCGGGTTCCCGGTCAGTTTCGCAAGCTCGCCGAAGACGAGGTGCCCGGAAAGGTGGCTGCTTGTAGCTTTCTCAAGCGAATTCTTCCGTCCGTCGAGATAGGGGGCGACGATACTCTCCACGTCGGCCAGTGCGCCCAGGCGCAGACGTCCGATGAGCGCGACTCCCGGAATATACACGGCTTCATTCAGATCGTGTCCGTACTTCGCGCTCAATTGCCGCGCCACCTCGGAGGGCGTGCGGGAAAGCCGCCGCTGCATTTCAACGCGCGCCGGCGACAGTCCGCCCTTCCACTCCGAGAGGAATTTCCGGAGAAACGCCGCGTTCGCCGCGCGTAAGCGAACGGCGGGAATTGTCCCCGTACCCGCCGCCGCGGTGCGTGGGAGTTGCGAGGCCAAATCGTCCGGCTTCGCATTGCCCCCCGCGATCAGGACGACATCCGGAGCATGCGTCCCGATCCAACGCCACATGTAGTGGGCTTCCGGATCGGACCCGTAGGCTTCGCCTTTCGGCGGATAAGACGCACCGGGCGCTGCGTCGGGGATCGCCGAGACCGTAAAACGCTTACGATAGGCGGCTGCGGCCTTTGAAGAATGGAACCACTCGAACGCCTGTCGCACGGGACCATCGAGGCCCCCAATTACGAGCACGCGGGTCTTTCGCGTGTTGTAGTCGAGATCACCATCGCCGATTAACGCTGGAATCGGCTTACCGTCCCTCGTTACTCCGATCGCACCGGATGCGGCGCCGGCGAAAAGAAACAACGCTACGAATCTCATTCCCACTCCAGTCTGGCCACGGTCTCAATGTGAAACGTTTGCGGAAACAAGTCGATCACGGTCAGTTTCTTTAACTTGTACCCGGCTGCGAGCAACTCGGCAAGGTCGCGCGCGAGTGTCGCTGGATCGCACGCTACGACTGCGATCTCGCGGGGAGCGAGGCGGATCAACTCCCGGACGACGGTCTTACCCAGACCGGAGCGAGGCGGATCGGCCATGACGAAGTCTGGCGCGTGGTCCACCTTTTCGAGGTAGAGCGTCGCGTCGCTTTGAACAGCCTCCACCGGGAGGCCCGCCAATGCCGCGTTGTGTTTCAGATCGCGCGCTGCGCCTGCTCCCGATTCGACCGCGGTCACGCGCGTGAACCGGCTGGCAAGAGCCAGCGAGAACAGGCCGACTCCGGCGTAGAGATCAAGCGCGGTCTCTCCGCGCGCGTCGCCGACAGCCACGTCCGCCAGGCTCTGCGCGAGAAACCGGTTCACCTGAAAGAAGGACTTGTTTCCTACGCGAAACAGGAAGGGGCCACAGCGGTAATCGAGCGAACCCGCGGCCGCTCCCGGGATGCCCTCCGCGCACCAGTCGAAAAAACGCCTTGCCACGGGGCGGTCCGATTCAAGAACGTTCACCTGCACTTCGGTCTCGTTCGTGAACAATTCGAGCGATTTGATGAAGCGGGGCCAGCGCGAGTCACGCATCATGCGGCCCAACACCGCAAGCGTCTCGTTGATCCTGGGCGAAGAAATGGGACAGGCTTCGATGCCGCACAGCTTGTGTGAGCGAGCCTCCCTGAAACCGATCTCATCACCTTCGATCCGAAACTGCGTCCGATTGCGGTAACCCCACTCGTCGCCTAAAACAGTGTCGATCTCATCTGTCCAATCGATCTTACCGATGCGGCGCAGGACTTCCCGCAGAATGTCCTTTTTCGAATCGACCTGGAGTTCGTAGGAGGCGTGCTGATAGTGGCAGCCGCCGCAGCGCATGAAATACGAGCAGGCCGGTTCGATGCGCTTCGTCGAAGGAGCAAGCACACTATCCACTTTTGCGCGCAACAGCGAGGACCGCACTGACTCGGGCAAAACGGAAACGGTCTCGCCGGGCAGCGCGAAGGGTGCGAGGACCACGCGCCCGTCCACGCGGCCAAGCGCGTCGCCGCCGTAAACGAGTTTCTCAATTGTCAGTTCGAAGTTTGTCTGCATGTGCGCGTATCGCTTACGATAAAGAGGTCATCCTCTATGAAAGCACGCGTCCTGTCCGGAATGCAGCCGACCGGCAATTTGCACATCGGCAACTACCTCGGCGCTCTCAAGACCTGGAAGAAGATTCAGTACGATTACGAGAGCATTTTTTGCATAGTCGATCTGCATGCTATCACGGTGCAACAGGATCCGGCGCGGCTTCGCGCGAAGATCGAAGAGATCGCGGCCATTTATCTGGCAGCCGGGATCGATCCGGAGCACTCGTCTATCGTGGTGCAGTCCGCCGTGCCGGCTCACGCGGAACTGGCGTGGATGCTGACGTGCGTGACTCCCATGGGCTGGCTTTCCCGCATGACGCAGTTCAAGGCGAAATCGGCCGCGCAGGAGACTATAGGCGACGGACTGTTCCAGTATCCGGTGCTGATGGCGGGCGACATTTTGCTGTATCAGGCGGCGATCGTCCCGGTGGGTGA